>ENA-UPSM01000209-UPSM01000209.1-activated-sludge-metagenome-genome-assembly--contig:-NODE-209-length-87858-cov-7.607120_pt1 | contig 87858 bp, 81 predicted proteins | sample MGYA00238181_ERZ773283 | MGnify/ENA primary metagenome ERZ773283 (study PRJEB29023, sample SAMN05720199) | activated sludge metagenome | isolation source: Anaerobic digester | place: Japan... | reverse complement strand
ATTACAAATAAACCTAATAAAAAAGCAAGTAAAGATATAATTAAAACTAATTTGGTAACAAACATAATTTTAAAAATAATAACTATTTCAATTATATCAAAAATCGGTCCGAACGACAATACAATAAATTGCATCGCATTCGGACCGATATATACACCTCCTTTGTTATCAAACAAAAAAACAATCTTAATTAATGGATCACACCTGTTTCTTTACCTACCTTTTCAAGCACTTCTAGTACTTTACAAAGATGTTCTTGCTTATGTCCATATACAAGATTCAACCTAACCTCCGCCTCATCTAATCCCACAGCCGGATAGTAATATGGTGGAGCAAAAATACCTGCTTCTTCAAGACGAGCAGCGGCTAATTTAGCTTTTTGCTCATCAAAAAAACAAACAGGAATTATCTGTGTCTGAGAATCAAATATATTAAATCCCAGACAAATAAGCTCCTTTCTAAACCATGAGGCATTTTCCATCAACTCTATCCGTCGATGCGGTTCTTGCTCAATCACATCAAAAGCAGCAACAAGTCCAGCTGCAATAGATGCCGGCATAGCCGTTTGGAACATATAGGATCTTGAAGAGACCCGTAAGTAATCACAGAGATCTTCTGACCCTACTAAATATCCTCCAGCTCCACCAAGAGCTTTGGAAAGTGTCCCCACCGAGAACGCGATCTCCTTTTCTAACCCAAAATGTTCTGCCGTTCCGCGTCCGGTTGGACCTAGTACTCCCACTCCATGAGCATCATCAACATAAACCTCTGCATTATACTGATGAGCCAGTTTGACTATTTCGTCAACAAGGGCTATCCGACCATGAAGCGAAAAAACCCCATCAGTTATAATTAGTTTATAGTCGGCGGTACTCTTGGACAGTAGACTTTCAAGCTCTTTCATATTCCTATGTGAATACTTAGAAACTACTAAAGTCCGATTGAATCCACGAGCCAGATGTAACCCGTCAATTATAGAAGCGTGATTCAAGGCATCCGAAAATACCTGAATCTGAGTATTACCGCTTTTCACACCCAGCATATTTTCCACACCCCGAAGAGTGTTTCCCACTATTGCTGAAAGGACACCAACATTAGTATTGTAGCCCGTGCTAAATACTACTGCAGCTTGGTGTCCTTTGAACTGAGCAATGCGCTGTTCGAGTTCAACATGTGGGGATTGTGTTCCTGATGTTACTCGAGATCCACCAGTCCCAAAGCCAAACTTAATCAAAGCTTCTTTTGCCGCTTCAATCACCTTGGGGTGATTATGAAGACTCAAGTAGCCGTTAGACGCAAAGTTTAAAATCTTTCTTCCATTTAACACAACTATTGCGTCTAATCCAAGACCTTCAATCACAGACTCCTTAGGAAAATAATTTGCCTCCCGGATGGCCCGGGTAACCTGTTCTGCCCTTGCAACTAATCCATTGCTATTCACCATGATAATCTCCTTTGCCTTTCGGCTTTTAAAACCCAAACTTTAATTACCTAATGATTCCGCAATCACCAGGCAATTTCCCATGTAGTTGGTCCATCCTCAACAGGTTTGAGGAATGAAGTAAATGCAGGAAGGTAAAATCCATTCCTGTATGCTGCATTCCACACCTTTTCGAGTTGATCCATTTAGACCTGCCCCACCTCGTTGTGGGTCCAACCTTCTGCGGCATGAACCGCCGTGCCCGCATGACAAGCATAGGTCAGCCAATTTAATAATCGCATATTGAACTCCAGCGTGGTAGATTTTGGATCAAACCCCATCAACCCGCCATCAAAATGATGGATGTCCGGACGAACACGAAGCAGTTTGGGTGACAAAGGATCTGGAACAGCGTAGTTTAAAACTACTGCATTTAAAGGTAACACTTTTATTAGCTGTTTACCAGCTCCTTTGTTCGCCTTTCCGGTAATATACAACCCAGCAACTCCAATTGCATGTTCTAAACGATTGAGGAAATAAAGATTCCTCCCGTTTTCTTTGGCTTCATTTTGAATAGCCTTGAACCTCTCTTGGCTCTGGGTATACATAAAGACCTTTACACCTCGACGAGCAAACTCCAAGGCAATTGCCCGTCCAATCTTGGAAGTACTACCGGTTAACACTATTGGTTTACTCTCCAAATGATAATGTTTCACTAGCTGTCTAGCTCTCTGAACAACCGCTGCCGCAGTTAGGGTATCCCCGTGTACAATCGGAACATGCAAATGATCCCCCAACTTTTTTACAATCCATTCACCTCCTTGTACAAGACTTTCGTCTTTACAAAGAGCACCTAGTCCAACTACACCTACCCGGTCTTGGACATCCAAAACCGTTTTTAAGATTTTTTCACGAATGCGATTACGCAAATTTAGTTGCTTGATCATGAACTGATACGCAAAAAAGCGTACCACCACAATCTCGCCAGCTAAATTATCGCCAAAAAGAAACTTGTCAACAATGTCATGTGTTTTCCGTCCTATCATCAAAATGATAGATATGACGAAAGCAACGGGCCATAAAAAAGCCCACCTCCAGGCATGTTCTGGATGCTGCTGTAAATCATTTGAAATCAGCAGCCAAAAATTCCAAGTTTCCACCCAATGCGCCACAAAGGCGTATTTATTTCGCCGATTAGTAGCGGTATTTGCGATCTTCTCCATGATATCCTCCCTCGCCTTACCGGCGAAAAATAAAAGAAAAAAACTAAGAGCACAATTGCCCTCATTTATATTTCATAAATTATGAAACAAAAATGAAGGCATTGTTTCTCTTAACAATAATTAATTTTATTGTAAAGAACTTTCTTTTTCTATTCTCTCTCACAAAATAGAATTTTATTCTCTTATTTTTTGTTATTTACTAATAAACATTAGTTAGTTATATTACACCTTCTAAGTGCACATTGCAAGTGCACTTGTGGATAAATAAAAAGAGTGGAAAAGGATTTTTACTATTCCCCTTGCCTGTCTCGCCGTAGCTTCAGCGAAGGCGGACCTGTCTCACTGAAGACGAAGAGGGTTATTCCCCCCTTACTTGTCTCGCTGAAGGCGGAAGAGTATTGGTTCATCTCGTTAAAGGCGAAGGAGATTATTCCATAATAAATTGCCAACACCCCCTACCCCCTCAAGGGGGTAATTACTATTACTTCATCTTATCATTCCCGTCCCCGCCTACGCGAGGATAAACTCCGACGGGAATCCAATAAAACAGAATTATAAAAATAAATAGAATATAGATTAAAAGTATAATGTTTTATTAAAAAAATTAATTAAAATATTGTAGATTCTTAGATTCCCGCCTTGAATAGATTCCCGCTTTCGCGGGAATGACAAAAGGAGAGCAGGAATAATAAGAATCCGCCTTCTCTAAAGCTACGGCGAGACGAGCCAACACCCCCTACCCCCTCAAGGGGGGAATACTCCTTCCGTCATTTTGACAAAACAAGCAAGAGGGAATAAAGTGGAGAATAACAAAAAGAGAGCGGGAATAATAAGAAAAAATAAACGAGAAAAAAATAACAATTATTAAATCACTTTCTTCAACTCCTCTACTCTATCTGTTTTCTCCCAACTAAAATCTTCTCTACCAAAATGTCCATAAACAGAAGTAGCACGATAAATTGGTTTTAATAAATCTAATTGTTCAATAATTTTTCCTGGTCGAAAATCAAAAACTTTTTTTACTGCTTCAATTATTTGTTCATCAGTATATTTACCTGTTCCAAAAGTATCAATATGAATACTAGTTGGTTCAGCTCGACCAATCACATAAGCCACTTGAATCTCACAACGATCAGCCAAACCAGCTGCAACAATATTTTTGGCTACATAACGCGCCATATAAGCACCACTCCGATCAACTTTACTTGGATCTTTTCCAGAAAAACATCCTCCACCATGATGTCCCATACCACCATAAGTATCTACAATAATTTTTCTACCTGTCAAACCAGTATCACCTTGCGGACCACCGATTACAAACTTACCAGTCATATTGATAAAAAATTCAGTATCCGTATCTAAATAATCTTTACAAACTGGCTCAATAACATGTTTAATAATATCTGCGCGTAATTGTTCCACTTCAATATTCTCATGATGTTGAGCTGCTACTACAACATTTTTTAATTTAGTAGGTTGACCATCAACATATTTTACTGCTACTTGAGTCTTACCATCAGGACGAAGATATGAAATTGTTCCATCTTTTCTAACTTCTGCTAAGCGTTTAGCTAATTTATGTGACAACATAATTGGAAGAGGCATTAATTCCTTAGTCTCATTACAAGCATAACCAAACATAAGACCTTGATCTCCAGCTCCTTGTTCTTCAATATCACCTCTATCAACTCCTTGATTTATATCTCCAGATTGTTCATGAATAGAAATTAAAATTCCAGCATGCTCTGCATCAATTCCATAAGCTGGGTCAGTATAACCAATATCACGAAGAACTTCACGAACTATTTTTTGTACATCAACTTCTGCATGAGTACTAACCTCACCAATTACAAAAACTAAACCTGTAGTAGCAAAAGATTCTACTGCTACATGAGATTTTGGATCTTCTTTTAAAAGACAATCTAAAACTGCATCAGAAATTTGATCACAAATTTTATCTGGATGTCCCTCAGTTACTGATTCTGAAGTAAAAATGTATTTTTGCATACAAAAAAAACGCTTAATGCGTTTCAAAGATAGACAAGTCCGTTATAACAATTTTAGTAGAAACGGAAGGAAATTGTTGAGCAGTATCCTAATATTTAGGAAAAAACCAACCAACAATTAACACCATCTAAAAAAACGCTTTGATTAATAATCCAATCCTACAACAAAACAAATTTTTTGTCAAAAAATATTCTCAACTACTTTTTTCTTTTTAAAAAAGACAAAAATTCATTTAATTTTTAAATTTAATTATTTTCAAAAATTTTCTTTTTATCTTATAAACTTTAAAACAACTTAGCTACACTATAAATCCCACCAATTGTTAGAACAATCAATAAAATTATTCCTAACAATAAAGTATGACGCAAATCATATTCTGGACTATCTAAGGCTCCTGTTTGTTTTGCTTTCTTATAAATTAACAAAACTAATATCATCTCAATACTAATAAAAACACCTCCAACTAAATCAATCATTGCAATAAATTCTCTCATACCTAATAAAAATATCAATAATGGTAAACCTAAAACAAAAACATTCGCAAGCCAAGTGGGTATTTTATAATCCCAAGATAAAGAATCTTTCAAAGACACTCCTGCAATCAAAAAACTACCAGCCATAGCTAAAATAGCAAATAAATTACCAAATAAAAATAAAATTTTACCTAATTGATGTCCAAGTCCTATTGTGGCTATTTCTGTAGTTTCTTGTCCAGTAACTCCTACCACTGCAAAAGCAAACAAAGCATAAGCTGTTATTGAAATAAGTCCAGATATAATTATAGCTTTTTTAAGATCTAAATCTCTTTTTTTCAACAAAAAACGAGCTTCTGGCACAGAAGTAGTACCATGAAAAGCAAAAAGTATTATTCCATAAGGAAAAAATAAATAAGAAAAATTACTAAATCCAATATTTTCTATATCTATATGAGATGAACTTAAAAAAACAATAATTAAAATAACCAACAAAATACTTAAACTTATAAAAAAATTAACAGTTTTGACACCTCTAATACCAATAGCTACCAATGTACCAAACAAAACAAAAAATATAATACTCCAAAAAAAACTAGTGCCTCCAAAAATTGAAGACAATACTTCTCCTTCTCCAATTATATAAATTGTCAAAACTCCAATTAACATTAAATAAGAAAGAAAAGTCATTACTCTTCCACCAATTTTACCAAGATATTTATAAGTCAAACCAACTAATTGATAGTCCCCTTTTGTTTCTGCAGAAACTTCGCCTAATAATAAATTTAAACCGATCATCAAAAGACCTAAAACAATTATATAAGAAATTCCTACAATCAAACCAACCTTAGATACTGCATAAGGAATACTTAATACTCCAGCACCAATTGTACCTCCTACAATTAAAAAAACAGCTTGAAACAAAGAAATTTTTTTATGAAAAATTCCTTTTATATTAATTATCTCACTACTTTCTTCATCTAATCTTTTATATTTTTTCCAAAACATAATTTTATATTAATTTATAATATTATAACATACATTTGACAAAAAAACTAATATCTTTTATAATTTGATAAATTGCACGCCTAGCTCAGTTGGTTAGAGCATCTCGTTTACACCGAGAGGGTCAGGGGTTCGAATCCCTTGGCGTGTACTAAAAATAAACTACTTTTAAAAGTAGTTTATTTTAATTTAATTGTTTATTTTATTTTTTACAATTTCCCAATAACGATCATCATTTATTTTTGTTTTCATCCAATACCACCACTCTACACCCCATAAATAAGCGCGTGAAACTCCAATTCTTTCTACATAATCAAAATGTTTATTCATTCTTTCTATATTCATACTTTTTTCTTGTTCAAAAATATCAGTAGTATTAGGATTACTATTAGTAAACCAAGGTTCAGCTTGTAATTCTGAAATATAAAAATTATTAAAATCTATTCTCCAAAATTTTGCTTTTAATTTATAAAATCCAGCTGGCAACCAATCATAATTCCAATATCTTCCACCGGGAGTCATAACTACCCGATAAAGAGTACTACCAAAAAGATCTCCAACTTTTGTCGCTTGTCGCCAAGTACTAAGCTCTCCACTATCAGTAATAATAATTTTATGTTCAAGAGATAAATCTTTTACAAAATTAATTTCTTCTAAAACCAAATTTTGATGATAATTTTCACAATCACCAAAACGAAATTTTATAAATGGTTCATTTTCTACTTGCCAAATTTCCAAAGCTTCATTCAAATTATATCTTTCAACCACAGTTTTAAGATATTCAAATAATTCTATTTTATAATTTTCTTCTTCCAAAATTTCTGCCCAATCTGGAATATGACATTCTGGCCAACGCGGAGCTTTTTGTCCTATGGCTAAAATAACTTTAACTCCTCTTTTTTTTGCTTCATTCATTTGCCAATCTATCTCAGTAAAATCATATTGACCTCTCTCTTTTTCAACTTCATCCCAAGTGGCAGAAAATCTTAAATATTTTGGTTTTAATTCATCTAACATTGCCAAATAATTTTCTTTCCAATTTAAACCTAAAGATTCTGCATGCTGTTTACTAAAACTAATACCATAATCAACTTTATATTTTTGTTTTGAAGAAAACCAAAGATAAATATAAAAAATTATTACTAATAAAATTAACAAAATTAAAATCTTTAAAACAAGTTTCTTAAACATATTTTTAAATTACAAAAAAAACTGAACCAATCACAACCAATAATAATGCCAAAATCTGCATTTTAATTTCATGTTTAGTAAAATATTCTTTAAAAATTTTAGGAGTAAACTTAGTCAATAAATAAATCATAATAAACATAAGAACATATTGAACTCCACTCATAGCTCCGACAATTGTCACACTACCAATTGACATGGCATACTGCAAAAGAATAGCTGATAAAATAGACAATATTTTATTACTAATAACAATAAAAAGAGAATATTTTTTGGCATAAGTCTTGGGTTCTTTTTCTTTTCGTTTAAAACTATTGCGAACAGTTGGAAATAATAATAAAAATAAACCAACTAAACCAGTAGTAGCTCTAGTCCAAATAAAAGCTGTTCCAAAATCATATTGTCCATATAAATACTTTGCACTTACATGAGAAATAGCAAAAAATAAAGCAGAAATTATTGCCCAAACAAAACCTAAATGAAAACCATCATGTTTCAAACTCTTTTCAAAAGAAAGTAAAAAAGAAGCTAAAACTAAAATAGAAATTCCAAAATATTGTAAAATTGTAAGATTTTCACCTAAAAAAACAAAAGACAAAATAAAAATGAAAATTGTTACTAGACCGCCATTAAAAGGATTTATATGACTTGCTTCTCCTCTATTCAATGCTAAAAACAAAGTCCACAAAGCAAAACCAAAACTAACACCTGATACTATTGCCCACCACCAATCTATACCAATTAAAAAATTAAAATCAATAATTGGTAAAGCTGCCAAAGCCCCAAACATAAAGATGGTAGAATAAAAAGTATAAACTATGGGACGAACTGATTTACTAACAATAAATTTATCCAAAACAGCCACCACTGCTAATAATAAATAACCAATCAATGCAATAAAAAACCAATTCATAAATATAAATAAAAAAACTAAGAGTTATGAATAAATAATTTAAAAATTCTTATAAGATTAAATTTTATCTACTTTAATTGATAAAAATTATCTGTAAAAATTCTTAGTAAACTTAATATTTTATTTATAAATCTTAATTGCCAATTCTTAACTCTTTATAATAAATGAATATCTTCAATTTCACTTCTTTTACCTTTCAAAACTACTTCTTCCATATGATAAGCGCCTTTGTGTGGAGCATTAAGAAATCCATTCATAGCTGCTTCTGCCAACCATCCTGAATCCAACCAATCAGCTAACCATTCATTAACATAACGAGGATCCTGCTGTTCTACACCAGCGCCAATAGAAATTAACCACTCTTTATTAAATTCTTCTTGTGAACCAACTGTTGGAGCAATAATAATAGGCAAACCCAAACCTGCATAAAAAGATAATTCACTTGGTTTTGTCCACAATATATCAGTTTTCAAAAGTATTTTATTAAATTTTTGAAAATAATCTTTTTTAGTTTCTGCGTATAAAATTTCAATATTACCATTAGTTTTACCAAATAAACCAAATTCTTTTATTTTGTTTTGATAATATAAATAAACATCATTCTTTATACCGGCAATTAAATTTAATTTAATTTCACCGCTTAAAATTTTATCTTTTAAACTAAATAATATTTCCGCACCAATTTCTCTCTGCGTGCCAGCACCACCAACTGCAAAAGTAATAGTCAAAACATGAGCACATGAATCTTTTTTACAATATTCTTTTCCTAAAAAATCATTTATAGTTTTTTTATATTTTTTACGATAAAGTCCTTTAGGATCAAGATGAACAATTCTTTCTCCTACACTTTTTCTTAAAATTTTCAATTCATGACCACCAATATTTTCTTTTGGTAAAGGAAAACCAGTAATAAAAATATTATTTTCTTTTACACCATATAATTTTAATCTATTTTTTACTCGTCTATTAGGCACTAAATATTTTATTTTACTTTTTTCTGGATATAAAGGCGCCCAAGCTCTACTCACATCTGCATCACAACAAATCAAATAAATATTTTCTTTATAACCATGTTCTTCAAAAAAATAAGCTACTGTAAAAAATGAAGTGATCACTGGTAAAGGTTTTTTACTTAATTTTTCTACTAAATCTTTACCCCAACCTTTTTTTATCATGGAATAAATTGTTTTTAATTGAACAGTCGCTTTACTCAAATCTCTAATTGGATAAAAAGGTTCAATTCTTTGAAAATAATCCATGATATTAAAAATCAAATCACCTATCAAAGGTAAATGTTTAAGACGAGAAATTTTTTCATAAACTTTTCTGCCTCCTTCCCAACTTCTTTGATCTTTTTTGGGTATTCCAGCATAATTATTAGCATTAATAATACCGCCTTCTGCTAATTCAGTTAGAGGATAAACTGCTCGCTGATGTCCATAACCCATGTCCACAGTTATAATATAAGCTTTTGCAAAATTTTTATTTTTCATAATGCAAATATTATATCATAAAAATCAAATTTAAACTATTTTATATTTTTTAGTTCTTTTCGTAATTTTTTATAATCAGGAATAGTTTTTTCCACCAACTTCCAAAATCTAACAGAGTGATTCATTTCTTTCAAATGACAAAGCTCATGAACCACTAAATAATTCACTAAATTATCTGGTAAAAAAATAATTCTATAATTAAAATTCAAATTTTTTTTAGAAGAACAACTTCCCCAACGAGTAGAAACAAGGCGTATTGTAATCTTATTATAATCAAAATTATAAAATTTATTTAACTCTTTTACTTTATTTACTACCAATTGTTTAGCTCTTTTTTGATATTTATTAAATTCAACTCTATTTCCACCAGATCTTGCTTTATTTTTTACTTTTTTTAAATTATCTTTTATCCAAACTATTTTACTATTTACAAATTTATCAATTACTTTCAAACTAACCCAACGAGGAGCAGTAACAATAACTTTTCCTTTAGAATTTATCAAAATACGAATACTTTTAGATAAAGAATTATACTTAACAGTATAATCTATTTTTTCAATATTCATAATTCTTAATTAATCAATTAAAATTGATAATTATTAAAATATTTAAACATTATACTAAAAAAATAAAAATTTAGCGACAAAAATCCTCCAAAAATTATTTGGAGGATTTTGTATTTATTAATTTTATTCTGACAAAGTTCCCTCAAAATGTTCATCATCAGACATAGCTTCTTCACGAGTAATATGTTCTACATCAAAACGATGTTCAGCTGGAGAATAAATAGTATAAAGTTTCAAATCTATCTCTCCACTATTAACAACATTATGATTGGCTCCGGCTGGCACAATAACTACATCATCAGCTCCTACATTATAAACTGTTTCATTAATCATAACTTTACCATTACCTTGTTCAAAACGAAAGAATTGATCATGATTTTCATGAATTTCAGCGCCAATTTCTTCATTTGGTTTTAAACTCATTACCACTAATTGACTATAAGCGCCAGTATAAAGTACTTTACGAAAAGAATTATTTTCTAAAGTTTCTTTTTCTATATTAGTATAAAATCCCTTTTTCATAATTTTTGTATATTATAATTTATAACTGATGTCAGTCTAATATTTATTATACAATAATAAAAAGTTAATCTCAATTGTGGATGAAAAAACAGGATAATCAATCCTGTTTTTAGCACGGGCGGAGGGAATCGAACCCCCACCAGTGGTTTTGGAGACCACAGTTCTACCACTAAACTACGCCCGCTTCAAATATTTTATTTAAATAACCCCGACTTATCGGGGTTATTTTAACTTATTTTGTTTCTTTATGCAAGATGTGCTTTTTACAAAACTTACAATATTTATTTATTTCCAAACGATTTTTTAAAATTTTTTTATTTTTATGAGAAAAATAATTGGTATGTTTACATTCAGTACATTCCAATTTAATCATATTATCTCGTTCTTTTGAAGGCATATATTAAACAATTTTAGTAATTATATTAGTGGTCAAATAATACTACATCTAATAAAAAATGTCAAGACAATATAAAATTTAAAACTATTAACTAAAATTTCTACCTAATAACAGACAAAAAATTAATAATCTTATCTTTAGTATAATTCAATTAATTTTTTATAAAATAATATAATTAAAAAAACATCTTTCCAATTAAAACTAATAATCAAACAACTTTATATATAATATTTTTTCATAAAAATTTTAATTAAAAATCATAAAAAAGAAAAGACCTCAGTCACGAATGACTGAGGTCTCAAGAGTTTGAAGAATCTAGACACGATAATGTCTAAATTCCTACTGGTCTATTATTTTCACCTCCCTAGACCAATAATCTAAAACAAATACCCAAAATTTTCCCCTAGACTTAAATTTCTTCCACACCCAGAAGGAAAAAGCCGATAAATTTCCACTTAGATGTGCAATCCCAAAAATCGCAATCTAATCCACCTAAGTCATCAAAGTCTCCAGCCATAAAGCAGAAAACTTTTCCCGTCTCTGAAGTAAACATAGTGTCTGACACTGCAAAATCAGAACCCAAAGGCACTCGTTCACCGGTGTATTTAAAAAGCCCTAAAATAAGTGCAAAAAGTTCTGTTATGGATCCAAAACGATCACAATGATCAGATGGTAATCTATAGATTTTCCTTCTATCTTCACGATATTTGATCATTTCTTCCAATGTAAGCTGTTTGCTTCCAGAAACAATTCTGGGTATCCAAAAAATCAAGGAATTTGAAGTAGGAGTTTCTTTGAGCCTACTCCAGTCTTTCAAAAACTCTAAATCCCTGTAACATGGACCAGCAAATGGGGCGTGATTCTTCAGGGTAAAACCCTTCTTGACTAACCATACCACAGGACCATCATACCTAAATTTCTTTGCTGCTTTACGCCAAGATTTCAATTTATCCACAAACTGTGGATATTGCTTTTGTAACTGAACATCAGAGAGAGGTGTTACAAAAGTATTCTTTTCAATCTCATCTAAACGTTGAGCAATCCTCTTTTTTATCAACCATAAGTTATTTTGTAGAAAACATAATTCATCCTCCGTTAATTCAGCCAAACTTCTCATAACCTCACTGGTCGATACAACACGATTTTCAGTATCCATGATTCATCTCCTCATTCAAATACCCAAGATATTTTCCCACTGGGTTTAAATTTCTTCCACACCTAGAAGGAAAAAGCCAACGTCATCATCATTTTTGGTCAACCCGTCTGAACAACGAAGAAGACCAATCCACAAACTATAGCCGCCACAAAAAAAGCGATAACCTTTTGTGGTCAAAGTATCCGACAACACAAAAAATCCTTTTAGTGGCACTCGCTCGCCTGTGCGCTTAAAATGCGCCAGAATAAGAGCGACCAGCAAAGCAATAGAACCAAAACGATCGCAGTGATTCTCAGGCATATCATAATACGCCCGCAGTTTATTACGGTATTGTTCCCTCTTCGCCACAGTCTTGCTTGTACTATCAGGTGCCAACCTAGGCACCCAAAAAACCAACATATTCGAGGTAGGAATATCTTTAAAATCCCAGTCCTTCAGGTAATCTAAACTCATGGTACACGGACCAACAAACAGGGAGTATTTCTTCAGGTTAAAACCCTCCTTGACAAGCCATACCACCGGACCGTAATAATCCAACGAACTCGCCAGTTTTCGCCAAGGCGCCAGACGATCCGCAAACTGCGGAAACTGATTCATCACCTCTTTATCTGATAAAGGTGTTACGAATGTGTTTCTATCAATTTCGGCAATACGACGAGTAATGTAATCTTTTACCTCCTGTAAATTGTCCACCAAAAAAAGTAATTCCTTATTAGACAATTCTTTCAAAAACAATATTATTTCACTAGCCAAAGCAACACGACTTTCAGTATCCATAATCTACCTCCTTTTAAAATAAAACTCCTAACCACCTTAGTTAAGAGGAATCTGGGAAACAATTTTATGTCCCAATCTTCTTTTTGCTTATTTTAATTTAAATAAATAAAAAGAAGACAAGGACAATTTTTAAAGAACATATTAAAATAATATAACAAAAATTAATTTTTTGTCAAGAACAAGTCAATCATCAAACTATAAATCTATATTTTACTTATCTATAACATAAAAACTTACTGCTTTTACAACAATAAGTTTTTATTAGAGCCGTCGACAGGGATTGAACCGGTGACCTCATCCTTACCATGGATGCGCTCTACCAACTGAGCTACGACGGCAAAATTTTAAAAAAAAATTACAATAAAAAACATCAAAATTATACAATAATCAATATTTTATGTCAATAATAAATTATTTTTGGCACTTAGGACAATAGAAACTTCCTCTACCACCTAAAATTATTTTATTTATTATTCCCCCGTCTCTTCTTTTGCATTTCATACCTTTACGATCATAAACTTTTAAAAAACTTATATTATAACCAGCATGTCTAGTTGCATCTACATAATCACTAAAAGTAGTTCCTCGATTTTTTATTGCTACTTGTAAAACTTTTTTACTTGCTAAATAAAGAGCTTTTAATTCTTTAATTGAAAGATTTTTAGCCTTACGAGCAGGTTTTATTTTAGCTTCAAAACAAATTTCACTAGCATAAATATTACCAATTCCAGCAATTTTATCTTGATCCATCAACGCTACTTTAATAGATTTATTTTTATTTTCAAAAATTTTCTGAAAATATTCAAAAGTAAATTTTTTATCAATAGGTTCCAAACCAAATTTATTTTTTATTTCATTCAAACCAACTTCATCAACTATTTGCATATAACCAAAACGACGAATGTCATTAAAATATAATTTAGAACCATTTTTAAATTCAAAAATAATTCTAGTAAACTTATTAGGTAATTTTTCTAAATCAGGCTCAGGATGTCCTCCAGCTATAATATCTTTGCCTTGTTGATAAATTAACTGACCAGTCATTTTCAAATGTACTAACATATATTTCTTGGAAGCTAAAACAAAAATGATCAACTTGCCTATTCTAAGAATATCTGTAAATTTATTATTTTTTATCTCTTTAATAAAATCAATCCGTTTATTTTTAATAATAGCTTTTTTAGACAATAAAACACTAGTTATTTGTTTATTAACTATTCTTTCTTTTAAATCTTGTTTAATTGTTTCTACTTCTGGAAGTTCTGGCATAAAAATTATCAATAAATATTTTATATTATAACAACTTCTCAAACAAACACAAATATTGACAAAATATCAATAATCCTTTAATATTTATTTGAAATCAATGTTGTTAATTGTTGGAGGAAGATGTTTTATGATAAGATGTGATAAAGTTCATTATCCTGAGGATTTGATTAAACGCGTAGCAGAAGAAGTCCCGGAAGCTCCATGACTTCCAGATGCAATGAGGAGAAAAAGAATAAACATCTGTGGTCCTTTTCTGCCCACAAACGATGATAAGAGGACAGAAGAATTAACAGAACTCAGAAAAAAAGTGTTTGATTGCATCAGAAAAGCTCTTTTAGATAAATAAGCTTATCCCTGAATAAGCTTAACTCTAATTAATTGGACAATAATAACACTGATTTCACCTCCAGGGCAGATGCTATAAAATGTGTCTGTCCCTGGAACCTCCTTTATTTAACTTATTTTCTAGGTTTAAAAAAGGAGGTTTTTTATTTTATTAAAAAAACTAACTTTTATAGTTAGTTTAGTGGGCAGAGAAGGATTCCCCGCCCAAGGCGGGTGGGCCTTGTGCCCAGAACCTGTTATAAATTTTATTAAAAAACTTTTTAATTAGTTTAGTGGGCAGAGAAGGATTCGAACCTTCGAAGGCTGAGCCAACAGATTTACAGTCTGTCCCCTTTGACCGCTCGGGAATCTACCCATTATATTTATTAGTTTTTATTTTAGAGAGCCGCCTCAGGGATTCGAACCCAGGACCCACAGTTTACAAAACTGTTGCTCTACCAACTGAGCTAAGGCGGCATAATATATTTTTATTTTAAAGTTCTACCACAGTTTATCACCCTTTGGGTGATCAGCCATAGGCTGACAAAACTGTTACTCTATCCAAGACTGCCTGCCCGACGGAGTCTGAAAGACGAAGGCGGGAGCTAAAAATAAAATAATATTTTAATCTTCTAAAGAATCAATTCTAATTTTAAAATCTGAAAGTTTTTGATTATCTGGATTAACCATTCTTAATTTCTGATATGCTTCATTGGCCAACTTTTTGTTACTACATAATACACTAATCTCTATCATCTTGTCAAGATATTTAGGATTTTCTGGTTCAGCTTTTACAGCTTGACGCACAGCTTCCAAAGAAGATTCTTTTTCTCCTAAATCCAAAAGTAAATCAGCAATTTTAATAAATAATTTTAATTGTGAATCATCTTCTAATAAACTTTTTTCATAAAATTCAACTGCTTTATTTTTATCTCCTTTTTCTTCATAAAGTTCAGCTAATTTATATAAACATTTATTATTATTTGGATTTATTTTATATAAAAACTGTAAACTCTCTTCTGCTTCATTATATTGTTTTTGTGATAAATATAAAGATCCTAAACCAAAATAAGCTTCTTCATTTTTGGCATCCAACCGAATAGCTGAAATAAATTTCTCCTCAGCTTTTTCAAAATCTTCTTCTTCTATAAAACGAGAGGCTTCTCCGAGCAAAGCTTCAATATCTAATTGTTTTTCTCTAGGACTTTCGTAACTTTCTTCTTTTTTCTTTTGTTCATGTTCTAAAACAATATTTTTTATCTTACCAACATATTTACGAAAACTAAGTTGTAAATTCTTCCAAATTTTTATCAAAGGTGTAATTATTTTTTTTGTATTTTCAGCCGTTTTTTTAACATTTTCTTCTGCTCGTCTTCGTAAATAAACATCTTTTTGTTTTTCAATCTTCACTTCTGGAATAGAATCAACATCTAACAAACTGAGTTGAGGAAATTTACGCACTATAACTCCTATCATTACCCCTAATGATAGTAAAACCAAAATAAAAGGAATTAAATTGAACATAATTAAATTATTTCTTCTACCTTTTTTATAATAGACACAAAAGTTTCAAATTTTGCAGAAGCGCCACCTACCAATACACCATCAATAGCTGGTAGTGAAACATATGATATCACATTTTCTGCTTTTACGCTACCTCCATAAAGAATAGGAATTTCTTGACCAGAATATTTTTTTAATTCTTCTTTTATCCAATGATGAACTTGTTCAGCTTCAACTGGATCACAAGCATTGCCAGTACCAATTGCCCAAACTGGCTCATAAGCAATTAAAATTTCTTTATTTTTTAAATCTAAACCAGCTAAAACAGCTAATTGTCTTTGTAAACAAGTATTACGCAATCCAGAATCTTTTTCTTCTTTTTTTTCTCCAATACATAAAACTGGAGTTAAACCAATTTCCAAACAAGCTTGTAATTTTTTTCTAACATCTTCATCAGTCTCACCAAAAATATGGCGTCTTTCTGAATGTCCAACCAAAGCATATTCTGAACCAACATTTAAAAACATTTGAGCTGAAATTGCTCCAGTATAACCACCTTTCTCTACCCAACTAACATTTTGCGCACCTACTGAAAAAGCAGAATTTTCCATTGCCATTATTACTTCTCGAATAGCTAAAGCTGAAGGAAAAATAGCTAATTTAAGATTATTTTCATCAAATTTTTCTTGTAATAAAGCATTAGCCAAAATATTTGATTCATCAAAATCTAAATACATTTTCCAATTTCCAAAGATATATTTCATATAATTATAATTATTATTCCTGCTATTACAGGAATTAAATTTAAAATTTAATATTTTTTTCTTCAACATCTCCAATAATTGCTACACGCATTTGATCAAATTTAAATACTTTTTTAGCTAAATTTTTTATTTCTTCATTAGTAACTTTTTCTATTTCTAACAATCTATCTTCTGGAACTTTTATTTCATCCATAAACAAAGCTTCTTTGGCTATCCAATTAGCCTGAGCGCTAGAATCTTCTAATGATAATGTTAAACTTCCTCTAATATGTGTCTTAGCATCAGCTAATTCTTTTTTACTAACTCCATTTTTGATAATTTTTTTAATTTCTGTTTTTATCACTTCAATAGCTTTGTTAATATTTTTTACTTCTAACCCAGCACGAATATAAATATAACCTATATCACGAAAATTAACCGCTCCACTACGCACCATATAGGCTAAGCCTCGTCTTTCTCTAATTTGAATAAATAAACGAGAACTCATGGAACCACCAAGAATAGTATTTAAAACAGTTAAAATAGAATTTTCTTTAGCATTATAAGCAAAACCCGGAAAACCAAGCATCATTTGCGCTTGATCAGTTTTTTTATTTTGAATTTTTATTCTTTTAATTTTTTTACTTTCAGCAAACTTACCTGAAACAAAATTTTTATTTAATTTTTTATTATTTTTTATTATTCCAAAATATTTTTCTACCAAACCTTTTGTTTTTTCATCAATATTTCCTGCTAAAACAATAGTCATATTATTTGGACTATAATATTTATCACGATAATCCAAAATATCTTTTCTTTTATAACTTAAAACATGTTTTTCTGTACCAGCAATATCTCTACTAAGTTCACCAACAAACAAAACTTCTTCAAAAATATTTCCAATATTCATAAGTGGATTATCATTATACATACGAATTTCTTCAACAATCACACCTTTTTCTTTTTGAATTTCTCTTTCATCAAATTTGGAATTAAAAAGCATATCAGACAAAATATCTAAACTTGTAGACAAATATTTTGCATCTGCTTTGATATAATAACCTGTATATTCTTTACCAGTAAAAGCATTATATTCAGCACCTAATCGATCAATCTCTCTTGTTAAAGTAAGAGTATTGGGGCGTTTCTTAGTCCCTTTAAACATCATATGTTCTATAAAATGTGATACTCCTGACATTTTTTCACTTTCATAACGAGAACCAACTGGATACATTACTAAAGTTGTAATAGATTTTGTATCATTAAGCGGAACTAAAAAAAGAGTAGCTTTATTTTTCAATTGATATTTTTGATACATATTTTATTAACCAGCAAACTGTAATTCTTTTTTTCTTTGATATAATTTTTTCATTTCTTCTCTAATTTTATTTAATTCATTTTGTTCAGTAGGTGTTAAAGTAATTTCATCAACTTCTGTTGTTACTTCTCCATTAGTAGTAACAACAAATTTATCTTCACCTAAAATCTGTCCTAAAAAAGAATATAAACCCTCAATTTTATTTTCTAATTCTTGTAATTCCATAGTAATTTGTTCTCTTCTAGCATCCATTAAAGGATTACCTGGTCTAGAAGGATTTTCATATTTCATATTTTTTAAATTAAAAATTAAATTTACTTAATAAATAATTTTTTAATTGACTAATTTCAATTCTTTCTTGTTCCATTGTATCTCGATCACGCACGGTTACTTTTTTATCTTCCAAAGATTCAAAATCAACTGTAACACAATATGGTGTACCAATCTCATCTTGACGACGATAGCGTTTTCCAATAGAACCTGTTTCATCATATTGGGTCATCCACTTTTCCCAAAGTGTAGCCTGAATTTCTTGCGCTAATTTTTGTAATGGTTCTTTCTTGGAAAGAGGCAAAATAGCTACTTTAATTGGTGCTAAATCTTTATGTAAACGCAATACTATTTCTTTTTCATGTTTACTATCTTCTCCACTTCTAGTTTCTACTTCATCATAAGCATCTAATAAAAATGCTAAAGTTGCTCGATCTGCTCCATCAGAAGTTTCTATAATATTAGGAATAAATTTTTCATTTGTTTCTGGATCAAAATATTGCAAATCTGCACCACTAAATTGACTATGACGAGATAGATCCCAATCACCTCGATCATGAACACCTGCTAATTCTTTGAATCCTAAACCGGGATAATTATATTCAATATCCAAAGCTCTGGTTGCATAATGAGCTAACTCATTCTTTTCATGTTCACGAAAACGAAGATTTTCTTTTTTAATTCCAAACTCTTGATACCATTTCATTCGAGCATCCTGCCACATATCAAAATACTTTTTCTTATCTTTGGGATTGATAAAATATTGTTGTTCCATTTGTTCAAATTCACGAGTCCGAAAAATAAAATTGCCCGGAGTAATTTCATTACGAAAAGCCTTACCAATCTGAGCTACACCAAAAGGCAATTTCTTTCGCATAGCCTGTTGAATATTTAAAAAATTAACATAAATTCCTTGACAAGTTTCTGGACGAAGATAAATCATACTAGCCTCTTCTTCTACTGCTCCCATCTGAGTTTTAAACATTAAATTAAATTTGCGCACATCAGTCATTTCTCCACCACATTCAGGACATTTTAAATCATTTTTTTGCCAATCTCCTGGCTGAAAAATTGGCTTAATCCCCTTCACTTCAAGAAGATTATCAGCTCGCCAACGCTTTTTACATTTCTTACAATCTACCAATGGATCAGTAAAACCAACAATATGTCCTGATGCTTCCCAAACTTTGGGATGCATAAAAATAGCTGAATCAAGACCTACTACATCATTTCTCTCTTGTACAGTTTTTTTCCACCAAGCACGCTTAACATTATTTTTTAGCTCCACTCCCAAAGGACCATAATCATAACAAGAAGAAAGTCCTCCATAAATTTCTGAAGATTGAAAAATAAATCCCCGGCGTTTAGCAAAAGAAACTACTTTTTCAAATTTATTATCCATAAAATTACCTAAATTAAAGCTTGAATAGTGTTAATATTTTAACAATTTTTCATCTAAATGTCAAAAAACAATAATGATTGTGTATAATAAAAAACCATTAGTGCTTAACTAATGGTTTTAATAATATTTATTGTTTGTTAAATTGTATTTATTTCTTTTTCTTTTTCTTCTCCAATAACTTTGATTTTTTCATTATAATCTTTAACCCATTTTTCTAATTCATCTTGTAATTTATATTTTTCATCTTCACTTATTTCTTTATTTTTTTCTTTTTTATCAATACTATCACGAATTTCCTCTCTTACTTTACGAATAGAAATACGAGCTGTTTCTAATTTTTGATGAAGAACTTTTATCAATTCTTGTCTTCTTTCTTGAGTAAGATCTGGTAAAGGCAAACGAATCAATCTGCCATCATTAACAGGATTGATACCAAGTTGAGAATTGCGTAAAGCATTGTCAATAGCCTGAATTAAACTTTTATCCCAAGGATCAATAGCCAAAGTTTTAGCATCTTGAACATTAATTGTAGCTAATGTTTTTAAAGCTTGTTTAGAACCATAAGCTTCCACAGTAATATCTTCAACCAAAGCTGGTGTAGCTCTACCAGTACGCAAACTAGTAATATCATTTTTTAAATGATCAATTACTTTTTCAAAATCTTCTTTATAAATATTTAAATTATCCATAAAAAAATATTAATTACTTAAAAATGCATTAGATGAATTTGATTTTGATTGTGGAGGTACAGTAAAACCTAAATAAATTAAATTTTCTTTTTCTGGATGAACCAACATTGTTACTGGTAATTGTCCAGTTGGCAATTTCTTAGTCACCCAATTTTCTCCACCATCAATACTCTTGTAAAAAGTAGAACGACTATTAATAGTAGCAGTATAATAAATCTCATTTTCATTTTTTGGATTAACAGCAAATCCATAAATATCAGCACTACCCGGAGGAGTAATTAATTTCATTGCTTGCCAACTATCTCCTCTATCCATAGATACTAAAACTCCATAAGTAGAAATCCAATAAATTTTATTTGGAGTAGTAGCACTCATAACAAAACGACGATATTCAGAAGAACCAGAAAAATTTTTCATTTTATCTTGAAGAGAAACCCAAGTAGTTCCTTCATCTTCAGAACGATAAAGACCATTTTCTCTAGTAACCACATAAATCACATTGCCATCAAATTTATCTGTATATATTTCTGATAAACGAGTACGAAATCTATTAGCCACACTCCAACTGTTTCCTCCATCACTAGTCTGCAAAACATCTCCATTACTTTCTGCTAAATATAAACGATAAGAGGTAGCATAATTATAAGCCAAACTATAAATAAGCACATTAGATCGAGATTCACGATAAACTTCTTCCCAAGAACGACTACAATCAATAGTTTTGAAAACCTGTCTACCATTAGTCGCCATAATTGTACATTTATCTTGAGGATGAACAGCAATACTGTAAATAAAACCATTAGAAACAGCACTTGAAGCTGGTCTTTGCCAAGATCTACCACCATCATAAGTATAAAACAAACCATTTTCTCTAGTTCCTAAATACATTGCTTGCGGATCTTGCGGATCAGTAAAAATTTTATAAATATTTACATTAGAAATACTTTTTATTCCTTCTGCAGTTACTAAATTAGAAATAATTTGCCAACTATCTCCTCTATCAGAAGAAGCATAAATTCCCGCTGTGCCAGTAGTTTTAGGTTTATTACTACTTAGAGAAACACAACCAGCTCCTACAAAAAGAAAAATTGTTGCTAAAGATAATAATAGCCATCTTTTTTTCATATTAATAAAATTAAAAAAATTAAGGAATATTTAATAAAATATTTTCTACTAACAATCTAGGATGAACATTTTTTAATAATAAATTTTTAGTAGAAAAAATTTGATCTTGTAAAAATACATGATTTACATTTTTATTTTTAGGGTAATTATTAATCAATTCTAATTGCCAAATATCTAATACTTTCAAAAGATATTGTCTAGTGGCAATATGATCTGTCTTATCACCAAATAAATCTTCTACAATAGATAATTTTTTATAAAATGGTTCACCAAACAAAGATTTAAATCTATTAATTTCCTTTTTATATTCACTAAAAATTTCTTTATCTTCTAACCATTTTATTGCCAAACCAGGTAAACCATTACACAATTCTACTACTTCTGCTACTTTTTCTTTTTCATATTTTTTTGCTAATTCAAATTTTATATCTTCATTTTTAACTGGAAAAAAATTTATTATTTGAGAACGAGAAATAATTGTTTCTGGTAATTGTTTTTCATCTTTGGTTAATAATAAAATTATAGTTTTTTCAGCCGGCTCTTCCAAAGTCTTCAACAAAGCATTGGCAGCTTCACTATTCATTTTCTCAGCATTGTTTATAATAGCTACTTTATAACCACCAGCATAAGATCTCTTGGACAATTGGTCACGCAAAAGACGAATTTGTTTTACTGTTATATCTTTTTTAGTTTTTTCTGTTTTTTCATCTAATTCTTGATCTACAAAAACAAAATCAAAATTATAATACAACTTTTCTATTTTTACTTCTAAAATTTTACTTGCTAAATATTCTGCTACTTTTCTCTTACCAACATGTTCAGGTCCAACAAAACAATAAGCATGACTCAAACTAACATTATCAATAACTTTAGTAAAAAAATTAACAATTTGATTGTGTCCAATTATCTTTTCAGTCATATATTATAAAATAGCACACTCAAACAAAAATCTCAACTTTTATTTTTATTTTGAAAGTAATAACTCACAAGTTTCTTGAGCTGATTTTTTCCAACTAAAATTGTTTAATCTCTCTTTTCCTAAAATAATTAATTTATTTCTTAATTCTGAATCATTCAATAATTTATGAATAGTCTCAGTAATTTCAGCAATATTTTGTGGATCAACATATAAACAACCTTGTTCACCAATCTCTTTCAAACAATTATTAGAAGAAGCAATAACAGGTACTCCCAAAGTAAAAGCTTCTAAAATAGGAAGACCAAAACCTTCATAAAAACTAGGAAAAACAAAAATTTTAGCATTTTTTATTATCTCTGGTAAATCTTCTTCATCCACCCAACCAGTTATAATTATTTCTTTTTTAAAAAGACTGTTTTCAATAATTTTTTTTACTTTTTGATAACCAAACCCTGGTTTCCCTACTAAAACTAAATTTAAATCTTCATAACCTGAAAACATTTTTAATTTTTCAAAAGCTTGAATAATACCAACTGTATTTTTCTTTTCCTCTAATCTACCAACACTAATTAAATAAGCTTTTGGTAAATTATACTTTTCTAAAATTATTTTATTATTTTCTTTTTCTTGATAATTTTTATTATAACCATGATAAATAACTTTTATTTTTTCTTGATTCTTAGTTCCCAAAATAGAAATAATTTCTGTTTTAACAAATTTACTAGGTACAATTATTTTCCATAAATTTTTCATTGCATATTTTGCACTCCAAATACTATACCATCTTTCAAACCAATTATAACTTTTAGGAAAACGAACAGCCGCAATATCATGAATAGTCATCACTGTTTTTTGCGGATGAATAATTGGTGCTACATGAGCAGGAATAAACAAAACATCTGGTTTATTAAAAAACATTTCCCAACTCAATCTAAACTGTGTCCACAATCTTTTGGGTGGCCACTTGAGTACTTTTTGTGTCCAATTCATTGGTAATTCAGCTAATTCATTTTGTAAAGGTTTATCCGTATACAAAATAACCCGAATATTTTCGGGTATTAAAATTTTCAAATTTTGAATAAGCTGAAAAGCATATTCTTCTACTCCTGTTCGCTGATTGTTATTAGCGCGTGAAGCGTCTATACCAATAATCATAATACTAAAATAAGTATTATTTTGTTGCTAAAATTGATCGTTTATAACTTTCTAAATTTTCTAAAGCAATACCTGTACCTCTTACTACACATAATAAAGGATCATCAGCCATAAAACATGGTACACCAGTAGCTTGAGAAATAAGTTCATCTAAATTTCTTAATAAACTAGAACCACCTGACATAATAATACCTTTGTCCATCACATCAGCTGATAATTCTGGTGGAGTATCATGTAAAACTTGTTTTACTGCTTCAACTAAATTTTCCATATCATGTTCCAAAGCTTGAGTCACATCATCAGAATTAACTTCTATAATTCTTGGTAAACCAGAAATCATTTCTCTTCCTTTTATTTCCATAGTCAATGGTTTATTCATAAACATAGCTGAACCAACTTTAATTTTTATTGCTTCTGCAGTACGTTCACCTATTGCTAAACCATATTTACGACGAATATATTCTTGAATAGAAGCATCAAAACAATTACCACCAACTCGAACTGAACCCCAAGAAACAATTCCACCCAAAGATATAACAGCAATTTCTGCTGTTCCTCCACCAATATCAATAATCATATGACCAGAAGCTGAACCAATAGGAATATCAGCACCAATCGCTGCTACAATAGGTTCTTTGATAATATAAGCAGCGCGAGCGCCAGCTGAAACTGCCGCATCAATCACTGCTCTTCTTTCTGTAGAAGTAATACCAGCAGGCACAGCAATCATCACTTCTGGACGAAATAATCTCACTCCTCCAAGAGCTTTATTAATAAAATAGCGTATCATAGCTTCAGTAGTATGATAATTTGCAATAACTCCATCTTTCAAAGGTCTTTCAGCAACAATCGTATCTGGAGTTCTTCCAATCATATCTTTAGCTTCAAAACCAACTGCTAAAACTTTTTTATCTACTTTAGAAATAGCCACAACTGAAGGCTCATTAACAACAATACCATTCTTAGGAACATGAACTAGAACATTTGTAGTACCAAGATCAATGGCCACTTTCTTTATTATCATAATTTAAAAAAATTAAAAATTGACTACAAAATACCGATCTACTGTTAGATCTGTTTTTATCTTATAAAAATTATCCCCCCAATCATCACTATTTTCTGCAGGAACAGCTTTGATTATATTTTTAGCAAAATCTAAATCCAAAGTCAAGGTATGATCTATTGTACCTAATTGTTTCTGAATAGACAAGTCATACTGTCCTTTATCAATTTGTTCCTTAATTTCTTTTGGTAAATAATATTCAAATATCAAACTATCTTTTTTCCCCGGTTCAATTGAAATAAAAGCTCCAAACCATTGTCTATTTAATTCAACTCCTATATCAGTTGTCCCTGCCTCCTCTGTTCTATCCCAATTCATCGCTCCTTTAGTAGAAATCCATTCTGATCCAATTGGTACAAAAATACGAGCATAAGTTCTATATCTAGAAGTACGCCAATCAAAAACTCCCTTATGATTATAAATCATTTCTACAGTAGCAATATATCTATCATCTTGAGGACGAATAGAATATTTTAATTCTCTTTTGATAGCATGATCTGTTTTAAGTGAAGCTAAATTAGCATCTACCCATAATAAATAATCTGAATAAGTATTATCTAACTTACCATCCCATTTATTATCTTCTATATTTTTTTGCCAATCAACTTCTGTAGAATAAAAAACAATTTGTTTTTGTTTTATCATTTCTTTAAACAAATTCTCATAATTATGTAAATTATCAAACAAATTCATTTGTAAATGTTCCAATAACACATTCATAAACGGACGAATAATTTTTTTACGATCAGTAAAAGCTATACCACTTTTAGCATAACCATACTCTACTTCATATTCTAATTTCTCAATAACATTTTCAGCTTTAAATTCAATACCATTTACCACAAAACTTCCTGTAATTTCCAATAATTTTTCTAATACAGTAGGAGTAAAAGCTATTACAACATTAATATTTTCAGCTTCTACCCCTCCTTCTGCTTTATAAAATTCTAAAGCTTTTTTAGCGCTTTCTGAAAAATCTGGGGACCAATTACTATCACGAAAATACCAACGATCTACTTTTAAATGTTTCGAAATTATTTCTGGAGGAATCGGTTTCCATTCCGCTGGAGCATTTCTGTCTAAATTTTCAGTACCATCAATAGTAATTATTTCTAAATGTCCTTTATTAACTTTCAAAATTGCATATACTCCAATAAAACCTCCACCGGGACGCAATTCTGTATTATTTTGAAATAAAATTAAATAAGTCTTAGGATTGTCAAAACCCAAAAATCTTGCTAAAGATAAATAGAAATCTGTTTTTTCTTGACCTAATTCTTGTTTAACAATATTTGATTGTAAAATTTTTTCTGGAGTTAAATTCTTTACAAATACATAACCACAATATAACAAACCTAAAAAAATAATTAAAAAAATAATTAAAATATAAGGCCAAATTACTTTTTTTTCTTTTTTTACAAATGACATAAAACTATTTTTTAAAAAATGATAAGGAACTACGCCCAATAGCTGCTCGTTCTTTTCCTGATTGATCTGAAGCTCGTTTTTTTTGTGAAACATTAAAACCTAAATATCTACCAAACATCAAATGAGTTGCTGCATCTATTCCTGGAATAGCGCTAATAAAAATCATTGTAAAAGGCAATAAAGCCCATTGTAATATGAAAATAATATATTTATGTTTTGGTTGAGAACTTGGTCTTGGTGGTAAAAGAGGCATACTTAAAATAGCAGATAAAAACAAACCTAGCATCGCCATTATCATAAGTGTTTCTAACATGTGAGGCGCATTAAAAAACAAAGCGCTTTGTCTAACTGATTCTGGTGCTACCCAAAGAGGTAGTCTACCCACAACAGTTATCAAAATAGCAACCACACACCAAGATAATTTTCCTTCCCATTCTAAAAAAACCCATTTAAATTTTTTCCACCAAGGAATTTTTTTATTTTTACCAAATTCCCAAAGTAAAAATGGCACATGTTCTACTCCCCAAGCCCAACGACGCTGTTGTTTATATAAATTTTTTAAACTCACCCACCAATTATCATCTCTTACTGTATCCATAGAAATAGGTAAATACATAGGTGTTACTTCATAATCTCCATCATAAGCTAATAAACATTGATAAAAAATTCGTGAATCTTCACTTACAATTCTTTTTTCATGAAAACCAGCTTTTACAATTGCTGTAAAACTCATTGAATGAGAAGAAAAAGTTACCAATCCATCTTGTCTAGCCAGACTAGTCATCGTCCAAAAAGTAGTACCAAAAGCCATAATACGCAACATCGCTTGTGATTCCCACATATTATTATTATACAAAGCAATTGGTTGAAATGAAGAATGAGTAGGACGAGGATGAGTACAATATAAATAAGTTAAATAAGCAAAATATTGTGGATGACAAACAGTGTCAATATCAAAAATTGATACTATTAATTCATCGTAATCCCAACCTTTTTTATCAATATATTCTTTCATGGTTTTTTCTGCATAATGCAAGTTTGAACCTTTGCCAGGAATTTCTCCATCCAAATCAGCTGGGTGCATAATACCAATAATTTCAGAAAAATTATTAGAAAAATTTTCTTTTATTTTTTTTAAAATAAATTCATAATTTTCTTTTTTTCTTTCTTCTCCAGCAATAATTAAAATAAAATTACTTTTATCATAAGTTGCCTCACTAACACTTTTTACCGCTTCTTGAACTACATCCCATTGTTCATTATATAATGTCAAAAAAATTAAATGTTTTTTAGATTGCCAATTTGTCAATTCACGACTAATTTTTTCTTTCCAATCTATTTTTTTAGTTTTATGAAAACGAAACCAAGCTATAATTAAATAAAAAGCAAAATTAATAACTTTTAAAACCCAATAAATATTAAATAAAATAATAAAATAAATCATCCAAAGTGGTCGAACAAAAGTCAAAACCATACTTAAAATCAAAACCAACCAGATAGAAGCTCCTGGTAAAATTTCATAAAGACGATACTTCTGATAATCAGATAACATAAATTAATTATTTTCTAAATATTCTCTTAGAGCTTCTTGCCAATTTCTTTGTTTATCAACTTTTGTATTAATTAATTCTGAAAAATTTGGTCTTTTGGCTGGACGAGGAAATTTATCAGCTGGCACAGGATTACATTTTACTGCTAAATTTTTTATTTTAAAAATCTCTTTTGCAAATTCATACCAAGTACAAACACCAGAATTTGCTCCATGATAAATACCAAATGGTTTTTTTTCTTCTATTAACTTTCTAGTAAACTTAGCAAGATCTGGCGCATAAGTTGGGCAACTTTTTTCATCATCTACTAAATCAAGTTCTTTTTTGTTTTTATTTATAACTAAATCTAGCATAATATCCACAAAACTTTTTTTCGTCATTGCGCTTTCTCCAGCTAAACCAAAAAGACGAGATAAGCGAATTAAATAAAATTTATCAGTTGTTAATTTTAATAATTTTTCACCTAATACTTTAGTTTCTCCATATTTATTTATGGGATCAATATAAACATCTTCCTTATAACCAGCTGAATTGTCACCTTTGAAAACATAATCACTAGAATAATGCACCAAAATAATATCTAAATCTTTACAAATTTCAGCTAATTTTCCAACGACTGTACCATTTATTTCTTCTGCCAGTTTATAAAAACTAGCTTCAATTTCAATTTTATCAACCGCATTAATAGCCGTAGCATTAATAACTACTTCTGGTCTAATTTCTTTAATCTTTTCTTTCAAATTATTTTCATTAGTAATATCCAAATCTTCTTTATCAAAACAAAAAATTTCAAAATCGCTAAATTCTTTTTGTAAAGCTTTCCCCAACATTCCTTTTGAACCTAAAATAATTACTTTCATATTTTTAATTTTCTTTTGGATCATAATAAATATTCTGTTTATTCTGTTCATTAATCTGCGTTTCTATCTGTGTTTCCATTCTTTTAATAATATGATCTAAAACTTTTAAAAATAAATTTAATTCTGCTTGAACTCTAATTACATATAATTTATCATCGCCTTTTAAATTTGGCATAATTTCAATAAAAGTTCCTTTTCCACCACTACTTTTAGCTTTTTTTACCTCTTCAGAAACACCATTATTACCCTTTTTATAAGCTAAAACTGCTAAAGCTTCATCTTCTCTATTTCTCATCAATCTCCATAAACCAAAAGCTCCAAGATAAAGACCATCATCTTTTCTTAAATCTTCTCCTCTTTTTAATTTAGCTTGTAATTCTTTAAGTTTTTGATATTTTGCTTTATATTCTGGATCATTATAAGTTCCAGAAGTTTCCATTTCCTGAATCCATTTTTTAATTTCTTTAGAAAAACCTATACTCCATTTTTTAGCAGTATCATTTAATATTTGCATTTCACTTTTAGCGCTACTCCTTTTATTTACTGCATCTTTTTTAAAATTCGATTCTTCCAATACTATGCCCAACAATATCCCTCTTGGAACACCAACCTGTTCAGCAACTTGAAATAAATAATCTAAATTTTTTAATCCATTAGCATAAGCTCTTTCCAAAACATCTAAATTTTCACTTCTAGCATTAGCATATTGTTGTCTTCTTTCTTCTTCAGCAACTAATTCACAAAAAGTTTTCTCTTCTTCACTAAACATTCTATCTTTTTCAACAAATGATTTTTCTTCTGTTTCACCTCGAAATTGATAATAAGTATAAAGACTTTCAGTAAATAAAATATTGCGCACAAGTTTCATAGATTCCAATTCTCTTTGAAGTTCTCTTAAATTCTCTTCTGCTGATTCAACTAAATTCTCTTCTGCTGGTTCAACCTGTTCTAAACTATTTTTATCTTTTTTATATTTTTCAAAATTATATGAATCTAATCTATCCATATTAATTTTACCAATACCAACAGTTGCTACTACTCCTGCCAATAATCCCGCTAACTTGCTCCTAGAAAATTTTTTAAAAGAATCTTGAGATTTATGTTCTTCTATAAATTTAGAGTCCGGGGTTTTTCCTTCTGTATTTTGTTTTTCATTTTCTATGAATTTTAAAAAATCTGGTCTTTCTGACATATTATTTATTAATTATTTTTTTAAACTCTTCATAATCTTCTATATAATCACTTCGATCAGGATTATAATTAGTTGAACTTATTGCCAGTAAAATTGCATCTTCAGAAAAATCTTTAAACTGATGCCAAACAAAAGCTGGTACATAAATAGCACTAGTAGGACCAACCATTTTTATTTCTTCTAAACCTTTACCTTGATCAATTACAGCTGTACAACTACCTTGTTGAAGGATAAAAAATTCTTGTTCAATTTTATGACAGTGTGCGCCAGTTTTATTTTCAGGTTTAGTAATAAAATACACACGCTTTACTGTAAAATCAATAAAATCTTTCAATTCTACTGGACTCATGGTAAATTTTCCTGGCACCACGATTTTTTTTAATTCAAATTGTTGTAATTGTTCCATATTATTATTATATTAATCTCTTTTTAAAAACTTTTATAAAATTAAGTAGCACTCTTCATCTTATCTTTTGATCGTTCTAAATTTTCTTGAAATTTATTCATCTCATTTTTCTTCTTTTCCCAAATTTTTTCTACCCATTCAGTATTATTTTGATACCATTCAACTGTTTCACGAAGTCCTTGTTCAAATTTTTCTCGAGAATATTCAGGAAACCAACCTAATGATTTTATTTTACTAGCATCAATAGCATATCTTCTATCATGTCCCGGACGATCAGTAACATATTCTATCATTTCCTCACTTTTACCCATAATATTTAAAATCATTTTAGTTAATTCAAGATTGCTATGTTCATTATCTGAGCCAATATTATATACTTCACCAGGAACTCCAACATGCAGTAATAAATCTAAAGCTCGAGCATGATCAACTACATGAATCCAATCACGCACATTTAATCCATCACCATAAACTGGTACTTTTTCACCTTTTAATAATTTAAAAACAAAAAATGGAATCAGTTTTTCTGGAAATTGATAAGGTCCATAATTATTAGAACAATGAGTTACTACTACTGGCACTTTATGAGTAACAAAATATGCATTACACATTAAATCTCCTCCTGCTTTAGCTGCCGCATAAGGCATATTTGGCCAAATAGGAGTAGTTTCTGTAAATTCACGATCTTCATCAAGTTCCAAAGCACCATAAACTTCATCAGTAGAAACATTTACAAATTTTTTAATATTATTAAATTTTACTGCATCAAGAATCATTTGTACTCCCAATGTATTAGTAAGCACAAAATCTTTACAACCACCATGAATAGAACGATCTACATGAGTTTCAGCTGCAAAATTTATTATATGATCAATATTATTTTCTTTAATAGTTTCATTCAATTTTTCTAAATCAATAATATCTCCTTGAACAAATTTATAATTAGAATTATTTTCCACATCTTTTAGATTATCTAAATTACCAGCATAAGTAAGTTTATCAAAATTAACAATTTTATAATCAGGATATTTATCCAACATATACTTAATAAAATTGGAGCCAATGAAACCAGCCCCTCCACAAACAAGTAAATTCATATTTTAATAAATTAAAATTTAAAAATTATTTTATAGGTTGTCCTTCTGGATAATTCTTTAAATCAGCAATTATTTCCTGATGATTGAATCCTATTTCAGCAGGAATTTCATCCAAAGCAAAAAATTTACTTTCTGAAACTTCAATCGTATTATTAAATTCTCCTCCAACAATATGTCCAATATAAAATATAGTTACCGTAGGATTTCGGGGATCACTATATAAATTAGCATAAACACCATATAATTTATCCACTTCAACTATTAATTCTGTTTCTTCAAATACTTCTCTTTTTACCGCCTTAACAGGAGTTTCCTTTTTTACATGTCCTCCGGGAAAAACCCAATAATTTTTATATGGTTCAACATTTCTTTTGGTCAATAAAATTCTTCCTTCTTTATCTTTAATAATCATATCTGTTGCTAATCTAGGATAAATTTTTTCTTCTTTAAAAACCATAATAAATTTATTTATTATTAATAAACTTTTTTAAATCTGTTAAAACTCGAAAATATTTATGAGCAATTTTATCTGGTAAATTATCTAAGGAAAAAAACTGAAAATCATCCATTTCAAGATTCTTTTTAAAATTATAATTATTATCTTTTATTTCGGAAAAGAAAAAAGCTGCCACAGTCATAAATTTCGGACTTTGTCCTTTATCTCCATAAACTTGAAATAATTCTCCTACCTCTACCTCAACTCCCAATTCTTCAAAAGCCTGGCGTTTAGCACAATCTTTTATAGTTTCATTAACTTTTATATATCCTCCCGGAAAATCCCAATAACCAACATAAGGCCAGCGTGCCCGTCTAGCTAATAAAACTTCATTTTTTTCATTTAAAATAATACTATCTGCTGCCATTCTAGGAAAAGCTTCATTAACATAATTAAAAGGTTTTCCATAATAATCAGAAAATTTAGTTCTTTCAGCAGAAATTAATTTACCCTTATTTTTATTTTCTTTATAAATATTTAAAAGTTGTTTATGATTAAAAGCTAAATCAATTTTTAAAGCTTCTTCTAAATTTACCCATTTCATTTGATCATTTTTTTCTTGTTCCTCAGATATATTTGTAAGAGCTCTAACAACATATAAAATTTGTACTACAAAAAACCGTGGATCAGCTGGTGGATCAAATTTGGGATTAGCCAAAGTATCAACTAAATATTCTATTTTTACTTTTAAGCCACACTCTTCTCTAACAATTCTCTGAATAGCAGATTCAATACTATCATCATCTACTTTAATTCTCTCAGCCACAATACTCCAAAAATTTTTTTGTGGCTCTTCATCCCTTTTGATCAATAAAATTTCATCTTGTTCATTCAAAATTATCATATCTAAACTAATCACTGGATGATCATTCTGTTCTAAATATTTATTCATAATTTTCCTTTATATAAAAAATGACGATAAGCTAATGCCCAAGCTGCCATTGTTTGACCACACCAAATTTCATTTTTATAAATCATTTCATCTATTTCATCAGGACGACGATAAAGAATTTCTATATCTTCTGTTTCATCTTGAGAAGGAGCAATTTGAGTATGCACTTCAACAATATAAACATGCATTCTTTCTTTGATTAAACCATTGCTAGATTCAAATTCGCCTATTTTAATAAAATTATCTATATCTGCTAAACAACCAGTTTCTTCTTTTAGCTCTCTCATAGAAGCATTCAAAGAACTTTCTCCTTGATTTATCGCCCCACAAGGAAATTCTATACTTTGTTTATCCATTAAATAACGATGTTGTAAAGTCAAAACTATGCGACCATCATTCAAAATTGGAATCATTATTACTGATCCTTCAGTTTCACCATAATAATAATCACCTATCTGTCCATTGGGTAATTGATACTTATCATGTTTATAAGTCCACCATGGATTTTGATGAAGTGTCTCTTCGCTAATTTTTTTTAAATGTCTTGGCATAATTTATATTTTTTCAAATTTTTTAGCAAGTTGTTCAACGCTTATACCTCCATTATTACTTACAATTGAATGAACACTACCTCCTTGATCACCACTGTATCTTGGAAAAATGTGAACATGTAAATGCGGAACTGTCTGGCCACCAATTTTACCATGATTCCAACCAACATTATATCCTTCTGGTTGTAAAACTAAATTTATTTTTTCTATCGTTCTCTTAATCGCAATTGAAAGTTTTTCCATTTTTTCATCACTTAATTCAAAAATTGTTTCAGCATGATCTTTGGGAATAACTACTACATGACCTTTTGCATGTGGATTGATATCCAAAAAAGCCAAATTATTTTCATCCTCATAAACTTTATAACTAGCTATTTCTCCTTTTATAATTTTACAAAATATACATTCAGACATAAAAATTAATTAACTATTATTTAATTTATTCAATTCTTCTTATATGATTTATAAAATTTTTAATTTAACTACCTTTCTACTTTATCAGCTTCTGTCAAATTTTCCAAATTTTTTTATTAATATCTAATTTTTACAACTTTTTCAAAATCACTATTTTAGTATAACTTTATTTATAATGATTGCAAAATTCTGCAAATTATAAACATTTTTCTTTAATCTTATAGAAATAATTTACCTTATTTTCAATTATTTTTCAATCTCTATATTCCATATAGCAAAACCCGCTATCTCTTTTGGTTGAGAAACAAAAATTTCTGTTAATTTATCAATATTTTCCTCTTTTAAATTTTCTAATTTTTCTAAATACCAACAATTTTCAGCTCCTGTTAAAGAAAAAGCTTTTTCTAAATCTTTTTTCTCTGGATTTTCTAAAAATTTGTTAAATAATTCTACTCTATCTACTTGATTAAATTGATAATCAATTGGAAAACCACCACCAACAATATTTCCTTGACTTAAACTTTCTAAAGGTAATAAAACCCAAGTATCAGCTAAAACACAATATTTTTGATTTTTAGTTTCCACTTCATTATAACCAGTGGTCCAAATATATTGAGCAACCTCATATTCAGTCTGACTCACTACTCTCATATCTGGTCCTGAAGCATAAGTCATAGTTCCAAACCAAGAAAATAATATTAAAAAGACAATTAAACTTATTTTTCCCAAAATATTATATAAATTTAATTTTGAAAAAATAAAAGACATTAAATAAACCATTGAAATAATAAAAATAAATGCCAAACCTAAATCAAAACGACGAACTAACGAACGATCGCCAGACAAAATAAACCAACTAATAAAATAACTGCCACCTAAAACCAAAGCTAACCAAGAAAGCAACAAAAAACTATTATTATAATTATTTTTTATTAAATTTTTCCAAAGAAAAAAACCTAAAGAGAAAATAAATAAAAACATAAATATAATTGTCAGCCAGCGCCAATCAGTAAAAATATTACTCACAAAAGCATAATTCGGAGTATGATTAAAAATAATATTACCAGACAAAATATCATGAGGACGAATAAGTTTAGCATAAAACCAACCAGAAATTTGTCCAATAAATTGTTTTATATTATTTAACCAATTAATTTTTTCTGGCCAAAAACTAAATTTTAATAAAATTTCCAAAATTGAAATACTGATTATTCCCCAAATAAAAAAAATAATTTTAACTATAATTTTCCCAATACCAGAAAGTTTTTTAAATATTACTTTAAAAAAATTAGAAAAGATAATCAACAACCATAATAAAATAAAATGCAGTATATAACCAAATATCATCAATGCTCCAAAAAAATAAACTAATCTTCTTTGTTTTTTGTAACCATTATTAAGATATTCTAACCATAACATTAAAACAAAGAAAAAATTTAAATAACCTAAACTAACTGGTAAAGTCAAACCTCCCAAAGCTTGAAAAGAAAACGGTATAAAAGATAACCAAACTAACCACAAACCCTGACGCTTATTTCCAAATAATAACCAACCTATCCTATACAAAACAAAAGTCATGACTAAAGAAAATAAAATTGGTACTAACCATTTATTAATTAATAATAAATTTACAGAAAAAGTCTTGGCTAATAAAACCGAACTACCCCAAAGTTGACTATAACTATATTTATAAGGAGAAATTAAAACTTCAGGAATATCTATTCCAATTTTTTCTACCCATTTAGCTTCATCCCCAAACAACACTGGTAATACCTGTCCTCCTTCCATCAATCTTTCTTCAACAGCCAAATGACGCCAAACATCACCACCCCAAGGTAGATCATGTGATAAAGGTAAATAAGCATGAAGTAAAAAAGCTTGCAATACAAAAATTAAAAGAATTAATTTTGTTTTATACTTAGAAAATAAAAATACACCTGATAAAAAAAATAATCCTAAAAAAATTGGTAAATAATATTTAGAAATAATTTGCCAAGGAGAATAATAAACTTCAAAACCATTTGTCCGAGATAAAATAATTAAAGCTATTATCCATAAAATAAAATATAAACTAGGCAACCAAAAATTCATTTTGAAAACTACAGTAGATTTTTCATTATAAATTGATTCTAAATTATTTATTTTATATCTTTTTCTACCTACTAATAAATAAATAATTATACTAGTAAATGTCGTCAAAAGATAAACTAAAAAAAACATTATATCAGTCAAACGATAAAATACTAAAAATACTCCACTAAAAAAACTTAATAATAGAAAAATACTAAACCAAGCAAAAATAGTTAACATTTTTGTTTTTTTATCATAACCAAATAAACGACGCAAAATATTTTTCCAATAAAAAGCTACTAAATAAAAATAAATAAAAAATAAAAGAAATCCTAACCAACTATATTGCCAATGTAAAAAATTAAAGTACAACAAAACCAAAGTAATAATTAATAAAATATTTTTAAATTGTTTTTTAAAAAAAGACATAAATAAATTTGACTTTTCTTTGAATAATCGCTTAAATAATAATATCTTTTGTGGAGTACGGGAAAAATGGTTAAAAGAAAACCGCAAGATAATTTGCATCGTTTTCTTGGTATTACTCCGTTATTAATGAAATTCGGGGTAACTGCTAACCAAGTAACGGTTGGCAGAGGTATTCTAGTATTACCAGTAGTAATTTTAGCCAGTTTTGATCTTTATCTTCCAGCTTTTTTTATTCATCTATTGTCATGGTGGGGAGACTCTATTGATGGTTCAATAGCAAGAGAGCGTCTCCTTCGTGGCTACAAAGATAATAAAAATCTGGGAGAATTTCTTGATCCAATGATTGATAAAATTACTTGGATTAGTGAAATTCTGCTAATTCCTTGGGGAGGAAACTTTGCCTCAGTTCCAAATAAACTCTTTTTTATAGGAATTGGCGCAATGAGTATTCTCGTAATCATTGAAACTTGGCTTGGAATAATCCGTGTCCAAGATTATATGATGAATCGTGAAAATAAAAAACATCATATAAAATTAGCAGCTGATCAATCTGGTAAAATCAAAATGGTTTTTGAGGTAGTAGGTCTTAGCGCTCTCATTTTGGCTATGAGACAAAAGGAGGGACAATACTGGATCTACTGGGTATGGTGTTTATCTTTGATAATAGCCATACCTTTCGCAGTCAAAAGTCTTATCAATAAGTATCATCGACGGTAATTAAACTATTGATGATCAATTAGCTTAAGACGAGAAAGCCCACATGTCTGGAGGAAACATTGTGGGCTTATTTATTTTTAAAGATCAAATTCCATGTGTAAATAAACTTAAAATTGCAAAACCTATTGCCAAAACAAATATCCAAGCTGCTATACTTAATAAAACTGGAAAATCTAATAATAATGCTAACAAAGTAACAAAAACTGCCAATACTTGCAAAATCATTTTTATCTTACCCCAAAGATTAGCCATTTTAATTGTTTTAAACTTTACTTTTGCTACTCCTGCTGCAGCAATAAAAACAATTTCAATTCCCAAAATAGCTATTCCTAACCAAAAATCAAAATAACGAAAAACCAATAATAAAACCATACTGCCAATTAACAATTTGTCAGCTAAAGGATCAAACAACATTCCAAAACGTGTAATTTGATTTCGTGTCCGAGCCATTGATCCATCTATAACATCAGTAAAAGCCACTAACAAAAAAAACACTGCTCCAACTTTATATTGAGCATGTAATATTAAAAAAAATACTACTGGAGTCATTAAAACACGAAACAAAGTAATGCGATTTGGGGTAAAATATTTAGTTGGAAAAAATTTCAAAAAACATCTATTAATAAGATGATCGTGAGGATGAATATTTTCAGAAGGAAGATATTCAAACAACTCTGGATGTTTCTTTATAAAATATTTGATTCTACTCATATTTTTATGCTAAAATAAAGGAATATGAAAAATATTCTTTTGTTCACTGAGAAGTATACCATTTTTGGGATATTTATTACAATACTCAATTTAGGATCTCTTTTTTATATTTCCAATACTTTTTGGAATTGTATTTTTTTATTTTTTTACTTAATTTTTTTTGGTTTTTATTTTGGTCAAATTATTTTACCAAAAGAAAAAAATTTTTGGAAAAGATTTTTTGGTATTATTGGAATAATAAGTCTTTTTATATTGATTCAATCAATAATTTATTGGTTTTATAAAATTGACAAATCAACTATTTCTTTTACACTTATTCTCATTCCAATCTTAATTTCTTTACAAAAAACTCACGCCGAAGATCCTTTTGCTGGAGTTGAAAATATTATTGACCCTAAATTATATGAACAAGTAAAATCATATTTAAGTACTAAAATGTTAGGAATAATTGTTTTTGCTCTAGATCTTGTCTTATTTTACCTATTATTAAATCGTCGTTATACTGATACACTTATTTCTCCCTGGACTATTTTTGATCCTAAATTTTTTATTTTATTTTTTTTCACTACTTTTTTACTTTTATACATTTCTCAAAAAGCCAAAAAAAATGCTGGTAATTTATTTTTAATTATTTTTCATTTTACTTTAATTTTTACTGTTAGTTTAATTGTTTTTAAACTTGGTTTTGGTTTTGATCCTTTCATTCATCAAGCTACTGAAAAATATATTTCTCTTAATGGTTTAATTGTTCCCAAAAATCCTTATTACATTGGACAATACATACTTGTCGTTGCTGGACATTTTTTGACAAATTTATCAATCCATAGTTTAGATAAATCTTTAGTACCTTTATTCTCTGGAATTATTCTTGTTTTGTCTATTTATTTTCCTTTTAGTAAAAAAGATAATACAGAAAAAAATCTTCTACCATCTATAATAATGATTCCTTTTATAATGTTTCCAGCTTTTACTATAAGCACGCCAAATAATTTAGCTTTATTATTTTCTTTAATTTTAACTTTTTGGATCTTTTACGAAGAAAATCATCAAACTAAAGAAACACTTATTTTCGGATTTTTAATTGCGCTAACAACCTGCGTTATTCATCCTTTACTTGGTTTACCTATTTTTATTATTTATTTAATGCACAGTATTATTAAAATTATTAAAAAAAATAACCTAATTTTACTCAGTCTTTATTCTTTATTTTTAATACTTATTACTCCACTGGCTTTCTTTTTAAATTCTCTTCGCGCTGGAGAAAAATTATTCTTAAAAAATCCTTTAGAAAATATTTCTTCTTTTTTTTCTATTTTTGCCCATCCCCACTGGATTCTGATTGAACGCGGTGAATGGTGGCAAAAAATATTATACTATTATCGTGATTGTATCAAACCTTTAGCAATAATAATGATTATTATTGGTATTTATTTTGCTTGGCGTAAATGGAAAAAATCAACTTTCACTTTTTATTTTATTACTATCATCAGTTTATTTATTTCCGCTTTTCTTATTAGCACCACAATAAAATTTGTTGATGTCATTTCTTATGAACAAACTGCTTATGGTAAAAGATTATTAGATTTGACTCTAATTTTCTCTTTGCCTTTTTTTATTATTTTTTGGCAACAAATTTTTGATTTAATTAGAAAGAGAAAAACCTGGCGCTTCCCTATTACTTTGCTTTTAGCTATTTTGATTTCAATTTCTTTTTATTTTACTTATCCAACTCGTGATAATGTTTCTCTTCATACTGGTTATAATGTACGCCAAGCTGATATTACAGCTGTTCATTTTATAGATAAATTAAATAATCATAAAAAAAATTATATTGTTTTAAGCAATCAATTAATCTCAGTAACTGCTTTACAAGAATTTGGTTTTGTTAAATATTTAAATACTGCTGTTGGTGAACAATATTTTTATTCTATTCCAACTGGTGGACCACTTTATCAATATTTTCGTAAAATGGTTTATGAAAAACCACTCAAAAAATGGATGCTTGAAGCAATGAATTTTGCTAATGTAAATAAAGCTTATTTTGTTCATACTGATTATTGGGCACCAGCTGCCACTATTCGCGATGAGGCAAAAAAAGAAGCTGATCATTGGTGGGAATTAGAAGGCGGAAGAGTTTGGGTGTTTGAATATACAAAATAAAAATAATTTTAGCAAATATTAAATTCAAAAAACAAACATTATAAAACAAGATTGTTGAAATAATTGATGTAACTAAGCATTTAGAAATTTTAAAATAAATAGTAATATATAATTACTTTGATTCTATTAAAAATAAAGTTGTCAACACTCTTTAAACATGATCAAAAAATATTTCTAGAAAATATTATTATAAATGAAAAAATTAAAATTTGAGTTTGTAAAGTAAATTTTATAAATATAAATCCCGCTTTAACGGGATTTTTCTTTTATCTTTTTTACTAATTCTTCTACATTTTCCGGTTCAAATAAATTTTCTTCAGCAACTAATTCTCTTATTCCTCCAGTATCTGAAGCAATAATTTGCAAACCATATTTTTGCGCTTCCAAAATAACTGTAGGATAATTTTCCAAACAAATTGAAGGTATAATTAAAATATCAGAATGATTATATATATTCTCTAATTGTTTACTTTCAAGTCTTCCAAACATTTGAACATTTTTTTTGTTCTTACTCCATTCCTCTACTTCTGCACATAAATTTCCATCACCAACAATATTGAGCCAATATCCTTGTTTATTGTCAAAAAAATCCCAAGCTTTCATCAAAACTCTAATCCCCTTATGTTCTGTCAAACTTCCTACAAAAAGAAATTTAAATTCTTGATTCGTGCTTTCTAATTTTAAATTACTTTTTTCTTGTTTTTTCTCAAACATACTTTGTAAATTCTGAACTCTAAACTCTGAATTTTGAAAAAAACCTCTCTTTTTATAAAATTCTTTTAAAAATTTAGATGGTGAAATAACTTCATCTACCGCTCTAAACTTTTGTTTCATAATTTTAGAATAAATTTTTTGTACAAAACTATCTTTCTGATGATACCATGCTAATACTCCAGATGGTTCTACTAACTGCACATCATGTAAATAGTGATTCCACTTTACATCAGACTTTAGGGACTTTAAAATTTTATGAACTTTATAAACTCCAAGACCGATAAGATTATGAGTTTCTACTATATTTGGTTTTTCAAACAATAGAATTTGTTTTAATTCTGACATACAACCAAAAATATCTATAAAATGCCAAATTAATTTAATAAAATAATTATGTTTACTTAAATCAAAATAAGAAAAAATATTTTGAGGATAAATTCTAATTATTTTTATTTTTCCATCCCAAAAAACCTGATTATGTTCAGATTTATTCTTAGCTAAAGTAATAATTATCACTTCATTATTTTGTTCTAAAGCTTTCAAAGCTCTTTGTTCAACTACTTTTTCAGCACCACCACGCGCATAAGGTTTATACAAATTGTTAATAAAAACTATTTTCATAATGAGTTAATTATAGATAAATAAGCAAATTTTGTCTACTCTAAAAACTATCAACAGCTAACCCACATTTCACCCACAAATTAATGTTTTTATGGGGTTGAATAAAAATCTTTTATAAGTTACAATTCATCTACTAAAACTGAAAATTTTCTTATGTCTGATATTACTCAAATGGAAAAAATTCCTCCTCAAAATCTAGAAGCAGAAACATCTCTCTTAGGTGCTATTTTATTAGACAAAGAGGCTATTTTTAAAGTTGCTGATATTGTTACAGCTGATGATTTTTATAAAAATTCTCATGCTAATATTTTTGAAACCATGATGGAATTATATAGTAAGAATGAGCCAATTGATGTTTTGACTCTTGGCAATCGTCTGGAAGAAAAAAATTTATTAGAACAACTTGGTGGACGCAGTTACTTAATTGGTTTATCCAATACTGTACCTACAGCTTCTCATGTTGTACAATATGCTGAAATTATTCGTAAAAAAGCTACTCTTAGAAAATTACTTAGAGCAGGTGGTGAAATTACTCGTCTTGGTTATGATGAAAGTGCAGAAAATGTAGAAGAAATTTTAGATGAAGCACAACAACATTTATACAGTATTACCCAAAATCATATTAAACAAAGTTTTATTCCTATCAAAGATGTTTTAAGTGATGCTTTTGAAAGAATAGATGAATTACACAAAGAAAAAGGTAAACTTCGTGGTGTTCCTACTGGTTTTAAATATTTAGACAATCTTTTAGCTGGTCTACAAAAATCTGATTTAATTATTCTTGCAGCTCGTCCTTCTGTAGGAAAAACTTCTTTAGCTTTAGATATTGCTCGTCATGCAGCTGTCAAAGAAAAAGTACCTGTTGGATTATTTTCATTAGAAATGAGTAAAGAACAACTTGTTGATCGTCTTCTTTGTGCAGAAGCTAATGTAGATTTATGGAAAATGCGTACAGGTAATTTATCAGATCGTCCTGATAGTAATGATTTTCCAAAGATTGGTCATGCTATGGGTATTTTGTCCGAAGCTCCAATTTATATTGATGATTCTCCTGGAAATAATGTTATGCAAATTCGTACTAAAGCCAGAAGACTACAAGCTGAACATGGTTTGGGTTTGATTATTATTGATTATATGCAATTAATGGAATCACATACCAAAAGAAATAGTGACAATCGTGTTCAAGAAGTTGCAGAGATTAGTAGAAATTTAAAAGGAATTGCTCGTGAATTAAATGTTCCTGTTCTTGCTCTTTCTCAATTATCCCGAGCAGTAGAACAAAATAAACCAGCCATTCCAAAACTAGCACATTTACGAGAATCAGGCTCTATTGAACAAGATGCTGATGTGGTTATGTTTATTTATAGAAAAGCAGCTGATAGAAATTATCGTTTAGAAGATATTCCACCAGATGAGCGCCATTTAGGAGAAATCCATGTAGCTAAACATAGAAATGGTCCTACTGGTGTAGTAAAATTATTCTTTGATGAAAAACATTCTAGCTTTAAAAACTTAGATACCTCTTTTGGAGATCAACAATTAACTATTAATTCTACTCCAACTGAACCAGAAATACCTGCTTACTAATAAATTAAATTAATTAAAATATAAACATAAAATAAATATGTTCAACAAACTAAAACAATTCAAAGATATTCGTAGTCAAGCTAAAGATTTACAAAATAAACTTTCTGAAGAAAGCGTTAGTGTTAATAATAATGGTGTTACTTTAACTATGGACGGAAATTTAAAAATTATTAAATTAGATATTGAATCAAGTTTATTAACTCCAGAAAAGAAAAATAAATTAGAAAATGCTATCAAAGATGCTTATGATGATGCTATGAAAAAAATGCAACGCATTATGGCAATGAAAATGAGAGAAATGGGCGGACTACCAAATATTCCAGGAATATCATAAAAAAGAAAAAGCAGATCAAACAAATAAAATAAATTTAAACTAATATAATTCCCCCTTGCCTATCTCGCCGAAGATAAAAAGTCTTTTCCCTCCTTGCCTGTCTCGCCGTAGCTTTAGCGAAGGCGCAAAACGGAAATCCAGTAAAACAAAATACAAAAAACGAATAAAATTTCCCCCTTAAGAGAGGTGTTGGCAAACACAATTGTCATTCCCGTGATTGTGTGTCGCCGTAGCTTTAGCGAAGACGCAAAACGGGAATCCAGTAAAACAAAATACAAAAACGAATAGAATAAAAAATTAAACGAATAAAGAAAAATAACCAATATTATGTATTCCAAACCAATCCAAGAATTAATAAATGCTTTTGCTAAATTACCTTCTGTCGGAGAACGCACAGCTGAAAGGTATGTTTTTCATTTATTAAGATCTGGAAAAAAAGATGTAGCTGAACTTACTCTAGCACTAAAAGATCTAATAGATAATATCAAAAGTTGTGAAACTTGTTGGAATTTTTCTGATTCTAATCCCTGTCCAATTTGTATTGATAACAAGCGTGATCATACAACTATTTGTGTTGTAGCTAATTTTCCAGATATAGAAGCAATTGAAAAAATTGGTTTTTATTCTGGCGTTTATCATGTTTTACGAGGAACTATAAAAGCTGATGATGAACTAGATAATCTAAAAATAAAAGAACTTTTGAAAAGAATTAAACTAGACAAAAATCTTCAAGAAATTATTCTTGCTCTCAATCCTAATCTTGAAGGAGAAACTACTATGATGTATTTACAAAGAGAAATTAAAAAAATAAACCCCAATTTAAATATTACTCGTCTTGCTCGTGGTCTACCTATGGGTAGTGATCTCCAATATGCTGATGAAATTACTTTAGAAAGTGCTTTGAAAAATAGAACAAAATAATAATATTTTAATCTTCTACTTAATAAAGAAAAGACAAAGTGAATATTAAAATAAACATTTTCCAAAATCCCCTTTCATTCCTTTTGCTTTATCCCCCTTGCCTGTCTTTTTATTATTTTCCCTTGCTTATCTCACTAAAGGCGAAAGGAATTATTCCCCTCTTGCTTGTCTCGCTGAAGGCGGAAGGGGGTGCAGAGTGGTGTTGGTTGGTCTCGCCGTAACTTTAGCGAAGGCGGAACCTGTCTCGCCGTAGCTTCAGCGAAGGCGGACCTGTCTCGCCGTAGCTTTAGCGAAGACGAAAGGAATTATTCCCCACTTGCCTGTCTCGCTGAAGGCGGAAGGGGTGCAGGGGGGTGTTGGCTCGTCTCGTTAAAGGCGGAAAGATATTATCTCATAATAAATTGCCAACACCCCTCTTAATCTCCCCTCAAGGGGAGAATTTACCTGTCATTCCCGTCCGCCTCCACCTGTCATTCCCGCGTAGGCGGGAATCTAGTAAAATAAAATTAAAAAGAAAAAACAGAATAAATATATAATTAAAAAATACTTTCAAATTTTGAAAGTATTTTTATTTTTTTGCTTACTTATCAACAAACAAATTTTTTTATTTTATGCCTTAACTTCCTTAACTTTTACTTGAGTAAATGGTTGTCTGTGACCACTAGTTCTCTTATATCTAATTTTATTTTTAAACTTCACTACACGGATTTTCTTACCACGACCTTGAACTTCAACATCAGCAGCAATACTTACGCCTGACAAATAAGGTTTACCAATTTTTACATCAGTCCCATCTTCTTTAGCCAAAAGAAGAACTTTGTCAAACACTACTTCTTTACCAGCTTCTACATCTAATTTTTCTATTTTTAAACTGTCACCAGTTTTGATAAGATATTGTTTTCCGCCGGTTTCAATAACTGCAAACATATTTATATTAATTTAATTATTAGGAAACGCTAATATTCTACAAGAAAATAAGAAATAAGTCAAGATTATTCTTCCACAAGGGTAATTTTATCCCCTATTTTTAAATCATTTCTTACTGTCCAACCAGCCGGTAATTCCAAAACAACATTAGCTTCCATTCTTGGTAAATAAATCATAAGATCTTCTTCTGGAACATCAAATTCTGGTTTTATAAATGAAGCTATATCCACCACTACCCCATCATTAAACCAAACAATATCTATGGGAAATTTCATGTCTCTCATAACAATTCCATGTTTATCTTTATATCCAAAAACAAATAACATTGCATCATGTTCACCAAAAAACTCCCTACCACTCAAACCTTTATACATATGATGTGGTGTTTTTGCTATCAAAACATTTAACTCAACACCTTTCAAATTAACTAAAGCTTCTGGCCATTGTAATTGCCAAATTTTTACAATTATAAAAGCAATTATTAAAATTATTAAAAAAATAATATGCCAAGTTTTTAATTTTTTATTTTCTTCTTTCATATTATTCTTCTTTTTTTGAAAACCAAATTCCTACTATCATCATAAGAACAAATAAAAATAATAAAGCTATTATTTTTTGACTGCTTTGTAAAAATAAAGTAGTTATGCCAAACAAAAAAGCAATAACATACATAAGCAATACTACCTGCACTTGAGTCAAACCACTATTCAAAAGTCTAAAATGCAAATGTTCGGAATCTCCAAGATAAATTGGTTTATTTTTTTGCCAACGACGAATAATAACTCGCCCCACATCTAACATTGGCACACCTATCACTAACAAAGTTGTAGCAATTTTACTTCCTGAAATAATTGCCAAACAACCTAACATAAAACCAGTAAATAAACTTCCTCCTTCACCTAAAAATATTTTTGCTGGATGAAAATTAAATATTAAAAAACCAGCTAAAGCTCCAACAAAAATAATTGTTAATAAAGCTACATCTGGTTGATACCACTGCTTTTGTAAACACAAAAAAAATATTACTAAAGAACCAATTAATACTATACCCGCTACTAAACCATCTAAACCATCTAAAAATTTAGTGGTATACATCATACCCATTAACCAAAAAAATACTATAAAATCAGCCAAAGATAAAACTCCCAAAGTAATATTACTTAAATCAAATGGTTGTCCCCAAGGATTAGTAATAAAAACTGGTTTAATTCCAAAAAATAAAACAATCAAACTTGCCAAAATAGGAAAAATAATTTGTCTCTTTGGTGTACAAACATATTTATCATCAAAATATCCTCCTATCATTAAAACCAAACCGCCAAAAAATAAAGCTAATAATTGTCTCAAGCCAATTCCCGGTTCTAATAAATCAGAAAAAATATATAAAAGAAAAACTATTATAAAAAAAGTAAAAAAAATAGCCAAACCACCACCATAAGGTATTTTCTTTTTATGTATTTTTCTTTTTTCAGTTTTTGGTTTATCTACTATTCCTAACTTATCCATCACAAAACCAAAAAATATAGTAAAAAAAATACCTACTAAAAAAGTAATAAAGAAAAAAAACCAATACATAATTATCTTTCTATTTTAAATTCCAAATCTCCTTTTAATATCAAAATATCACCCCATTGTACTTTATTTGATAAAATTAATTCAGCAATTTTATTTTCTACATTATCCTGAATAGCTCTACGCATTGGTCTGGCACCATATTCTGGATCAAAACCAATTTTAACTAAAGCCTCTAAAGCTGTATCTTCTACTTGTAAAGACATACCTCTTTCTTGTAAATCTTTATTAGTTCGTTTTAATAACAGACCAGCAATTTGTTTAATTTCATTTTTATTTAAAGGTTTAAATAAAACTACTCCATCAAAACGATTGATAAATTCTGGTTTATAGTATTTTTTCAATTCACCTCTTAATAATTGTTGACGAATATTTTCTAAAGAAACTCCTTGAACAAGTTGTTCTTGTACAAAATCAGTACCAGCATTGGAAGTAGCAATAATAATGGTGTTAGTAAAATCAATAACTCGGCCAGTACTATCAGTTAAACGACCGTCATCAAATACTTGTAAAAATAAATTCAAAATATCTGGACTAGCTTTTTCTAATTCATCAAGTAAAACAAGAGAAAAAGGTTTTTGTCTCACTGCTTCAGTCAAAACTCCTGTACCTTGTCTACCGGGCTGACCAATTAAACGATAAATACTGCCAACATCTTGATATTCACTCATATCAATGCGAATCATTTGACTCTCTCCACCAAAATAAACCGTAGCAATAGTTTTAGCTAATTCTGTTTTACCAACTCCAGTCGGACCAAGAAATAAAAAATTAGCAATTGGTTTATTTTTAGAACGCATCTCAACTCTGGCACGACGAAGAGCATTAGCAATAAGACTTACTGCTTCTTCTTGACCAATTACTTTTTCATGCATTACTTGTTCTAATTTCATCAAACGACTAGATTCATCTTGAGTAATATTCATCACTGGTACACCAGTTTTTTGACTTACCACTGCACCAACATCATCACCAGACACAAGTTGATTTATTCCTTTTTTGTTTTTTACATAAGCTGCCACTTCAGTCATCAATGAAATAGCACTTTCTGGTAATTGATGCTCATAAAAAAATCTCTTAGCTAATTGCACACTTTTTTCCAAAGCATCATAAGAAAAAAAGACATTATGTTTATACTCTACTGATCCAACTTTGGATTCTAAAACTTGAATAGATTGATTTTCATTCATTTCTTTGATATCTACTCTAGCCAATACTGTGCCAAGCTGAGTATTAACAATTCTTTGATTATAATTCTCTGTTGTAGCCGTAGCAAAAGTTAAAAATTTTCCTGGTCCAAGATAATCTGCCAAAGTTTTAGCAACATCTACACCACCTTGTTCACCAACTAAACTAACTAAATCATCAATATTTTTTATAAATAAAATAATATTTTTAGCTCTAGCAACTTCATTCATAATTTTTATCAATCTTCCTTGAGCTTCACTAATAGAAACACCTGATAATAAAACTGAAGTGGAAATTTGCACAAGTCTTTTATCTTTTAACCGATCTGGAACATCTTCTTCTACCATTTTTTGAGCAATTCCTTCAATAATACTCATTTTACCAACTCCATGTTCACCAACCAAAACAACACTTTGTCTTCCCGCTTCAATAATTCTAAAAATTTCTTGAACCTCCTCATCACGACCAACTGAATCAGTAATATAGCCATATTTAGCTGCCATAGTTAGATCTTCACTAAAACTGTTCAAAAATGGCGTAGCTACTGCTGTCATCGCTCGATCTAAACCATATTTACTTCTTCTCTTAGCAATTTTTTTGAATTTATAATATTGTCTTCTCATTCTTTCACGAATACGCAACCATTCAACTACATTTTCTAATTTATTTTTATCTATTCCTATACTATAAAGTAATTCTTGCAATTCTTTTGATTGTCTAATAGTCGCTACCAAAATCTCAGTTACATTTACATATTCTTGATGAAGATCATAAGCAATCTCATAAGAATTGAATAAAATTTGTTCTAAATCATCAGATAAAATAGGTAAAACTTTTTCTTGACTAACTTTAAATTGTTTAGCTAATTTTATTTGTAAATTTTTTATTGAAACACCTAAGCGTAAAAAAACTGTACTAACTTTGGATGAAGCTAATAAAGCATAAAAAAGATGTTCTACTTCCACTTTTTCACTACCAGCTTTGTCTGCTAATAAATAAGCTTGTTCCAAAATTTGTCTAGCTTCATTTGTAAATACCAAAGAAATATTTTTTTTATTTTTTCTAGGCATTTTCAAAACTTCTACCCAAGTTTGTAAAATCTGATCTGAAAAATCTTCCTCAATCATAGTTTTATTTGAATAAGATTTTCCTTCTACAATTTCTACAACTTTATTCAACAACAATAGACGATAAAATAAATACATCAAAACAATAATCGCCAACCATAAAAGTATTGGTAAATTACTACCACCAAACCAAAAATGTTTTGAAAATAATGTTTTCCATAAATTTCCAGAATAAATAAAATAAAAAAATAATCCCAAAAAACCTAAAGCAAAAATCAAACTTCCAATAATTCTAAACTTATCCAAAATGCGTCTTGCTTTTCTTACATTGATATGATATTTGGTTAAGGGTTCGCCCCAATACAAAAATTTATTTCTTCTCATTACTCCCATACTCATACCTTTGCATTGTGGACATTTTTTAAATTTAATATAACCAGAACTATCACAATTGGTACAAGTCAAAATATTAAATAAAGGATTCTTAACAAGAAACATAAATTAAAACATTGACTGAATAAACATATAAATCACAGCTAATGGTAAAATTAGCCAAATACAAAAAACTAAAATACAAAAAACTAACCAAATTAACAAAGCAAGTGATCTGCCAATAAAATTTACTAAACGCATAAAAAAACTTACCAATCTTCCTTGTAAATCATTTTGTCCAAACATTGGTACAAAAATATTTTTCAACCAAAGTCCAGGAGCTAAATAAAGATTACCATCTTTAAATAATTGCAGAGAAAACAAAAAAGCCTGTTTAACACCATCTGTATACCACCAAAGTGGAAAAAAAACAAAATCCAATAAAAAATCAAAAAATATTCTTTGTAAAACTAACATCCACATATTCTATTTTTAATTCTTAGTTTATAATTCATAATTCCTATTTTTTAGATCATTTAAACCTGTATTTTAAACTATAAAATAATAAATAAAAGCAATAATATTATACCACAAAAATAAAAAAACTCCCATCGGGAGCAATTTTATTAAAAATTTTATCTCATAGCCATAGCCGTACCAACTAGAGAATCATATTGAAAATTATCTGCCACTATTAATTCTGTACCTACTAATCTTGATTGAATACTTTGCATAGATTTACTGGAAGCAAGATGAAATTGTATTTTTTGATTTTCTCGTTCTAATAAAGTAATTTTATTTTCTAATTCATTCATTTCATAACCCTTAGTAGAAATAGAATTGATCTGCACCATATACATTATGCCAAATAAAATACCTACAAAAAATACTGTCAAAGAAACAGAAGAATTTAAAAATCTCTTTCGCCATTGCATTTTTATTTCTCTCTTACTTGAATAATTTGCAAATTGATTCATATTTTTAAATTTATATTTTTTCTATTATTCTTAATTTAGCAGAACGAGAAGGTGGATTATTTTTACTCTCTTCCTCTCCACAAACAATCGGTTTTTTATTAATTATTTTTATATTTTTATTATTTTGTTTTTTAAAATAATGTTTTACTATTCTATCTTCTAAAGAATGAAAAGTTATCACTGCCAATCTTCCACCACTCTGCAACACTTCTATTGCTTGTGGTAAAGTTGTTTCCAAAATACCTAATTCATTATTTACTTCTATACGCAATGCTTGAAATACTTTAGTAGCTGGATGTAAACCACCTATCCAAGGAACTTCTTTATTAGTTTTTAATTTTTTTCTATAAACTTCTAAAATTGTTTCAACCAAATCACTAACTATTGCAAAATTTTTTCCCTGTTTTCTTTTTTCTATAATTTTTTCCGCAATTAAATTACTAAATTTCTCTTCTCCATAATCTTTAAAAATATTAGATAATTCTTTTTCAGTGCGAGTATTCAAAACATCAGCAGCTGTGCTAATTACCTCTTCCGAATAACGCATATCAAGATTTTCATCTGGATGTAAAAAACTAAAACCTCTACCTCTTTCATTAAACTGTGGAGTAGACCATCCCAGATCAATCAAAATTGCTTCCGGTACAAAACTATTTTCTTCTACAATTTTTTTTAAATTAACAAAATTTGCTCTTACTAAAATAATTTGACTAGAAAATCTTTCTAAATATTGTCTAGCGCGTAAAATTGCTTCTGGATCAGCATCAATACCTAATAAACGACCTTCTTGTCCAATTTTTTCTAAAATTTTTTCACTATGTCCTGCATCACCCAAAGTACAATCAATTACATAAGAACCTGATTTTAAATTCAAATTATCAATAACTTCATTTAATAACACCGGTACATGTCTCATATCAATTTTAATTACACACCTAATTCTGACATTTGTTCAGCAATTCTATTACTTTCAAGTTCTGTTTTCTTTTTATATTCATTCCATTTTTTAGCATCCCAAAGTTCCAATCGATTATATAAACCAGCTACAATAATTTCTTTTTTCAAACTAGCGTATTGACGCAAATAATCTGGTAAAATAATTCTTCCTTGTTTATCAATAGTCACATCCATTGCTCCTGCTAACATCAAACGAGCAAAAGCTCGAGTATTAGCTTGCGCAAATGGTAAATTGGCAAGTTTCTCAGCTAATTTTTGCCACTCTTTTTTGGTATACAAAAATAAACAATTATCTAATCCTCTAGTAACAACTGCGCCTGATGCTAAATCTAAACGAAATTTTTTTGGTACAGCCACACGCCCTTTTTCATCTAAATTGTGGGAATATTCACCAATAAACATAGTTTATAAAACAAAGAGTTTGATAAATAGACAAGCATTTTATTTATCATCCTCGTTTTAAATAAGTTTTTTAAAGAGAAAGCGGTATTCCCCACTTTTCCCCATATATTACCATTATACCCCACTTAATATACTCTTGCAACCCTAAAAACCCAACTTATCCACAAAAGCCTACTTTTTCATAAAAAAATAAATAACAAAAAATCACGATTATATCGTGATTTTTTGTTTAACGACATTTAAAGTCGTTAATTATTTAATTAAATTTTTATTTAAATTCTTACTTTATTTTTCTTAAACTCTTTTGATAACTAATAGCAAACCGATGAGCTTCATCACGCACTTTAATTAATAATTCTTTATTTTTATTTACCCAGTTAACAAATTCTTTATTTTTAAAACCAATAATAAATTCATTCTTTTTTCTAGTTGAACCCTTAGCAATTCCTACTACTAGAATTTTAAATTTATTTATACGCAAAATTTCCACTGTTTTATTTACCTGTGATAATCCTCCATCAACTAAAATAATTTGAGGTATTAACCACTCTTGATGTTTTAATCGGCGTTCAATAACTTCAGCTAAACAGTCAATATCATTTTGTCCTTCAATATTTTTTATTTTAAATTTTCTATATTCATTTTTATTAGCTTCGCCATTTTCAAATACCACCATACTCCCTACTATATTTGAACTGCCAAAATTAGAAATATCATAACCTTCAATACGAAGTTTAGAATTCTTAGTTTCTGATTCAAAATTATTGACTAGAAAACTTTTGTTCAATAAAGCAATATCTTGAATTTTTTGTAAATTTTTTATTTGATCACGCAATCTACCCGCTTCTTCAAAATCTTCCCGACCACTTGCTTCTAGCATCTTTTTTTGTAAATTTTTTATCAAACCTTTTTTATTTCCCCGTAAAAATTTTACTAATGGTTGAATTACTTCTCTTTTATATTCTTTTGAACTAATTTCAACCACACAAACTCCTAAACATTGTCCTAATTGATAATAAAAACAAGGTTTCTTTTGCTTTGATTTATTATTTTTCAAACTTGAAACCTGTTTAGACATTAGAGGTGAACAGGTAGAGATATAAAATAACTTTCGCAACAATTTCATCATTTCATTTGTTTTTAAACCAGGATAAGGACCAAAAGTAAATTTAAAATTTTGAACTTTAAATTTTGAATTATTTAATTCATGTTGACGCATAGTAAAAACTTTTGGATAATCATCATTAGTAATCACAATATAATTCCACGACTTATCATCTTTCAAACTAATATTATACTTTGGTTGATATTTCTTAATAGTATTTGCTTCCAAAATAATTGCTTCCAAAACAGAATCAGTTTCTATGGTTTTAATATTTACGACTTCATGAATCATTTGTTCAATTGGTCTTAAATTAATTCCCCATCCCGATCTAAATCGGAGTGAAGAATTTTTTTTATCACTAACTTTTTTATTTGTTTCTAATAAGAATTTATCACTATTTATTTCCTCTGAAAAATTTTTTATCGTTTTTTTATAAAAAGACTCACTTGGAACTAACCTAAAATAACTCCCTACTCTATCTCTTAAACTCGTTGCTTTACCAACATAAATTAATTCTTTTTTAGAATTATAAAAAAGATAAATTCCTGGATTATCTGGTAATTTTTTAATTTTATCAATTAAATTCATAAGACTTTTTTCAAATATTCCCCTGTCCAACTGCCTTTTTTTCGTGCAACTTCTTCTGGTGTGCCAATAGCAACCACTTCTCCACCCTGATCTCCACCTTCTGGACCAAGATCAATAATCCAATCTGCACATTTTATTACATCTAAATTATGTTCAATTACCATAACCGTATTACCTTGCGAAACTAAATGATCTAAAACTTCCAAAAGTTTTTTTACATCATCATAATGCAAACCAGTAGTTGGCTCATCTAATAAATATAAAGTTTTACTCGTACTACGCTTAGATAATTCTTTACTTAATTTTATTCTTTGTGACTCTCCACCAGAAAGAGTTGTGGCTGATTGTCCTAAAGTTAAATAATCTAAACCAACTTCATTCAACATTTTCAATTTATCATTAATAAAAGGAATATCTTCAAAAAATGATTTTGCTTCTTCAATAGTCATTTCTAAAATTTCAGCAATATTTTTTCCTTTATAATGAATTTGTAAAGTTTCTTGATTGAATCTTTTACCTTTACATACATCACAAACAATTTGCACACTAGGTAAAAAATGCATTTCAATTTCTAAATTACCTTTTCCTTCACAATGTTCACAGCGTCCACCAGGAATATTAAAACTAAATCGTCCAGCTTTGAAACCACGCATTCGTGCTTCGGCTGTGGAAGCAAATAATTCTCTAATTCCAGTCCAAGCTCCAGTATAAGTAACTGGATTAGATCGAGGAGTTCTACCAATTGGACTTTGATCAATTCTAATTATTTTATCAAGATATTCAATTCCTAAAATTTCTTTACACTTACCAATTCTTTTTTTAGTATGATTCAATTTATTAGCAACCGCACGATACAAAATATTATTCATTAAAGTTGATTTTCCCGAACCTGAAACTCCTGTTAAACAAACGAATCGACGCAAAGGAATTTCTACATTAATATTTTTTAAATTATGTTCAGTCGCGCCTTTAATTTTTAATTTTGCTGTCGTTCGATCTACTTTTCTTCTTTTTATTGGTAATTCTATTTTTAATTCTCTGCGTAAATATTTACCAGTTAAAGATTTTTCTGCATTCCCAATTATTTTACAATTCCTCACTATATTATCCTGAGCAGAACGAAACAATGTTTCCATCTGAGACGAATCAATTGATTTTATTTTAAAATGTTTAACTTTTTCTAAATTAAGTTGAGTTCCAGTAAACATAATATCTAATGGTCCAGAATAAATAATTTCTCCACCATGAACACCTGCTCTTGGACCAATATCTACGATCCAATCGCTAGCCAAAATAGTATCTTCATCATGTTCTACTACAATAATTGTATTACCAATATCACATAAACTTCGTAAAGTTTTTACTAATTGATCATTATCTTTTTGATGTAAACCAATTGTTGGTTCATCCAAAACATAAAGAGCTCCTACTAATCTAGTACCAACTTGTGAAGCCAAACGAATACGCTGAGCTTCTCCGCCTGATAAAGTTCCTGCTTTACGATTCAAAGTAAGATAATGCAAACCAACATTATACATAAATTGCAAACGATTGTTAATTTCTTTTAAAACCATTCCAGAAATTTCTAATTGTTTAGCTGGTAAACTCAATTCAAGTTCAGCAAAAAATTCTCTAGCTTCACTAATTGTTAAACTAGTAATCTCAAAAATATTTTTATCTGCGATTTTTACACTCAAAGCTGTATTATTTAATCTTTTGCCTTCACAAACTAGACAAACTTTTTCACTAAAAAGTGATTCTGTTCCTAAACCAGTACAAGTTTCACAATAACCATAAGGACTATTAAAAGAAAATAATCTTGGTTCAATCTCTGGAAAACTAAAACCATCTTTGGGACAAGAATAAAGGGTGCTAAAAATTTGTTCTTCTGATTTATTTTGAACAGAATCAAAAGAATAAATAACTGTACACAAACCATTAGACAGATCAACGGCTGTCTCTACTGCTTCCGCTAAGCGTTTTTCTTCAATATTATTTAATCGATCCACTACCACTTCAATTGTATGTTTATGATTTTTACTTAAAATAATTCTCTCTTTCAAACTTTTTATTTTTCCATCCACTCGTACTTCAAGAAAACCAGAATTATATAAATCATAAAGCATTTGATAATATTCGCCTTTTCTACCTCGTACTACTGGACTTAAAATTAAAATTTCTTTTTTATTCTTTATTTTTAATGTTTTATTTTTAATTCGTTCAACCATTTCATCAGTTGTCATCCTCTCTATCTTTGTACCACAAAGTGGACAATTTGGTTCACCAACTCGGGCATACAAAACTCGTAAATAATCATAAATTTCTGTAATTGTCGCTACCGTAGAACGCGGATTTGCACTATGAGCTTTTTGATCTATAGAAATTGCTGGAGATAATCCTTCAATCTCATTTACATCAGGCTTGCTCATTCCACCAAGAAATTGTCGAGCATACGCTGATAATGATTCAATATATCTTCTTTGCCCTTCGGCAAAAATAGTATCAAATGCTAAACTAGACTTACCTGATCCTGACAGTCCAGTAAACACAATCATTTTATTGCGTGGCAACTCAAGATCAATATTTTTTAAATTATGTTCTCGAGCACCCTTTATTATTATTTTATCTTGCATAAATTGTGATCCTTGATTCTCATCTACCATATTATTTATCTACTATATTAAAATTATACATAAAAAATTAAAAACTATTTAACTAAATAAATACAAAAATACCCTTTATTTAGGGTTAATTATAAATTTATATTTAATAAAAGAACTATTTAATTATACCAAACTAGTGTGAATTGTCAACTAGTTATTTACTAACTTGAACTTGACAAAATAATTTAAATTTGCTTTAATTAAATCAACTTTTTTATTGGAGTTGAAAATGGAAATTACTTTAAATCTGTTTCAGTTAATTGTTACTTCCATAAACTTGATTGGAGTAACTGTAATATTCATGACGCACCTTTTCATTAAATATCTGTTGAAACATTATTTCGAAAATGTGAATATTTCCACCAATAATCTACATATAAAACTATTGTTTCAACAAAAAGATCTTTTGACAGTTTTGATATATTGGCTAATGGCTATGACTGCTTTCATGTTTATTCCAAAACTCAACCAAATATCATTTAAATGTGTTTGCATCGTAGTTGGAATTATTTATATCATACAAGCAGTTTATCATTTTCCAAAATTTTGGAAAATAAACCTGAAGCCTCCCACCCAAAAAAGTTAGCTACCAGCTTCCAGTTTCTGGCGGGTGGTTACCACTTTGATGTTCTTTTATAAATGAAAACCACCCGCCCCCACGCGAGTATTTAAAAAAATTAAATATTCACGCAGGAGATTTGGGTGGTTTTTGTTTTATAATATTTTATTTTTTATAAATATAATGTTTCAAAGGAGGAAAACCATTAAAATAAATTGAACTATAAGATTGAGTATAAGCTCCTGTTGACAAAATAAACAATTTATCCCCTTCTTTTACACCTTTAGGAAATTTATATTTATAAGTTTCATAAAGAATATCAGCACTATCACAAGTTGGACCAGCCAAAATAACTCTCTCAGTATTTCTTAAACCTTTTTTAGCTTTTTCCCAAAAAATTGGATATTTAATTGATTCATCCAAAGTTTCAATTAAACCATTAAATTTACCTACATCTAAATACATCCATTTATGTTGATCTAATCTTGATTTTTTAGAAATCATCACTATTTCAGATACAATAATACCACAATCACCAACCATAGATCTACCCGGTTCAATCAAGATCTCAGGAAAATCATCACCAAAATCATCATGTAAAAATTTGGTAATTTCTTTAGCATAAACTTCCAAAGAATTAGTAGGATGAACATAAGTAGTTGGAAAACCACCTCCAAGATTAATTGCTTTTAATTTTATATTGTGTTGTTGTAAAGCATCAAACAAATAACGACAAAGAGCAATCGCATTATCCCATTGACCAATATCACGCTGTTGTGAACCAACATGAAAAGAAAGTCCATAAGGAATAACATTCATTTTACTAGCTTTCAAAATCAATCTATAAATTAAATCTGGATGTGAACCAAATTTCTTGGATAAAGGCCAATCAGCTCCACCGCCTTCTAACAACAGTCTAAATAATACTTTTGAACCCGGAGCATTTTTAGCAATTTTTTCTAAATCACTAATAGAATCAGTAGCAAAAATTCTAATACCTTTTTTATAAGCATAAGCAATATCACGAGCTTTTTTGATTGGATTACCATAACTCATTCGATCAGCTGTAATACCTAAACGCAAACATTGATCAATTTCATAAATAGTAGCTACATCAAAATTTGAACCTTTTTTATCCAAAGTTTTTACTACTTCATCTATAGGATTAGCTTTTACTGCATAATAAATCTTCGCATAAGGAAGACTAGAATGCAAAGCATCATAATTTTTTCTTACTTGTTCTAAGTTAACTGCTAAAAAAGGAGTCTCTTTATCTTTGATAAATTTTTTAAAATTTATTAACTCCGCCTTAGTTAGATAATTATCAATTGAATGAAGTTCTTTCATATTTTTTATATAAAAAATATAAATAAAATTTTTTATAATCAAATTTAATTTGATTATCTGCTAAAATAACAAAAAAAATGTATCTAGCAATTTATTAAATTTATTAAATAATAACATTTCTGCAAGAAATTGCAAAAATGATGTTAATAACTTTATCAGAAATTATTTTTCTTAGCTTTTAGTTCTCTAATTTCATCTCGTAAAATAGTTGCTAATTCAAATTCTAAATTCTTTGCCGCTTCTTTCATTAACTTTTCTTTATCTTTAATAATTTCTTCTACTGGACGCTTATCACCTATTAAATCTAATTTTAAAATATTAATTTTTTCTTTTTGTTTTTTATTTTTTAGTTCTTTTCCTTGACTAGTAGATAAACCAAAATCTGCCAAAATATTTCTAATATTTTTTTGAATAGTCTGAGGAGTAATATTATATTTTTTATTATAAGCCAATTGAATGTTACGACGACGAGTAGTTTCAGCAACTGCTTTTTTAATTGATTTAGTTACCACATCTGCATAAAGAATTACTCTACCATTAACATTACGAGCAGCACGACCAATCGTCTGAATCAAACTTTTCTCATTTCGTAAAAATCCTTCTTTATCAGCATCTAAAATTGCTACTAAAGAAACTTCTGGAATATCCAAACCTTCGCGTAAAAGATTAACTCCCACAATTACATCAATTTTACCTTGACGCAATTTAGTAATAATATCTATTCTATCAACTGTCTTTACATCACTATGGAGATAATGTACTTTTATTTTTTTCTTTAATAAATAATCACTTAAATCTTCTGCCATTTTTTTGGTAAGTGTAGTTACCAAAACTCTTTCCCCTTTTTTTATTCTTTCTTCAATTTGAATAAGTAAATCTTCAATTTGAGATTTATTTCCATCATGCTGAGTAAAATTAAAAACTTCTTTACTTCCCTGAGATTTTTTACTATGTTTTTTTTCATTCAAAATAATATTTCTTTTCCCAGTTACTGGTTTAATAATTACTTCTGGATCTACTAAACCAGTCGGACGAACAATCTGCTCTACTACTCCCGATATTTCAGTTGAAACTTCAATCCCTTGTCGTCTAAGTTGTGTTACTGATTTTTTACTTTCTTCAAGCTCATAAATATCTGGAGTAGCTGAAACATAAATTACTTGATCAGTTTTTTTATCAAACTCTTCATAATTTAACGGTCGATTATCGCAAGCGCTTGGTAAACGAAAACCATATTTTACCAAAACATCTTTGCGTGATTTGTCACCAGCATACATTCCACGAATCTGTGGAACAGTCACGTGCGATTCATCAATTACTGTTAAAAAATCTGAACTCTGAACTTCTAATTCTAAACTTTTTTTAAAATAATCCAACAATGTAAATGGTGGTTCGCCTTCATTACGTCCATCAAAATGACGAGAATAATTTTCAATCCCTTGACAATATCCAATATTTTTTATCATTTCTAAATCATATTTCACTCGTCTTTTTAATCTTTCATATTCTAATATCTTACCTTTTTTCTTAAAAATTGCTAATTGATCTTTCAATTCTTTTTCAATTTGTTCAATAGCTCTTTTTTTCTCTTTTTCCGAAATTACATAATGTTTAGCAGGAAAAATCCACAAATCTTCTTGTTCATATTTTACTTTTCTAGTAATTGGATCAACTTTTTCTATTAAATCAATTTGTTCACTAATTTCCAAACGATAAATTATTTCTTCATTAACTGGAACTATTTCAAATACTTGACCTCGTAACCGAAAACTGCCTCGTTTTAAATCTGAATTAGTTCTTTCAAATTGAATATTGATTAAATGTTCCAAAAGAGCTTCCCGATTTAATTTCTGTCCTTTGCTCAAATGTAAAACAATCTTTTCATATTCAACTGGAGAACCTAAACCGTAAATACAAGACACTGAAGCTACAATAATTACATCTTTGCGTGTTAATAAAGCTTGAGTGCAAGCATGACGCAATCGATCAATCTCTTCATTTATTTGAGCTTCTTTTTCAATATAAGTATCAGATCCTGGCATATATGCCTCTGGCTGATAATAATCATAATAAGAAACAAAATATTCTACTGCATTATTTGGAAAAAATTCACGAAATTCATTACATAATTGAGCGGCTAAAGTTTTATTATGAGCAATAACTAAAGTCGGTTTTTGTATTTTTTCAATTACATTAGCAATTGTAAAAGTTTTTCCTGAACCAGTAACTCCAAGTAAAGTTTGTTTTTTCAAACCTTTGTTTAAACCTGCAGTTAATTTTTCAATTGCTTTAGGTTGATCTCCAGCTGGTTTATATTGTGATTTAAGTTTAAACTTCATAAATGGCTAATAAGCCAAATTTAATTATTTATATTTTTATATTTCTACTTCTTCACCTTCTTCTGGAACAAAAGTTTCTATTTTATATTTATCGCGTAAACGATGAGCTAATTCAGTAGCAGCATGTGGCTCACCATGAACACAAAAAACTTTTTGAGGAATTTTTTCTGCTTCACCTATCCATTTAATAATTTTTACTTGATCACCATGTGCAGACAAAGCACCAATCGCCTTTATCGCACAATTAACTTCAACAGTTTGATCAAAAATTTTTACACTTTCTACTCCTTCATATAATCTTCTTCCTAAAGTACCTTCTGCTTGATAACCAACAATCAAAAGAGTAGAAGCTGGATCAGATAAATGACGAAAAGCATGATGCACAATACGACCACCATTCATCATTCCTGCTCCAGCAATCACAATTTTAGCTCCAGGTATACTATTTATTTTTTTAGATTGTTCTTTGGTATAAGTAACTTCCAAACCTGGAAAATCTAAAAAATCATCACCTAATAAATGCAATCTCATTGCTTCCTCATCATAATATTCTGGATATTTTTTATAAACAGCAATCATATCAATAGCCAAAGGACTATCTAAAAATATTGGTATTTTGGGTAAAGATTTTTTATATTCAATTAATTTATTTAATTCATATAAAATTTCTTGAGTTCTTTCCAAAGAAAAAGCTGGAATCATAACTGTCCCACCTCTTTCTATACCTTCTTTTAATAAATTTAAAAATAGACTTTGTCGCATTTTTAAATCTTCATGAATTCGATCGCCATAAGTAGATTCACAAAGTAAAACATCTAATTTTCCTAACCTTTCTGTATCTTGAAGAATAGGAACATTTTCATTACCAATATCACCAGAAAAACCAATTCTTTTTCCTTCTGCTTCCACTTCTATAAATGCTGCTCCAAAAACATGTCCTGCATCTTTCCAAGTAGCAAAAATATTTGGTAAAACTTCTATTCTCTCACGATATTTAACACCTTGACAAAGGGCTCTTGATCTTGCAATATCCACTGTATCAAATAAAATAGGAGTCTGATATTTTTTATTATTTTCTATCATAATTCCATAAGCATCTTCCCAAATTAATTCAGCTAATTCTACCGTAGCTTCAGTCATATAAATTTTTCCTTGAAAACCTTCTCTAACTAATTTTGGTATTCTACCTACATGATCCAAATGAGCATGAGTAACCAATAAAACATCAATTTCACTTGGCTCAAAAAGAAAATTATCATGATTTTTTCCTTCATTAAAATTACTTCCTTGATACATACCACAATCTACTAAGATATTTTTATCTTTAGTTTTTAATAAATGACATGAACCAGTAACTTCACGATCGGCTCCACAAAATTTTATTTTCATAAGCAATTACTAAGAATTAATTATTTAATAAAAGTATACCATAACTATCTTTATACACAAAAATATAAAATTATGATACAATAAAGACATAATATATGCGAAGAAAAATTGAACCAATTGAAATTCAGGGGACACCAATTCAAGAATTAAAGAAAAAAAAGAAATCCTGTACCAAAAAAGGTTGTGCCACTGGATGTGGTTGTATTATATTTTTAATTTTTCTATCTTTGGTATTATTAAAATTTATCACCGGACCTCGTGTAAAAGAATTAAAAGATTTACCACCAAACTTTCCTGCTAATATAAGCTTATATGATAAAGATGAAATAAAAACTATTAATTATATTTCTGGTAAACAAAAAAGTCGAGGTGTAGAAATTGCTGCTTTTGTGCCAAAAGTTATAATTTCCCCACTAATTTTCATTTTCAATGAAGATATTAAAAAAGAAGAAATAATAAACGAAGAAGGAAAAATTACAATCAAGAAAAAAACTAGTTGGAAAGATTTTATTGAAATAATGAAAGAGCCAATCACAGATCAAAGAGATATTGTAGAAATTAATTGGAATTATTTAATTGCTGAACCATCTTTTCTTTTTGAATATTTTAAAAATAATTTGGCACAAAATAATTATGAAATTCAAATAATCACCAATAATCAAACAAAAAAACAACTCTCTTTTTCTGATCAAGAAAAAAATATAGAAGGTGTTATTTATATTGCTGATGAACCTGCTGATAAAGGTACTGATTATTTATCAATTACTCTTAACCTTCCTCCTCAGGAATAATTTCAAAAATATGGCAGTCAAAACTTTGAAACAAAAAGGTCTTACTTGGGTCAATATAGATAAAATGGATGACGAATCTTTTAATTATTTAAAAACTAATTTTAAGTTTCACCATCTAGACTATGAAGACCTAAGAGGCGGTAAACAAACTCCTAAAATTGATATTTATAAAAATTATCTTTTTTTGATATTACACATACCACAATGGAAAAATTCTACTCATTCTATAAACAATGCTGAATTAGGTTTTTTCATTGGCGAAGGATATTTGATAACCATTCAACATGGACATAGTAAATTAATGAAAAATTTTTTCTATCGTTGCATGAAAAATCCTACTGTAAAGAAAAATTGGATGGATAAAGGATCAGGATATTTGATGTACAAAATTATTGATGCTCTTTTTCATGACACTCAACCAATTATTGAAAATATTGGTAAACAAATTTTTAAATTAGAAGAAAATATTTTTAAAGGAGAACAAGATTCTGAAACTGTAAAACAATTAGCTATTTATCGACGAAACATTCTTCGTTTTCGTAGAATTATTGATCCACAACGCTATTTAATTAGCAATTTATCACATATTAGAAAAAATTTTTTAGATGAGAATCTGTCTATTTATTTTGATGATATTAATGATTATTTAAGTAAAATTTGGTCTATCACTGATACTTATAAAGATACTATAGATGGACTACATGTAACTGTTGATTCACTCATGAACCACAAAACTAATAAAACTATTAACGCCCTAACAGTCATATCTGTGGCTTTGATGCCTCTAACTTTATTCTCTGGTATTTATGGTATGAATGTTACTGGTCTTCCTCATGCTGAAGATCCCATCTGGGTTTGGTTAATGTTTCTTGGATTAGCCGCAATTATAGTTTTAATCCTAATAATATTAAAAAAGCGTAAGTGGTTGTAAAATAATCTTGAAATAAAATGATAAAAATTTTTTCTTCTAAAACAACCACTATCACCAGTGCAGCCATTATTCTTGGTCTAACTTCTTTTGTTTCTCGTTTTATTGGAATTATTCGTGATCGTATTTTAGCTCATAATTTTGGTACTGGTGATGTTCTCGATGCTTATTATGCCGCCTTCAAAATACCAGATTTATTATATGTACTTTTAATCAGTGGAGCTTTAAGTGTTGGTCTCATACCAATTTTTACCAAAGTTTATTATCAAAAAAAAGATAATAAAAAAGATGCTTGGGAATTGATAAGTAATATTATAAATATTTCTGGAATAATTATTGTACCTCTTTCTTTTTTATTAATAATTTTTACTCCCCAACTAATACCTCTCATTGCTCCTGGTTTTACAGATGAAAAATTAAAACTAACCATTCAAATGACTAGAATAATGTTTTTGAGTCCTTTATTTTTAGGTATGTCAGCAATTGTAGGAGGTGTTTTACAATCTTTAAAAAACTTTTTTATTTATTCTCTTTCCCCAATTTTTTATAATTTTGGAATTATTTTTGGAGCTACGATTTTAGTTCCTGTAATTGGTAATATTGGTCTAGCTTGGGGAGTTATAATTGGTTCTATTTTACATTTAGCTATTCAATTACCAGTATTTTTCAAAACTGGTTTTCGTTATTCAAAAATTCTTAACTTCAAAGATAAAAATATTATTCAAATAGGCAAACTAATGATACCGCGAGTAATGGCTCTCTCTGCTTTACAAATTAATTTAATTATAACCACAGCTATTGCTTCTACTCTTACAGCCGGAAGTATAACTATTTTTAATTATGCAAACAATCTTCAATCTTTTCCTATTGGAATGATTGGAGTATCTTTTGCAGTAGCTGCTTTTCCTACTTTATCTCTTTTAGCTAATCAACAAAATAAAAAAGATTTTGTAAAAAATTTATCTTCCACTGTTAGACAAATTTTATTTTTTATTATCCCTTTAACAATTATATTTTTATTATTACGAGCTCAAATTGTAAGAATTGTTCTTGGTACAGGTCAATTTGGTTGGGAAGCAACTATTAAAACTGCTGACTCTCTCGCCTATTTTTCTCTTAGTTTATTCGCTCAATCTTTATTAGCTCTTTTAATTAGAGCTTATTATGCTTGGGAAGATACCAAAACTCCTTTTTTTATTTCTATTGTAGCAGTAACTTTTAACATTATACTCAACATCATCTTTACTAAAACTAATATAAATATGGGAGTAGCTGGTTTAGCTTTAGCTTACAGTTTAGCCTATATTTTAAATTTTACTTTATTATGGGTATTTTTGAAATTTAAAATTGGACATTTAGATGAAAAAAGAATTTTTATTGCCATTTGTAAATTTAGTATTGCTGGACTTTTTATGAGTTTAGCTGTTCAAATTAGTAAATACTTATTAGCTTCTATTGTAGATATGCACACTTTTTGGGGAATATTTATTCAAGGAATAGTAGCTGGTTTATTAGGTTGTTTTGTTTATATTATTATTGGTTTAATACTAAAAACTCATGAAATGAAAATATTTATTAAAATTATCAAAGATAAACTAATAAAAACTAAAAATTTACCAAGTGACATTTCAGAAATTAACGAAATCTAACCTGATAAATAATCAGGTTTTTTTATTCTTGCTAAAAATAAAAAAATGAGCTAAAATATAGCAGAAAATTATAAACAAATTTATTACATGAATATTCGAAACTTTTGTATTATTGCTCATATTGATCACGGTAAATCCACTTTAGCGGATCGTTTTTTGGAATTTACAAATACAATAGATAAACGAAAAATGCACGCTCAATTACTTGATCAAATGGAACTAGAACAAGAACGAGGAATTACTATTAAATTAACACCCGTTCGCATGAATTATAAAGGTTATATTTTGAATCTAATTGATACTCCAGGACATGTAGATTTTACTTATGAAGTTTCTCGTTCATTAGCTGCTGTAGAAGGAGCTATTCTCTTAGTAGATGCTACTCAAGGTGTTCAAGCTCAAACTATTGGCAATCTTTATTTAGCTATTGAACAAAATTTAAAGATTATTCCTGTTTTAAATAAAATTGATTTACCTAATGCTGATGTGGAAAAAACTACTGCAGAAATTATTCATCTTCTTGGTTGTAAAAAAGAAGAAATTTTACATGTTTCTGCCAAAACTGGTCAAGGAGTAGAAAAACTTTTAAATGAAATAATAACTAAAATTCCTAATCCTGAAAATAATTCTAATAAATCTTTACGCGCTTTAATCTTTGATTCTTTTTATGATGATTATCGAGGAGTAGTTGCTTCTATAAGAATTGTAGATGGAGCGTTAAATAAAAATGAAAAAATAAAATTTATGCGCAGTAAAGCAAGCGCTGAATCATTAGAAATTGGACATTTTGCGCCTAATCTTATTTCTAATTCAATTTTAGAAAATGGACAAATTGGTTATATAGTAACTGGACTAAAAAATCTTGAAGAAGTGCGTGTTGGTGATACTATTACTCAAGAACAAAATCAAGCTGAATCAGCTTTACCGGGATATAAAGAAATTAAACCAATGGTTTTTGCAGGTATTTTTCCTAAAGAAGGAGATGATTATAATGCTCTGCGTGATGCCATTGAAAGATTAAAATTAAATGATTCATCTTTATTTTATGAACCAGAGCATTCACAAGCTTTGGGTTTTGGTTTTCGTTGCGGTTTTTTAGGAATGCTTCATCTTGATATTTTTCAAGAAAGATTAAAACGTGAATTTGGTTTATATATAATTGTTACTGTACCAAGTGTAGCTTACAAAATATTAAAAACTGATGAAGAAGAAAAGATAATCAAAAGTCCTCAAGATTTACCAGACGCAACTTTTATAAAAGAAGTAGAAGAACCTTGGATGAATGTCAGTATTATTACTCCTCAAGAATTTATTGGTAATGTGATGAAACTTATTTCAGAAAGAAAAGGACGCTATTTAAATACAGAATATTTAAGCGCTGGTTCACAACAAAGAGCTATGCTCCACTATGAAATGCCCTTAGCTTCTTTGATTACTGATTTTTATGATAAATTAAAAACTGTCACTAGTGGTTATGCTTCACTTAATTATGATTTCAAAGCTTATGAAAAAACTGATGTTATAAAACTTGATATATTAGTTGCTGATGAAAAAGTAGAATCACTTTCTACTTTAGTTTGGCGCGATGAAGCTTTCCGAGTTGGTAAACAAATTGTCAATTCATTAAAAGAAAGTTTACCAAAACAACAATTTGTTATTAAAATTCAAGCAGCTGTTGGAGGAAAAATTATTGCTGCTGACCGATTATCAGCTATGCGAAAAGATGTTACTGCCAAACTTTATGGTGGAGATGTAACTCGTAAAAATAAACTTCTAGAAAAACAAAAAAAAGGTAAGAAAAAGATGTTAACTCTAGGAAAAGGCAAAGTTGATATTCCTACCGAAGCTTACTTAGCAGTATTAAAACGCTAACATAAATTAAATAAATATTTAAAATAAATAAATTATCTATGTACGGATCAAAAAAATTTAAAGCTCTTTGGATAACAATTAGTATTGTTGCCGTTTTAGCTATGTTATTTTTCACTATAATACCAGTTTTTTATTAATTTTATGAATTAAAATTTAATAATCAACTAGCATTATTTTTACTTTCAACATAACTATTAAATAATAAATATTTTAACTTATTTTTAAATTTTTACATTCAGTATTTTGGTAATAAACAATTATTATTGAAATTTTAAAAATAGTATAATTTAAAATTTTTAAATTTAAAAAAATAATATGGAACGAATTTGGCAAGTGCTTGAGCCAGCTCCACAATCTTTTTTAAACGAACATCCAGAACTACCTCAAACTGTAGCCAATTTATTATTCCATCGTAATATCAAAGAACAAAAGAAAATTGATGAATTTCTCCAACCAGACTATTCGCAAGATGTTCATGATCCTTTTCTCTTTTCTGACATGAAGAAAACTGTTTCTAGAATATTACAAGCTATAGAAAAAAAAGAAAAAATTATTATTCACGGTGATTATGATGCTGATGGAATTTCTGCTTCAGTTATTTTAGTTTCTACTTTAAAAAATCTCGGAGCTACTAATATTGAAGTTTTCCTCCCCCACCGCGAAACTGATGGTTATGGTCTGAACAAAAATACTATTCAAAAATTTATTAATGAAAAAGTAAATTTAATTATTACTTGTGATTGTGGAATTAGTAATATAGAAGAAATAAAAATGGCCAAAAAAAATAATATTGATACAATTATTACTGATCATCATTCTATTCCAGATATTTTACCAGAAGCTTTTTCAATTATTCACCCTAAAATAGATAAAAATTATCCAGACAAAGGTTTGTCTGGTGGAGCTGTAGCTTTCAAATTAGTTCAAGGACTTCTAAAAACTCAACAACAAAAAAACAAACAATTACTTGATGGACAAACTTTTGAAGCTTTTGAAAAATGGCTTTTGGATATGGTAGCCATTGCTACTGTTGGTGATATGGTGCCACTACTTGGAGAATCTAGAACTCTTACTAAATACGGTCTGATTGTTTTAAATAAAACTAGAAGAATTGGTTTACAAAAATTATTACTTCAATCACGTGTTATTCAAGAAAATGGAACAAAGAAAAAAGAAATTGATGCTGATACTATCAGTTACCAAATTGCTCCTAGAATAAATGCTGCCGGAAGAATGAATCATGCTAGTGTAGCCTACAATTTAATGATGACTGAAAATCCTGAAGAAGCGGCTGAATTAGCTATTAAAATCAATCAAGAAAATCAAAATCGTCAAAAAATGACTGAAAGTTTAGTCAAAGAAGCTCTAGATAATATAAAGAAAAATCAAAAAACTAAGCCCATTTTATTTTATATGGGAAAAAATTGGTCTACTGGAATTGTTGGTCTAATTGCTGGAAGAATAAAAGAAAAATATTACAAACCAGCAATTATTATGACTCAAAATAATGGTGAAATTACTGGTTCAGGTAGAAGTATTAATGAATTTAACATGATAGAAGCCTTACAAGAAATGCCAGAATTATTTTCTAAATTTGGCGGACATCCTGCAGCTTGTGGTTTTACTTTGAAAAACAATAATTTAGTAAATGAATTACAAGAAAAACTTATTAATAAATTTATTGAAAAAACTACCAATAAAGACACTACTCCCAAAATGTTAATTGATGCTGAAATTGATTTAGATGATGTAAATTGGGAACTTTTTGATACTTTAGATAAATTTAAACCTTTTGGTCAAGCTAATGAAAAACCTAAATATTTAGCCAGAAATTTAACTATTCTTGATCTAGAACCAGTTGGAAAAGATAAAAAACATTTAAGAATAATTGTCAAACATAATTCTCATAAAATTCGTAAAACTATTGGTTGGAATCTCTGTAATGAAAATAATGGTTGTTGTACTGATTGGAGTAAAAAATTAAAAATTGGTGATAAAATTGATATGGTATTTGAAATTGATGTTAATCAATGGAATGGCAGCCGTGAATTACAGTTAACTATTATTGATCTTAAAAAAATAACTTCATCTTAAAAATAATGAAAAAATTTACAAAGATAAGATCTCTCAACTTCGTTCAAAATAATAAATTATTTATATGAAATTAATCATTTACACTGACGGTGGTGCCAGAGGAAATCCTGGTCCAGCTGCAATTGGTGTGGTAATAAAAAATGAAAAAAATGAAACTGTCGCTTCTTTTGGTGAATATCTTGGTGAACAAACTAATAATTATGCTGAATATAAAGCAATTATTTCTGGATTAAAAAAAGCCCACAATCTTCAGGCTGATGAAATAGAATGTATAGCCGATAGTAAACTAGTAGTAGAACAACTTAATGGTCGCTGGAAAGTAAAAGAACCAACTCTTCAAAAACTTTTTATTGAAGCTTGGAACTTAATGCAAAAATTTAAAAAAGTAAAAATCATTCACACTCTCCGAATTGGAAACAAAGAAGCTGATGCTGAAGTAAATAAAATATTAGATAATATATAAAATCAAAATTACTAATAAAAAAGTCCTTAAAGACTTAAAAAACTTTATGGACTTTTGACTTTATGGACTTTTGACTTTATGGACTTTCTGACTTTACAGACTTTTGACTTTACAGACTTTCTGACTTTACAGACTTTTGACTTTACAGACTTTCTGACTTTATGGACTTTTGACTTTATGGACTTTTGACTTTATGGACTTTTGACTTTCTGACTTCCATCTTCACTCAATCCATCCTCTCCTCGTCTTAAACCGATAAGCAAAAGCCAAGAATAATGGAATAATAAACCAAATTATCATAGCAATCAAATTCATAAATAACCAATAAACTACATTACCAAATTTAACTTTTAATGTTTCAGGAAAAAAATACAAAATTGTCGTAAAAAACAAACCAACAATTGCTTTTCGATAAATTAAGGATGTAATAAATTTTGTTGGAGAAGTTTTTTTAGAAAACCAATTAAAATTACTAAAAGATAAAATAATAAATAAAACAATACACAAAATAGCAAACACTCCAGCTCTAATATAAGGATGAATAGATAACCAATTTAAAATAGTTGGACTAAATATTGGTACTATTACTAATAATAAAAAAGCAGTATAAACTGAAATTAAACTGATAAACAGTTTTTCTTTTTTTATGAAAAACAAATGCAATAAAACTGCTATAATGTATAAAAATAAAACAAACGCACCAAGAGTAGGAAAAAGAGAAATGAAAGACATAAATAAAATACTTAATTCTAAATATTTAATAACTAATAAAATTAACCTCTCAAATTTTATTTATATTTTATTAGAAATTAAAACTAAATATTATAAATTAAATTACTTATTAAGTATATATTATTCTAATTCTTTCTGCAATTCTTCTATAAGTTTTTTTGCTCCTCGGCTTACTTTCTTTGGAACTTCCACAATCACTTTTACATAATGATCTCCTCTATCAGAACTACGCAAACCTGGCACACCAAAACCTTTCAAACGAATATGTTGATGAGATTGTACACCTTCTGGAATAGTAAGTTTTTTCTTTCCCTCCAAAGTATCAATTTCAATTTTATCACCCAATACTGCTTGAGGATAAGAAATAACCACTTCAGAAAAAATATTTCTACCTTCGCGTTCAAAACGCTTATCTTCTTTTACATGAATTTTAACATAAAGATCTCCTGCTGTACCAATTGAACCAGCTGAATCACCTTTTCCAGCTAATCTAATTGTTTCACCATCATCAATTCCCGCTGGAATCTTAATTTTATAATTAGATTGATTTCTAACAATTCCATCTCCACCACAATTCTTACAATTTTTCTCAGGAATCTTTCCTTTTCCTCCACATTTCGGACAAGTAGCAATCGTTTGCATAGCTCCTAAAATAGTTTGTTGTACTCTCCTTACTTGACCTTGACCATTACATCCTTGACAATGATTCATTTTACTACCCGGTTCTACTCCAGTACCACGACAAACATCACAACTATTTTTCTTTACTAAATTAATTTCTTTCTCAGTACCAAAAACAGCTTCTTCAAATTTTAATTCAATATCAACTTGAATATCATTACCGCGTACTCTACCCGCTCGACTATTAGATGAACTTCCTCCAAAACCAAATAAATCTCCAAAAATATCCCCCATATCAAAACCACCAAAATTAACACCTTGAAAACCACCGCCTCTAGCTGCTCGCATAAAATCATCCCAACCCATTCCACCGCCAAACCCACCTTGTTGTTCAAAATCAGAACCAAACTGATCATATCTTGCTCTTTTATTTTTATCGCCCAAAACTTGAAAAGCTTCATTTACTTCTTTAAATTTCGTCTCATCACCACTTTTTTTATCTGGATGATACTTATGAGCTAATTTACGAAAAGCTTTTTTAATTTCTTCAGTAGAAGCATTTTTATCCACTCCTAATATTTTATAATAATCTTTAGACATAATTTAATAAATTTATTAAGTAATAAGCAGATTGAGAAATTTCCTTCAATCTGCTTACAAACTCAATATTTATTTTTATTTTTCATCTATCACTTCACCTTCAATTGGATCATCATCTTTTTTACTTTTATCATTCTTGTTTTCCTCTTTTTTTTCATTTTCAGCTTGTTTATCCTCCGAAGTTTTAGCGGAAGCAGACTCAGCTTGATACATTTTTTGTCCAACAACTTGAGCTGCTTTGGATAATTCTTCTGAAGTTTTCTTAATCGCTTCTATATCATCTTTATCTTTAGTTTCTTTAGCAATTTTCAAAGCTTCTTCTACATTTTTCTTTTCTTCATCAGTAATAGAAATTTTCTTCTCCTCTACATCTTTCATCATTTTTTCAGTAGTATAAATCATAGTGTCAGCCATATTACGAACTTCAATCAATTCTCTCTTCTTTTTATCTTCCTCAGCATGAGCTTCAGCATCTTTTTTCATTTGTTCAATTTCTTCTTTACTAAGTCCAGAAGAAGCCTCAATACGAATTGACTGTTCTTTATTAGTAGCTTTATCTTTAGCTTTTACATTAACAATACCATTAGCATCTATATCAAAAGTAACTTCAATTTGAGGAACACCTCGTGGAGCTGGTGGTATACCATCTAACATGAATCTACCTAAAGTTTTATTATCTGATGCCATTGGACGATCACCTTGTAAAACATTAATTTCTACACTTGGTTGATTATCAGCCGCAGTAGAAAATATCTGTGATTTACTAGTTGGAATAGTAGTATTACGTTCAATTAAAGGAGTCATAATTCCACCCATAGTTTCTAAACCAAGAGAAAGTGGAGTTACATCCAAAAGTAAAATATCCTTACCTAAATCACCTTGTAATTGTCCACCTTGAATTGCAGCTCCAATCGCTACTACTTCATCTGGATTAACTGATACATTTGGTTTTTTACCAAAAAATTCTTCTACTTTTTTTAATACAAGTGGCATACGAGTCATACCACCAACCATTACTACTTCATCAATATCTGAAACTGAAAAACCAGAATCAGCTAAAGCTTTTTTTACTGGTTCCAAAGTTTTTTCTACCAAATCACCAACTAATTCTTCCAATTTGGCGCGAGAAAATTTCATATTCAAATGTTTTGGACCATCAGCTGTAGAAGTAATAAAAGGTTCATTAATTTCTACTTCTGGAGTGCTAGAAAGTTCAATTTTAGCTTTTTCAGCCGCATCGCGAACCCGTTGAAGTGATAAAGGATCTTTACTTAAATCTACACCTTCAGTACGCTTAAATTCATCTAAAATCCATTCTAAAATTTTTTGATCAAAATCATCACCACCAAGATGAGTATCGCCATTAGTTGCTTTAACTTCTACAGTGGATTGATCTTCAGCTACATCATGACCAATTTCCAAAATAGAAATATCAAAAGTACCACCACCAAGATCATAAACTGCAATTTGTTGATCTTTAATTTTATCAAAACCATAAGCAAAAGCGGCAGCCGTTGGTTCATTAATAATTCTACTTACTTTCAAACCAGCAATTTCACCAGCATCCTTTGTAGCTTGTCGCTGTGAATCATCAAAATAGGCTGGCACAGTGATTACAGCTTCAGTAATTGGCTCACCAATTCTAGCTTCAGCATCCGCTTTTAATTTTTGCAAAATCATAGCGGAAATTTCTTGAGGAGTATAATCTTTATCTGCCATTTTTATTTTAACTCTCTCTCCATCTGGTACAATTTCAAATGGTAAATGATTTTTTACACTTTGAATTTCATTATCATTATAACGACGACCAATTAAACGTTTAACAGAATACAATGTATTCTTTGGATTGGTGATGGATTGACGTTTAGCCAACTGACCAACCAATCTTTCTCCAGTTTTAGAAGTAGCAACTACTGAAGGAGTTGTTCTAAATCCTTCTTTGTTTTCCAAAACTTTTGGTTGACCACCTTCAATAATAGCCATACAGCTATTGGTAGTTCCAAGATCGATTCCTAATATTTTTGACATAATTTTTATTCATTTCGAGCGTAGCGAGAAATCTTTCTTACCACGTTCGTGATTAATTATTAATTTATTTAATTATTTTTTCATTGTCATTCCCGCAAAGGCGGGAATCCAGAATTTTAATTATTTTATTTTTTATTAAGTATTTCATTAGAATTACCTGTCTGCTTTTTACAAATTTCTCTAAGATTATCATCTATATAACCAAGATAGTCCAAATGGGATAAATTTTCCAAATTTTGCAATTTGTCTCTTCCAAAACCCATCTTATCCATAAAATAAAAATTTATTTCTTTAAACTCAGTGTTTATTCTTCCAAGATAGTAGATGACTAAAATCAGTAGCACTACAATCAAGGATAATAATATATATAGCATCATACTTTATAATTATTAATTAAAATTTTTAAATGTTTTTTAATATCTCAGTTTTCAAAACACATACAATCAACAAATTATTTTGAATTTAATTAAAACTACAGAGCCAACAATAGAAGCAAATATACCCAAAACGAAACCATAAATTAACAACATCCACCAACTTCTATACCATCTACTATTTTTGCCAACTTCCTTATGGATTTTTTCTAATAATGGATTTATATTAAAATTAGATGATTGTCCCATACTTTTAATTATTAATTAGCACACGGATTTCCAGGATATCCATGATTTACCAAGATTTAATCCTGGATAATCTGTTTAATCCTGGTGATCTGTGTTCTATTATTTACTTTACTTCTTAACACTTTTCTTGACTTTAATTTCCACTTTCTTAGCTTCATTCTTCCCCGCTTTCGGACAAGTAATCTTCAAAATACCATCATTAAATTCAGCTTCTACTTTATCTTCTAATACTGGGGCAGGTATAACGATTTGTCGAAAGAAAGACCCACTATGAACTTCCTTGCGATAATAATTTTTTTCATCAACTTCTCGTTCTTTTTGAGCTCGGCCTTGAACAGTCAAAATCCCTTTTTCTACACTAACACTTACATTTTCCGGGCGAACTCCAGCCAAAGGAGCTTCCACTACAACTGCTTTATCTGTTTGGTAAACATCCATCGCTGGAGCAAAAGCTTTTTGAATTTGTCCAGCGTTAGATAAAGCTGGAAGATGATTGAACATCTCATCTATCTCTTCAAACGGTTCCCAGACCGGTGACCAGCGTATTAATGGCATATATTTATAATTAATTATTAATTAAATTTTATTATATTAAGTAAAATTGCATTAAACGAAATGAAATTGAAATATCTCTTGCTTCATAAAACTTTCTCAACTTAAGACTGTTCATTCTTAGTTGGAGGTCCTACTTCATTTTGTTCATCATGATAATTCATTTTATTTTTTGCTACAATAACTTTAGCAACTTTTATTACTTTTCCTTTCATCGTATATCCAGCATCCACTTCTTTTAAAATTGTATGTTCTAATTGATCAGATTCTTCTTGTCCGATTGCCTCATGTTGTTCTGGATTAAACATTTCACCAATCGTTTTTATTTCTTCTACATTATAATTTTTCAAAACATTTTCAAATTGTTTCATAATAAAACCAATTCCATCAATCCAATTTTTTACTTTCTTTCCCATTTCATCATTATTTAATTTTGGATGATGCGCAAAAGCTTTTTTAAAATTATCATATACTGGAATAAAATCTTCCAAAATTTGTTGTTCACTTATTCTTACCCATTCACTTTTCATCTCAGAAATCTCTTTTTGTAAATTTTTATAATCAGCCTGTGCTCTTTGCCAACCAGCCTTATAATCTTCAGTTTCTTTAATTAATTTTTCACAATTTTTACACTTTTTTAGAAAATTTTTTTTATCTTTTGCTTCTACTTCTAAATTTTCTTTTTTTTGTTTTTGTTGATCTTTCATATTTCAAAAACTTTTTAAATTTTAAATTGATTCTCTTATAAAATTTATTAAACTAACACTTTCAACATAATTCATTCTTGTTGGACCAACTAAAGCTACTAAAGCATTATTAGATAATTTACAAGCTATTAAACCACAAGCACTACCAAAAGGATTATTTTGACCAATTAAAATTGATACACCTGAGCCAATAGTTTCAAACAAACTATCTAAACAATTTTCGCACTGATCAAACATGCTAGAAATTGAAGACAGATTAACTTGATCTAAAAATTCTGGTTGAGTAAATAAATTGGATATACCTGTATAATAAATATTATCTTTATCAAAAGCTACAATTATAGCATTATTTGCTATTTCAGCAATTTTTTTAACTGTATTTTTAATTTTTTTTATTTCATCATTTGTTTGTTTTATAATTTGTGTCAAAATTTCTTTATTTTTTTTACTAATTTCTTGTGGTTGCATAAGATTCTCAACATAATACTGATAACCTTTTTCTGTGGGAATACGACCAGCTGAAGTATGTGGTTGAGTCAAAAAACCAGAATTTTCTAATTCACGCATTTCATTACGAATAGTCGGCGCACTTACTTCTAAATCTCCTACTTCTACTATAAATTTAGAACCAATCGGTTCAGCAGTTTTTATATAATTCTCAATAATCAATTTTAATAATTTTTCTTGACGAGGTTCCATATTTATTATTTATCACTCTAATCTTACGAGTGATAATATACCATTATCACTCTAACTAGTCAAATGATAAAATTGTGGATAAGTGATAAATAAAACCATCCTCTTTTAGGATGGTTATGATTTTTTATTTTAAAAAATTATTCTCTTGTAGTTTTAATAAAATCTGCCACATCAGCAATTTCTGACAACAAAATGTTTTCTACATAAATACCTCGAGAATAAAAAATTCTTTCTAATTCATTTTTAAGTTCAGTTTCTACAGCATCCCGTTTATGACCAATAATATCCTGTTTATCAAAACGACTCATTACCATTCTTATTCTACTACGAATTGAAGGACGAACAATTTTTGCTACAAAATCTTCCCCTATTGTTTGCCAAATTGAAGGTATTTGATGAATATCTAATCTTAATAAAACTGTTCCTTCTACACCAATCTTCTTACCATCCTGAGTAACTGCAGCAATAGGAATATCACCTAAAGCTTTTTCATTTTCTAAATTAAAATCACGGGAAATACTATATTCTAAAGTTTGAGTATTAAAAAGTTTAGCTTTTTGCCAAAAAGGAATCTTTAAATGAAGTCCTGGTGTTAAAACTTTCTTTAAAACCCCTCGACCAAGATCATAAACACAAGCCACATATCCCGGTGGAACATAAATAAAAATTCCTTTTAGTACATCCTCCATTACAAATGAATACATTAATTTGTCTAAAGATTCTCCAGATGACATACAAAATAATTTAATATTTAAATTTTATTAGTTTTTAAAAATATTTTACTAATTTGAGTAATAATAATAGAAAAAATCATTGAAGTCAAAATAAATAATGATTTAACCATTGGCAACATCCAAAGCAATAAAAAAGTAAACAAAGGAAATAAAAAGAAATAAGCCAAATCTCCTTTTTGTAATAAAACTTTATGTTTCCGATAATTTCTATATATTTCAAAAAATAAAAGTAAAGCTACAATCAATGCCCATAAACTATTATGTGTCTGACCTAACTCAAAACCATAAAATGTGGTATTTATTTTACCAGGATAATCAATAAAAGGATAGAGAATCTTGATCACCTTATCCCCAGTAATCCCGCGTAAAAATACTTGATAAAGAAGAACTAAAACTAAACCTTGTGCACCTAAAACTATTGCTTTACTCCAAGGATTCACTTTGCGTGTTTTTAATACTTTACGAATTTCTTCTTTACGCATAATGGGATCATTTGGAAAAGCTTTGCTAATTTGAGCCGCTTTTTCTCTTATTTCCAAATTTTTATTCTTATTCTTTTCAGAAATTATGGAAAAAGGTAATAAAATTAAACGCAAAATAATGGTCATATAAACTACTGCCCAACCAAGATTTTGATCTGTCCAATTGTTATATACCCAGATTAAAAAGTTAAATACGGGTTGATATAAAAAATCATGCCAAATAGTCAACATATAGCTTATATTATAACAATATAACCAAAAAAAGCAATTATTTACCTTGTTTCAATTTAGCAACTGTTACAATGTTAGTTCCTGTATCTTTATCTGCTTTTAAACCTTTTTTGGAATAATAATTTTCTAAAACTTCAAAACCAACTCTTTCTAATAAAATTTTTAATTCTTCCAAATCAAAACCATAATAATATCTCTCTCCTATTTTCTCACCCTTTGGACTTGACCACGACACAATAAAACCATGTTCTAAAATTTTAAACCATTTACCTTTAGCAATGGTTTTTTTAGCACTAAGAGAATCCATATTCCAATTAGTCAAAAATAAATAACCATCTGATTTCAAAACTCTTTTCATTTCTAATAAAGCTTTTTCTCGACTTATCTCATCTGGTAAATGATGTAAAGTGGCTATACAAAAAATAAAATCAAATTTTTTATTTTCTAATGGCAAATTAGTCATCTCAGCTAATAAATAATTATTATTAGGAAAATCTTTTTTAGCCATTTTTATTTGTTCTTCACTTTGATCTAAACCTAAATAATCTACACCTTGAAATTCTTTAAATAACTGATATAATCTGCCCGTACCACAACCAATATCTAAAACTGACATCTCATCGTGAAGATATTTTTTGAATAATAAAATATCATCCCAAAGATATTGTCTGGTACTATGAAACAACTGAGCAATTTTATTATAAGTTTCACGATTCAGTTTTATAAAGTCCATATTAAATTATAATTTATGTTAAGTAATGAAGAAAAAATTATTTTAGAAATAATTTCTCAAACTCCTAGTACTAAGGCTGAATTTAATAATATCCGTCGTCAAACTGCTAATAAATTAAAAATAATGCACCCTAGTAATCGTCAATTAATACAAGCTTACCAGAATTTAATTAAAAAGAAAAGAATTAAAATCAACAAAAATTTAGAAAACTTAATGAAAAAAGCTGACATCCGCACTCTTTCTGGAATTGCAGTAATTACTTCTCTTACCAAAGCTTATCATTGTCCTGGTAATTGTGTTTATTGTCCAGAAGAAGCCAAAATGCCTAAAAGTTATCTTGCTTCTGAACCAGCAGCTGCCCGAGCTCTTGGTCTGCAATTTGATCCTTATAAACAAATGTCTTCTAGAATTAAAACTTTAGAAAAAAATGGTCATCCTACTGATAAAATTGAATACATTATCAAAGGAGGTACTTGGAATACTTATCCTCTTAAATATCAATACTGGTTTATATTAGAATCTTTTCGAGCCTGCAATGAAATGAAAAAAATAAAAAACAAAAACTTTAAAACAAAAACCAAAAATAATATAAATAAATATTCACTTTCTGATTTACAAATTGAACTAGAAAAAGCTCAAAGAAAAAATGAAAAAGCCAAACATCGTATTATTGGTCTAACTTTAGAAACTCGACCTGATGCAATCACTCCCGAAACTATTTATCATATGCGTAAACAAGGCTGCACTAGAATTGAACTTGGATTACAAGCTCCTGATGATAAAATATTAAAATTAATTAAACGCGGTCATACTGTTCAGCAATTCAAAGAGGCTTTATTTTTATTGCGTCAAGCTGGTTTCAAAGTTGATCTTCATTTCATGCCAGATTTACCAGGCAGTACTGCTAAACATGATGTAGAAATGTATAAATTAATTTTTTCTGATCCCGAACTTAAACCTGATATGATCAAAATTTATCCTTGTACAGTAATAAAATCAGCAGAATTATATAATTGGTATATTTCAGGTAAATATAAACCCTATAATGAAAAAAAACTTTTTGAAGCTTTAATAGAAATGAAAATTAATACTCCACGCTATTGTCGTATTTCTCGTTTAATTCGCGATATTCCTAATCCAGATATTGAAGCTGGTAATGCTATTACCAATCTTCGTGAAGAACTAAAAAAAGAAATGCATAAACGAAAATTAAAATGTAATTGTTTGCGTTGTCGAGAAATTGGACATAATCAAAATTTTAAATTCAAAACTTCTGATCTAAAATTATTTATTGATAAATATAATACTATTGGCGGAGAAGAATATTTTCTTAGTTTTGAAGACAAAAAACGAAATGTGGTTCTAGCTTTTTTACGATTAAGATTGCCCAATCGTGATAAAAATTATTATGCTTCTAAAATTTTTAAACTACAACCTGAAATTAAAGACTCTGCTTTTATTCGTGAGCTCCATACTTATGGACAATTAATTTCATTAAACCAAAAAATTAATAAAACAAAAAAACGAAACGAAATTCAACACACTGGATTAGGAAAAAGTTTAGTAGCAGAAGCTGAAAAAATAGTCAAAAAAAATAACTATCCAAAAATTGCAGTAATTTCTGGTGTGGGAGTAAGAGATTATTATCGCAAACTAGGATATAAAAAAACAAAAACTTACATGATAAAAAAAATCCGCTAATCAGCGGTTTTTTATTCTTTTAAATATAGAAACAAATATTCCTTAATTATTAGTAAAAAAAATAAAATAAATAAAAATATTAAAATTGAATAAAAAAACTGATTATGCTATTATAACATCATCTAATAAAATTAAATTATGGATAAAAATCAAAGGATAATTTGCTCCGGACCTGTTATTATAGAAAATAATAAAGTCCTTTTGGTAAAAGAAAAGAAAACTGCGGGAAATATTACACTCTGGCTATTTCCAGGTGGTAAAGCTGAACCAAATGAAACTGATCCGATTAAAATTTGTCAAAGAGAAGTTAAAGAAGAATTAGGAATTGAAATTGATATTATTAAACAATTACCTACATTGGAAGCATCAAGTGGGCATGATAATTTAAACAAAAAATACCTTCTTTATCATTACTTAGCCAAAAGAATTGGTGATATAAAACCTGGAGATAATATTATAGAATGGGGTTGGTTTGATATAAATAATTTACCTAAAGATTGTCATTTAAATGTTTATGAAATAATTAAAAATTATAAAATTTAAAATCTACAATCTAAAATTATCCTATGAATAAAAAAAATCTTACACAATTTGATCCTGAAATAAAACAAGCTATTAAAAATGAACTTCAACGCCAAGAAGAAGGTTTGGAAATGATCCCTAGTGAAAATTTTGTTTCTTTAGCTGTTTTAGAAGCCTTAGGCTCAGTTTTAACTAATAAATACTCTGAAGGTTATCCAGGAAAAAGATATTATGGTGGCTGTGAAAATATTGATGTAGTAGAACAATTAGCTATTGATCGCGCTAAACAACTCTTTCAAGCTGAACATGTAAATGTACAACCATTATCTGGAGCTCCAGCTAATATTGCTGTTTATTTTGCTTTACTTGAACCCGGTGATACTATTTTAGGCATGGATCTTTCTCACGGCGGACATTTAACTCATGGACATCCAGTTACTCACATGACCAAAGTTTTCAATTTTATTAGATATAAAACTAATGCCGAAGGAAAAATTGATTTAGATAATTTACATCAAATGGCTTTAGAACATAAACCAAAATTAATTTTAGTTGGTTACTCAGCTTATTCTCGTGAAATTGAATATGAAAAAATCAAAGCCATTGCTGATGAAATTGGAGCTTATACTATGGCTGATATTGCTCATATTGCCGGACTAATTGCTGGTGGACAAATGAATAATCCTGTACCAATCTTTGATGTAGTTACAACTACTACTCATAAAACTTTGCGCGGACCACGAGGTGGAATGATTATGTGTAAAGAAAAATTTGCTAAACAAATAGATAAAGCTGTTTTTCCAGGTTTTCAAGGTGGACCACATGAAAATAATATTGCTGGAAAAGCTATTGCTTTCAAAGAAGCTTTAGAACCAGAATTCAAAGAATATACTAAACAAATTAAAATCAATGCTAAAATTTTAGAAAAAAAGTTTCTTGAACTTGGTTATAAACTTTGTTTTGGAGGTACTGACAATCATTTATTATTAATTGATGTTACTCCCAAAGGTGTTACAGGTAAACAGGCTGAAGCAGCGCTTGATAAAGCTGGTATTACAGTTAATAAAAATATGATTCCTGATGATCCGCGTTCACCTTTTGATCCGTCTGGTATTCGTCTAGGCACTCCAGCTCTTACCACTCGCGGAATGAAAGAAACAGAAATGGAAACTATTGCTAATTGGATAAATGAAGCAATTTTAAATTGGCAAGATGAAGAAAAATTAAAAAATATTAAAACACAAGTAAAAGAATTAACTAAAAAATTTCCTTTATATCCAGAATTAATTTAATAAAACATAAATCAAATACTTGTCTACTAACAGACAGGAATTAAAAAAATTAATCTTAATCTGTTTACTTCGTTAAATTCATGTTCCTTTTATTTATGATTCATCTTACAAAATCGCAATCAGAAACAATTAATCTTGGTAAAAAAATTGCTTCCCAATTCAAAGGTGGTGAAATTATTTTACTTGAAGGCGATCTAGGAGCTGGAAAAACTACATTCACAAAAGGCATTGCTAAATATTTTGATATTAAAGATACAATCACTAGTCCAACATTCACTTTAATGAATATCTACGAAATTAAAAATCAAAAATCAATCTCACTTTCCAACAAACAAAAAATAAAAAATCTTGTCCATATTGATACTTATAGATTAGAAAATGAAGATGATTTAATTGAAATTGGTGCAGAAGACTATTTAGGTGATCCCAATACAATTTGTTTAATTGAATGGCCAGAAAAAATTAAAAAACTTATTCAAAATAAAAAAACAATCAAAATAAAAATTGAACATTTAGCTGCTAACCGAAAAATAACTATAAAATAAAATCAAAAAACTTTTAAAATCCACTATATTCACTTACGTTTTATTCTGATCAAAATAAATTTTTGGTAAAGAAAATTTACACCCACAATATTTTTGTCGATAAATTCCTCGTTCTTTAATTAATCTGGTAGCCTTTTCTTGCCTACTTTCTTGCTTATCTACTGTAATTTTAGCAGGAGTAAATTGTTTATCTTTTTTCCAATCAGCTTCTAAAAATTCAATTCCATATTTTTTACTTAAATTTCTTCCCATTGAGTTAATAATTTCTGCTTTTTTATTTCTACCACTAGTTAAAGTAGTACAAAATATATCAAAACCAAATTCTTTGGCATACTTTGCTGTTTTTTCTAAACGAAAAAGAAAACATTTTGAACATCGCGCCCCACCTTCAGGTTCATTTTCTAAACCTTTAATTCCATAATTCCATTCTTCTTGATCATAATCTATTTTAGAAATTTCCTCTCTTTCTAAAGAAAAAACCGTAGAAATTTTAGTTGTTTCTAAATCTACCATCTTGATTTCCCATTCTTGACATATTTTCACTACTTCTTTTTTTCTTTTTAAATATTCCTCTTCAGGATAAATATTTGGATTATAAAAAAATACTGTCAAATCATATTGATCTTTCAATTCATCAATCACCGCAATACTGCATGGTGCGCAACAAGTATGAAGTAAAAATTTTTTCATATTATTTTTTCTTTCCAATATTTGGTTCAGCTGAATAAGTAGCCGATATATATTTTCCAGGAATTTGTGTTAATAATTTAGAAATTAAATTTTGAACATTAGCAACTTGTTCCTTTTGAATAGCTAACAATGGAATTTGTAAAACATAAGCAAAAGTATTTGCTACCACACAAGCAATTCTAGTATTAGTAAAATTTCCTGCTCCTACTACTACCATAATCCCTTCTAAATCATTTAAATTAACTTTATGAATTTTTGATTTTATAGATTTCTTACCTGTTGTTAAACAAGATTGGTTTATGAACAATTCATCTATACAAACCAAAAGCTCTCTATTTGGCACAGAATAATTTTTGTATTCAATATTATCTTTATTAAATAAAGCCAAAACAATATTATCTTTTTCTGAAGTATCAATTAAAAGAAACATAAATTAATTAGTGATTTTATCAATAATTTTTAAATTTTGAGCTTCAAATATCGCATATAAAAATTTATCCATTACTCTTCTACGATCATTAAACTCTGAAGTCGTCATAATTGTAAAACGCAATTCTAAACCAGAATCTTTTTCATAATCTTCAATAATTTTAACAATATTTCTCTCTTTTAAATTTCCTACCAATAACAGATCACTTGGTGAAGTTTTATCATTCAAAAATTTACCAGTAATTATAAATAAATCAATTTCTCCTCCTCTATTTTGAATAGTTTCAATAAATTTTTGTTCTCCCATTAATTGTGCTTTTTGTAATAAAGCTTGAAGCTCTAAATAAAGTAAAGAACTAGTATCCAAAATATAATATTTTCTCAAAGATGAACCTTGTTCATAATCTTGATTATTGTGATCTTTGGTTTCTTTAATAATCCCTGCTTTAACTAATAATTCTAATTCTCGTCTCACAGCATTAATTTGAGAATTTAATAAACGACTTAATTCTCGCACATAAAAAGATTTATTTTGATGTGCAAAAAAAGTTTTTAACATTTTAACTCTGGTCTTTGAACCAAAAAGGTATTCAAGCATAAAATTTATCTAAAATTAATATTTACCAAATAAAGTAAATTTATTGGCAAAATTTTACTTATATAGTATAATAAACTAAATTAATAAAGTCAAAATATCTAAATCGCAAATCAATATTTTATAGATCGCTATTAATTATATGAAAGAAGTTTTAGAAATTAATGAGTTTTTTATTGAAGGAACTAATCAAAAAAAATCTCATGTTTTACTTCATATTACTGAACCTGGAACACCTGAGGAATTATCTAAAGGCTATTTTTTTGCTTTAGCTGAAATAAATAATGGAACTTTAGAACAAATAGAATATTTACAACAAATGATTGATGATTTAGAGTCTGGTTATTATGAAACTAATGATGAACCAGAAAAAAATTCTTTTGAAATAACTTTGGAATATATCAATCGTCGCGGACATCACATTCTAGAAAATAAAGAAGCTTTAATAAACTGTATTATTGGTGTAATAAGAAAAAAAGAAGTTTATTTTGCTTATCATGGAAAACCTAATGCTTCTATTTTCTACCAAGAACAAGGAGAATTACAAACAATGGATATTTTATCAGATCAAAATGATGAAGAAAAAAATAATCAATTATTCTCCTCTATCTTACAAGGAAACATAAATGAAGGAGATTATCTTTTTGTAAATACGCCTCATGTCAATGATTATTTTACTAATGATCGAATCAAAAAATTACTAAGTATAAAAAATAATCGTCAAGTTGCTACTCATTTAGAAAAAACTTTACAAGATATCAATAGTGAATATTCTTTTGGTGGTATTTTTATACATATTCCTTCTTATTTAAAAATACTTCGTCCTTCAAATCAAAAAAAAGAAGCTGGATCAATTGCTTCTTTAAATCAAATGATTGATCGAGAAAGAAATACTGACGAAATAATGTCTCCCCCAATTTTAGGAGCTCTCAAAAAAAACTTAAACAATTACAAAGAAAAGAAAAAAGAAGAAGAACAAACTAAAAATTTACTACGCCTTCAAGAAAAAAGAAGACAAGAAATAAATAAAATCAAAAAACATGGTAATATTGAAACTAATATTCGTCCTCATTCTAACAGAAAAAAACAACCAGCTCTAGATGGGATATTAATAAATCTTGGAAAAGCCTTAGTTACTGGAACCTTGTGGATTATCAATTTTCTAAAATTAATTTTAATTACTTTTTTTAGAATCTTAATCGGTTTATTCTTTTTTATAACAAACAAAGATAAACGCCGACAAGAAGTAATAAAATCTGTAAAAAATAATTTTAAAAATCAAAAGGAAAAAATTAATTGTCTCTCTTTATTTAGTAAAATAATATTTTTTATATTTATTATTTTAGCCATTACTTTTGTTTCTAGTTTAACTTATTTTAAAATAAAAAAAGTCAATGAATCTAAAAGGATTGCTTATTCCAATCAAATTCAAGCAATAAAAGATAAGCAAATGGCTGCCGAAGCAAACCTTATTTATAACAATAATGATTCTGCCTTAACAATGTTATCAGAAGCCAGAGATATTCTCAATCAGCTTCCCAGTGATTCACCAGAACAAATGGAAGAAAAAACAAAACTTCAAGAACAATTAGAAGAAAATTTGAATAAAATTAGAAAAATGGAAACCAAAAATTCAGAACTCTTGGCAAATTTTACAACTAACAATGATTCTCTAAAAATACAAAAAATAGCTTATCTCAATAATGAAATTATTGCTTATGGACAAGATGAAAACAATATTTATATTTTAAATCCCATCACAAAAACAATAGAAACAAAAAATTTATCAGCTATCAAAAATTTAAAATTTGACTCTACTCCAAAAGAGAATGATCAAATTATTTTTATTACTGATAATAACGAATTAGCTGTTTATGATCTTAATTCTAAATTAATAAATAAAAAAGAAATTAGTTACCCAATCAATAACATTCAATATGGTCCAATATTTATCTACAACCGAAAACTTTATGGAGTTGATCGTCATAGCGGACAAATCTATAGACATAATTCTACCCAAACTGGTTTTGATCAAGGTGTTACTTGGTTAAAAAATACTGAAGATTTATCTAATGTAATTTCTATGGCTATTGATGGAGATATATTTGTTTTAAAAAATAATGGAGAAATCAATAAATTTACCAAAGGAGAAAAAAATAATTTTATTATTACTGGTTTAGATCCAATTTTAAATAATCCTAAAGAAATTTGGACTTACAATGATACAGACAAAATTTATATCTTAGAACCAATCAATAAACGAGTAGTTATTTTAAATAAAGAAGGTAAAATGCTTCAGCAATTCACTGCTACAGAATGGCAAAATCCAACTGACATGGTTGTGCGAGAAAATGAAAAAGCTATTTATATTTTAGATAATAACAAAATTTATAGATTCTACTATTAAAATAAATTAAATAGATATTTTTTAATACTTCATTATAAAAAATAATAAATAATTATTTTTATAAAAAACACTCTCAATAATCTGAGAGTGTTTTGTAAATTTTTTATTTGCCAATAAGCAAATTTTATTTTATTTAATTTCAGCTTTACCACCAGCTTCTTCAATTTTCTTCTTAATTTCTTCAGCTTCTTCTTTCTTTACATTTTCTTTAATAGCTTTGGGAGCGCCATCAACAACAGCTTTAGCATCAGCCAAACCAAGACCAGTAATTTCTTTTACTACTTTGATAACACTAATCTTGTTAGCACCAGCTTCTGTTAATTCAACTGTAAATTCAGTCTTTTCTTCAACAGCAGGAGCAGCTTCGCCAGCTGGAGCAGCAGCCATCATCACAGCTGGAGCAGCAGCAGAAACACCGAATTTATCTTCCAAAACCTTTACTAATTCAGAAAGGTCTAAGACAGACATTTTTTCAATTTGTTCTACCAAAGCTTTGAACTTCTCTGGTACTTCAACAATTGTTTTTTCTTCTGACATATTTTCATTATTAATGTTCTTTTGAACAATATAGAATATTAATTAAGCAGGATTTTTATCCTTAATAGCATTAAGAACAGTTACTAATCCACGCAAATTTCCAGCTAAGACATTTACGAAACCAGAAACTGGAGCATTGATAGTGCCAACTAATTGACCCAAAAGCTGTTGCTTGCTTGGTAATTTTGCTAATTCTTTTACTTTATTAGAATCAATAAAATTTCCTTCTAACATGCCGCCATAAATAGATACAATATCATGTTTTTTAGCAAATGCAGCAATCAATTGAGCTGGAGCAACTTCATCTTCAAAACCAAAAACAGCAGCTACACCACCTTCAAAATTTTTAGTATCTACTTCTAAACCAACTTCAGCCAAAGCTTTCTTAAGCAAAGTTTTTTTACTGGCAACATAACCAATATTTTGCTTACGACATTGACCGCGTAATTCTTCAGATTCTGATACTTTTAAACCTTGAAAATTAGCAAATACTACTGATTTAGATTGTTTGATTTGTTCTACTAAATTCTTAATACTTTCCTCTTTTTGTATTCTAGTTTTAGCCATAATATTTGAGGTTTATTAGCCAAATTTCTTTTTTATAAATAAAAAATGTGGCTTTTAAACCACAGACTTGTTTGGAGTCGACCTTTTTTAAGCTAAAAAATAGCTTGTGATCCTAGGTAGTATATTTAATTCCGATAAAATCGGAAAACTACTGTCTGTGGAATATGCTTACATATTATCTAATTTTTTTTCTTATGTCAAGTTATTTTACCTGTGGAAGAAATTTTCATTTATTGTTGACTTATTTCTTAATTTATATTATAATTTTGTCGTTGTTCACTATAAAAAACAAATAATACAAAAATAATACGGCGCTATCGTCTAGTGGTTAGGACACCAGGTTTTCATCCTGGGAACAGGGGTTCGATTCCCCTTAGCGCTACTAATTTAAGAAACTACGAAATAGTTTTCTTTTTATTTAAACTTCTTAAGGGTTCTTTATCCGCCTCGGGCGGAGATTCCCCTTAGCGCTACTAATTTAAGAAACTACGAAATAGTTTTCTTTTTATTTA
>ENA-UPSM01000207-UPSM01000207.1-activated-sludge-metagenome-genome-assembly--contig:-NODE-207-length-88541-cov-6.735077_pt1 | contig 88541 bp, 86 predicted proteins | sample MGYA00238181_ERZ773283 | MGnify/ENA primary metagenome ERZ773283 (study PRJEB29023, sample SAMN05720199) | activated sludge metagenome | isolation source: Anaerobic digester | place: Japan... | reverse complement strand
TCTTGGATACAAAATCTTGGTTCAAATCTTAAAGATTTCATTACAAATAGAACTACAATAATTGGATTGGGAGTTGTAGTATTTAGTTTAATAGCTTATTACTTCTGGAAACGGTACCGGAGAGACAGATGCGAAGGTTTAACTGGTAAGGTATTAAAAAACTGTAAACTTCAAGCGATCAATCAAGCGATACTTGGTGTTAGATCGCAGATAAAAAATTGTAAAACACAATCAGATCCGAAAAAATGCGTTCAAGATGCTAAAAAAATCATGAAAGAATGGGAAGCCAAAAAAAGAATGATTTAATATAAATTTATATAAAGATATATTAAATTTTAGTATATTCTAATATATCAAAAAAAGAAAAAACAAACTAAAAAATATTTAATTTGGAGGTTTTTAAATATATGAAGATCATGAACTTATTAGAAAGTGCTTTGGGTGAAGATTTTCAACCTATTGAAGAACGGGTTAGAATGTCTACAATTAGACGTTCTAGAATATCAAAAATTCGTGCCGCGGCTGGAAGAAAATCTTTAAGTATTGCAAAAAAGAAAAATGATGCAACGTTACGGCGGTATCAACGACTTCGTTCTTTAATGATGGCTCAAAAGAAAAAGTTAATGAAAAAATATAAAAGAATGGCTTTATCCCAGGCTCGTAGAAGTATGTAATTATTCAATTGAAATTTATTTTTTTGAAATACAATAAATTAGTACCAATGGATACATTTTAATATTCGTTGGTACTAATTTTTCATTATATACAAACTAGGCAAAAAAATATGTCTACTTTAAAAGATCACATCACACTAATAAATATTTCCTTACCTTTATTAAAGAGATTTAGGTTTGGAGATTGTTGTGAGTCGGTTAGAAAAAAATTTTTAGCAATCGCTATAAATGATTTTTTAAAAGATATTGGAGTAAATGTTTCAAAGAAATTAGTTGAGCAAGATCCATATAAATATTATAATGAAATTAGAAAACTTATATTAAAAGATACATCACTAACATCTGAAGAAAAAATTGATTTAATTTCAAAAATGTAATAAAAAATGGTGTTTTTACTTTACTTTTTGTATTTTTTCACTATAATTTATTTTGTTAGTATGGCGTTTCATTTCATCTTAAGGGAGTAGTTATATATGTTATATATCAAAAAAGGTGAAACAAAGAAGACGTGGTACATTTGTGAGAAAAAAGAGTTAGATAATAAAAGTAAATTTGAAGTGAGAATTTGGAAATTAAATTTAAATTCATCCTCTTTGTCTAACAAGTTTGAAATTGTAAAAAAGTTTTTTAATGAGATAAATAAGTTAGTCCCAGGATTTTCTGATTGGTTTTTGGATATTTTTTGCCGTTATGTTTTTTCTGGATATAATTCCAGAATTCTTTTAGATGAAAAACAAAAATTTCATGATTTTTGTAGAGAATATATTGAAGCTAAAAATATAGATTTTACCAAATTTGTAAATGAAAAAAAGAAAAGTGTAACCAGTATTTTAGTATTACCAAATGAGTTAAAAGAATTGGCAATCACCTCTGCATCTTTGAAGTTATTTGGAATATTTTCTAATGATAATATTTTAAAATTAAATGAAAACGCATACCGAGAAATGTTTAAATTTCTAAGATTAAATTCTCGAGAATGCGGTATTGAAAATAAAATGTTTGAATTAATTAAGTGCCGTACATATAAATCTTACATGTCAGATACATATATGTGGAAATGGATTGAAATTAAAACTAATCAAACTCCTGATAGTTTTATTATGGATATTTTTGCATATCTTCTAAATAGTTTAATTTCCGTTTTAGATTGTGAAGTCAATCCTATCCCATTTATTATTAAGGTTACAGATTTATCTGTTCGTTGGCTGATGAAACCTCCATGTAAAAACCAAACAATTTATGGAGAGATATATGGGGGCATGGATGATATTTATGGAATTACTATTGGGCAAGAAGCTTATAACGTATATGCTTGCAATGATACGGTTTATAAAGCTTCAAAAATTGGATTGGATTTAGCTGATGAAAAGTTAGGAGAAAAAGAATTTGATGAATTTATGAATAGATTAGATAGAATAGATGTTACATTCCCTTATTTAAAAATTCTAAGTCTTCCAATTATTTCAAAAGTTTTAGAAGTACCTTATAGGCAACTATTATCTGTTCCACCAAAACATATTATTTTATTGGGAGTTTTTATTAGAGAATTATCCAAAGATTTGTTAAAAGAAAAATTTCCATTTTTATTTGATTTGTTAGTTTCCGTTCCAAGAGATTGTGAGGATTTTATTAACCAATTTATAAATACTAGTTTAAGTGATAATTTATTATCTGAAGAATTAGATGAGAAATTAAATAAACAAAGAAATAAAAGCGCGGTATATGTTACTGCTACTAAATCCTCATATAAAATGCGTGAAATACAATTATTTTTAAATAATAAGGAAACAATTTTTGGATTTGAATCTAATGTTATTAAGTATAAAATTTTCTCTTCTATTTGTGGTGTTATTTCTGCCTCTAAGAAAAATTTAATTTCGATAATAACTGGGAAACCTATTTCTAAAATTACAAATTCCCAATTAGAATATGAGGTAACAAATTTCTTTTTAAAATTTTATGGTGGAAAATTGGATGATGTATTTCAACAAATGACAGAACTGGCTGATAAAGACTTTTTTTAAAAGAAAAGGATTATTTATGAACGAAATCAAAATTGCGAATTTGTTAGTTACTCGAAAATGTAATCTAGCGTGTTCTTATTGTAGGATTAGCGGGGATATAAATTACCGTAATAGACCCCCAGAATATCCAGATAAAAAATTTTATTTTGAAAATGAAGTTGATACAAATCAATGGTTAAATTGTATCTCTTTACTTAAAAAACATAATCCTGATATATTTTTAATTATATATGGTGGTGAACCATTTTTAAGAAAAGATTTAATAGATATTGTAAAACATTGTAATAATATAGGTGTAAATTACACAATTATTTCTAGTTGTAATCAGGCAATTCAACCTTTAATCGAGAAGTTTTTTGAAGAATTAAAACCACAAGTGGTAAAAGGATTTACAGCCTCTGTGGATCCCGGCTTTTATTTAGATCCAAATTTAAAGTTGGATGATAAAATACATAAATCACATTTGGGCTTCAAGACTTTAGTTGATCTTAAAAATCGAAGACTAATTCAAGATCCTGTTGCCGAGATTACAGCTAGTGAAAATAATATTGAACATTTATATCACACCATTAGTATTCTTTCAGATCTTGGAATTACTTCTGATGTTACAATGTTAGATATTGCCAAAAATCACTATTATGATTTCAGTACAATTACAAATGAAAAGTATCTAGTTCCAAAAAATGACAAAGTAAAGAAAATAATTGATTCATTAATAAATTCTAACTTTAGGATTCATATGAAAGATCAATTACTTTCCAAAATATATGAAATATTACCTGCAAATTTGGATTGTAAAATTGAAGAAAAATTACATAATATCTCAATTGAACCAAATTTAGAAGTTAGAACTTGTTTACGTATTAGAGGTATTAACTCACCAAAATATAAATTAACTGATCTTTTGAATAACGAGGGACAAATTCAAAGAAGTGTTCATAATGCTATAAAAACAGACAAAAAAAATTTATGTGAAGGATGTTTTTGGTCTTGTATGATAATGTCTCAAATGGATAGTAACGATATAATTAATCATTAAAAAATTTAGTTTGGAAAAATTATTTTAAAAGGCCAGGGAGAAATACATACTCTGGCCTTATTTTTTTTCTAAAAATTTTTCTAAATAGATATTAATATTTAGAAAAAAAGAGTTCGTTACTTAGAACTCTTTTAATCGGGGAACATATATTATTTTAGGATCGTTAATTTTCAGGTAATTCCATTCTTGCAAAACATTTGGGACATAATGGTTCATAAGAATTATATGGATGGGAAAATTCTCCCTTACACACCTTGCATATCATCTTTTTTCCAGGTGTACGTAACTTTATTATTTTATTATTTTCATCAGTAACATTAATTATATATGATATTTCTTCCCTCATCGCTTCCGCTACTGTTTTTAAAGTCGCGGTGACATAAGATGCCAAATCAGCTTTTTCTGGTAATTCTAGAAATATTTGAATTCCTTTTACCTCTACTTCAATTATCATTTTTTTCTCCTTTAAAAAAAATATTTTTAATCATAGTTTTATATATATAGAAACTTTTTTTAAATATCTTTCATTTTTAAGAATAAATTTTAAAATATATAGTTTTAGGAAAATAATTATGCAAGATAAAATATACATTAGTGAAGAATACATAAATATTAATTATCCTATAACAAGTCCTGAGATTGTTGCAATATTGAATGGCGTTGTTTTTACTTCAATTTCTTTAGCGCAGTATTTATTATCTAATTTAATAGTAATTGGAGAAAGAAAACATTTACCTATATTATCTCAAAAATTGAAAACTATTACATCAGATGATAAAGTTGAAGTTTATTTAATAAAAGAAAAATCTCCCAATGCGTTTAACGCGGGAACAAAATCTTTATATATTACTAGTGGTGCTTTTAAAATTTGGAACAATGATGAAATCATATCTATTTTATTACATGAGTATGGACATAGAAAAAAATTGCATACACAAAAAGATTTAATATTCAAAGCAATAAAAAGAGCTTCTATTTTTACAATTATTTTTGCAAATTTACTCACCCTTCCATTTTTTTATTTTGGAGTGCATACATCCAGATATATTGATTTTTTATATACAAGAATAATTGGTAGACGGCACGAGTATCAAGCAGATCTATTCTCTGTCAAATATGGATATGGAGAAAGTTTAGTATCTGCTTTCAAAAAAATTGATAATTTAATTAGAGTAAAAGTATGTAGAAATTTAGGTAAAAATGAATGTGATGCAAAACTTAGAGACTTGCATTCGGATGATGAACATCCTTTATTTATAGATAGAATACAGCGTCTTTTATCGGCCAATGTTATGAAAATTGTAAAAAATTTTAGTATGGGTGGATTAAAAATGGCAATTAATTTTTTAGGTAAACTTTCTACTTTCGCAAAGAACTATCCTAATTTATTATTAACTACTTTACAAAAGGTGATTTAAATATTATGAATCAAAACTTAAATATATTAAAGAATATTTTAAATGAAAAAGAATTGTTTGAATGCGTTCCTTGTAATAAAAAATTTGAAATGAAAAACAATATGAAAGAATATCAAATAGCTAGAAAGAAATACATTTTAAACGGAGATTCTCAATCAAAATCTAAGTTATTAGAATATTATAAAATTAAGGGAGATATATCTAGGAAATTTATTAATAATTTAATGTTAGAAAATTCTATATTATTAGAAGAATTTTTCTTAATAAAGTATGGAAAGAAGTTGTTTAACTATGTTAAATCATTTAGATTTTTCCAAAAAAATTTAGATAAAGAAGCTCAAAAATATGGATTGGTTACTAAAAAAATTAAAAAAGATATTGATAAAATAATAAAAAGAAATGGTAAAGGATTAACTAAATCTTTAGGTAATTTGAATAATAAAGGATTTAGTAATAAAGTAACATTATTGGGGGCTGAGATTTCAGAATATATGAATCATTTAGCTTCTACTTTTAATTTTAGAAAAATTCCAAAAGCTATTTTACAATACACCTCTGTGGCATTGGGGTCTTATACGATAATGGGAATTATGAATTTAATTTTTCAAACTTTCAAATTGGGGGAATTTTCAATAGATGTTTTATTTAGGATACTTGGAATTAGTAGTCCTCTCCCTTGGATTTTACCCAATATGTCAGTTGGATTTATAATTTCGTATATTATAACTTCATTAATTGTTCGACCAATTTTAGACGAGTCCATCAAACAATCAGAAATTGAGTCTGGTGGCGGAGCCGAATATATTGCAGTCTCGGCTTTTGGTGAACTGCTTATAAGACATACTATTTTTTCTCCTTTTTCGTTTATGTGGACTATAATATATAAAATATTTAGAGTTGGTGTGCATTTTTCAACAGGATTTTTACATTATTTTTATCAGAAAAAAGGAAAAGCTGGTCTTGGTAAGTTTTTGGCAGTATTATTCAATGGATTATCATCATTGGTTATTGTAGTTCCTAACACCTTAATTCCCGGTGGGGTTTTAGGTCTTATTAAAACTAGATTAGATATATTGGGAGATAATTTATCTACGTGGGCAAATAATTTTGGAAAAGTTATTAGTAAAACCAAAGACAAAGATATACCTACTGAAAAAGAAATTCCGGAAATACCTGAGAATAGTATAAATCCTTGGAACGATAGTCCGATTGGAGGAAGATTTATTACTCAAGATGAAATAGATCAAAATGCTAAAAATTTTTATAAACCAGATACCATAAAAAATATTCCAGACGAGGTAAGAGAGACGCAAAGAAAAAGTATTATTATGCGTGATCCCACAAAAATTCCGGGGAGATCGCGGGAGTATCAACTCCCATCTGATCCCTTTACTAAAAATGAACCTAGCTACGAACCCTCTTCAAATTTTAATGATCAATTAATAAAAGATTTATCTCAAACAAAAGTAAAATAAGTCCAAAGAAAATTTCTCCTCCCCCCAGTGTGTTTGAAAGAAGGTCAAGATAAAAATTAAAAATACTTTACAGAATACTTAACTATGATAACTATCTTAGAAATAGATAAATTAATTAAAGAAAAAAAATTAGCCAAACCTGTAACTTCCTCTCAATTGTTTATTTCTAACTCTACAGAGTTTCATCCTCAAGGATTAATGAGTGAAGATATATTCGGATTAGAGGGATCAAAAGAAAGATCCAAAACTCTTTCATATATTGAGTTAAATTGCAAAATTATTCATCCAATGATATTTGATATATTGAATAAAACTATTGAGCGTAAAATTATAGAAGTAGTCTCAACTCAAAAATCCTATGATTTAGACGAAAATGGATATTTAATTGAAAATTTAGAGGATACAGGGTCAATTCGTGGGTTAAGTGGGTTAATAAAAAATATTGATAAGTTGAGATTTAAAGAATCTGGATCTGAAGAAAGATCCAAAGTAATTAATATGATATATGATAATATAAAAAAAAATAAGTTTTTCATGAGTAGATTGTTAGTAATTTCACCTGTATATAGAAATGTATTTATAGATGATAGAGCGGAAAAAATTAATATAACCATTGATGATTTGACAAAGTTATATCAAAAAGTTATTATTTCAGCAAATCAAATTAAAGCGGTTTCTGGATTATTACATGATATTATGTCCTATAAAATGCAATTGTTAATTAGAGATCTTTTAGAATTAATACGTGTTAGAATCTCTAAAAAAGAAGGAACCATTAGAAATTTAATGTTAGGAAAAAGAGTAGATTATTCTGCAAGAACTGTAATTACCCCTAACCCAAATTTAAAACCAAAGGAAGTGGGACTTCCTTTTAGAATTAGTGTGAAAATTTTTGAATCTCAAATTATATATGGGTTAACAAATTCATCATACGCTCACTTGATTCCTAAAGAATTTTTTGATGAGGCTAGAAAATATCTTGGTAAAGAAGGTACTTTTGAAATTGAATAATTTGATTATGTTTTTTGAGGTCAAAATAATATGAATCCTATTTTAGAAGGATTTTTTAAAAATATATTAATCGAATCATGTTTAAAGTCTAAAAGATATTCATCTAAAAAAAAGTTAAAATACATCAAATTAATAAATGAAGCAAATCTTGCTGTTATTCCCATGATGGCTCTTGCTAATTCTGTAGGAAGTTTAGTATTTCCTAAAATTCAAAATTTTAATATTTCATTAAGAAAAAAACTTTCAGCAATGATGGACGATAATAGTGAAAATAATATTGAAAATACAGAAGAATTAAAAGCGTTGAAAGAGCGTTATAATGACGTAATGACAAGATACAATGAAATTAAACAAACAGGAACGAAACAAGAAAAGCAAGAATTAGAACAAGAGGTCAAACAATTAACTTCTGATATACGAAATTTTTTAAATAGGAAAGAATCTTATAATACAGAAAATGAACCTATTCAATCTGATGATGAATTTGAGAATGAGGAAAATTATGATGAAAAATTTGTGGAAAAATCTGAAAAGACTGATTATTCCTCTGATGAATTTGAACAACCCAGCGGCAATAACGTTAATACAAATATTGATATTACTCCTATTAATAATCCTGATCTAAGTAAAAGTTTTGTTTCAAAAGGTAAAAATTATGGTGATTTAACTTTTGAAATAGATTCTCAATCTTCTCAAATTTGGAGTAATATTGCATTTACAAAATGTAATCAGTTTAGTGGAAAACCATTATGGTCATGTAGAGGGCAGGCGGTGGATAAATCTATATCTTTTATTAAATCTAAAATAAATAACTGTTCTTCTACAAATTATCCCGAAGAGTGTAGAAAATCATTAATAAACTTAATAAATAATTGGAATGAGAGAAAGAAGTTCTATTACAAAAAAATTAGGTAATTTAAAAATATGGCCGAATCTAGAGAAATTTTAAGTGTAGAGGAAATTAAAAAAATACTTAATTTTATCCATAAAGGATATAGTGTTCCTAAGATAATCTATGATACAATATTTGAAATAGCAAAAAGAGAAATTGAAGAAAAAAAACGTATAGTTTTATGTAAAAGAGATCCTAATATTGGAAAAGGTAGAATTCAAGCTTTTTTTCCTAAAATTATTGAGGGTGAGGCTCTTGAAATATATCCCCCAGTTGTAGTTGGATTTGGGGCAGATTTTGATGGGGATAGTATTTGGGGAACTCTTCATATCAAAATATATAATATATTAGATAATACAGAAGAAGATTTAATTATCAATATTTATAATTTAAAGAAAACTAATTATTTTGAATATTATAAAACATTGAGAAATGTGGATTTTTATAAAGTAAATGAAAATTATGAAATTAGAATTAAGGCAATAGATCCAAAAAGTGGAAATATTGATTATAAAAAAATAACTGAATTTACTATTCATAATAATCTTTATATGTATAAGATAGAAGATTCAAAAAATAGATTTGAATCTTTCTGGGCATCTCAGGATCATTCATTAATTGTTTATAATAATGATAATGACACAATAGAGAAAATTTCTCCTATAAAAATAAAAGAAAATCCTAATAGATACTTTTTAATAAAGCAAAAATAAATTAAAACCCACTAAAAGGGGTGATTTATGGTAGATTATTTTATTTCTTCAAGTTCGGGGTTGGATTCTAATCAGGGAACTAGTTCTTCACTGCCGTGGAAAACTTTTACAAATTTAAGTGGAGTTACATGGCAACCTGGAGATACTTTAAATCTTTACAGAGGGGATACATTTGATACCCAATTATTATTACCCGGAACCATGAATGGGTCAATAACTTTACCTATTATTATACAGCCATATGGTAATGGAAGTAATCCTCCAATTTTAACCGCGGGTTTTTACGGTGCGTATTCCGCGGGAGTAAGTTATATGATAATACAAGGATTACATGCCCAAGTAGCAGCAGGAACTGGGTTTTATTCTGGAAAAGGAAATTTTGTCACATTTCTTAATTGCTCCGCTACAGGATGTGATAAAGGGTTCTTAATTTCGGGTACTAACAATGTAGTTAGAAATTGTGAAGCATATAATAATTATTATGGAATTGCAATTGGGGGGGATGATTGTTTAATTTATGAAAATTATGTACATGATAATAATTTAGCAGAAAATGGAGACGGGATTCATGTCGAAGGAATTTCTACAGATTCCGCCGAGAGAATTTTAATTTATAAGAATGTTATTGAAAATCAAATAAATGGAAGCTCCGCGGACAATATTCAAGTTGCGGGATATTCCAATAATGTTACAATAATCGACAATACAATTTCTAAAGGTCGAGGTATAACAATTACTAATAGCGCATCTAATGTTAAAATAATAGGTAATAAATTTACCTCTGGGCCATCAAATTCTAAATTTGCCATAGCCGCGGCTTTAGTTGGAGGATATATTGAAATAACTAAAAATATTATAAATTTTCCGGATACCGCTGATACTGGTATAAAAATACAAAGCGCGCATGCGGATGGTTTAGTTATTCAAAATAATCATGTTTACACCGGATCAAATAGAGCGTTATGGCATGTTAGCGGAGATGTAAATTATATGCGTTTAAGAAGAAACGTGTATAGTAATAATGGGGTTGCAAATTTAATTACTTGGAATGGAGTTGATTATTCCCCCGCTCAATTTTCTAATTATCAGTCAGCCTCAGGAAAAGATTCAAGTTCCTTATATATTAAATCATTAATTGTATAGAGGTAAACCAATGAATTTAATTAATAACGATGTAAATGATTGGATCTTAGAAAATATAAAACGATTTAAAATTTGGCACCATCCTATAAAATTTAATAATGATATTATTGTGAATTGCACTGATGAAAATAATAATCCTGTACCTGATTGGGATGAATTTCATGGAGTAAATAAATGGAATAAAATGATTAAACCATTTATTAAAAACATAAAAGGTAAAAGAATCCTAGATCTAGGTTGTAATACGGGTATTATTGATATTGAACTATATAAATTGGGTGCCTCAGAAGTAATTGGAATAGATAAAGGAAAACCTTTTTTTATGGGACAAGATTATATTCAACAAGCAAATTTTGTCAAAAAAGCTTTTGAATTAAAAGATGAAACAATATATCCAATTACTTACTATCCTTGTGATTTGAATAATGTCAACAATCTAAAAAAATTGAATTTGGGATATTTTGATCTAATTTTAGCTCTTAGAGTTCTTAATTATTTAAAAGATGAAATTCCTAATATAATTAAAGAGTTGAGTAATATGACTACCACCCTAGTAATACAAACAAATTTAGAAGGATATTGGGAAAAAGATAAATGGAGTAAAATAGAATATTATGAAGAACTCTTACAAGAAAATAAATTTTCAAAAGTTATTGTAAAATATCCAAAGGATTATCCCATTTACCCTCTTATTATTGGAAAGAAATAAAATGACCTTAAAAGAAACATTACTATCTCAAAATATTGAATTGATACCTTGTTCAGACTTAAACATTATTTTAGATAAAGAAAAAGATATTGGGTGCGATTTTACCGTAGAGGATTATTATACATTCTCTACTTTTGATGGAATTTTTGTTCAAGACACAATGAGTATCTTTACGCCAATATCAAAAGAAGCTCAGGAAGAAGCAAAAAATAAATTAATGGTAGTTACATCTAATGAATCTATCAATTCCCCAAATTATGAATTATCAAAAGAAGTTCTTACTGGTCTATTTACTTTAACATATACTGATAATAAAAATATTAAAAAAACCATTAAAAGTTTGGATGAACTTCAAAATTTGCATATTGGAGATAATATTACAATTAGATTTAAAAATCAAGTTTATAATACTACAGTTGGAAAAGTAATTTTTAATCAAGCCTTACCTCCATATTATCCCTTTATTGATGAATTAGCCACTAATAAAACAGTTAAACAAATTTTATCCTCTATTATAGAAAAAAATAAAGATGATTTTATTGAAACTTTAGATAAGTTAATGAGACTTGGTTTTATATACGCTACAGCATATCCAAAATCGTTGGATATTTCTAAATTACAGATTTCAAAAGAATTACAAAATTTAAAAGACCAACTTGCAAAAGAAAAAGATGTTCAAATACAATCAGAAATACTTGATAAAATGGAAAAAGTTATGGAAGATTATATTTCCAAACATGTTCCAGAATTATATTTTCAAGTAAAATCCGGTGCATCAAAAGGTAAATCTCAGGTTAGGCAATTAATGGTATCTAAAGGAATTACAGTGGATCCTTTGGGTAATTTATTACCTCCTATTATTCCATCTATCTCGGATGGATATACGCCTCAAGAGTATTTTAATGCCTCTGCCGGTGCCAGAGCGGGATTAATTAGTAAGGCCATAGGTACAGCATCAGGTGGGTATGAATATAGAAAAGTGGTATTTGCTGTTGGTAATGTTCGTCTAAATATATCTAATCCCAATTGTGGAACAAAAAATTATTTGACCTTTAAATTAAACAATGATATATTTAAAAGATTAAGAGGTAGATTTATTGTTGAAAATGGAAAGTTAATAAACATTGAAAAGACACATGTTGGAAAAATAATTCAACTCAGAAGTCCAATGTTCTGTAAATCAATAGATATATGTAGAGTATGTTACGGAGAATTATCCAAACAATTAAAATCAGAAAATATCGGAATTATTGCTTCTCAAGAAGTAGCTAGTCTATCAGAAAAATTTATGAAACTGTTTCACTTGGGGGGAGTTGTTTCTGTTGAAACTGTGGATATTTTCAAAGAATTTTTAAATAACATTGACAATATTTATTTAAATGTGTTAAAAGAAAACTTTATACAAGAGCACAATTATCTAGTTAATAAAACAAAATGTAAAATAAGAATACCAAAAGATATTTATAGTTCAGATAAATTTAAAATAGAGGAAGATACTGAATTTATAAAGCTTCCTGTTGGTTATTTTGACTTAATTTTTAATGAACATATTTTATCTATTAGTGTAGAAAAGGTTACTGAGTTTTATAAAAATGATTTATTAAGAGAGGAAGATGGTTTTTTAATTTTAGAATATCCTATAAATTCAAAAATTTTAAAAATTGAACCTACATCTATTAACTATAATAAGATAACTCAAAGAATTGATGATATTATGGGAGGAAAAGTTCCATTTAGAGATGTTCATGGTTTATATTTTTCTTTTATGCAAACAATGCTCCCCACTGGTGGGTTTGATTCTGTGCATTTAGAAGTTATGTTAGCGAATGCTCTTAGAAATAAAAAAGATCCCCAATATCCAGCTAGGGTTAGAGAGCCATATGAACCTATAATGTTAAGTATCAAAAAACTTCCTTCAGTAATTTCTTGGCCTTTGGGATTAGCTTTTGAAAACTTTGGTAAAAGTATTCAATATGGAATGATTTCCGAAAGAGCTACGGAGAGTCCAATTGAAAAAGTTCTTTTGGGAATTCCTTTGGTGGAAAAATAAAGGAGAGAATATTATATTATGTTTTATGAAAAAATAAGGCCATTTATTCCAGTTAATGACATTCTAATTCCAAAAACTTTAACTAATAAAAAAAATATTGCCTTTATTTTATATCCAGAAAATAATAATTTTTTAGATTTTTATAACCAATTAAATTTTAGAAAATCAAGTATTAGAACAGTTTATATTCCTCAAACTAAGAAACCAATAGTTACTAAATTAGATAGTAAAATGAGACAAAAAATTAGAGGATATAAATTAATTCCTACTTCAGGAAAAATACAAGAAGATTATTTAGATTTAATTGGTAGAAACTTTTTCTTAGATCCTACTATTTTTTTAAATAGATTTGTACAAAAGTATAAAATTAGAACCTTCTTTAAAGGAAGAGGGTTAAGTACTATTAATAATGTTTTAAATAGTACTGGGTCTATTCCTTCAAATCATTTTGAAAGAGTTTTATTATATTCTGTTGATATAAACAAATACATTCCCCCCAAGTTTATATATAGGAAATTTTTTCCTATTTTTTTAATGTTATATAAATGGTCAAAAAAAGAAATAGAATTACCTTTTGATAAAATTATTCTATTTATGTATAATACTGAAGAAACAAAATTTTTTTTACTTTTTGATAGAAATATTAAATTAAACTTAGCAAGAATTAAAAGAATAATTTCCAATATATCATATGTAAAAAATACTCAAACATTAGATACTAAAAAAGAGTTAGAAATTGAAAAACAAGTTAAGAATTCAACTATATCTCAACATATAGATGATAAAGAACAAGAAAATATTAATAACGTGGTTATTAATTATTCAAATAAAGAAAATATTGACATTAAAAAAGAAGAACCTGATGAACTTATCGTAAAATCACATTTATATCATTTAACTGGAAATTTAGATAAAGTAAAAAATGTAGTTAAAAAAGTTAATTCTTTCTCTCCTGTACAAAAAACTGAATTTCTAAAAAAAGTTTCTAAAAAAATTTTAGTAAATAATGAAAAGATAAAAAGTCAATCTACAGATATTTTAGTAAAAGATTCGAATCCAAATGTCTTGATAGATAATCAAATTCCTAAACATTTAATTGATTTACGAAAGAATGAGTTTACTACAAATCTAAAAAATGACATGACCAGTTTATTTAAGACTTTAGAAAATGAACCAGTTCCGTTAAAATTCAAAAAAGTAGAAATAAGTGATTTACCTCCTTTTGAGGGGGAATTAGAACAAACTGAATTGGAAAGATATAATATAATATTAGAAGATGAAAATAAAAAAGAACATCAAGTTTTTATTGACTTTCCAAAATTAACAGAAAATGGAACATTCATTATTAATGGTAAACCTAAAGTATTAGTTAATCAAATTGTAACCCAACCAATATTTTTTATTAAACCGTATACAGCTAGATTTGAATCATCTTATTCTTCATTTTCAATTACAAGTAAGCAATTAAAAACTAAATCATATTTAATCGCATTCTTTGCTAATTATAAAGTTCCATTAATGATGCTTTTAAGTTACAAAATTGGGTTTGAAGAAATTTTAAAACTATTCGGTATTGCATATCAAATTTCAGATGAGAAAACAAAAACATCATATAAATTACCTAATGGTAAATATATAACATTTAATACTAAGACACAAGTACAACAAGAATTAATTGAGTCTTTTAACAAATCAATTCCATTTTTTCCAAAAGAAAATGACATCACTTCAATTGATTTTTGGAGAGAAACGTTAGTTAACTATAATGGAAATAGAAACTCAATTTACGCCATAGATCAAACTTGGAAGAATATTATTACACCAATTGAAAAAAGTATTCTAATTGCAAATAATGAACCAACTGAATTGCCCCAGATTATGAAATATATGGCAGAAAAAGTTGTAACTGGATATGTATATGATAGAAATGATATAAGTCATTCTAGAATAAGAAGTTCTGAAATTCTAATTGCACAATTACAAAAACAAATTAAAGCAGCCTATAATGAATATTTGGCAAAAGTATTAGGCGGAGATAAAAATGCTTCTTACTTTATTGACCCAAGAAAAGTATTAACAGATATTAAAACTTCTCAAAATGTTCAAAATTTTGAAAGTATTAACCCCTTAGAGGAATTATCATTTCTAACAAGAATTACTCCTGTAGGTATAGGTGGAATTCCAAATTTAGACGCCATGCCTGAAATAGCCAGAAATATACATAATTCTTATTTTGGAAATATTGACCCGTTGGAATCTCCAGAAGGCCCCAATATTGGAATACAACAACATCTAACAGTAGGTGCTTCTATTGTAAATAATAGAGGTATGTTTGGGATTAAAGATAAAAATAAAATCAAACCTTCTGAAATATTAAGTACAACGGCTTCTATGATACCATTTTTAGAAAAAAATGAAGGTGCCCGTATTAATATGGCCACGGGGCAGGCTAAACAGGCATTTCCTTTAGTAAATCCCGAGAATCCTGCTGTGCAGAGTGGTTATGAGTCTTTATTAACTCCCCTGCTATCTGATAATTTTATAAAGAAATCCCCTATCAATGGAAAAGTTATTAGTATTGAAAATGAGATAATTGCTCTAAAAGATATTAAAACAAATAAAATATTTAATATTGATATAAGTCCAAGAATTTTGAGAAGTGGTCAAGGAAAAAATGGCTTAAGTATTTTTAAACCTATTGTAAAAGTGGGAAGTATAGTCAAATATAACCAAATCATCGCAGAAGGTGCTAATATTAAAGATGGGTTAATTTCAAATGGAATTAATCTATTAGTTGCTTGGATGCCTTGGAAAGGATATAACTTTGAGGATGGACAAGTCATAAGTAAATCCGCGGTAAAAAAGTTCATATCTGTTCATAATGAAGAATATAAAATATATTTAACCGAAGACGAAGATGTTTCCCAAATTGCAAAAATGGGTCAAAAGTTAGAACCTGGTGATATTCTAGTTTCCTATTCTACAACTATATATGATGTTGAATCCTTGAATATAAAACGTTGCGAAGGCGGGGAACTCGTTAGAATTGAAATTTATAATAATCTTCCTAGAGGAAAGGAAATTCCCAAGGAATTAGAGGATTCATATAATACTTTTGTTAAATACTATACACAACTATATGGGAAATATCCTAGAGGAAAATTTAAAGAACAAAATCGTCAATTTAAAGGAATCCTAATTAAATTTATATTAAAACAAGAATTAACTTTGAAGAAGGGTGACAAGATTAATAACCGATACTTTAATAAAGGACTAATTGCTGTTATTGAAGATGATGAAAATATGCCTATGACTCCTTGGGGGGAGAGGGTCGAATTAATTTATAATCCCATTAGTTTAATCAATAGAATGAATCCTGGTCAATTATCAGAGATGGCTACGGGATTAATTTCTAGAAAATTAGCAATGTTAATTGAGTCTACCCCTAGGAAAAAGTTTGAATCTACTTTCTCAGAAGTATTAAATATATTGGATAAAACAGAAGGAAAGATTTATAGTAAGAATGTAATAAGTGGATTAAAGAAATTAAGTGACAGTGAATATAAAAAATTAGTGGAATATTATAAAGAAAAGAGATTTATTCCTATTATTGTTCCACCATTTAAGGGATCTAAAAAAGAAGATATATTAAAAGCATTATCATTTCTAAGTTTAAAACCAGCATATAAGTTAAAATTACCAGAATTTGGTAATAAATTAACAGATAGTGAAATTGGAGTAGGGTATATTTATATATTCAAATTAGAGCATCTTGCTGAAAAAAAAGTACACGCCAGATCCACTGGGCCTTATATCGCAAAAACATTAGCTCCAACTGGAGGCAAGAAAAGAGGCGGCGGTGCTAGTTTGGGAGAATTAGATCTATATAGTTTACTTGCATATGACTCAAAATATTTAATTGATGAATTTTTTGGACCTTTATCTAATGATCATAGAGCTAAAAATCTTATGATTTCTGAAATTATTCAGAGGGGGGAATCTTCGTTTATAGAATCAAAAGAGGATCCCACACGTGAAATGTTTACTCAATATATGCTAAGTATTCATTTAACATCAGATTAGAAATAAAATAATAGTTTTAGAAAGGATTTTAACGTGAATTCTGAATTAAAAAAGTTTATTCTTTATGAAACATTTAGAAAATTTAATACTTATGATTATATGAATGCTGGAAAAGGGTTTACCTTATTTTTAAAACATTTGACATATAACAGTAAACCTCTTTTTGATTATATTTCTAAGGATTTAAATAAATCTAATCCTTTGGAATTTATTTATTTGTTATTAAATAATACACAGCCCAGTAAATGCAAAGTATGTGGTAATATATCTATATTTGAAAATTTAAGAAAAGGGTATAGACCATATTGTTCTATAAAATGTAGTAGTAATGATAAAGATAGAATTGTAAAAATAACAAATAAACTTAAGCAAACTAATTTAGATAAATATGGTTTTGAGAATGTTTTTCAAAATAAAGAAATTAAGGACAAGTCTAAACAGACGTGCTTGAATAGATATGGGGTTGATAATATTTCTAAAAGTAATTTATTTAAAGAAAAAGTCAAGCATACAAATTTGCAGAAATATGGTGTAGAAAATGTTTTTCAAAATAAAAATGTTCAAAAAAAATATAAACAGACTTGTTTAGATAAATATGGGGTTATCTATCCATCTAAAGTTGAGAGTGTAAAAGAAAAAATTAAACAGACAAATTTAAATAGATATGGAGTAATTCACCCATCTAAAACTAAGGTATTTCAAAATAAGGTAAAAAATACATTGTTAGAAAAATATGGCGTCATAAATATTTTTCAATTAGATAGTGTAAAAGAAAAATCCAAACAGACGTTATTATGCAAATATGGGACTGATAGTCCATTAAAGTGTAAGGATATACAAGAAAAGAAAAAACAGACTTGTTTAAATAAGTATGGGGTTGAATACGCCAATAAATTAGATTATATTAAAGAAAAATTTAGACAAACATGTCTAAATAAATATGGAGTTGATAATCCATCGAAATATACTTTATTTAAAGATACAAAAGAAAAAAAATTTCGAGAAGCTTTCTATAATAAATTAATTAATTCTGATAGATTAAAAAATCTGGTAAAACCTAATTTTACTTTAGATGAATATATTAATGTTTCTGACAAATATTCATTTACTTGTTTAAAATGTAATTATAAGTTTGAATCTAGTCTAAATAATGGAATGATCCCCAGATGTCCAATTTGTTATCCTAAATTGTTGAATAATGTTTCTAAATATGAAACTGAGATTTATGATTTTCTTAAAGAAAATTTGGATAAAAATGAAGTTATTGAAAGATCGAATCGTACTATATTAAATGGTTTGGAATTAGATATTTATATTCCTAATAAAAAACTAGCCATTGAGTTTAATGGTCTATACTGGCATAGTGAATTAAATGGTAGAGCTCCAAATTATCATATAAATAAAACCACTCAATGTATTAATAAAAAAATTCAATTAATTCATATTTTTGAAGATGAGTGGATTGAAAAACAAGAAATTGTTAAATCCATATTATTAAATAAATTAAATATTACTCCAAATAAGATTTTTGCAAGAAAATGTCATATTAAAAAATTGAAGAATGATTTAACTTTTAATTTCTTAGATGCAAACCATTTACAAGGATTTATTAATGGAGTACATTTTGGACTATATTGTAATAATGAATTAATATCTTGTTTAACTATCGGTAAATCAAGATTTAATAAGAACTTTGAATATGAAATATTAAGGTTTTGTAGTAAAAACTATCATAATGTTATTGGGGCGTTTGGAAAGTTATTCAAATATTTTGTAAATAAATATAATCCAAAATCTATTATTACTTATTGTGATTTAAGATATGGAATCGGTAATGTTTATCATAAAAATGGATTTGATTATATAAATAACTCAAACCCCAATTATTATTATTTAGATAAAAACTTCCGCAGACTTTCTAGATTACAATTTCAAAAGCATTTGTTAGAAAATAAACTAGATCAGTTTGATTCTAACTTAACTGAATGGGAAAATATGCAATTAAATGGTTATAATCGTATATGGGATTGTGGTAACGCGATTTATTCTTGGAAAAGAGAAATTTTAAATGTTTTGTAAAATCTGTAATAATGAGTATTCATCATATATTTCATTATCTAAACATCTTAGAAGTCATAATATTACAACTAAGGATTATTATATAAGATATATAAATAATGGAAATATAGGTTTCTGTCAAACATGTAATAAAGAAACAAAATTTTCTAACTTAGAAAAAGGTTTTAATTTATATTGTTCTTCAAGTTGTGTTTCTAAAAATAAAGAAATAAAACTAAAAAAGAAAAAAACATTATTAAAAAATTATAATGTTGAGTACCCATTACAAAATACTATTGTTAAAGAAAAATATAAAAATACAATGATTTCTAAATATGGGGCAAAATCTGTTTTAGAATCAGAACTATTAAGAAATAAAATATCTAGTACTATTAAAGAGAAGTATAATGTTGAACATCTTTCTCAAAGTAAAATCATTAAATCTAAGAAAAAAGAAACATATTTAAAAAAATTTGGGGTAGATCACATATCCAAATGTGAGCAAATAAAAGAACAAAAAAAATTAAAATCTTTAAATAAGTATGGGGTTGAATATGTATTTCAGTCAGATATAGTTAAAAATAAAATTAAAGACTCAAACTTAACTAAGTATGGAGTTAATTATTTTTCTAAAAGTAATTTATTTAAAGAGAAAATAACTAATACATTAAGAATTAAAAATTTTCTAAAATTATTAAAATCAGAAAAATTTAATCAAAGAGTTGTTCCTAATTTTAATATTAATGATTATCAGGGTATAGGTAATAATAAAGATTTTCAACCCAAGTATGAATGGATTTGTAGGAAATGTAATTCTATTTTTTTAGATAGAATTAATAACGGGCATATACCCAGATGTTTAAAATGTTTTCCATTAGTGTTAGAAAATAAATCTATTTATGAAGATGAGATATTTGAATTTCTTAAAAGTATTTATAATAAAGAAATAATAAGATCAAATAGAACAATTTTAACTAATAATTTAGAATTAGATATTTATCTTCCATTAGAAAAGTTAGCTATTGAATTTAATGGATTATACTGGCACAGTGAAATATCCGGAAATAAAAAATGGGATTACCATCTAAATAAAACCAAATTATGTCAAAATAAAGACATTAGATTAATTCATATTTTTGAAGATGAGTGGATAAATAAAAAAGAGATTGTTAAGTCTATAATAAAATCTAAATTAAATTTAACTAATAAAATATTTGCAAGAAAGTGTAGACTTAGAGAAATTAATGATTATAAAACTATAGAACATTTCTATTCCAATAATCATCTTCAAGGTTTTATTAATGGGATACATTTTGGACTATATTATAATAATATCTTGGTATCTTGTTTAAGTATAGGTAAACCAAGATTTAATAAAAATTTTGAATATGAAATATTAAGATTTTGTAGTAAAAATGAATACACTATCGTTGGTGGTTTATCTAAATTATTCAAATATTTTATAAGCAAATATACTCCAAAAAATGTTATTACTTATTGTGATTTAAGATATGGTAATGGAAAATCTTATGAAAAAATAGGATTTACTTTTTTTAAAGAAACTAAACCATCATATTATTATTTAAAAAATGGAATTAGAAAAAATAGATTAAATTTTAGGAAACATATTTTAATGGAAACTTTAGATCAATTTGATTCTAACTTAACAGAATGGGAAAACATGCAGTTAAATAACTATGATAGAATTTGGGATTGCGGAAATATATCTTATAAATATGGGGTTTTAAATAATGAACAATGAATTATTATTAGAAAATGTACTTAAAGATATGAGTAAGAATACTAATGTTTCTAAAAAAGATATTTTATTTGAAAAAAAAATATATGCAGAATTGGATAAAATAATTCTTGAAGAAATTGAGGAAATAAAAAATATTGATTCAAAGTTATTAGAAAATATAATTCCTGAGTATAATACAAAACAGGAGTTGAATGATTCTCAAATTCAAAATATATTAAAAACAAAGATAAATCCAATTTTAGAAAGAATGGATTTATCTAATTTTTCTGGAAACAATCCTCAATTTGTAAGTGGGTTAATATTAGAAGTTGCGTATACTTTGAATTTAATAAAAAATAATAAAATTAATCAAATTAAAAAATTAGTTGAACACACCTATGGATTCTATAATAAAGAACTTAATCAAGAAAGTCTTTCTAAAAAAGAAAACATTATTACAACACATTTGAATAATATCTTTGAAGATTGGAATGTGGATAAAAGCGAGTATTCCAAAATTATTACTGAGGCAAATAATTATTTAACAGAATTTGGAATTAAAAATTTACTTTGGAATCCATATGAAGTTTATATCATTGAGTCAATACTCTCAAATAATATTAAATCAGATATTATTCATGAACAAGAATCACGTTTTAATGAGCATATACAATCTGAGACTGAAAAACTTTTAAATTCTAAAATAAGTTATAATGCTAATGAAATACTCCGTTTTAAAAATAGAATAAATGCAGAGAATGACCCAACAACTAAAGATATACTGAAAAAGAACCTCGCTTACCATATAAAAGACCAACAAGAGGATGCCAAACACATTTCAATTGACTCTACAAATGTTTGGGAAAGAGATGCTAAAAATCAATATGACCAAATGCTTAGGAATGAATTATCCAATATAGAAGGTAATATATCTACTACGCCTACACCCGAACAACCTCAAACCGAAAAATCATATCTTACTACACAATATGAGAGGGCCAAAAATTATATAAGACCACATTATGAAAGAGTTAGAGATAGTATTCTAAATTTACTAAGAGGTATAAAGGGGGAACCTGGAGGAGAAAATAATAGTGCACAAGCAATTGGAAGAACAATAAGAGACACATTATATTCTAAAAAAGGAGCAATAATTTTAGGGGCTTCATTATTAGGATTAATTGCAATGTATATTTGGAAAAAAAGAAAGGGGGTATGTTATGGATTAACAGGAAGTAGAAAAATTGTATGTCAGAAAAAAGCAATTGATTCAGTATTAGTTAGTTTGAGATCACAATACAAAAATTGTCCATTAACATCTAATCAAGAAAAATGTGAAAAAAATGTTAGACGTTTAATTTATGATTGGGAACTTAGAAAAAAAGAATTATAGAAAATGATAGATTTTAAAGAAAAAAAAGTAGAACAAATTATAAAACATATTGTTTTTTAAAAAAAACATTTTAATAATTTGGAGTGTAAACGATTATGAATAAAAATGTGCAATTATTGAACAAGGTGTTAAATGGAGGAGTTTATGGGATTGATATTATTGAAGAGAGTATTTATCAAGAATTAGACGCAATGATTTATGAAGAGGTTCGTGGTACTCTTAGAAACACAATTCTTGAAAGTAATCTTCCTAATGATGAGAAAATTGAAAAGATTTCTCAGATAGAAGAGGCTGTTATAACTAAAGAACACGCGGAACAATATTTATACGAAAACGTTTATCCTATTTTGGAAGTTTCTGGGGTTAATAGTTTTCAAGGTAATGCCCCTGTGTTTGTTGATGGGCCCGTTCTTGAAACTGCTATTATTTTGGATTTTGCGAAAAGAGGAAAGTTTAGAACTCTTAAGAATTTGCTTGAAGATCATGAAGAAATTTTCAATGATTACAGCGGTAAGAATCCTAGAAATAAGGAAGATATTCTTGAATCCAGTTTTCAAAATATTTTCAAGCATTGGGGAATTACTTCTACTAAGGAAAAGAAAAGAATTATTTCTGAAGCTAATAAACATTTGCGAGAATCTGGTATTGATAATTTACTTTGGAACCCCAATGAGGTTGCGGTTTTGTTGAATGAAGAAGGCTATTCTGAGGAAGATGCTAGAAAGAGGATGGAGATGTATTCGGCGAGAAGACAGGCGGAAGCTGAAGCAAATGAATCAATTAAGCTACAAAATATAAATAAATTAAAAGATAAATTATCGGAATTAAGATCACGGCTCAGACACGCAGATGCGATCGGAATTGACTCTTCAGAAAAACAAGCAATAAGAAATGAAATTGAAAAAGTGGCTGCTCAAATACCTGGAGATAGTTCCCAATGGACGCACGATATGACTGGCAAACTCAAAGAGGGAGAAAAAACCGGTATTCTTCAGAATATTTGGTCCACTTTGACGAGATGGGGCAAGACTGCTGTCGATACAGGTTCAAGCGTCGCTTCATGGCTTAAAAACCAAGCTATGACTAAAACTGGAGCAATTGTTATTGGTGCCACAGTTTTAGGTTTAATAGCGGCTTATATTTGGAAAAAGAGAAATAATGCCTGTCGTGGTCTTTCGGGTGATGCGTATAAGAAATGTCAAAGAGCGGCGGCTGATGCGGCCATTGGGGGGGTAAAAGCCCAAATTGCGAATTGCCCCAAAACAGCCAACCCCGCTAAGTGTAAAGCTGATGCTCAGAAGGTCTTAGCTTCTTGGCAAGCTAGAAAGAATGCAATTTAACCAAAAAAATAGTCTGTTTTAAACTTGTTTTTATAGGCCCCTTGGAGAAATCCTTGGGGCCTTTTATTTTTTCTTTAAATGTTTTGAAATAAAAAAATTATTATAATAAAAAAGAAAGGAGTGTTGCGCTCCTTTCAACTAATCAGTTGGGAATGTATTTTTAAAGGATGGATTATTTCAATCCCAATCCATCCTTTTTTATTTCTTCTTGCTGTTTAAATAATTCCTCCTCTCTTCTTTTTATCTCTTCTTCTAAATCTTTATTTCTTTTGGGTGTACCATAAATTACCCACTCTATATGTTTATCATCAAATTTCTCGATAGATACTTTTACTCCTTTCCCAATAATTAGAAACCACATATACACCCCCATTGATGCTAATACTATAGGTGTATATTTGAAATACTCTGTTGAATTTGTGGAAACCATAAAAACGATTTCTACAAACAATACTAATCCAAAAATTGGGAGAAACCATTTCTTTAAAATTCTTATTGCTTTTTCTCCCTTTTTATACCGAAAAATCAAGAATGTAACTATCACCCAAATACAAAGTATGAATCTAAACATAGTATTCTCTCCTTTTTATAAAATATTTGCTATCTATTAAATTTTAATATATATAGAAAAATTCTTCTAGGACAAATTTTAAGCATTTATTTATTTATATTTATTTATAGAGGAGCACTCTAAATAATGCAATATTTAAGTGAAAAACTCATTAAATTTGGAAATGATGATTTAGTCAATCACTCCTCTGTGGGTGGAATAGTTCTCGATGAAACAGGAAAAAATCTTTGTTTATTATTTCATAAAAAGATGAATAGATGGACTATACCTGTGGGGCATATTGATAAAGGTTACACTCCCGATGAAACAATTGATAAAGAGTTAAAGGAAGAAATTGGAATTACAGTTGAAAATAAAAGACGAATAGTATTTAAAAGAATAAAAGTTCAATTTAATGACAAAACAATTCAAATAAGATTTCACTTATATATGATAAAAAAGTATCAAGGAATTCCTAAAAATAAAGAACCTTGGGCCCATAAACAAATGAAGTTCTTTCCTATTACAGAATTAAAAAATATGAGAAGAGAAGATCTTTCAGAATTTACTTGGTTATGGTTAGATTCAATTAATATAAATGAATCTGAGATTTTCTCTTAATTATATATATTAAATAATGAATTGTTATGTTTAATCTTTTATTTTTTGAGAACGAATTAGATTGTGATATAATTGAATATCCAATTTTTTTAATATTTTTAAATTTAAGTACGAGTTCGAATTACGTGTATGTTGTGTATGACAAAGAAAATGTAATAAAAGGAATTTTCAATACCAAAATTTTGGCTGATAATTTTATAAATAAAAATAATGAATTATTCTTAAAACAAATAGAATTAAATGTCGAGTTAAAAAAAGAGTTTTTAATTAATCCTTAAAAAGAGGAATTTAATATGTTTGATGATCCTGTATTAGGAAGGGTAACTGATTTTGAAGAAAATGAAATACCTCAGGAAATAATTTCTGGGGAATCTTTATTTATATACAATCAGAATGAACTTTTAAAATCTATAAAAAGGAGAATATCAAAATATGAATTAAAATTTCTAATTGATGAAGTAAAAGATTCAAATATCGAATATTTTAGAGAGATAATTAAATTACTATCTAGTCATTATTCTTTAAATTCATTGAGAAGTTTTCTAACACCTTCATTTACGAAATTGGATTTTAGAAAAGAAACAATCAAACTCTTATATTTTTTGAAAGTTTATTTGTTGGAGAAATTATTTGAATATAATATAAATGAAGATCATTTTTCTAATATGAATGATTTTGAATCTTTTTTAAATGAAAAAAATATTAGAGTTGTACCTATGTTTAGATTTGCTTTAAAATATATAGATAGGGAAAGTTTTCAATCATTTATATCTAAAATAATAAGTGAATCAAAAAGTCAATATACTGAATAAATTATTGACTTTAATATATTTTCTAAGAAGGGAAAAGTTTTTATGTTGACTATTAAACATGGAACAAGTGAATTTAAGGGTGATATTAAAGGATTTGATGCCGGAACAGAACTATTGGTATTTTACTTTACGAATAGTGCTGAACTCCATTTTTTGAATCCTCCGGAAAGATTGATTAGTACTTTGGTAGAACTTGGGTTACATATTGTAAAAAATTGTACAATTGATTTTAAGACAGGTATGGTATCCATTAAACAAAAAGAAACTGTATATGTTAAAAAGGATCAACCTGTTAGACGCCAGAATATTGATGAAATTTCCAAAATTGAACTTGGAAGTAATTAATTATAAAACTATAATAAAAAAACAATATTCGAAAGGCATCTAAATATGGATCCTATTAATGTACTTCAAGAATTCTGTAATTTAGCTATAAGTAAACCTAGTTTGTATAATCCTAAAACTTCTTTGATTTCATGGGATATTACATCCGCGGGAAATAGTGTGCATATATATTTAGCTAAGACTCTGAACCCAAACAATGTGGGTGTTGTTAAAAAAGGCGAAAAAAGATATGACCATGAAAAACCTGCTCATTTTTCATTATCTGTAGATGAGTGTTTTCAAATTCTAGAAGCATATCCAAAGTTGATTAAAGGTATTTATGAAAATCCCAAGGAAAATGATCCTAAGTATAAAAAGCAATTTTCTTTACAACATTTTCGTTTTGATACCAGTGGATCTAAGTTTCCTTCCCGTTTCATTTTAGAAACCTCAAAAGATAAAAATGGGAATATTATTCCTTCTTTAAAATTAACTTTAATTCCACCCAAATCCTTTCCAAAAACTCAAGTTGTTTCGTATAGTTTTAGAATTTCTGAAACAAAGCGATTTATTACTTTTATTGAAACTTTTTGTAAAAATTCTGATTTTCTAGTTTCAACTATTACTTGTATTCAGAGTTTGATTCGTCAAGCAATTGCTAAGTCTAAAAATAGTTCTGGAAATACTAGTTACAAAAAAAGTTATGAATCAAAAACTCAGGATACATCCCAAGAAGAATATGATTATTATTCAAATTTAGAAGAAGAAAGTAATATTTCAAATATATCTAATTCCGAAGATAATACACCTAAAAATAGGGTTCAAAATAATAGTGATGTGACTTCTGATTCAGATTTCGAATATTCATATGATCTGGGAATAACCAGTGATGAAGATTTTGAGCGTGAAGATATGAATATAGAGCAAGAACGGAAACAGTTTGAGGAAATGGGCAACATGGGTGGTATTCAAGAGCCATCTTTTGAAGACATACCATTCTAATCAATAATATTTTAAAGAAAGGAATTAACTGATGACGATTACTGAAGGTTTGAAAGAGTTAAAGTTGATCGAAAAGAAACTTAAAAAGAATTGCACATTGCTAGAAAAATATTCATCTCAACCATCAAATGAAAAACCGTATTTTACTTCAGAGCAAGAACAAAAGAAAGAAATTGATGCTATTCTTCAATCTTCAGAAGATCTAGTAAAAAATTATCTAGAAATTCATCGTAAGATTAATGTAACCAATTTGAAGACAATGGTTGAAATGAATGGGCATACATATTCCATTCATTCATTGATTCAAATTCGAAGAAAATTGGCCTCCTTGATTGTAGGAGTTTATCAATCTTTAAACGATAATAACTATTATAAATCTGCATCTCAATTCAAAAATTCTCAAAATATAGATCTTACAGTTACTCGGTTTTACGAAGAGAAACAAAAGCAATCAAAAATTCGTCATTGGGAAGATTTTTATAATAGTATTGATGGGCGATTGGAAACCATCAATGCAACTACTCAATTGATCGAAGAATAAATATTTGTAATCATAGGATTTCGTTAACGTAAACAAAGATAAATAATGGATAGAAAATTGGATAATATTTTACTTTCAATAAATGGATTTTAGAATCTATTTATTGTATCCTTTAAGACAAAAGATTCAAGATATTAAACGTTAACACCTATTAGCCTGGGTGAAAAAATAAAAGGTTCTTAAAGGATAAAGAAGAAAAGAGTCAAGTTGGGCTTAAAATCCAGAATATGGTGTTTAGTCGAATCTATCCTGACTATTCTTACACTACTGGCTGTTAATTGGAATCCTATAAATTACTTTAGAATCGGAGAAGGATTAGCGCGATGGTAGATCAAAACATTCTATATATGACTGTGGGATTACCGAGATCCGGAAAAAGTACATGGAGTAGAAAATACAATAAATCTCCGATCGTTAATCCAGATTCAATTAGGTTGGTAATCAATAAAAATGGACAACGGTATGTAGAAGAAAATGAACCGGAAGTTTGGCGTATTGCCAAAATAATGGTAGATGCTTTATTTAAAGCAGGACATAAAAAAGTAATATTGGATGCCACAAATATAAAAAAGAAAAATCGTGATTTCTTTAAATCTAATGAATATTCAAGAGTTTTTGTACAATTTAATGCCACAAAAGAAGAATGTATTCACAGAGCAATTTATATAGGTGATTTGGAAATTATTCCAATCATCGAACGTATGGCAGAAGAGTTTGAGCCTATAAGCAGTGACGAGGGAGGAACTTGTAGACTTCCTTTGTAACAATGGTTGAATATTCTAAATTTCGGGAGATTATAAATGCCAACACAAGTATATAATGTAAAATCCAAAACAATTACTAAAGAATTTAGTCAGTTTTATAACAATTTTAAAGTATTGGTGACTAATGAGTTACCTCTTAAATCGTTACAATCTATTATTTCTGATTTGAGTAAAAAGGGGATGAGTTTTGCTATTTCGAAACAGCCTAAAAAAGGTTATTGTATTTGGCGAGAAGTATTAAAAAATGAACACCCTATTAGTGGGGGTCTGCCAGTATATGGGGAAATTGTTATAACAGATAATAAAATATTGAATTCAAGAAATTTTATTGAAATTTGGGATAAAGGGAAATTAATTTTTAAAACAAATAATAATTAAACATAAATATATATGAGCAAACAAATGGGGCCTGTGTAATTGTGATTTAAACATGGGCCTCATTTTTTTATTCTGATTTTTTCAGGAGAAAACTACGTGGTAGAATATAATGTTAATTCTATAGTTGAAATGAACCAAATAGATCATATTCGAAAAAATTCGGGCATGTATATTGGTTCTAGCGAGGACGCAACAAGATTATTGGAAGAAGTTTTAGATAATTCTTTAGATGAAGTTCAAGCAGGGTTCTGTAATTCAATTGGTGTAATAATTGATGATAAAAAAGGATTTTTTTCGATAATTGATAATGGTAGAGGGTTTCCATTTGATCAAAGATTACCCCTAGATCAAGACCCCCCAATAATGGCCTCGAGAAAATTATTTACTAGTGGAAAATTTAATAAAAACGATCAAAATTCTGCGTATCAAATTGCCAGTGGATTACATGGGATTGGATTAGTGGCATGCACAGCATTGTCCAATAAAGTAATAATTGAAATCTTTAAGAATAATTTACATGGGTTTTATCAATTTGATCATGAGGGAAATATTAAAAGAGAACAATCTATTTTTTTAGATGAAGAAAAACCTTTTTCAACGAAAATAGATGTGTATCCAAGTAATAAATATTTCTCTAATACTTCTGCAAATGCCAAACATATTGAGGAACGATTGAGGATTGCTTGTGCAAACTTTTCTAATTTAAAAATTGCCTTTATGGTTAATGGGGAAAAAACAATCATAAAGGGAAATGAAGAAGATTTAATTTTAGATTATTTAAGTAAATCTGTAACCGAATGGTTTAATTTTTCTAATAAAAAAGGTCCCGAATCATGCGATGTAAAAATCTCATGGGATGAGGAGGGATCTGTTAGTCCAAAGTTGTTAACCACTGTAAACTTAGTCAAAGTACAAGATGGGGCGCATGTAACACGTCTTTATAACATCCTAAGAGGAGTATTCTCTACATTTGCCAAAAAACATCACTATGAATTTCATAATGATGATTGCCTAAATTGGCTTAGATTATATATTAACTTAAAAATTATTAATGCCTCTTTTGAAGCACAAGTTAAAGTTCGACTGGAAAAGAAATCTGATCTAAGTGTTATGGACCCAATCGAAAAACAGATTAAAGATTATTTCACAAAGAATGAGGAAAAACTTATTCCGTTATTGGAAAAATTTCAAGACTATCGTAAGAAAATCCAAAGTAAAAAAATAATTGGTAATCAAGGAAAACATAAGGCCTTAGCAAAATTGATTAAACTTAGAGATTGCATTGATCGGGATGGGGAACTATTTATATGCGAGGGGGATAGTGCTGCTGGAGGGTTAATTCAAGGAAGAAACCCAAAAAAACATGCAATATTACCCCTTAGAGGAGTAATTCCAAATGTTGTTGTAAAAAAAGAATTGTTAAAAAACAAAGAAATACAAGAAATTATAACAGCCATTGGAGCAGGAATTGAAAATAACTTTAATAGCGATAATATACGATATAGTAAAGTAGTAATTATATGTGATAGCGACCCTGCGGGGGGGCATATTTCATCTTTATTAATGACCTTTTTTGCAAAATTTATGGAACCATTAATTAAAGCCGAAAAATTGTTTTTGTGTGAAACACCTTTAGATGGCGTGGGTTATGGAAAGAATTTTGTCCCCCTTTGGACTAAAGAGGAACTTGATGACGCCAGAGAAGCAAATAAAAAAATACGTCACTTTAAAGGATTGGGGGAATTTCCCACAGAAGAATTAAAAGAATTGGCCTTTGGAAAAAATAGAAAATTAATTCCAGTATTATGGAGTGATAAAGTTGATCAAATTTTTGAATTAATTTCTGATAGTCAAAAGAAACGTCAATTGGCTCAAAAACAATGGAAACTTCTCTAAGGTGGTGATTTTATATGAGTATAGAAGTTTTAGTTCCCAAATATTACTCGGAATATGTAGATTATGTAAATACTCGTAAAATGATTCCTAATATGGTTGATGGGTTGCTACCTGTACAAAAACGTATTCTTTTAACATTACACACAATTGCAAAAAATAAATATGAAAAGACAACTAAAATTACAGGTGAGTGTATGGCAAACTGGCATCCACACTCAGCTGCGGATGGGACTTGTACTTGGGCCGTACAAAATGAGTTTGCCGACGGAGATGGACAATGGGGATCTAAATTTGGTATTGAAGAAAGTGGCCCCGCCGCTCCTCGATATACAAAAATAAAGGCAAATAATTTTATTGAAGAACTGGCTTTCAAATATGTTAATTATGTCCCCTGGAAGCCAGATGAGGCATCTCCTGAGCCTGTCATTATTCCGACTATGATTCCATTTTGTTTATTTAGTAAATATGAAACAAATACGATTGCCGCGGGATTTAAAGTTTCAATTCCAAATTTTAAACTTAATGATTTAATTGATAGATTATTCGATTTACTTAATAATAAAAAACCAAAAACAATTTATCCAAATATTCAAGGGTGTAAAATCCTCTCTACGGATGAAGAAATAGAGAGGATTTTAACCAAGGGTAAAGGTGTAATTAAACTTCAGGGATTGTTTAAAGAAGATCGACAAAATTTTAGTATTGAAATATTAGGTTGGGCACCCAGATGTTCGTTCGGTTCTATTTATAATAAAATAAATAATTATAAATCTTATAATTTATTAACCAGTGGAGAAATAGGATTCAGAGATCTCTCTACCACAAGTACGCGAGTTAAGTTTGAAGTAAATAAGGCTAGAAATAGAGAAGACGCATATAATAAGATGTGTGAGGCAATAAAAAATGCCTTAATTACTCAATTAAATTATGAAATATTTGTGGTAAATACAAAAAGTAAAGTAGTTAGAAGTTCTGTAGATCAAATGTTAGTTAAATCTTTTCAGTTTTATCAAGCTGTTTTAAAAAAGTATTTTCAAGAAACCATTAAAGATATTGATAAGAAAATTGATGAGTATAATATTATTGAAAAGATTAGAGGACACATTTCAGGATTGATTTCTAAACACCAAAGCGATATTGAAAAGATATTAGATGATCTAGCAAATCTAACAAATATAGAAAAAGATAAAATTAAAGATGTAATAGAAAAATACAAAATTAAAAAACTATTTTCGGTAAAAACAGATACAGATGATTTAAAAAAAGAAAAAGATGAAAATAACAAGAATTTAAACGATATTTTAAATTATGCAAAAAAGGAATATGCAGATGTTCGAAAAAAACTTTAATAATTCAGAAGATAAAATTACTAAAAAAGAAATTTTTGCCGGTATTCTTATTCTATTATCTACTTTGTTTGGTAACGTTTTAGTTATTGCTTTTTGTTTGTTTTTATTAAAAACTTTGGGGTGGTTGATTTCAATATCTCTTTTTCTTGTTTTTACCTCTATTCTAGTAATTTATAGAATTAGAGAAATAAAAAATATAGAAGAAAAGGAGAAAATGACAGAAGAACAAATAAATGAGATTTCTAAAACACCAGAGATAATTAAAGAATCTAATAATAATCGTGTTACTAATTTTCAAGAGATCCCCATCTCAAATCAAATAGAAGACTCCTCAAAAGGTAAGAAAATATATAATATTGTCTGTGGGAGATGTAACAGTAAATTTAGTGTTTATCAGAATTCTCCTTCGGGAGTATGTAATTGCGGGCTTGAATACACAATAGTACTGCATGATAATAAAATGGCTTTATCAATAGAGAACAAAAAAGGAATGTATTCCTATATTTCTCTAGATCTTTTAAAAGTTTCAGAGGAAGAGGAAAACCATGATTCCTGATAGTATTAAAACATTTCCCAATAAAATAATTAAATTAAGTTATTTTAAATCATTATTAACTTCATTTATTCAAAGTAATCCTAAAGTAAAAAATGGATTGATTCATGTAAGAAAAGAGAATAGTAAAATATTAAATACTCCAGATAAAATTGAAAATATGATTCAATTTTATAATGAATGTGTAAAATATCTTGAAAAAGAGAATTATAAAGATAACACTAACGATGTATTTATTGGTATATTGAGACAAAAACATTTTCATTATTCTAAAGACGATGATTTTATATGCTATGGTATTTTTTTAATTCAAAGTGATAGAATCTATTACAATTATTATGATATAATTATTGGAGAGTTCAATAAAGTTGAAATTAAAGACTTTGGTGAAAAGTGGCAAGTTTTTGATTTATTAAAACATTATCAATTAGAAAAGGAATTTGAATATGCTTAGATGTCCTGTATGTGAAGAGATTTTTAGAAATGATTATGATTTGTACAAACATATGACTAACTTTGAAAGTGTAGTTTCACAACACGCATTGTATATTGAAAAAGTCGAAAATATGTTATACGCATTTTTTAAAAATAACGCTCAATATTCAGTAACAATGACTGATGTAATAAAACATCTTGTAAGAAAAAAAATGTATACTACAGAAAATCATATCTTTAAATTTGTTAGAAAAAAATACACGACTTGCGATAAATTTTTATTGGGGTTTTATAAATTACCTAGTTCTCCATTTCGATTCGTAAATAGAGATGAAATAAAAACAAAAATAAAAGAAAACATTCCCAAGATACTTAAGAATTTGGGATATGGAAAATGCCATTACGGTCAGTGTAATAAAGATTCTGTAAGCTTTTTACCTGTTGATGGTAATATGGATAACCTATTAATTTCAAATATTAATGGGGGCCATTGTGCCGATGTCGTAGTTAATTTCGAGAATACCTATCCAAGACGTAAACAGACAATTGTAAAAGAATTTCAGTTTGATTCAAGTCATTTTCTATATGATTATTCTGGTAAATGCAGATATCCTCATGGGCATACATATAAATTGAAAGTATTTATCGAAAGACCTATACAAAACGATATGGTAATGAATTTCGGAGATTTAAATCAAATTGTAAAAGATAAGGTTATTTCTGTTTTAGATCATCAAAATATAAATGATATATTAGACGGGTTAAATTCTACTTCAGAAAATATTATTCTTTGGATTTGGAGAAATTTGGAATTAGGTGGATTAAAAGGTATTTCAAAATTGGAACTATCAGAAACCCCGACATCTACTACCATTCTCACAAAAGAACAATTGATGGATGACGATTATTATTTGTGTTATTTGTTATTTTTGTCTGAATATTATGATTAATAACAGAAAGGAAAATAATGTTCTTTTTGACTAAAAATCAGATTTCTAAAGTTCGTTATGGGTTTTCAACAAATAGTAGTTCATATCATTCAATTATTTATCATTCTGGTAAAAAAGATCTTTCTCTTCTCAGTGATCCAAAATTTGATTCGTTTGAATGGGATTGGTTTTTACAATCAACTCCAAGTGAAAAAAATAATTATTTTAGATCCTGTGCATTCATACATTATCTTGGAATGAAATTATCAGATCACGAGGCATTCGTTTTAGCGAATCATCATTTTCCATGCGACGATAATTTTGAAAAAAAGAGAGATAAACTATTTAATTATTATGATAAAATACATGTGGATCATCAATCTTTTGGAAATTTTCCAAAACCACATTTACCTAACCAAACTTTAGAAGATCTTTTTATTTGGATAAAGAAAAATATTATTAATAATCCTAATATTTATATTTTGGGGGGGAATGATAATTCTTCAGAGGAAGATGATCCATTAGATGGAATTCCCAATATTAAAGTTAATGAATTTTCGAATAATTGTTTCACAGATAATTTTCTTTTCAAAATTGATCCTCAAGGTTTTTTGACATTATTTAATCCTTCTGATTATCATGGACCAAAATTGATCAGAACTAAGATTAATGATAAAGAAGATCCAAAATTTGGGTTCTATCCAGATCTAATAGATATTAAAATTACAGATTATTGTGCTAAGGGATGTAAATATTGTTATCAGGGCAGTACTATAAAGGGTCAGCATGGAAATGCAGACTTTTTTGCATTTGGGGAATATTTAAGAAAACTTGGTATTTTTGAAGTTGCGCTTGGTGGGGGGGAACCGACATCCCACCCAGAATTTTCTAAAATTTTAAAACGTATTAAGACAGATGGGGTTATTCCAAATTTTTCAACCCAGTCTTTTGAGTGGATGAAATTTGATGATATTCGCGAAGCAGTTTTAACTTGCTGTAAATCTGTGGCGTTTAGTACAAATGAAATATCTATAGCAAAAAAGTGGATAAAATTATCAGAACAATATGAAATACCAAACCCGAAGTTCCATTATGTACTAGGTATTAATCCTGTTGAAAACTTATATAAATTTGTTGAAACTCTAATAAAAGAAACATATAGACCGGATATTATTCTATTATCGTTTAAAGATTCAGGTCGTGGAAAACAGTTTCAAAAATATGACCATTCCACTTGGACAGATATTGCACGTAAATTGAACGAAAAATATAATGGAGATTTTATTTTAGGTATTGATTCTTTTTTAGTCGATGATGTAAAGAATAAAATGCCTGAAATTGAAACTTATTTATATGATTATTCGGATGGTAATTTTTCATTTTACTGGGATATTGTTCAAAATAAATTTGCTGAGCACTCTGCTGATCCATCGTTGTTATTTTCCATTGATGATCAACCTGAGTCCGTAATAATAAATTCCAGTAGAAATGACTTACGTTACGATAATTTACTAAAAGCGTGGAATACAATTCTTAAAAAAAGGCATTTAAAAAAATAGGAAGTTTTTCCTTATTTATGTTAATTTGGGGTAGTATCCCTTTTTTAATATTGGGATACTACCCTATTTTTTTAAAAGTAATTAACTCAATTTGAAAGGAAATCTGTTAAAATGAAAGTTGATGAAATTAAAACTATTATTGTTTTAGAAGGCATAAATGGTTGTGGAAAGTCTACAATAGCATTTAATTCAGAATTTCACGAAAGATTAACAAGTAATGATAAATATTCTAATATTCTTGGATGTAACGGTGTTTCTGTATTTAAATGCCCGGGGGATGGAATCCCAGAAGTAAGAAATTTGATCAAGGAAAAAGATTATACATTTAATGAATACACATGTATGAATCTTTCATTGGCAGATATGAATGAATTAGTTATTGAATGTATCCGCCCAGCATTAAAAAACCATAGAATTGTAATTTTAGATAGGTGTTTTCATTCTACTTTTGTATATCAGAATTTTCATATAAATGGTACAAAATCGTCAGACATTATTACCAATAATGTAATGAATATTTTTGGAAAAGATCTTTTAGATAAAATGATTACTTTTATTTTGGATATTCCATATGAAGTCTCAAAACAAAGAAGGGATTTTGTAGGAACAATTGATAGATTTGAAGAAGAGTTTGATGAGGATTCTTCAAGTAAAATATTTTTTAATGAAAAACGATTTTTATATTTAAATCTTTTAACGCCATCTAAAACAGCAAAAACGGTTCTAAAAGATGTTTTTGTTTTGGATGGGACCGTTGATATAAATCAAAATATTTCAAATATTATTTCATATTTGGATATTGTAAACAGTCCAAGGAGCATCTAATATTATGTTAATCAGAGAATCGGGGATTATCATTCCTAAAAATTATGAATTTATAGAAGTTATAAAAGCAAGTCTTACACGTAAAATTTATAATTGGGATGACACTGTAGATAATGTTTCTCTCTATTATGAGAATCCTGACGGAAGTTTGATAGTCCCCAGATTTTTTCCTATTCAAGAACAAATCATAGATAATACAAAAGATGGAAATAATATTGAAATACAATCCAATATTATTCCTAGAAATGAACGTCAGAAAAAATCAATTGATTTTCTTACTACAAATACTCATGGTATTTTAAAATTAGAACCAGGTAGTGGAAAAACTGTAATAACCATTGATGCGATTTGTAAGATTGGAAAAAAAGCATTAATTATTGTTCATAAAACACAATTATTAAAGCAGTGGATAGAAGAGTTTATAAAACATACTAATATAAAAGAAGAAGAAATTGGAACTATAAAAACAACCAAGTTTGAACAGATTTTTGAAAAACCAATATTGATTGGTAATGTTCAAACTATAATTAGTGGAATTAAAAAACCAAAATTTTTAGAGGCTCTTAAAAATTCAGGTATAGGGGTATGTGTTTTTGATGAAGTACATACAACCATTGGACCTGAGCAGTTTAGTAAGGCATCTTTTAATATTAATTGTATGAGAGTTTATGGATTATCTGCTACCCCAAAAAGATTTGATTTAGAAGATGTGTTACAGCTTCATTTAGGTAAAATAACTTACTTCCCAGTGGGTAAAGATGAAACTTTATTAGTTCCCGATATATATATGCTTCATTTTCCTTTCGGCGTCTATACCCATCCTAGTTATACCAATCCACGTTATTATTTTTATTTTGGTGAAAAATTTCAACATTCCAGATATGAAAAAGCTATGATTAAATCTGATTATTTTTTTGAAGTTGTAAGTGATTTAATTGTTAGATCTTTTAAAAAAGGAAGAAAAACTTTAGTTCTAGGTAAAAATATAAACGTATTAATTAAATTGGCAAAAGAATGTAAATTGGATAAGAAACATATTGGTATATTCTTACCTTCCTCTGATAGTAAACAAAGATTATCAGTCTCTGACACAGATGATTTAAAAACTGCCTTTATGGAGAAAGATGTTGTATTTGGAACTTTCTCTGGAGCTAGGGATGGTAATAATCGACCAGATTTAGATTGTTTAATTATGATAAATACTTGTTCAAATGTAGAACAAGCTGTGGGAAGAATCAGACGTGAATTGATGGGTAAATCCACACCAATTGTTTTAGATTTAGTGGATACAGAAGGTCCTAAAGTTTGGTCTATATATGATAAACAACGTTCTAATAAGATGCACCAAATTGGATACTTTGAAAGGAGTGCTGAAAAACGTAAAGAAATATATAGAGAATTAAAATGGCCTGTGAAAGAAATAAAAATGAAAAAGGAATAAAATATGTTATGGTTAATTGTACAAGATAGAGAATCTGAAAAGTGGTATCTTATTAGAGAAATGCCATGGGAAACATATAAAAAATATGATATTAGAACAAATCGTTCAAAAAAGATGCAAAGACAAATGACATTTGTTATTCCCAGCCCAGAGGATATAAGTTGTTTTATTAAAGATCATGCTATTATAACCGCAGAAAGTAGAGAACAAGCATGTCAATTAACATCGACATTCCAGAAGCAAAAATAAATAATGCAATTGCTGTGGCATTGGCAGAATCGTTTTCCGAAGAAAAAAGGGATTCTCTTCTTAGAGATATTATTCGAGCGCATCTACAATATAAGGCAAATTCTTATGATAAAGAAACATTACTTAGTAAAACGGTTCATACGTTACTAAGAGAAATGGTAAGTGAGAAAATTGAAGAAATAATTACAAACATGAAACCTGAAATTGATAAAATTGTAGAACAAACATTAGGTAAAGAATTTCAAAATTCTATTCTTGATAAATTGAAATCTGCACTAAAATGTAAAACAATTTCTAATCTTTATATTGATGTAGATATTTCTGATGAACTTTAATTTTTAAAAGTGAAATTTGTTTTTTGTTACTTGAATAAAAATAAATTGAAAGGTGTTTTAAATGGCAGAATTTAACGAAAATTATATTAGTTGGAATAACAAAGAGTTTGAAATGTTCACTAATGTCCTTTCTCTATTATCAGATTCAACTGATAATCTTTTAATTAAAGAGGGAAAGATCCGGCAATATAGTAATGAGAAACGATATATATTAAATATGGACATAAGTAATTTGGTATCTAATAAAACATTATTACTTTTTGGTATTAAAGATAAAGCACGTTTGTTAGATACTCTTAGAAAACAGGGCGTTGATGCCAAACTTATTTTTTCAAAAAATAAATATGATATTATCGCAGATGTTACGACCATCTCTATTACTCCTTTACAAGAAAGTTTATTTAAACATCTTTATTTAACTGAAGACGAGCATAATAAAATTATTAATAACTATGATATTTTAGTTGAAGATTATGAAATTAATGAAAAAATCATTAATCGACTATCAACGTTTTCTAGTACTCTTTCGTCAAGAATGTTACGAATTGAATTTGGGGACGACACAATCAGTTTCAAAATTACTGCCAGTGACAATACATCACCAACTGTAATTAATTTGTTGAATATGAAAAATGAATCTGAATTTAAAACTCATTATTGTACAATTTTAACAAAATCAATTCTGGTCTCACCGCCCCCTTTTAAAATGAGTATTTTAACAAGTAAAGATAAAAAACATTTGGCTTTAAAAATTTCTGGTGAATTGAAAACTGATGATGTAGTTGACCCATTAAATATTATTTCTTTTGGGGATTTAACAGAGGAAGATGGAAGTGAAATTTTAATTATTTGACGTGAATAAATAAGTGTTAATTGAAAAAATATTTGGCCGAGTGGCGGAATGGAATACGCGACGGACTTAAAATCCGTTGGTGGCAACACCTTGAGGGTTCGAATCCCTCCTCGGCTATTACTTTAAATATTCAGGGGTCATCCTTTTTTAGGGTGACCCCTTTATTTACTCTCGAAAGGAAAATAAAATGAAATTCGCATTTACGGCAGACCTTCATCTTAAAATGTGGAACGATAAGTTTTTTGACGCGGAAAGAACTCCTTTAAAACTGACAGAAATTTTAAATTCTGTTAAACAAATGTGCGATTATTGTATGAAAAATAAAATTGAAAATGTGATAATTGGCGGTGATGTAAATGATTTAAAACAAATTGTTCATTATCGTTCATTTGTAATGCTTAAAGAGATTTTGGAGCATTATTATAATCTTCATTTTTTTGTTATACACGGGAATCATGATAGCGCGGGTAGAGAAGATTTATATAGTTCTATTCAATTATTAGACGGACCTTCAAATGTTTCAACTTTTGTAGAAAAAACAATTATTGAAGATATTACTTTTTTACCTTGGTCTGGTAATGTAGCAGAGGAAGTATATAATTGTGAACCAAATAAAATTCTAATTTCGCATTTTGGAATAAATGAAGCGCAATTAAGTTCGGGGATCTCTGTTAAAACAAATATTAAATTAAATGATCTAAAAAAATTTGATTTAGTTTTATTGGGGCATTATCATAAACCACAACAAGTGGGTAATGTTTATTATGTTGGATCGCCTATTCAATTAAATCGAGGCGAAGCAAATGAAGAAAAAAGATTCTTAGTTGTTGATACGGAAACTTTAGAAGTTAAATCTATCGAAACTACGGGATATCGTAAAAATTATAATATTATTATTGAATCCTCAGACGAAATTGAAGAAAAATTAGAACAAGCCAAAGAATTGCAAAAAGATGGGATAGTTACTATTAAAAATAAAGTTAAAGAATTAGAAGTTGAAAAAATTGAAATTGAAGGAGTTAGAATTATTAATGATGTTGAGGGAGAGTATCAAATGAGAGGTATTACTTCTGAAATGAAAATAACTGATCAATTAAAGAGATATTTGGAAATTCAAAAAATACCTGAAAATGAGCATAATGAATATATTGACACATTTTTAGAAATTCAAAAATAATAGTCATGTTATAGGTGATTATATATCATGAATGAAGAATTGGTTAATTATTTAGTAAAGAATAAATATTTCGATTTTTTATTTATAAACGAGCCATTATATAAAAAGTTAAAGTATTGTAAAATAAAAACACTCATAATTGCCACATATAATTCTCCATCCAACAACTATCTAAATATTAAAGATAAAATTTTTGATATTATCTCCCTCTATTATGAAAAACATTTTGAAAGTCCCATTTATGAAATCTTGGATAATTCTTATTTTCAAAAAAAATGGTTAAAAACATTTAATAATTTTCTTTTTGAAAAAATAGATTCAATTGGAATAGAGATATAACATGAAGATTATTATATTAATAATATTAAAAATAAGGTAACAAACAATGACAACGCATAAAAATAGTATATTTGATTTATTAATTAGAGAGGGACTTATAAAGAATTTACTCTTCTATAGAAAAGAAAACAAAATACATCCATTAACTTATTATAAAAACTTTGATAATTTTAGCAAAGCAATGTTTGAATTGTTAGGTTCAGTTGTTTATGGTATAAATGATATTGAGATATATAAATTTGTTGATAATAGTTTTAGAAAAATAGAAAAAGATCAGATTTCAGGACGTATTTTTCTTGACACAGTGTTTTCAATAAAGAATGATTTTATAATCAAAAGGCCACTTTGTTGTGAGACAATTTTAAGTAAACGTATATTATTACAATATCTAAAAATACACAAATTTATAGAAAATTTATCATTTACTATCTCTGAAAAATTTGAATTATTAGAATATGTTTATATTAGAATTTTTAGTATGTTTGAGAAATTTAGTTGGATTCCAGACGATATTGTAAGAAATAGAAATATTGATATCGCTAAATTTAAAGAAAATAATCCTAATATATCTGATGACAAATTCGTATATGTAATTAGGGAATGGTATGGAACAAATAATTATAATTTTAAAATAAGTGATTCGTTATTTAAGTCATTATCTAGAGATGATGGTAAACATTCCGATGTAGAGATTATAAAATATAAAGATAAATTTATCTTTTATTATAGTTTAATAGAAGTAATTGACCAGTTTGTTCAAACTGCAATTAGAATTAAACGCGGATATAAAAGTAGTTATGAAAATAATAAGACATATGGTTGCGTAGATTTAAATGACAGAAGTTGTTGGGCATATTATAAATATCTTGAAGAATGGATATTCTCAATTTTAGACATGATGTATGAAACTCAAACGCTCAAAGATAACATAAACGATATTTTATTTCATAAAATATCCAATTTAGGGATACAAATCTAAGGATGCTCAATTATGAGTTATGCTATTATGGATGAAATAAAAAGATATAAATTGGATTCCTATTTAGAAAAGCAAATTAATACTATTAAAAAGAAATATAAAAATGTGATTACGGAATGGAATACTTTAAACGGAGTCTCATTTACTCCTCATGGCACCATAACCGAGGGACAGGTGTTTTTGATCGCATTACTAAAAAACAATGACTACCGTATTGTTTATACCAGCTTACGCCCTGATCAAACTCATTATATTTTAATAGTTGTTGATAGAAATAAAAATTTTAAATGCAGCATTAAATGTAATGTTGAACAATTTAACAGATTAGAAATGATAAATTTTCTATCTCAAATAATTGAAGAAAAAAATGATGTATTTGTCCCTCAATTTATATCGGAGACTAACCCAAATTATTTAACAAAAAAATTTATATGTGAACATTTAAAAATGTATAATATTATTCCAAAACTAACTATCAATAATGAAAATAAAAAATATAATGATAAAAAAGATTATTCAATTAATCTTTTTAGTAGATTTTATTCTACGTTTTTAGAAAAAATAGTAGATTTAAATCGTATAAAAATACAAACTGGCACTGCTTCAACACGGAATTTAAATTTAAAAATTCAAAGTCATTTGGTTAACTCCTATTTATTAAATAATGATGATAAATTTATAGATAAATATGATAGAGTATTTTCTGTTTTAAACGGCCCCATGCCCCATTGTTTCTCTAATAAATATTTTATAGATCAAATAATTAAAAAATTTCGACATAGGGATGTATATAAATATACAAAGTACAGAAATTTAAAAAAATGCTTTGATCTCTATAAAAAAAAATTTACAGGATTTAACCCAATATTTGTACTATATAAAGGATTTTTTGTTCCGTATATATACTTTGAAATATATTCAAATCTTTTGGAGAAAATATGTGAATCTAAAAAAGTTTGGAATTCAAATTATGAATTATGTAAAGATCATATCTATTCTTCTTTAGATTGTTTAAAAGATTTTGAATTATCTCAGAGAAAATTTGAAAATTTTATACATCATAAAATTCTAAGAAAAGGAGTAGAGATTTAAAAATGAAAATTAGTGTATCAGAATTTATTAATCATTGTTTGAATATTAAGTCAATAGAAAATTGGATAAAAACTAACAATTATTCATATGCTGTTTCTGAAATAGAAAGTTCAATAGAAGAAATAAAAAAAGCGAACTTACTTTCTATTAAAAAAACCCCAATGTTTTATGAGGAAGTTGATAATGAAAAGATGGCGCTTTGTTTAGATTCTGCTCGTAAATATCGTTATTCCAGTTTTATTTCAATTGATTTGATGGTTGATAGATATAAAAAAATGTTAGAAGCCCCAGATAATTATAAGAAGAATTATGATGAAAGTATATTATATATAGCAAATTCAAAAGATTTTAAAATCTTTCCGATGTATCATTTTAGTCCATTAAATTCTTTATATGATATACTAAATATTAAAAATGAAAATTATTTTATAAGGTTCTATTGTCATTTGGGATTTTATATGGGGCATTTTGATAAAAACGCATTGATTTCGTTTTTAAATATTTTTAAAAATAGTAATTATCATCATGATATATATAAATATTTTCATGAGACTCTTGACTGGTCTAACTCAGGATTAAGACATTTGAATTTCTTTTCTTTATATAAATATTTAAAAAATCCCGAATTAGTAAGATCTTATTATTCGAACTTTATAAGTAAAAATTCTAAGAGTTATAGATTACAGAAAAAAGGATTTACTTACACGCACAATACGTATAACCCGAATCATTTCTATAGTCGTGATGATAATATTAGTTTTATGGAAAATTATTTAAAGAAAGAAAATTATGGATTACTAAGATTTGAACAATATGACAATGGAAATCTTAACTCTTTTATTGAACGTAATACTGAGAATATTAGAAATAATAAATATTTTGATTATTTTATATATGAGGAAGATACTTCATACTATGTTTTTGGATGGTTAAAGTTACTTTCTCGACTCTTAAATTCAGCTTATTTAAAAAATAATCAAAAGGAAATTAAAATATTTTTTGCTAGTTTAAAAAATTTAAGTAAGAGTAGGAATTTTATAAATAGATTTACAGATTGTTATTTTAAATATGGAATTGAAATCTAGAAAGAGATAAAATAATGAAATCTAGTTTATATGAATATATAAACAAAAATGTCGAAGGTTATGATATTTTATATAAAACAATACCTCCTAATGGGAGGAATTTTTTTAATACTAAGTTTACAAAAAGAATAAAAGATTCAAATTTTTTGGATAATTACGATCCGCCTTTAATTACATCTAAGAAGCTCGAAGATAATAAAATTCGGAGTGTTCTATGTTGTTTGGAAGAAATAAAAGGATATCCCCCTTTAAGTGAAAAGGACGTAGATCGTATTTATTATGCTATGAAATTCCCGTCGAACGGAGAAAATCTATTACCAATATTATACTCATGCAATTTAGAGAATTTTCAAGTTACAACAAGGGAGCATCCACATTTATTTACTGCAATATATGATATTTTAGATAGTAAGAATAAGAATTATTTCTTGAGATTTTTTTGTCCTTATGGAAAATATCTTGGAATTTTTGATAAACATATACTAAAATTATATTTTAATATCTTTTTTTTAGAAAATTTAAACGCATATGATTTTTCGTATTATTTTTCTTCTATTATGGCTTGGGTATTTCATTATCACATACATTATCATCGTTTTGAAAATTATACATTTTCCTTTTTTGAAAATACTGAAAAGATAAGGCGTTTTAGTTTTAATCATTTAAAGAAAGATGTTAATCATTTTATTCTACATATCACGGAATCTACTAGTAATATACGTTTAGATAAATCAATCTCTTCTAATTCTTCTAAATTTATATTCAGAAAATTTAATATTAACAAAAACGATATTGTAGAGTTTATAAAACGCAAATATTATGTTGAGCCATGGAGAATATATCCTCCTTATATAATATATGAAAAGGATACTTCATATTATGTTTATGAATGGATAAAATTATTAAAAAACTTGGGAGAAACTCATTTAAGAAAAAATAGAAAAAAAATTAAAATATTTTTACAAGCATTAAAAGAATTAGAAAAAAGTAAACAATTTATTTTTAGAATTTTAGATCATTGTATAAGATATGGTATTAAAATTTAAAACGGAGAATAAAATGACAAATTTTTCAACACAAGTATATGATAATTTGAAAGATGTTTTTTATATTAATGCTAAACCAAATAAGAGTGCATTGAATATTTCTCCAATAGTTTTATTAAAAAACACATTTTCTAAAGAAAATGTGGATTTTTTTAATTTTCTATATAGAAATTATTTTATTAATTACTCAGAAAATGTAGAAGCTGAACTTATGAAAATATTTACTTTATCTCATAAAGTTACACCTTCTGAACTACGGTATAGGTATTATACAGTAGATGATAATTTTAAAACTTCTAATAGAAATAAATATCCAGTGTTAATTACATATTTATACGATTTATTGAATGATGATAAAAAGTATTATTTTAATATTAGTAACTCGGGAATAGGACTTACGACTAATTTCTTAGAAAAGAAACATATAAAACTCATATTAGATTTAATTTTTGAAAGTACAGATGAAACAATAAAATATAGAAAAAATACTTTATTTTTAAAAATGATGCCAACTTTATGCGTATCTTCTCTCAACACTGTTTTTTTACAGAATTATTATGATACTCATTTTAATTCTTTAAAAGAAACGGTTAAGAGAGAATTTTTATCTAATAAAGATTTTGAAAAAATATACTTCTATAATTTCTTAATACCAGAACTCTATCAAATAGCAGGTTTTAAAAAGTCAAAAACTAATTTTAAAAGCATAAATAATGCACGAGAATATGGTATTATATTTGAAAGTTTTAAGTATAATAATTGTCAACTTTTGAATTTACTTTCATGGAATACTATTGTTGGAAAAAAATATGAATGCAATATTTTTGAGTCTGAAAATACTTTAGTTGGGGGGATAATTGGTAATCGGTTAATTAATCTAAACTTTTTCAAAAAATTAATGGGGACAATTAGTGAAGTTTTAAAACATCAAATAAATTATATTTCTGATCCAGTAGAAATGTGTCTAAGTGTTTTTAAGAAGTTTAAAGATATTGAATTAAACAAAGAAAACTCCATTGATACTTTTAATCAGCTAGTTTGTGAAAATAAAATATACGAATATGGGATATCCATTTAAAATTTAAAAAAAGGATATTTAACAAAATGTATTCAATTGAAAGTTTGAATGATTTTGTAAAAAGGAACAATATTAAAACAAGATTACGTAATGCTGTTAGGCATAGGATCACAGAAAATGATCGAAATGAGATAGAAATATTAGACTTGTATAATAATGAGTTTTCTTTTAATTATTTATTAGAAATATCTTATAAATTCTCAAAAGCAAATAATAGAATTAATTTTTGGAAATCCCCCCAATATAGAAATATGATTGATTTTAAAACAAAATCAATTAGAATAAAATGGTATGAAGCTGATAAAAACTTTGTAACATCATTTTATTCAATAAATTTATCTATATTCGATTTTCTCTCCAAACAATTATTCTTAACTAATAATTATATATATCTCCCTCACTTAACATTTCCCAATGCAGAATTATTTTTGATAGATAAACCACTTTTAAAACTAATTTTGGATTTTCCAACAGGAATTAAATGTAATTATTTGGAAGCTGATCAATATTATTTAAATATTATAAAAAATACATTTTTTGAAATTATGAATGATAGCATAACTTTATTTCAGTCTAAGAATATTAACTTTTTTGATAAGTACCGAACATTTCTTTTTATGAATAAACAAGAAATATTGAAAGAAGCATTTACAAATACAGATGATAGGAATAATCCACAAACATTATATACAGATTCTATTCGTCAAACAACTAATTTTTCGCATAGTACTTTTTCGTTTAAAACTATACTAAAGTCTAGATACTGCCAAAATTTATTTAAAACATTTAATAGGAAATGGTATCCTTTTTTAGAAAATAATGATCTTACAATTTATTTAAAATATAAAGATCTATATATTGATTACTTTTTTATATTTCTAATATTTGCAAGAATTGAGTTTATATGTATGTATAATTTCAAATGTATAGAAAATTATTTTATTAAGATATTAGATCATATATATTTTCGTGAAAAAATGAAACAAGTATTTAAGAAATATATTCTTTCCCAAAAAATTCTATCAGTTGGAATTAGTATTTAAAAAAGAAAGGCATTTCCGTGCTAATGATACCATCATACTTTAATTATCGAGAAAGTGTCAATGATTTTGTAGATAACTATGAAATTAAAAAAACTCTAATAGAATTGTCTTGTGAATGTAATGGAATGATTGAGAGGTATTTTAAAGAACATACTTTTGAAGAAAATATATTTGAGTTATCAACTATACACTTTCAAGAAAGATTCCGAGAAGATATTCTCTATTGGAGTACTTTTTATCAGAAAGCTCAATTACCTTTTCCTATTATTATAACAGATACTAAAACATTCAAAACCGAATCATTTATACAGCATTTTAATAGAGCAGAGTATTTTAATAAGATTCTTTCTGAAAAAAATAATATTTACATATCATCTTATGCCAGTCCATTTATTGTAGTATTAAATAAGGTACTTTTAAAAATGTTTTTAAATCTACCTCTCGTAGTTATACCAGAAAAGATCTATAACCGTGTAAATAAACAATTTAATTGTTTATTTCATAGAATATTTGAAAATACGATTAATACAATATTTAAACTGAATAAAACTAAATATAACTATTTATATTATCTTTTTGATCATGTTTTACAAGATAAACAAACGTTTTTTAAGAATTTACTTCCAAGATATGAATTTAAAGGAGTTCCATGCTTTAAATTAAATTCAGATCACTCAGAGAAAATTGTTCTTTATAATTTGAATAAAAATTATAAAGAATTTTTATCAAGTATTGAAAATAGACTGATTTTTAGAAATTATTTAAATATTCATAAAAGCTTATTTCGTTCTGATAACGATATTCCAGTATATTTTTTAAAATATAAAGAAAAATTTCTTGATATACTTCTACTTAGCAAAATTTTACATGGTTGTTATTTAAAGTCTTTAAGAGATTTTAAAACTTCAGGATTTGAATTGTATATCTCAACTATCCTGGATTATATGTGTGAATTTGAGAAAGATAAACAACGGTTTTTTAATTTAACTTTACTTGTAAATGTACTTGATTCTGGAATTGAGATTTAAAAAAGGAAGATTGTTATGCTGTATTATAATTATAAGGAAAGTATTAATAATTTTGTTAAAGAGCGAAACATTAAAAAACATATAATAAATCATTGTAATGACTATTTTAAAAAAAATATCTTAAAGAATGTGAATTTGAGGATAATATTTTTGAATTAATAATGATGCTTAGGGATGAGTTACGTGATGTAAATGGAATATTACGGTGGTGCCCTTTTTTAGAAAAATCTCAATTACCTTTTCCTATTATTATAACAGATACTAAAACATTCAAAACTAATTCTTGTATAATGAAATTTAATCGTACCGAGTATTTTAATAAGATTCTTTCTGAAAAAAATAATATTTACATATCATCTTATGCTAGTCCATTTATTGTAGTATTAAATAAGGTACTTTTAAAAATGTTTTTGGATTCTCCAAACATAATATTAGAGGCTCCCGTGCCAGTTTCATTCCATAGTCAATTTATACGTCTTTTTTATATGTTATTTCAAAAAACACAAAAAGTTATATTGAATAGTGCTTTTAGAATAAATAATTTGTTTTATGGAGGATTATATTCATTATTTGATCATTCCCTACGTAATAAACAAATTTTTCTAAAGAATAACTCAGATGGGCTTGATACCAAAAAAGGAACAGTCTTTAGTTTTACAACTAAATCTCAATTTGAAAAGCGAATATATTATTTCTTAGAAGAAAATTATGATAGTTTTCTAAGAAATTGTTGGGAACATTTAATTGAAAAATGGAATTTTAAAAATATTCATAAAAGTTTATTTAGAAATAGTTTATTTATAAATAATAAAATTGGAACGACTTGCTTTCTAAAATATAAAGACTTATTTCTTGACGTTTATTTACTTTGTTTTATGTTTGAAAAATGGTATTGTTATTACAAAAAGGAATATCAAAAAATAAATTTGGAAAAATATGTTATAACTATTTTAGATTATATGTATGAGTTTGAAAAAAATAAAATTAGATTTTCTAATCTAATATCATCATTTATAATCAATAACGGAATTGAAATTTAATAGAAAGGAAACATATTTAATAATGAGAGAACTTATATTCGAGGATCTGAAATTTACTAACTTTAAATGTTATGATGAATTGGATTTTAATTTTATTCCAAACAGATTTAGTGTAATTACCGGCAATAATGGTTCTGGAAAAACCACAATCTTTGATGCTTTATGTTATGCACTTTATGATACAACAACGAAAGGTATTAGGGGCGACAACGTAATTCGAAGAAAAGTTGGAAAAAACTTATCAGTTATTTTAAAATTTAAAATTAACGAAGATAACTATGAAATTAGGAATTATAGAAAACATTCTAAATATAAAGATGGTAAATTTCTATTTTTAAATGGAAAGGATATTACAGAGAATTCTAGAAAAGCAACAAATGATAAAATATCTCAAATCCTTATGCCTCAAGAAGTATTCACAAATTGTTTATTGTTCTCTCAATTTATTAATAAATCTTTTTTAGAATTAACTAATTCAGGGTTATTAGATAAAATTCTTGATTTGGAAAAATATGAAGAATATTGGAATATAACAAATGAGTCAATTAAAATATATTTATTGGATATCAAAAGTTATGAGCAAAGTATTATATTACAGGAAAAAGAGATATTTTCTTCAAAAGAGTTACTAGAACAGAATAAGAAATTCCATATTGAGACTATAGATAGATATAATAATGAGGAATTAAAACTTAAAAATGAAATAGAAAATTTAAATAAATTCATATTAGATAATCAGGAAAATATTAAAAAATATTTGGACAAAGAAGAAGAAAGATTAAAAATAAATGATAAATTAAATCAAGTTAATTCTCAAATTGAAAAACAAAGAGAAGAATGTCTTTTAAATCTCCAAACTTGTAAAAATAATTATAAAGAACAGGAAAATAATCTAAAAACAGTAATTATAGAAAAATATTCTAAACTTAATGAGGAATCAATTAATAAGAAAAATGAAACAGAAGATAGGGTCTTAAAAGGTAAAAATTATATTTATAATTTAAAAAGTCAAGTTTTAAATGAAATAGAAAATATAAAAAAGGAAAAGAATGAAAATCTCGAAAAAGAAATAAACGAGCTAAATAATAAGAAAGAAAAACTTTTAACCAAAGAACAAGATATATTTAAAGAAGAACAAAAAATATCTATTCAAAATGAGAAAAATAAAAAAGAAATACAAAATTTAAATAAATTTCTAAATAAAGAAATTCCAATTTGTTTTACATGTAAACAAGAAATTAAAGATGAACAACATTTAACAGACGTAAAAAATGAAATTGATAAGTTAACTATCCAAATAGAAACAGATGAACTTAGATTAAATCAAAGAAAATTAGAACTAGAAAAAATTATAAAAGATAAGAAAAATATAGAAGTTGAAATTGAAATTATAAAAGATAAATTTAAAAAAGAAACATCACAACTTGTTAATAATAAGAATTCTGGGTTAAATCAAAAAGTGTCATTGTATGAATCAAAAATTTCTGAATTTGTGAAAGTAATTTCAAATTTAAATAATGTTATTGAACAAAATAAAAAGAAGATGGATGATGAAATTCATCAAGTACATAATAATATAGAAACTTCATATAATAAAGACTCGGAAAAGATTAAAGAGCTTGCGAAAATCAAAGCTTCTGATTTGTTAAAAAAGAAAGACGAAGTACAAAAAACTTTAGACAAAATCCAAAATGAATTTGAAAAATTACATTCTATTTATTTGAAGGTAAATGAAACTAAAACGACCATTCGATTAAAAACAGATCAAATTGAAAAGAATAAAGAAAAATTAAAAATAGAATTACAAAATATTGAAAAGAATATTAATAGTATTAATGAAAAAATAAAAAATAAAGAACAAGAAATTATCAATCTGAAATTATCAATTCAATCTAAAATTAGAAAGAATGAAATTTTAACATTTTGGAAAAGCGCTTTCTCAGATACAGGAATAAAAAGTATTCTATTGGATGAATCTTTACCCATATTAAATGAAAAAGCCAGAGAATTATCAAATCTTACAGATTGTATAAAAGTAAGTTTTGATAGTCAGAAAGCATTAAAATCTGGAGATCTAAGAGATAAATTTACTATTAACGTTTTACAAACAAAAAATTTATCTGATTTTAATGAATTATCGGCGGGGGAAACCCGTATGGCAAACATTATCATTCTTCTTTGTCTAAGACATTTAATGGAAACTATTCAAGGACTTAGAATGAACGTTCTTCTTTTGGATGAAATTTTGGATACTTTAGATCAAGATAACGCGGCATTGGCAGTTGGAATGATTAAACGACTTTCTGAAGATCACTGTGTAGTTTTAATTTCTCATACTCTTAGAAATTTTATTGATGCTGATGAAGAGTTGGCTCTATAATAAATAACTTAAATATATTATTAAAAATTCAATAAAATAAATGGGTGATAGTTTTTAATTATCACCCATTTTTATTTCTTTTTAGGAGGAATTAAAACTATGAAAACCTATGATAACGGGATTGTTTCAAATTCTAGCATCTCTAATTTTTGTATATTTATTAAAAATAAAAGTGAAAAATTATATTGTTTAAATAAATGGTTATCAAATAACAAAGAAGAAATTATAAAAAAGATACCTTATGGAAATACTGATTCATTTTTATGTAAACAATTTGATGAATTAATTGAATCGAATATTGTAATTCCAACTGAAAGATTTTGTTGTATAAATATTAGAACATATTATGAAACAGATATTCCATATAATATAATAACAATAGAAAATTTAATGAGTTGTAACGATATCCAAATTTATGATCCAGATAATTTAGAAATTCTGGTTTTTGAGAAGGAAGATATGTAAGAAAAGGATTGCGTTCTCATGAATGAAAGAGAAAAAGAAGTTTTAAGAATTGAAAATCAAATTCAGGCTATATTATCAGATTTAAAATCTAAAGATGAGTTTTTAGATAAAAAGTCTATGAAAGAAATTAGATATTATTTTCCTATTTTAATTAGTTTTAACTTTTCAATATTTTTTAACTTAGAGAATTTACGCATTATTACAATAGAAAATTCGGATGTTGATTTCTCTAATTATGAAGATTATGAAATTAATAAAAAATATTTATCAAAGTGTATTTCTTATTTATACTTCAATTGTAGCAATATTGGAAGACAATATATATTCCATATAGCAAACTTTAAGAATAATAATTGGACTATAATTTTTACACAACCAGGATATTTTTTAAAAATGTATTTTTTTAAAATTGATTATCAAAAAGGTACTGTAGAAATTAACGAGGATCTAAATTATTTAGAATATGAAATAAAAAAAAGTATGGCAATTATCAAAGAGATAAACCATAATTAAAAAGGAATTATTATAAAAAAGATTAAGGACGATGAATATTCCCCCGAACTCACATGTATATTTGTTGAAAATAAAATGTAGAAAAATAGAAAGGTAAAATGGATGTGTACAATTTCAGGGTTTTGGTTTAGAGAACAATTAAATATTGAATATTTAAGTAACCTTTTGAGTTTTGGAAAATTACGTGGGACAGATGGAATTGGAATTTCAAAGATTGATCTTTCAAAAGAAAAATATAACAAGAATGAAATTACTACTTTTGTTTATAAAAATAAAGACATAAATAAAGTTGATGAAATAATTGAAAAATTGGATCACTCATCAATTATACCTAATACTAATAATATATTATATCTAAGTAATCATAGATCCGCTCCAGAAACAGAAGTTTCGGTTTCTGATGAATTAAGAACTTTACAACCAATTTATAATAAAGATCTTGGAATAATTTTAGTACATAATGGATCAGTAAGTAATTTTATCGTAAATAATATGAATACTGACCCACGTTATTTTAGAGTTTCTAAAATAGATAGTGAGGGAATTATTTGGGCTTATAAAGAATCATTATGTAATATCAGAAAAACTATGGAATTTCTAAGTGGTGGTTTTTCATTTATAATGTATGATGAAACAAAAAAGAAAATTTATGTGGTATGCTCTCATATCCCCTTATATTGTGGATATGTTAGAGGATGTGGGATGTTTTGGTCATCTGATCAGAATGCAATTTGGAGTACCATTTCAAAAATTAAAGGTACACCTATAACTCGTAATAATATTGTTGTATGGGAAGATTATTATTGTCGAGAGGTAAGTGAATATACAATTGAAGAAATTGACGTAGATTCTGGATGTATTAATGAATTTAAATTTGAACCCAGATATATTCATCCAAAATGGGATCCATATATTCAAAAAGATAAAAATAAAACTAAAAAAGTATTAGTTGCATGTAGTGGGGGATTGGATAGTACTACAACTCTAGCAATTTTAAAAGAAGCAGAATATGATTGTACAGCAATTCATTTTAAATATGGTCATCGTGGGGAAGAGTGTGAAGAAAAAGCAATTCAAAATATAACAAAAACATTAGATATTCCTTTATTAACTTTTGAAATTCCCATTATCAAACAACTAGATAGTGGTATTCTGACCAATAAAGATTCTGATATACAAACAGGAACACATGAAAAAACAAAAACTACTTATGCTTGGACAGTCTTTAGAAATCATCTTTTTGAAACTTATATGGGAGCAATCGCAGAAAGTGAAGTAATTAAAAATAATTATGAAAATGTATTTCTCGCAGGGGGATTTTTGCAACTTTCTGAATCTGGGAGTTTTCCCGATAATTCGGAAAGATTTGCAAAAGCAGCAGAAAAGTTTTTTAAGTTTTCAATAACGGGAACTAGAATTAAACATCTGTTTACATTATGTAATCTCCTAAAATGGGAACAATTTGTTTTATTGGATAAGTTAGGTTTAATTAATCTATCTAGATTTTTTATATCCTGTGATAGGCCAAAAATGGTAAATGGAGTTCCTTCAAATTGTGAATTTTTTAACAAAAAATCAGATCAGTATGAACCAGCGTGTGGGTCCGGAAGAAGAAGTTGGTATTCGTCTAAGATTGCAGGAGTTCCAAATTTATATGAATATTTTACAATATCCGAAGAAGAATCTATAAATTACATTCCATATGAATTGAGACAAACTAAATTAAATAAATATAAAATAGATGAAATAATTGATAAAATTTTAATTCATGATGAGGCCAAAGAAATTTTGAGAAAAAAACTAAATTGTAAATAGATTATATATATTAAACTTTGTATTAAGACCCGTTTTCTTTAATTTTGAGGGTATTTAGTTGAAAGAAATTTTACTAAATACCCTCAATTTTTTGTTCTATAAATTTATAAAATAGGAAAGGAGTTTATCTAAACTATGGATTCAAAATTTGTTAAAAATGAAAATTTAGAAGTAGACTTATCCATTTTATTACAATTTAATCTATCAACAGTTAAAAAATATATATCAGATACAGTGAATTATGTAAATTTAATTATCCTAGGGATGACACGATTAAAAAATAAATTGGAAAATGTTTCAGACAATTTGACTCATGATGATATAGAAAAATTAGAAGATATTTTAAGAAATATGAAATCAAATAATAAAAGTGGAGAAATTCATACATTAAGTATGAATTTAAATATATTGTGTATAAAAATAGAATCTTTATTAGAAATGATTAAATTTATTGATTTTGTTGTAAAAAACGAAGAAACAAAAAAGGAAGGAAAGATTAACTAATTATGTGCTATTTCTTTAGTTGTCTATCCAATGGAAAGGGAAAAGTTCATTATTTTGGCATAGAGGATACTTTGAGGGTTATATTTGATGGTAATCCAAGGTCACTTGATTTCAACTCTCATACATCTATTGCATTTTATTATAATTTAGACGAAGATAAATATAATCAATGGGAATATGATCCAAAAGTTGGAGATTTAATTGAAGTTCATCGTGGTATTGGGGCTAAAGATGATCGTACAAAAGTACTTAAGTTTCTAAAAAGTCTTTCCCTAGAAAATGACTATAACCTCTTAGAACAACTATATGATTGCGATTTTGGTAAAAGAAGTAATAAACTTATCCAAACAGGGTTTAACAATATAGGAAATTACAATTCTGGGCATCATAATATTGGGGATAACAATTCTGGTAATTATAATATTGGAGATAATAATCTTAGTGGTCTTAATATAGGAAATAACAATTTGGGATTTGAGAATATTGGGAATTTCAATGTGGGAGATTATAATATTGGAAATCATAACAAAGGATCAAGATTACAAGGAAATTGTAATACAGGGAGAGGGTCAATACATTATTTCTGTAGTTTTCCAGATAATGAAAAAATCATTATATTTAATCAAACAGTCATTAACACTAAAAATGAGCAATTTATACGTAAATGTATAACTCAAATAAGAGAACTTATTGAATTATTGAAAGAAAAGGATTTTAATACAATTAGATTTTTCCTTCGTGGTGGAGATTTTACAAAAACTATAAAAAAACTCACCAATTTTACAGCATATGATAATAATATAGTTAAATTGACTTTAAATTTTGACCCTAAAGAATATCTAAAAAACCCTAAAGAATATTTAAAAAATTGGAGTGAATAAAAATTATTCCTGATTATATATATGAATACTTAATATGTTAAAATCTTTATTATATAATAGAGGATTTGACATATTAATCCTAATTTATAGGAGGTATTCATATGTTTGACATAGTAAATTTAATTATTGGATTTACTCTTTGGAAAAAAGAGGTTAGGATGTGGTACGCTCCAGTAATGATATATTATTCCATTGATCTAACATTATGTTTAGGGGCACATATCGGGGCACTAGATTATACTCTAGTGCTCACTTTAATACTAACCACACAATTGATTCTGTGGGTTACCTGGTATTTTATGTACCAGGTTGGTAAAAAAAAATATTTATAAGTTATAGGGGGAGTATGGGTTTTAATCTATACTCCTCTTGTTTTTTCTTATTAAAAATATTATTAATAAAAGGAGAACATATCATGTGATAGATAAAATAAAATTAATATAGTTTCGATTTAACAGACAACAAACCCATACTACTAGTAAGGAGCTTTAAAATGACTGAACACAATACTGTCGTGGAAGAGAATAGCGGCATTTTTGACCTAGAAGAATTTTTCCGTCAAACTGAAGAAGAAAAGAATTCTATTGTCGAAGCAGAAGAAGTCGTTGAGACTGAAACAGTACAAGACGACTCTGCAATCAATTTGGTTCAAAACACTCCTAAGAAGGAAAAGAAAGACAAAGTTGTAAAACCCAAAAAGGAATCTGGGCCTTTGAACTCTTGGGCTACTCCATTGGAAGAAAATAAAGTATATAAATTTGAAGAATTTGATCGTCAAGTTTATGAATTTCATCCTGTAATGTATCCTGATGGTAATTTTTCGGGAAGATATCTTCCTTTTTGTTTGGATAAAAATACAGTATTAAATCCAGACAAAAAGTGGGTAGCTGAGTATTATTCTCTTTCAAACCGATTTGTAGTTGCAGGATTGAATAAGTTTGTGTCTGAAATGGAAAAAGAAGTCCAATTCGAAAAATCTAAAATTTATCATACTCCTTTCTCTATGTCTTATTTCGCCCAGGCAAAAGGAAAGTCGTTAAAAACTTTTGATAAAGAATCGACGGCGTTCATTTTTAGTATTATGACAGGAATTGACTCTGCAACAATTTCCGGAGTTAATACCAATATTAGTCTAATGATTTCTAATAAATATAATGGAACCGGTGCATTGAATATTGATTATGTTCTCAATATTTCTGGTATAATTAATGGCAATGATTATCAATATAACGATTATTTTACCTTGTTAGATTCTAACCGCAAGGTAAATCATGTTGGTAAGATCAAAGAATTTAACTTTTCCATTGAAGAATTGGAAAAGAAAGCAGAAGAAACTCGTACTAAATTGAAAACCAAGACAGAAAATTTGGAAGACATTATTAAGAGCATTTCTTCTAAAATGAAAAAGGAATTGGCCCAAAAGTTTAATAGTCATTGGGAACAACTTCCCCCCTCAATGAAGAATGCTTTTTCTATTCTCATTCTCGCATCTTATGTGATTGACTCAAACTTCGATTATCGTACATATATGGCAGTTCGTACAGAACTGAATAAACTTGTTCACGTTTCTAACTAAAAGTATTCAATAATTGAAATTTATATAGTTAATATAAATAGAGGGAGATGATTAGAGTTTGAACTATAATTATCTCCCTTTATATTTTTTTTCATATATTTAAGAGGAACTCCCAATGTACAACTGCGTTACAATAGTTGGGTGTGGTAATCTAGGGTCATATTTGGCAAACACTATCACGCTAAAATCACTAGAATCAGACCTAACAAAAAAACTAAATATAATTGATAATGATATAATCGAAAGAAAGAATTTTCCTTATATCTTTCAAAGTCTAAACAATACAAAAACTATTCAAAAGTATATAGGAAATCCGAAAGTTAATCTTTTACGTTTTTTGTTAAAAAAGTTGAATCCAAAATTAAGAATAGAAATACATTACTCAGATTTTAAAAATATTTTAAGAAAAAAATATAAAAAAGAAAATGAATTATACATAGATTGTAGAGATACGAGCGAAGAAAATTCATTATTTGATCTAAAGTTACATTCCGAAGGTATTTTTGGAAGAATTGTAATAAATCCTACAGATTTAAAATCATTTGATTCCTCTAATTATATTATGGGAATTTCAAAATTCCACTCAAGTTACTTTTCTTATATAACAACACAGAATTATTTAACACGACTAGATTCTTATCCAAAAGATAAGAGAATTAATATCTTAATAAATTTAACAAATGGTAAGACATATGAACTGCCAGGAAAACAAACAAAAAACATCACATTTAAATAATGACTGTATTCCTATTAATTTAAAACATGATTTATTAAATCTACATTTATCTAATGAGCAATATATCAATTATAGAAAATTTATAATACTACCTGATGGAGACTCCGTTGAAACCAACGATCTTTCATTGGTTTTAGAGATATTAAGAAAATTTTTTAATAAAACGCCCATTTATAAATTTATGAGTTATTATATCAATGTGGAGGTTGATTCTACATATAATAGAATAAATGTTGAAATATTACCAATGATTGAATCAGCATGAGGAAAATAATGGAAATAAAAATCTGTTCTAAAGAAGATTGGTGGACATTATTGGATTTGTATTGGGATGAAAAGATATTAAAATTAATTAGTAATGTTTTGGGGCTAAATTCTTATAAGAATTTTTTCCAGAGAAAAACGGGATATTCTAAAGAAATATTTACTTTGGAAAATCTAATAAAATACAAACAAGATAGAAATAAAAAAATAATTGATTTTTTACTTTTAACATTTGCAAATTTAGATAAACAACATATTCCCGAGGATGATTATGAAATTATTCTTAAATTATGGGAAAATTCAAATTTAATTGAATAAGGTAAGAAAATATGAAAGAGTATCCATCTATTAAGAACGCAAGTTTAAGTCATGAAAACATTTCAAAATTAAGAAATTATTTTAAATGGTCGGGTTTCACTGAGGGGGAAACAATTACACATGTTACCCCCTCAGGTGGAATCCATTATACAGGAAAACAAACTACCACAAAATCTATATTTTTTGAGATTAAAAGAAAAACGACATATGTTGGAATATTATTATATGAATATCCAAAAGGTGTAATTTTTCATGTTTATTTTCCATTTCCTAAAGTGTTAGAATTATCAAAAAATGAAATGAATTTAATTATAGAGCCAATCTATCAAAAAATTACTGAAATATTGAAAAAATAGTTTGAAAGTACTTTACTTTTGAGTGAAAAAATTATATAATAGTTTGGAGTCCAAAAAATATTATGGGTATATTTTATTCAATTTCCCCTAAACTTTGGTTTAAATATCAATCGCTTTTTTTATCTCCTATTAATGATATTTGTAGTTTAACTAGACAATTATCAAAGTCTGATAAATTTCAATTTTTCGTTACGGATCCCCTTCGTTTTGAAAAAATAAAACGTTCATTAAAGGATAGCCCAAATGAAAGTTTTATTCAATTTAAAATAGGAGATAAGAAAATATTTATCGTACACAGTTTATCTTCTTTTGAAAATATTTTGATAAATTTTAAAAAAACACTTCCTAGAAGCTTATATAACTCTACACTTTCTGAGAATTTGTCAATTTCCTTTTATGAAATAAAAAGATTTTCTAATAAGTTTATTATTGAATTATTAAAAACTAAAATAAAGGAAATTTCAGAAGATTTTGAAGGTATAATTATTAATAAACCAATAATTCCTGATAAAGTTTTTTATGGTTCCCCGCCCAGACTTTATAAACTCCCTAAAAAATGTTCTACAAAAATTAATAGTGTTAAAATTACGTTAACTCCAGATAACTATATTAGTAATATTTATATTGATACAAAACATCCAAATTGCGATAGTATAGGATTTTTTTGTGTCAAAAAAACTCTTAGGAGAAAATTAGATTATGACTTAGTTTTAGAAATATTAGAGAATTTAAAAATATATAATTTCAATGGATTTTATTATTACATTCCAGAGGATTTAGATTTGGAAAATCTAGAAAGGATTTGACTAAATGAGATTAAAACTATTTGATTATAATAAATGGGTTAAAACTTTGAAAGAAGTTTCTAATCCAAAATACATTGAAAATAATAAATTTACTCGTAATGGGTTATTTAGTCAACAAATTTTCGGACCGATTAAATCCTATCATTGTGTATGTAATAAATTGACATTTAGAGGAAAACGGTCCACAATGAAAAAATGCCCTAATTGTGGAGTTGAAATTACCTCATCAAATATAAGACGGGAAAGATATGCGAGAATAAACTTACCATTTAAAATCCTAAATCCTCTATTTTATTTTATTATTTGTGAAAATAAGTATACTATTAGAAATATAATTGATTCTATTTTACAATATAAAGAAATATATTACATTGAAAATAATGAAATTAAAACTGTAAATTCCGAAGAAGAAAAAGAAGGAAAAACGTTTCTTGTAGGAATTGATGGTATTTTAGAGATAGTTAAGATTTTATACGGGGATAAAACTGATCCTGTTTCTAAGTTTATTAATGAAAATTTTGATCAAATTGCCATTGAAGATATAGTTGTTATTCCCCCAGCATTTCGGCCTTGCACCAAAACAGGCGGGGTTGATTCAAATTTTATCGCAGATGAAATTAATAAACATTATACATCATTATTAATGAGCTGTAATTCTTTTAAAAAATTATTAATTGAAAATTCTCCTATAGATGATTATTTTATTTTTAATTTTAAAAGTATTCAAAATAAAGCAATTGAACTCTATCAATTTATTTTAGATAAGCTTAGTAAAAAACGAGGATTAATACGTTCTAATATTTTAGGTAAACGAGTTGATTTCTCTGGTAGAGCAATTATTACTCCCGATCCAGAGTTAAATCTGGATGAATGCGGAATTCCATATTGGATGATACTTGAAATTTTAAAACCTCAACTCTCATCTTATTTAGTTGATTCCAAAATTAAAAAACGATACAATAGTGCTACAGATTTAATTGATCTTTGTATTAATAATGAGAGTCTAAAATTATTTAAAGTTGTAAAAGAATTTTGTAAAGATAAAGTATGTATTCTTAATAGACAACCTACTTTACATAGGTTATCTATTTTAGGGTTTAAAGTTATTCCTCACGAAGGAAAAACCATAAAAATTCATCCTCTAGTATGCTCCGCTTACAATGCAGACTTTGATGGGGATGCAATGGCGTTGTATTTTCCCGTTACAGAAAAATCTGAGGAAGATGTAAAAAATAAAATTAGTATTTGGAATAACTTATTATCTCCCACAGATGGTAATATTGTAGCGGTTCCAAATCAAGATATTGTTCTTGGAATTTACGCTTTAACTAAAGAATCAAAAACTGATAATATGGTAATTTATAAAGGTAAAGAAATTACTGAAGGACGAAAAAAGTTTAATGATTGTTTACCCATTGATTATCCTTTAGTAAATCGTGTTATTGGAAAAAATGAGTTATATGTTATTCTTAATCGTATTGCATTGATTTATAAAAATGAACCCAAAAAAGTAATTAATACATTGGATGCAATTAAAAAATTAGGGTTTCAACATTCTACTAAATTAGGATTTACTTTAAATATTTTAAATATGTACTCTGATAAATTGGAAGAGTATTCAAAAGAATTAACAGGTGAAATTAAAAAAGATTTAGTTTTAATGAAAGCTGAGAAAGTGATCAAAGAATTGAAAAGTCTTCCTTTCTCAATATTTGTAGATAGCGGGGCCCGAGGATCTTGGGATCAAGTTAAACAATTAGTATATTGCCGCGGGTATGTGGCGGATTCTAATAATCAAATTCGTAAAAACATTATTCGTACAAACTTGATCAGTGGACTAACCCCAGACGATTTCTTTAATAGTTCATATGGGGCACGAAAAGGACTATTAGACACGGCCATGTCCACAGGTAGTTCGGGGTATATTACCCGTCAATTAATTTATAGTACAAATTTTATTGAAATTGTAGATGAACCTTATATAGAAAAAGAATTATTGAAATTTGAGAAATCAAATAAAGACCCAGAATTAAATTTATCTGAAGAAAAAGTTAAAATTGCTCAAAAATTAAATGATTGTGGGTCAACAGAGTATCTAGAGTTTACGATAAGTACAAAACCCAGTGAAGCACGAAAACAGATTAAATCCATTGTTGGACGTTATTATCTAAACAATGAAGGCAATCTTTCTAAAATTCCAGAATGGTTATCCATTAAAGATGAAAAAGTATATGAAGATCTTTATGGTAAAACATTAAAATTGAGAACCCCCATTTATTGTAATAATAAAAAGATTTGCCATGTTTGTTATGGTGATAATTATAAAACTCTTCATAGTTCTCAAATCGGAATTATTGCTACTCAAGCTATAGGGGAAAGATTAACTCAACTTGTTCTGAGAACATTTCATACCAGTGGAGTAGTCGGGGATATTGATGAGAAAAAGAATAAAAATAATGTTAAAGAAAAAGAAAGTAATAAAGATATTATTTCAGGAATGTCATATGTAAATGGATTATTACATAGACCAACTACAATGTTTGAAGAAAAGACAAAGAAAGAAATTACTGAAAAAGACGTTGTTTTGAGATTATATGAATTATTCTCAACATACGGAGATATTTATTTAGTCCACTTTGAAATAATTGTTTCTGCAATGCTATGGACAGATGGTGGAAACTATTGGAGAACGACCCCAAATCGAGAAACAATAACTAAGAATATTGAAAGTATTCTAAAAGTTCCATCTCTAAGTAGTTGGTTGATTGGATTGGCATTTTCTAATGTTAAGTCCAAATTAATTGAAGGAATCATTCATAACCGCCAAGATGTTGAAACCTCTATTTCTTCGTTATTTAGATTCTAGGAGTTTTTTATGGACCCACGTTATGATGTCTCTACCTTTGATAATATATTTGAAAGAAGAAAAACAGAATGGAATGATTCTGAAATTTTAAATCATGTTACTAATCTATTTAAGAAATTAGAATTAAATGAAAATTGGAAACTTGAAAAAGTAAAATGGAAGGATGATTTTAAATTTACTAAACGTAAAGAAGAATTAAAGAAAGATATTTATAAAATTATATCTGTATTTTTCAAAACTCCTGATGGAAATTCACATAACTTAGATTTTAAATTTCCAGTTTTAATTAGTGATCAATTTTTCTACATTGGTGGATTTCTAAAAATTCCAATTTTTCAATTATATGATTTTCCGATAATTTATAGAAAAACTAAAAACAAAACAAAAATTAAATTTCGTAATAACATTTTATCTATTAGTCTACTTAAAGATAAAGATGGATTCTTTAAAGTTTCGATTTTTAATAGAAGTATGAAATTTCATGAATTGATTGCATATGTGTATGATAGAGATGAATTGAATCAATTTTTAAATAACTATCCTAATATAAGTGATTTGATGGAAAAAAATGAATTACTAAATCTAACTTTGTTAAAATGTAATGAAATTTGGCAAACCTTAAATAAAACTGAAAGAATTAAAAAATTGGGAGAAATGTTCTCTACTACTAAAAGAGATCATGAAAAGAAGGGAAAAGGTATAATCTTTTCCTTAAAAGCTGCGTTTGAAATTGATTACTTTAACAGGCAATTTTGTAAAACAGAATCAATTATTTTTGAATTATTGAATGCAATTATTGAAGGTCCAAGGTCGGACTCGGATCTTAAAAATAAAAGAATTAGATTAGCAGAATTTATTTTTACACCATTGATACGACAAGTATATGATATGGTTATATCTGCATTTAATTCTAAAAATATGAAGTTTAATATTTCTCCTTCTTTAATTATTGATAAATGCAATGCTAGTACGCCTAAAGATAAATTTAATGTGAGTCATATTGTTCATTACAATTTTGCTCTAAATCCTATCGCTGAAATTGCGTTTATGGCACAAACTTCGTTAACTGGGCCAGGTGGATTCAAAAAAGAAAATGTTCCAACATATTTGAGAACAATAGATGAAAGTCAAAAAGGATTTATTTGTCCCGCTGATACACCCGATAGGGATGGATGCGGAGTTGTACTAAATATGACTCCTACAATTAAATTAAATAAAGATGGCACTTTTGCAGATCCAAGTTTAGAAACAATTGTGAGTTATCCAATTACATTAGTACCATTCTTGCATAATGATGATCAAACTCGTTTACAAATGGCATCTAGCCAACTAAAGCAAAGCATTCTTCTTAAAGATAGTCAAAAACCTATAATTCGATCTGGTACAGAAGAGTGTTATTTGGATAAAACTACTTTTTTATTTAAAGCAAAAAAAGACGGAAAAGTTATTTTTAAGGATTCTGATTATTTAATAGTTTCTTATTTGGATCAAAATAATAACTATAAAGATGGGGAAGTATTTAAACTAAATTATCGTAATATGTATTTAAATACAGTCGATCTAATTAAAACCAATAAAAACGAGGGAGATCTTTTCAAGAAAGATGATGTGTTATGTCAATCTTCTTTTATTAAAGATAACACATTGTCATATGGTCAAAATCTACTAACTGTAATAATGATAGGTAATGGATTTAATTATGAAGATGGAATAATTTTATCTGAATCTGCTGCTAAAAAATTTACATCACTTCATTATATTGATTTGGATTATTTGATTGAAAAGAAACATGTATTATTTAGTTTGAAAAATGATTGTTACCAACCTTTTGTGGAAATAGGACAAGATCTTAAAAAAGGTGAAATTTACGCAAAATTAAAAATTCTAAATACAGAAGAAAATTTGGAAGATATTCAAATCGAAGAAAATGCCTTAAAATGCCCCAGAGATTGTAAAGTAAACTCAATACAGATTTTCCCAAACTCCTGGAATCAAGAGTTACAAGAGCATTCTGATAGAATTAAGGAATTAATTCTTAAACAGAATCAAAAATATGATCTATTAAATGAAAAATTAAAGTTAGTATATAGTGAAGATGAAATTGAAAAGTTTATGATTTTAAATGATTTGAGTAAATGGAATTGTAAAGACAAAATAGGTAAATATTATGAAAAGGGAAAACGTATCAATGGTGCTCTGATTAAAATTCAAGGTATCTATGAAGACCCCATCATATTGGGGGACAAAATCGCCAATAGGCATGGAAATAAAGGAGTAGTGTCTAAGATACTACCCGATGATCAAATGCCCCTTCTAGGCGACGGCAGACGGGCAGAGATCGTCATTAATCCTCTTGGGGTAATCTCCCGTATGAACGTTGGTCAATTATATGAGATTACTCTAACTGAAACGTTGTATCAATTGAAAAATAAAATGAAAGATATAACATCAGATGAAGAACGAAGAAAGTATTTGGAAGGATATCTAAGTATTGTAGATAAGACAACTGAACGATGGATAAAGAATGATATACTAAATAAGTATGATAAAAATCTAAATGAAAAAGGGTTAGAATGCGCTTTAGAGGAATTATATATTATTCAGCCCGCTTTTAAAGGGATCAATCCATTGGATTTAAAAGAACTAATGGATTATACAAATACTAAAGAAGTTCAAAAAGTATTTGATCCTTTAACGAACACTTATTTGGAAAATGAAGTCACTGTTGGATATATTTATTTTCAGAAATTAATCCATAGAGCATGCGAAAAAATGAGTGCACGATCTATAGGTCCATATTCAAATAAAACCTTACAACCCCTTGGTGGTAAAAGTAATCAGGGCGGGCATAGATTGGGTGAAATGGAAGTATGGGGCCTTTTAGGTCATGGGGCAAATAACCAATTAACAGATTTTTTAACTACACAATCTGATTCTATTGGTCTAAAAAATGAATTATTAGCTGATATTATTAAGAATCCGGAACTATTATCCGCCACGGAAGATTTTGATAAGAAGCCTCAATCTCTAAGACTGCTAGATGCAAATTTAAAAATATTCGGTATTGAAATCTCCGATGACGAATAAATATTGAAAAAAATGATATTTATTTCAAAAAAAGGAGATTTTAACCATAATATGAAAGTTTCAAAAGATGAAAGACTTGAAATGGCTCAAAAAGATATTGAGGCCGCTTATGTTAAAATTTTTGATGCTCTCGAATTTGCTTTTGGATTGGACTGGAGAAATGATCCAAATTTTGATGAAACCGCCCCTAGAATTGCAAGAGCTTTGTTGCGTGAAAAGTGCCGGGGAATTAATTCTGAAGAAGTATGTAAAGAATTGTTATCGAAAACGTTTCCAACGTCATATAATGGGATCATATCCAGTGGGCCTATTGAAGCGGTAAGTCTATGTCCACACCATTTTGAAACAGTACAATATAAAATATTTTTTGGATACATTCCCAATAAAAAAGCAGTGGGACTTTCCAAAATTCCTAGATCTATTCAGTTATTTTCTTCAGCTCCAATTTTACAAGAAGACTTAACTGAAAAATATATTTCTCTGTTTCAAAATTGTTTACAACCACTGGGATGTATTATTATAGTTCAGGGACAACATGGATGTATGTCTTGCAGAGGAGTAAAAATAAATAGAGATTTTTACGTCACAACTAGTTCTGTTCGAGGAGAATTTGAAACATGTGATTCAATAAAACAAGAATTCTTAAAAATAATTAAAATTTAGATTACTATATATATTAAATTTTGAGTTGTTGAGTTTTAAAAAAATTATTTGTGGGATCCTTCGTTAAAATTACCCGGGTAATTTTAACTCATCTGGAAGGAAATAAAATGGGTGGATCGTTATTATTAGAACAAGACTATTGCGCTAAAAGGAATTAACAGATGATTAATTTCTAATAGTCATTCTAATAATTACAATAAATAAAAACTATTTATTGTAAGATAACGGTCCACCCCTCCGACCCCATACTACATTTTTTATTAATATAAAAGGAGTAGTGATATAAAATGGTAGAAATACAATACGATGTTCAATCTTCCATTATTCCCAAAGAAAAAGAAACATTAGATAAATATGAAATTAAAAATTTCTCTTGGGAGCATTTAATTGATCAAAGCAATGAAAAATTGAAAAAAATTGATATTGGAAAATTGGTTACTAATACAGATCCTACGATTTTTTTGTTACAAGAAAATATTTTATCACAAATTTCAAACATTAGGATAACTTCAAATAGTCATAAAATTCCATTTCTTACAGTTAATGATAAAGTAGAAGGAATATTTACCTTTAAATGTTCTCCAAAATCAAAGAAAAGTAGAACGGAAGGAATTATTTTTAATCAAACTTTGGGAGATTATAAAATCAAAGCATTTATTAGATTTTCAGAAAATGATTCATTATTTTGTTTATATAAGAAAATTAATGATAATTTTCTTATATTTAATACACAATTTTTTAATTATGATAAAGGTGTTACATATGAATTAGATGAAGCTCCGAATGACTCTAAATTTAGAAATTTAGATGACAATATTACAGAGAATGATAAAATTATCTGTATGAGTCTATCTAATAAGTTTGAAAAAACATCTCGAAAATGTAAAACAGTCAAAGAGATTTACTTTGAACTGGAATGTCAAAATGAAGATACAACTGATCCATCATATATCATTAAATTGGCAAAAACTCAAATGTTATTACTTGGATTATGATCATAAGTAAAACTTGTTCTTTGATTTCATCCCCTGTATTTTATTATGATGTTCCAGCTTGTAATTTTAATCTATTAAAATTTTCTAATAAAGAACAGTTAGGGGGAGTTAACTTTGATAATAAAAGAAATAGAAATATTAAAATTGGAATAAAACAAAGAAATAATATTTCTGTAAAAAAGTTCTTAAATTTTGAGATTGATTCAGTAATTGATGATTTAATTTCTGTTAATATTTTAAAAGAAGAAAATATTTTATGTAAGGCAAAAGATGGGTTTATAAGCGATAAAAAAATAGAACACGATATTGAAGGAATAAATATTTTATTAAAATCTAATATTTCCAAATTTATAATTGATATTGAAAGAAGAAAATATTTATCTATAGAATTTAATGGAAATATTGATGTTAAAGGATTAATTAACAAACCTGATGATATTTCTTTTTTTGATTTCTTCAAAAAATTAGATTATAATAATACCAATAATTTATCAAGATTAATAGAGGAAAATCGAAAAATCTTTTTATCATCAGATAATATCAATTATTTTAAAAGGAAAGTTAATGATGAAAACTTAATACCTATTAAAAATATGGGATTAATAAAAATTAAAGATAGTGATTTAGATATTATAAATGTTAATCAAATTGACAAAAAATTTATTTGGGAAGAATTTGTTTGGCCATTTTGCCAGTCTATTCTGTTATATTCTTTAAAACAAAAAAAGTAAGGAAGAATTGAACAATGAGTCAACAAAACAGGGTTACATTGAAGCTTCATGAAGGTTGTAAAATTTGCATGGATACTGTAGAACTAAAAATAAAAGGAAAATTGTACGGTATTCCTTATATAGTTAGTAATCCAGGTGCGGGAAAAAGTGCTCTTTTGAAACAAATGGCCCATGAACGGGGATATGGATTTCTTTCATATGAATTGGGTTTGGAGCGACCTGAAAAGTTTGGCGGTATCCCAGATATGAAATACAAGGAAGTAAAGAAACTTCCTTTTCAACAATTCTTTAATGTTCCCAAAATTAATGAAGTATTGGGAACAAACTTTATTAATACTTCTAAAATCTTGTTGAATAAAAATCAACAAGAACTATTAAAAAATTATTATGAAAATGAGCCCGAAGTAAAATCATTATTATATACTCGCTGGAGTATTCCCCAGATGGTAGATGAGGTCTGGGAGGCATCAAAAAAATTTAAAATTGTAGTTATTCTTCTGGATGACTGGCATACATGTGATGAATATCTTCAACAATTAGGTTATGAAGCATTTACTTATCATTCTATCAGTGGGTATAAATTACCAGAAAATTCAGTGTTTATTCTGGCAGGCAATGAAACATCCGCCTGTGGTGCAAAGGTTCAATTAGCGGCAATCCGTAACCGCTGTATGATTATGTATGTGGAGAGTTGCCCAGAATATTGGTTGAAAAACTTCGCATATAAACATCATATTTTCGGACCTGGAATTTCGTTTTTTGAGCAGAAAGCTAATTGGGACATTTTTCATGAGTCAGAAAGCACCACGACTCAATTTGGATCTCCTCGTCAATGGACCTCTGTATTTAATTATCTTGAATTCTTAGAAACTAAATATCCAAATAAAGAAATTCCCCAAGATATCTGCCTAAGTATAATTCAAGCAGGAGTCAGCCAAACTGCCGCGCATAGATTTGGATTGTTTTATCAAATTTATCGCAAAATGAATATTAAAGAATTGTATGATCAAAATATAATTAATATTCCTGATAATGATATGGATAAGTTTGCTTATTCATCAGTAGCTACCGAAGAATTTTATAATCGGTTTCATGATGAAGATCTTCGAGTAAATGCTTCAAAATCTTATATTTCTTTCTTGAATGAAATTTCGATTAAGCGTAATAAGCCAGAATTGGCGTTGACTTCAATTTCATCTCTTTTGAAGCGGCCAAAATCAGATGAGTTAAAACTACAAAGCGGGGAGGATACGATCAGGTATTTGTATGAAAACTCCATGGTACCGACATCTTTGATGAATATTTTCCGTAAATCCGCTGCGTGTCTTAACCAATAGAGGTTTCAAAAATGGATAAGAATTATGAACAAGTAATACAAGAAATGAATACTTTATTAATGCTCAAAGAACACTTTAAATTTATGGGCATTGTATATTATGGAGCTACAAAACATTATTTACCAGAGGATGAATTTGTTAACCAATTTGGTAATAATGGAATAGCTTTCACAGATGGAAAAGATATTTATTATTGTCTAAATGATTGGTTTACAACTCCTAATGCAATATTTGTTACGATACATGAGTTGTTGCATATTGTTTCTCTACATATAGAAAGACGTGGTAACCGAGATTCCACAATTTGGAATCTTGCATGCGACCATGTAGTTAATTCCGTATGTAAGGATATCGAAAAAAAATATGGAACATTAAATGTAATGGATGGTTGTATATTTTTCGAAGATTTGTATATGGAAAACCCAGGATATACCGCGGAAGAAATTTATGATAAGATTACGCAAAAAGTAAAAAAAAGTATAATAATGGTTTCAGTTTCCTCGGAGAAGACTGGGAGTGGTAAAAATTCAAAAAGTGTAACAGTTGATTTAGATCCTAATAATGAACAAAATGAGCAAGAATCTACATCTAAATCAAGTTCTGGTAAAAAGAAATCAAAATCCAAGGCCCCAAGTAAAATATTAACAGCCCCTTTGGACGTTGATGAAGAGAACATGTCCGAAATTTTTAAAGATTCGGATTTAAGAAAAAATCACAAAGAAATAAAAATTAAAGCAAATGCCTTTTGGAATAGTATCAAAAATACAAAAAAAGGCAATCAATCGGGAGGCTTGGAATCATATCTAGAAGAAATGTTTAAAGTAGTTGTTCCTTGGGATAAACTTCTAGAAAATTCCATCCTATATCAAGTTCAAAAAAGGAAGAAAGTAACGTGGGAATATCCAAATATATTAATTCGATATCCACGTTTACCAGGTAAAATTCAGAGAAGTAAAGATTTGCATAGTTTGATTGCAGTTATAGATTCATCTGGATCTTTGGCAGAAGAAGATTTAAAAACATTTCGAGGAGTTCTAATCTCCTCGGCTTCTTATTTTAAAAATATCTTTGTAATTGTACACGATTATCATATTAATCAATTTTTTAATATTAAAGATCCTACTGAGCAAAAGGTTTTTGAAGGATTACAGAAAATCATTGGAAGGGGAGGTACCTCTCATAAGGATGCTTTTAATAAAATTGAAGAATTGGTTGATAACGAAAAAATTAGTTCTATTATATTTCTAACAGATTTTTATTCGGACATTGAACGAATAATTTTAGAGAAAGATTATAAATTTCTAAAAGATTATCATACAGTCTGGGTTTTAAATAAGTATGCAAAAGAAGGAGATATAAAACTCTATGAACAATCTAAATTCGATGTCATACAAATTTGAAAATCACCCATATCATTATTTGGTATGCGTGAATTCAAATCGAGATGTAATGCACGTTCTCGAAATAACTTCACAAGATTTATCTAAAATTTCTCTTGAAAGTATGATTGATACTTTTAAAAATAATAATACTTCTGAAGAAGAGGGAGGAGAAAATATGCTTCTTGATGAAAGGTATAAGTTAAAAACAAACGAATCACTTTTCTTCTCTTTTCATAGTTTTAAAGATGCAGCCATGGAAGATAAATGTTTGGATATTGGGCTATGCCATTCTATGGAAAGTAAAACTAAAGCAGAAATTGAACAAAAAATTAAAGCTTTAGATGATGGTCAGTTTAGAAAATTTTTGGAAATTAAGAAAGAAATATTTTAAACTAAAATATTCATATATACATTTCCTTTTATATATATTAAATAATGAATTAATCTTTTTATGTTGAAAAAGGAGTGTATATTATGAAATTCAATGACTTTTTCGAGACACTATTAAAAGGGCATCTTAATTCCATAAAAGATGATTTAGAACAGCGGCGTAAAGCCGATAACAACAAGGAAACGAAAGCCTTCGAAGAAAGGCTCCGGCAAGTAGTGATTGAAGAAAAAAAACTTCAAAGGTTAAAAGATGCCTTTGAAAAACAAAGAATGAAAGAAATAGATCGTATTGCATATAAAGAAGCTTATAATGGGTTCATACAAACTGACCCATCATATTCTTACAGGGGGCGTCGGCAAACTGGATTAGAACTATTAGGGACAATTGCAATCGCGTCCCTAATAATAGTAAGTATTCTGATATATATATTCTAACATAAATAGGGGATAAATTTAAAACATTTATCCCCTATTTTTTCTTTTAAAAAAATGGTAAACATACAACAAAACTATAATATTATATTTACAATTGGTGAGTACAATTTTTCTGATTCTATTACAAAAATTGAGATTGGTTCATCTATTGACGTTGGGTCTGTTTATTCTCTATTTTTTATTAACTTTAGAATTGATTCTAAGTTAATTTTTGTTACAGAATTTTACAAAAATGAAGAAATTAAACTACAAATCTCTTTAACAGATGTAGATAAAAATATTAAAGAAATTTGTAATTTCGATTTAATTGGTATATCTATGAAGTTTAATATTGGAATGAAACCTGGCCTAAAAGATAATCAAATGTTACCTGATCATCCTTTAGGGCAAGCAGTTAAACTCATAGCCATTTGTAAAAAACCGTTCATAACAATGACAACTACAGTGAATAAATTATTTTCCTATAATGAAAAAAATACACCAATATTATGTGTGGAAAAATTATGTGATTCGTTTTTAAAGAAGTTAGAAAATAAACAAATAAATAAAAATAATAGTAATAATTATGTAATAGAGCAAATGTTAATTCCTCCTATGACATTTGCTGATTCGGTAAGATTTATTAATTCCAAATATCCTTTATATAATGGCGGAATTCCTTTTCTTTTTTGTGACAAAGAAAATAATTTACAAATTTGGGATTTAACTCAAAAAATAAAAGAAAGAGAATTTTATAGAATTATTTATCTTTCTAAAGGGGAAAAAGAAGATAAAACCATCAATATAACTCCTGGAGAAAATTTTGATTGTTATTTTACTTCTATACCACAAATAAAAACAAATCTTCAACCAAATAAAGAGGTAATACAAACTGGATATGAAAACATTTTTATTAACAAACCTCTGGATGATTTAAATAGTTATTCTAATATAAAAATTGATGAGGTTTATCAAAATCATGGATTAAAGGATAACGACCCAGAGGAAACTTTAAATTTTTATAAATCATTAGAATATAGAAAATCAGTAAGATATAATTTAACAGGAGTTTCAAATGATATCTTAAGTAAATCTACTTTAAATAAGAAAATTTCAAAAGTAGTTGAGATTAAATTTAGCATTGTTGGAAATACACCAATTGAAAAATTAATGCAAATTGGAGTTCCGTTGTACCTACACTCCAATGTACCAGAACAAATTAAATTCAATGGAAAATATATTATAAATATGTCTTATATGGTATTTACTAGACTTGACTCGTCCAATTATAGATTTGGAAATATAATAACTTGCTTCCGAGGAAATTTCTAAAATGATAATTGAAGAACTTAAGAATTTGGGAATAGATAATTTGGAAGGTGAGGTAGAAAATGATAAAGAGGAGGACAGTCAAGAAAATGAAGTAGATGAAAATACAAAAAAGGATTTTTCAATTCTAAGTAACAGCATGTTAAAAGTATTTAAAAAAAGATTTAAAAAGATGGATCTGGATAAAAAAAGAAATAGAGTTGGGTTTTCAAAACCTTCTCTAAAAAGTCGTGTTGAGAAACGCCGTAAGAAAAATAAAAATTCAAAGAAACAAAAGGAAAATTAAGATGAGTGAAACGGTAACATATAAACAAAATGAATTAAATTTACTTATTTCAGCAAAGCATAAATATGGATATAATTATGAAGTTTTTATTGAAAACATGAAACTTACCCTTAGAGATACAGAATTACTTATTGAACTTCTGTCATATCAAACTACTGTTCCAATTGAAGATCAAATGTGGATTGAGCACAATGAAAAGGGTACCATTTTTAAGTTTTATTATCCATTTATTTTTGACAATGATATTTCACCAGAGGATTTTTCTTTGGATTGGCTGTTTGATAAGTGTAAAAAGATAGGAATTGCCATAAACGTTGCCCTCGATTTTCTTCAACCATATAAAAATATTATTAATTGCGACGGGCAAATCATGAACTTGGAAATGATGATTAATCATTACGATGAAGAAATTAGAAAAAATATTGATAGTTCTATTCCAGAATGGAAAAAGATTTAATCGTATTTAACTAATTTAAAAAATATTGGTGTATTATTTTTAAAACAATTTATAACAATTAGATAAAGAAAGGTTTTTTCAAAATGGCTATGAATGTTAATATTTCTGTTCTCGCGGGCACTTTGAGTAAAGATCCTCTTCTCCGTGAGGTTAGTAGTGGGAAGAAAGTTTGTAATTTCCTTTTGATCGTCGATCGTCCTATGAAGGGAAAGAACGGGGAGAAGGTTTCTGATTTGTTCCCGGTTGTTTGTTGGGATAAAGTCGCAGAAAATGTAGCCGCTTATATGAAAAAGGGACGTAACGTCCTTGTTCAAGGTTATTTTACCAAGAAAACTTATACTAATAAAGAAGGTCAAAATGTAGTGGCATATGAATTGAATGCGCACAGTGTTCAATTCCTTGGTGGTGAAAAACAGTCAAACAATAATGAAAACAACGATGATTCACAATAACAAATTATTGTAAGTTAGGATATATAAAGAGCAGTGTACTTATCAAAAAAAAAATAGGTACACTGCTCTTTTTTTAAAAAGTGAAAAAACAATGCGCCCATAGCTCAAGCGGATAGAGCAACTGCCTTCTAAGCAGTAGGTTACAGGTTCGAGTCCTGTTGGGCGTACTTTTCACTCTAATTCTGAAAGGGTTATAATGGAACGATTTCAAAAGAAACACTTAAAATCTTTGAGGAAATTTATTATTGAGAGTAAAACTTATAAACGTAATGAAAAAATTAATGATTTAAAAATTCTAAGAAAAATTTGGAAAAAATATAAATACCGTTCTTTTTTATTTAGAGAATATGGGAAGGAATTTCTACCCAATGTAGTACATATTATTTCTAAGTTCAATAATTTAGAAAATAAATTTAAAGAAAAATATAAAAATATTTGTGAATAAATTTTCACAAATAATATCATCTTACCTACTTTAAAAAATTAGATACTTAGTAGGTGTATCTAGGAGATCATATTATGATGGCTTTTAAAAACAACTTCGTAGTAGCAGTAAAATCTCAAGGTAATATATTGAGAGAAATAGAAGGCAATGTTTACCTTCCTTTCAATGAGCATTACTCAATATTATTAAAAAATTTGAGTAATAAGAAAGTATTAGTAAACATCCAGATTGATGGAAAACACATTGGATCATCCTTAATTATTGATCCTAATTCTGAAAGTGAAATTGAACGTTACATTGGTAATTTAGACGAAGGAAGAAAGTTTTTATTTATTGAAAAAAATGAAGAGGTAAAGAAATTTCATGGGGATAGTTTAGATCATGGAATTATTCGTGTTGAATACCAATTTGAAAAAAATGATCTAATACAATGGTATACAGATTTTTACTATTATCAAGATAACATTAAAAAATTTAATAAATATCGAGGAACGGGAGAACCTCAACTTATTCAAGATAATACGGTTATTTCTTCAGCTTGTTATAATACACAGGCATTTAATGAGGGAATTACCGTTGAAGGTGAAAAAAGTTTTCAAAAGTTTCATTATGGAAATGTTGGTAACTTAGAAGAAACTAAACATGTAATTTGTTTAAAGTTGAATGGCTGTGGGTTAGAAAAAAAAATTGAAACTTCTATTACAGTAAAAACAAAAGTAACCTGTAGAGGATGTGGAAAAGAAGTTTCTCCTACAGTAAAATTCTGTTCAAATTGTGGAACAAAAGTTTTTATCTAACAATATATAAAATAATGTATATTAAATTTTAGGGTAGGATTGTCTTGTTGATGATCCTACCCTATTTTTAACTCTACTAAGGAGGAATAATAAGCACATGTTTGAAGACGAACAATTCGTTCGAAATTTTTTAAAGGAAAAATCTAGGAAGAAAAATTGTTCAAGTTTTGGGAGGAAAGGGCAGCATATTAAGATCAAAGATATTGTTCGTGAAAAATATGGGGTTGATATTTCATTTCGGGCTTTTTCTGAATCTAGTCTTAAGTATCAATGCCACGTTAATTCTTCATACTTGAAAAAGTTAGCGTCAAAATCCAGGCGACGTTATTTTAAACAAGAACTCTCCAATAAGTTTTATAAAGGAGATTTGGAAGATTTGGTAGTAAATCCAAGTAAATATGGAAGGGTTGGGTGTGGTACTTGGTGGGATTAAAACTACTTAGGAGATACTTAAATGCGTCAAGCATATCATAGATTTCAAGATACCAGAGAAAATCAAAAATTGATTGATTTTGTGATATCCCACATTGGAAACATAACAAAATTACAACATTTCAAAAGCGCATTTATTCATAATGAGACAAAAAAATATTTTCGTATTTATTCATTGGAAAAAACAGATTATTCTTACCTTATTGGATTAGCTAACAAGAACCGATCACTAACTATCGTTACTGAAAATATTTGTCCATTGGGTATTCTTATTTTCTTCGAATGGGAACCGTGGGAATTTAACAACGCGAGATTTTATGTTTCTTATAAAAATAAAAGAACCTTCTCAATCTATTCTAAATATATGCTAAAAGAAAAAAATTATAACACAGAAGAGAAAGTTCTTTCATGGTTATGTCAAGAAGAAGGATACCATAGCGATAAATTATTGGTAACAAATCAAAGTAATATTGAAGAAGTCAACTCTGAGGAAAATGGGAATTCTGTTATTATTCCACAAAAAATGGGTTTTATTGATAATAATTCTGAAAACGAAAAAATTGAAATTTCAAAATTCGAGCGTATCAAACTTAAAAATTGTGAAGATTATTTCCTGGAAGTTACTGATAAATATATTGAGCTTAAAGGAAAAAACTCATCCTATGTTCAATTTAAAATCAGTAAAGACACTCCTCATGAAGAATTAAAAACTATCGAATCACTGATAAATCATGCTATTATTAAAATTTAAATAATTAGTTCTTTTTGTAATGTTTAAAAAGTGGGTTGCTAAAAGCTTAATTAACAACCCACTTTTTTTGATTTTTTTCATTTAAAATAGAAAGGAAGTAAAGATGAACAGTAATAATACTTTTAATAAAAGTAAAAATTATGCACAACATATTTCTAAACCTCTTTTTGCATTATTTCAAAGTTTTTTTAAAAATCCTTTGTATGAATTAAAAATAAGAAAGAAATATACAATATATAAACCATCTGATTTAGATATTTATTTTAGATATAGTTTCGTAGAACTACCTACCGAATTTCCAAGTAAGACAACTACAAGGTCATCTAATACAGTTATTGTAAGTTTTCCCAAACATATGAAAAATATCGGGGTATTTATTATTTCTAAAGACGCAGAGATAGATAATTCAAATCTTTATTTCTTTCCATTAACGCAAAAGAATTTATATGTATATAAAAAAGATAATGACCTTAATTATTATTATATAAAAATAAAGGATCTTGGATATATTTGTCGACTAAATAATTATAATTATTCATATCAAGAGTTTTTGAGATGGGTTGGAGAAGAAAATCATTCAAAACTTAATGAAAGTTTTTATAACCCAACCATAAGTGGAGCTAAATTCATATCTCATAAAACTCATATTAGACCAGCCACCGATCAAGAAATAGAAGAAATATATTCTCCACCAAAAAAAGAAATTATTTCTAATATGACTAATAATAATGAGAACACCTTCGTTATTGAAAGAAAGAAAACTCTAAAGTATAAAAATTTACCCGAAATTACAATAGATTTCTCGGAAAATGAAAGTAATAATATTTTCTATCAAGAAGGAAAATATCCTTATACATCAGTAAATATAGATATTACCATTGAAAAAGATGAATGTAATAAGGAAAAAATCGAGGATCTCAAAGTACTTATAACTAAAGCACTTGATGAAATTATTGAAAATTAAATAATTTCTTTTTTAATCATAAATAGGGAGTGTAGATTAATAATAATTTACACTCCCTTTATTTTTTTCTAAAAAAATAAATACATTATACATATTAAATAATAAGTTAATAAATTTATATTTGATTGTTTTTTAATTTTTTTAAAATTTCTTTATCTGGGCCAAGTTTTTAAAAAGGGAAAGGAGATAAAAGAATGGTAAAACAATATCTAATCTTGGAGGACGGAAAAACTCTTTCACCCATCTTTTATGCGAAAGATGAGGAAGATGCAAAGAAAAAAGTCATGACGTACATGAAAAAATACTCCCCATCTACGGTGGAGTTGATTGATGTAGATGATAATGCAAAAAGTGTTCATACTTTTTGTAGAATAGGTAATTCTATTATTTGTGAAAAGACCAATGGGGAAGAAGTGGAGATGGAATTCGACGACACTTTTCCAATGGGGATTATTTCTTGAAAATATTAAAAAAGGATCCTATATGTAATATATTTTGGGTCCTTTTTTTATTCTAAAAAAACTATAAATAATTTTAACTTTGAAAGAATATTATTATCTTTATAATTATTTAAATTAAGAGAGAAAACATACCGAATGAGATAATGTACGCTATAATGTGGAGTTCTTTCTGGTTGGATTTTGTTTATCCGGTCATAGAGAAGTTTTAATTCTCGATTTGGAAAGATATTAACTATTGTTAAAATTGCTGCACTTTTCTCTACTACTTTTGAGTTATGGTTAATCTTCTTTAATAGTATATGTCTGTTCATTAGGATATATTTCTCTTATAGAATGGAAAAAATAATATCGTTTTATTTCTCGATTTTCTTCCTTTACGGGCATTAGTAGTTCAAGGATTCTTTTGGATCACAGACGTTGTTTCTCTCTTTTAGTACAACAAAAACAAGTATAAAAATATCTGTAATAAAAATTTTTTTGAATATTATTTAAAATATTATCTTATATAATAGATATAATTTTATGGTTTCTTTGGAATTATTTTTTTCTAAAAAACATGTTTTTTACTATATATATACATATTTAATATTGTAGTATTTCCTTTATAATTATTTATAGAGGAGATACATATTCTAAACCGTTTAAGGAGAATTACGATGAATACGTATCTAGACGTAAATTATCTCAAGACAGTGATGTGGGCGGCCGCCGCGGTGGGGCTGATGCGCCACCGCTATGGATGGGAAGCATTCGGGCGTTTCCCGAAAGCAATGGCAATTTCCGCAGTGGCCACCATGATGGCCTTGAGCGCGGAAATTCTGTTTGTGATTGCCGCCGGTTTTCTGACGGTGGTCACAAATGGGTTGGTAGCAATGCAATGGCCACACGGAGATGTGTGGCCATTTGTGTCCGCATATCGGGCCTTCATTGCTGAAGGATTCTTCTGGGTAATGCTGGGTGGAATGTATTTGGTATGGAGAGACCGGGTAAAGGAGGTATAACTCACACCGATATGGTTTCCTCTCGAAGTCTAGGTTTTATACCTAGACTTTTTTGTTTTATTTTTTTTCTAAATTTTTATTAAAAAACAAAACTCTCACAAATAATCAGTGCAGAACTTATTTATGGGAATTTTAATTTAAATAGTTTTTGCGTATGGACCAATCTTATGAAAGTTTTCTTTTATATATTTGTCAACCTTCTTTTGGTATTCTCTTAAATCCATTTTGTCAAACATATGTGTCATTGGAATCTCATTTAAATTTCCAAAGAACTCTTCCATTTCTCCATCAGAATAATTATCATATTCCATTTCTGAATCAATTTCTGAAACTAAGACCTCTTTCTTATATTTTCTTAAATAACAACAAAATCCAAAAGCCATACATAAATCATCATTACCTCCGGATGAAGCTTCAATTTTATTACTTTTACTTGACAAATTTAAAAGTTCCAAAGCTAAGGACTCGGATTTTATAATATCTGGGTTTGATTCTACATATTCAAATAACGCATCTAATATTAGAGGTCTAGTTTTTGCAGTTGTTCCCAACCCAGGCTTAAATATTCTTCTTTTACTTTGAGTTTGATTTTCAGATATTTCTCCAAAAATATTATAACTATGATTTTCATCAAATTGTAATTCATTTAAAACAGTTAACCCATACCCCCCCGTATTTTCAATTACTATAATATTTTTTGGAACTAATTTTAAAATAGATTTTAATACTTTTGAAAATAATTTTGGTTCTAATTTACCTCGGTATTCTAACGTTTGTTCCATACTTACGTAATCCATACCTACAATCGCGGAATAATCTGTTCCAAATGCCGAGGCTGTATCAACCCCTATAATTTGAAATTTTTTACTATCAAAATTTTTAAATAATTTTAAATCCCCACCTTCCCTCATTTTTATAGATTGAAAATTCTTTCCTCTAGGTTTTTGTAAAGCACTTTGAACTTCTGCATCAAATAATGATTCTTCAGAATCAATAAATTCTAATTCTAATTCTTGTCTTATCTTTGCTTTTTTCCAATTAAGAATTTCACATTGTTGATTATACCAATTAGGATCATTCTTAAATTCAGGGACTTCCGACCAATGTACTCTAACGGGGCTAAACCCATTTGTCTTATTTACAGCACTTATATACATTTCATAAAAAAATTGACCAATACCTACTTTTTTATTTGGTGTGCTTAATATTATTGTACCAAATGGTATTTTTTTATCTTTAGCAACTTTCTGGGCAAATGACAAACTCATAGCGACACCAGTCCAGGCTTTATCTACATTTCTGGCATGCGCAGCTTCATCCAAGATTAATAATGAAATGCTTTTACCACGAAATAATGCCTCTGGGTTTGATGGGGAGATAGCAGAAGACCATAATTGACTTCCTCTTTTTGTAGAAAAACTTTGAACTGAACAATGATTATATCCAGGATGAATCCATTGTGGTAATTTATCTAAACAGTTTGTTACTTTACGACAAAAATCCGAAGCCTCTGATCCATCTCTGGATGCGATTCCACAGACTACATTAGAAAAGAATGTAACTAAATGTACAATAATTAATTGCATTGTCGTGGAAAATCCTGTTTGACGGGATTTCAAAATAACTAATCTATTATCGCCTTGATAAAATTTATCAATTACATCTTTTTGGCAATCTCTCAATCTTACCAATTGATCCCCGCCTACAGTTGGAACATAACATAAATCTTCCATAAAAGATATTGGATTTCTTTTATAGAATTTATATTTTTTTATTTTTTCAATTTGCTCACTAGTTAAATTTGTCATATATATTCTTCTTTGAGATATTTTAAAATTTTTTCTAAAAAAGAATTAAATTTAAACTAATTTATTTTCTCTTTACAAAAATTCTCTTTAGGGTGTTATATAAAAATGGATAAGAATGAATTAACATTTGAAGAAATGCAACAGAGATTTACAAAAAGTTTAGGAGCCTTAACGGATACTTTAATTTCTGTTGAAAAACAAATTTCTAATAAATTTGGCATTGGTTCAAAAATTGACAGAAAAGGAAAAAGACGAAGAAAAATTATTAAGGGTGGGACCATAAAAATTGAAAAAGAAGAAAAAAATTTTTCAACCCCTAGAAAAAAAGTATTTAAGAAACAAAACAATATACCCGAAGAGGATTTTATTGAATTTGAGGATAATAATATAGATGAAAATTTGAATGAAAATATTTCACGTTTAGAAAACACTCAGGATTCCTTGGATGAATCAATTGAAGAGTTACAGTCTGTGGGAGAAAATTTAGATGTAGAATCCAGAAGTATTATTAAAAAAATGGGTAGTTTTGGTTTGGGGGCTATGAAATCTTTGGCCTCTTTTGGGGTATCTGTAGCAGAAAAAAGTTCTAGACAATTAACATCCGCTCAATTATATGATGTTAGTTCTGAGATTCAACAAGCAAAAGAAAACATTAAAAAATCTTTTAAAATTGGGGCTATTGGCGGACCCGTGACCGCCGCTACGGCTAGTTTTGCTGGCGAACTTTTAAATGAGTTAATTACCTCGGGAAAAAAAGGTTTAACTAAACTTGGATTACTTAACAATGATATTTATCAAGAAAATGAAGGAATTCCCGAATTCCAGGAAGGGGGAGTAATCCCCGGAAAAGAGGGAGAAAAAAAATTAGTTTATGCACATGGAGGAGAAGTCGTATTAAATAAAGAACAGCAAGAAAGAATGCTTCAAGATTTAGAGAATATTCCTAAATCTATTTTTGAATTTCAAAGATCAATGGCGGGATCTACTATTGAAGAGACAGGATTTGGATTAAGAAAAATAGGTATGAAAATATTACCCATGGCCGGGGGAGGGTATTTAGGTTTAGAATTGGGAAAATTAATTTCTAGAATTTCAGGGTTACATGGTATTCCGGCTGCTATGTTATCCCCCGTTGTTGGAATGTTGGGATCATTCGCCACGTTTTTCTTATTAAAAAGAATTGCTGAGTCTGAAAAAGGACAAGCATTTTTACAAAAAATAAATTATGTTGTAAAATCTACCAGTGAGGCAAAAGCTCAAATGCCCATTTTAACCGGTGGGTTAATGGGTAGTATGCTTTTCAGTTCACCAAAAATGGCCCTGAAGGGAATAGAAGGATTGGGGGGTGCCGGGTTAGTGGGATTGGGGGCAGGACTAAATACCGCATTCATGCAAGGTATTGTTCCTATACTCGGATCTACAATGGGGAGGGGAATAATTGGGGGATTAGTGGGGGCCGTTGCGGGTAACATTCTTAGAGAGGCATATGTCGCGTATTATAAAGACATTCCTTTCCGTCAATTAAATGAATTACAGAAAATTGATATAAATGTTGCTGAAATTGTTGATATTTTAGGTGGGCATCCTCAACGTAAAAGTTTTATGCGAGAATTCTTAGAAGATCGTTTTCCATTCTTAAACTGGTTAGTTTTAGGCGGAGTCACTCCATTTGAACAGATTACAGGTAAAAATATTTGGGGATGGGGAAAACATTTAAAAAATAAAGTAAAAGATTTGGCCTATAAAGAAAGGGGGCAGGCTGCAAATGTAGAAGAAACATCCGAAATGCCCCCTCAAAAAATGTATGAAAAATTAACTACATCTCTTTCAAAATTACCATTTGTTATTCAAACACAAACTACTGTTTTAGTTTCTGCTATAAATCAGTCATCTATATTAATGGCAACCACATTTACCAATGAAATTGGTAAGTTAAATGATAGATTGAATGTCTCCATTACTCCTATATTTGAATTACTTGCGTCTGAAAAGATAGGAGAAAAATTACAATATAGTAATAAAAGAAAAGGAGAATCTTTTTTATATGAAAAAAGTAGAAGGCGTTTTTTATCTGCCAGAATAGATACACCAGAAATGGGTCTTCGTCGTGAAACAATAACTTTAAAAACTCCAACCACCCCAATGGAAGCTCTTGTGGCATTAAATGAACAAATGTTTTCTAATCAACAATATATGGCAAGTATGAATCAATATTTAGAGGGAATATTTAATATAGAAAAAAATAATGACGATGACCAAAAAAAGATGAAAAAAAGAGGTATGCTTGGGTTAGCTGGTAATTTTCTATCCAATTTGTCTGATTCATTCTTTTCATCCACAATTGGTATATTATCAATACTTGCGGGAATTCCCATGTTAACTGACTATTTTGGGAGAGAAAATACTTTAGATTATACTAGAATAGCAAAAATGTCTATGGGAACAGGGAAAGGTTTAACAAAAGGAGTGGCATCTGCCTCGAATAAAATTCCTAAAATGGGAAATATTAGTAAAAGGTTTTCAGAAAGATCTGATAAATTAAAAATAGCAGGAAAAACATCTAAATTTTTTAGGAAAGGACTTACTGGGTTACAGTTTGCATTAAGCGCGTGGGAACTGCACGAAGAGGGATACCCGATAACGGATGTAATATATGGGGCATTGGGAGATGTGGCGGCTACAAGTGGAGTTTTAACGGTATTGATGGCGGGAGCCGCTGCCGCGGGGTTACCTCTAACTTGGCCTGTTGTTTTGGGGTTGGGGATATTGGGCGGATTTGGAATGGATTATTTTGGGCTTGATAAAATTGCTCAAAAAATGGCAATGTCGGGCGGGCACGCTATTGAATACATAGTAAATAAAATATATGATATGGGTGGAAGTATAAAAGAATGGTGGGGTAAAGTTCCCCTCCCAAAAAAAGAAACACTCTCTATGGAATCTTCCCCCATAAAATTGTATAAACCATCCACTTCTTTTTTTGGATTAGAAGATAAATTAATAAAAGATAGATACTCCCCTCTTCCAGAAAATACAAAAATGTATTTAAATGAGGATGGAAAATTTGTCCCAGTTATATCTCAAGAAATGAGACAGCGTAATCCCCCATCAAGCGGGTACAAAATGTTTAAAGATGAAAAGACAGGTAAATTTGTTGCCACATATCCGTCATCCCTTCCGATGGCTACAATATCTACTTCCCAAAATGTAGGGCAAATTTCTAATATACCCAAACAGTCTGTTCCTGAAAAAGGAAAAAGATATTCACTTCCTACTAAATTCGAAGAAATTGATTTCGCAAAAGTTTCTACTTTAAGTTCGGAATTCGAAAGTAATAATGACCCATTTAATGCCTCCATTGGTTCAATTAAATTAACAGGTGTAAATGATAAAATTCAGGATCCAGGGGGAAGATCATTAGGTTTATGGCAAATGAGTAGTTCTACTTCTTACAATTTTATATCCAAAAGTGAAGAAGGAAGACCATATCGTAATTTTTTTAAAGATCCCACCACTAAAAAATTATTTCCCTCAGGTAGCAATAAATTTATCAATACGTGGATGGAATTAACACAAAGTCATCCATCTTTTATTAATGCTCAAAGAAATTATTTAATTAATACACATTTTAAACCTGCTTATGAATACGCATACATGGGAGGATTGCCCCACTTACATGATCCTGGTGTTCTTTCCGCAATATTTTCATGTTCCCTTCAACATGGTGGATGGCATCATATTTTGAATAGTACAATTGTGGCATTAAAAGGAGTAAAGAATGTTACTCCAAAAGATGTCATTAATACAATATATAATGAAAGAGGAAAGTATGTTTTAAGTTTAAGAAGTATAGATAAAAAACTTGCAAGAAGTTTAATTGATAACAGATATACCAAAGAACGAAAAGAAGCCTTAAAAATATCAGAAGAGGCTCAAAAAGAAAATAAAGATAGTATAAAAGAAATAGAAAAAAATATTCCAACCGATGTTATGCCTTTAATTGAAATTGCTTCAGCATTTCCTTATGAAATTGATTTAAATTCATCTGATGCCTTAAAACTAAATAAAATTGACGATCAAAGTTTATTTTCTAAGGGAATAAATGCAATTTCCGGATATATTCCAGATGCCACAGGACGTCAACAAATGATATCGAATACAATTAATTCGGTAACAGAAGGATGGAATAAAGCTTCCGGATATATTCCAGACGTTACTCAAGGAAAACAATATATATCTGGGGCCGTTGAATCTGCAACTAAAGCATTTGGAAATATATATGATGCAACCACACAAGAATATATGAATGCCGCTGGAGAAGAAATTTGGCAAGGGATACAAGATATTGGATTAACAATTTCAAATATCCCTTCAAATGCTTCTGGGGTAATTTCTCCAGATACAAGGGCGAGTATACAAAGTGACATTAATTGGTTTATGAATACCCCAAAAGTTAAGGCTACTTTAGATGTATATAATTCTCCAGAAACACAAGAAAATTTAAAAACAATAAAAGACTCAATTAGTAGTGGTGGGGAAACTGTGTTAGAATGGATAAATTCGGGTAGTAATCTTATAAAACAAACATTTGACTATGATCAGGCCCAACAAGATTTGGAAGAAAAGCAGTCTCAAGAAATTACTAATGGAATAAATACTGGGCTAAATAATTTAAATAATTCTGTAGCCAAAATTCCCCAAGAAACCACTTCTAGAATTAGTCCTATACTTACCAATTTACAAAATTTAGCCAATAATATTGTAGTTAATAATACAAATAGTTCATCAAGTAATAATGTGAATACAGGAAACAATTCTGGATTAATTAACGATGATGGTGATTTATTACCACTTATCCAAGGAAGTCTTCCCTAAATTTTAAAAATAAGGATTCCAAATATAATGGCAATTACCCCATATACAAAAGACATTCTAAAAAAAATTAATTATGATCAAATAATTGGTTTACCCCCACTATTATATGGAGAAGATGATGATTTATTAGAAAAAAGAAAAAATCTGATATTAAATTCTATGGGAGTTCTAGAAATTATTCCCGGATATCCCGGGCAGTATAGTAGTAGTAAAGATTCTGGAGGATTAAGATTGTATAATCTTGATATAGAAAAAGGATTAGAAAAATATAATGAGTTACTAAAAAACTGTTTAAAAACTTCTCCTCAAACTATTGATAGATTACATGTGGCATTTTTAAATGAAAATGCGTTTAGTGAATCTTGGTCAAATGATTTTGGAGAATCTATTTTAGAAGAGTCTTTAAATTTTGGGTTACCAACAGTTAAAGAAATGAGATTATGGTATGGAAAAAATAATTTATCTGAGGCATTAAAAGAATTATCAATTTCTACTGAGGGAAATGTACAGTATGAAAAAGAAGGTGGTCTTGGACAAAAATTATTTCAAATGTTTGAAAAATTTGGAAAACTAGGGATAAATTTTCTGGCAGAAGGAATTAGAGCAGGAGAAAATTGGGCTAAATCTTTCCTTGGCCCAGAAATGGGTGGAGCATTAATACAGGGATTATATGGTAGTAATATTGATTTTCCTTTAATTTGGAGAGGGTCGTCGTTTAGTCCTTCTTACTCTATTACAGTTAGGTTATTTAATCCATTTAATATAGGAGCCTTTGATGAGAATGGTTTTTCACAGGAAGAACAAGAAAAATATATAATTGAGCCTTTGGCAAAATTATTAATTTTAGTCGTGCCTATCGCAGATTCAAATAGTACTTTTTTTAGCCCATTAATATGTAGAGTAAATTGTCCAGGATTATTTACAATAAGAATGGGTTATGTTTCTTCGATTGATGTTATAAAAGGCGGGGATGTGAATGATGTTTCATTTTTTCAAAAACCAGGAACTATTGATGTAAAAATAACTTTTAGTGATTTATATACTTCAATGGTGCAAACCATGGAAGGTGAGGACAATCTATATGATAAAAATCGTCCAACATTAAAAAATTATATTGATAATCTTAGAGGATATACACGACCGCCTAGTATCTATTTTGATGAATATAATAGTTACGATAAAGATACTAGCGTAGTAACAGATGAGAGTGGATTTTTTTATGTTTATAACGAAGAAACAGGGGAATATGAAAAACCAAGAACTCCAAATATTGATCCAAAAGATATTCCTATAAAAACAATTTCCCAAGAGTCTAAAACAGAGGATCAAATAAATTATGAAATACAATCAGATGAGTGGTGGGATGAATCTGCATTTTTTGAACAAATGCCAACGGCATTAGACAAAAAAGAAGATATTGAAGCGTATGTAATCAAATTAAATACTTTGATTACAAATTTACAAAGTAAAGGGGATTTAACCGCGGCGGAAACTGTTGTATTAGAAACTGCTCAAAAAGAAGTTCAAGTTTATAATGAAAGATTAGCTTATGTGTCGGCAAAAATTGATTCAGGGAGCGAAGTTGTTAATTTATATAATACCGATAATCCATTAATTAATGAAACAAAACCTACCCCCCAGCGTAGTAGTGTAATGGATAAAATCCAAAGTATTACAAATGAAATCAATATTATTCAAAATAACATAGTAATATTAGAAAATACAATCAAATTACAAGAACAAGGAATGGAAGTAATCAGAAGTAGTGTAGGTAACAAAACAATCGAAGAAAATAAAGAAGAGTTAAATAAATTAAAAGAGAAATTAAAAATAAATAATGAATTAATTATAAATCTAAAAGATAAAATGAAAGAAGCTTCCTTAAACTCAATCCAAACGGAAGTTAATATTAGTTCGGAAGTGATATACTAACATATTCTATTTCTTATAAATAAAGTTAGATAATTAACTAAGAAAATTACTAATTGTGACTTATTCATGCTTTTTAATTGGTAACCAATTTTTAAAGAAAAGATTAGTTTTAATATTTCTTCACGAACAACATAATTTCCTATTTTTATTTTTTTTTCAATTCTTCTTAACAATAAGAGTCTTTTCTTTTCTATACAGATAGTCTTCAATTCAAGAACTCTATCCATTAATATAATTATAAAACGAATTTGAGTTAAAAAATCTACATCTGAAAGTTCTTCTATAATTGAAATACCAATATCTTTTCTAATTCCGCTCAATTCAATAGATTTCAACAATGCGTATTGATCTTTCTCTCCATATGTACAAATTAAAGTTGCAATTTTATCAGCCATAACTTGAGTGGATTTAATTTCAATCTGCTCTTCTTCATCTTCGGGTAATTTGGCAAACCCAACTTTTTCTTCTTCAATTATTTTAAAATATAGATTTGCAAAAGCTCTAAAAGACTGTTGGATTCTATGCCGTAAATGATAAATAATGTCAACTAGAAACATACCTTGATCTAATTTACCATTTTTTAGAAAAACAGTTTTTTTCTTTTGAAATTCTACTTCTGATAAATAAAGTAAAGCAGACCCAATCCCACCTTTGGTTTTGTATAAATGTTTACTTGATAAATTATCCAAAGCTAGACTCCACACTTCAGAATTACAATGTCTGACCATATGAGCATGGACTCTATTAGCATGAAATCTTATAGATAATAATTGAAAAAATAATTTAGTTAAATCAAATTGTTTTGTTTTGAAAAAATATGCAATGCAATATAAAATTAAAGATGTTTGTTTATCTGTTATAATTTTTGCATTTCTTAATTTTTTAGGAATTACTGTGGTTCTAAATTCTTTTAAAATCTTATCATCAATACCGGTAAGTTTAATTAATTCTTCCCAACGTTTAACCGTTTTGATATAATAGCATGG
>ENA-UPSM01000198-UPSM01000198.1-activated-sludge-metagenome-genome-assembly--contig:-NODE-198-length-89986-cov-19.211429_pt1 | contig 89986 bp, 89 predicted proteins | sample MGYA00238181_ERZ773283 | MGnify/ENA primary metagenome ERZ773283 (study PRJEB29023, sample SAMN05720199) | activated sludge metagenome | isolation source: Anaerobic digester | place: Japan... | reverse complement strand
ACCCGCTGGCGGATGACCTGACCCAACTCATCCAGCATTTTCTGCGCATCTTCGATGGAATTTGCCTTGGCGGTAATCCGGATATCAATTTGACCAGCATGGGCGGATAACCCAACCGTGGGATTGGATAATTTCTCAAGGTCGCCAATCATTTCGTCCAGTTGGGATTCTCCCAGTCCAGCACAGTGCAGCACAAGCGCTTGTATCGTGCCTTTGAGATCAAATTTTTCCTTCAAATATGGAAGAATGACATTTTCCATCAGGAATTCCATTTCCCGCGGAACACCGGGCAGGCTGATAATTACGCTTCCGCCTGTTTCTGTAATGAAGGCAGGTGCCGTACCGACCAAATTCTCCACAGGAATGGATCCTTGCGGAATGTATGCCTGGCGTTTGTTGTTTTCGGTTGCCTGTCGACCAAATCGTTCAAATCTTGCCTGGATTTGCCCCCATAATTCCGGGCGGTATTCCAGGGGAACATTGACAGCCAGGGCAACAGCCTGCCTGGTGGGATCGTCAACCGTGGGTCCCAATCCGCCGGTGGTAATGATAATTTGCGCACGTGTGAGGGCTTCCCGCAATGCCTGGGCAATCCGTTCGGCATTATCTCCGATAATAGCTGTCCGAAACAGGTCGATTCCAGTATCGCGCAGATGACGGGCAATGTAGCGGGTGTTGGTGTCTTGTATTTCGCCGAGCAATAACTCGGTTCCAAGTGCAATGATTTCTGCTGTTGGCATTGTTTTCCTCGATACCTTTAATTTGGATTGATGCACGCCTCAACTTCGGCGCGCAACGTTTGCATGGGAATGAATAATTTGGAGGACTTGTTGTCATCATTTAAATACCGGATGACATCCAGGACACATTGGTACAATTGTTCAGGAGAAAGTCCGGAACGATTTACCAGGATACCGGAGTGGGATGATGAAAGAAAAGGATGGGTGATGATGACCAGTCTGCCATCATCCGAAGCCAGCCTGGCAGCTGGAATGGGGTCAAATGTACAGCTTAAGTCGAAAATGACGGGGATGGAGGCATTCTCCAGCAACCGGTTGTATGCCTGCCGGGCAGGTTCCGGCAGCCCCATGCTATCCTCTATGGACCATTCCACTGGATGATTCTTGACATCATGGTTCTGCTTCAGTGCAGATTGTAGATCATCCCATTGTTCCATTGATGATGGGCAGGCGGGATCTCCTATTGGCATGACAACCCCCAGGGTCAGCTGATCATCCTTTTGAAGCGTAATGCAGAAAAGAGGATCCTTGCAGGATAATTGCTGGCAGCCGGCAAGGCTAAAACTGAAGAAAAGCAAAAGGGACAAATTCAGCACATGTCGATTTGAAGGCATTGATAATCCATGGAAAAATAATCACCTGGGGAAAAAAGGTGCCTCCGCCAAGTTTGAGATAGTGTAGCACAAATCCAATGAAACGGGGAATGATGTCACATAAAAGGATCATTCACCGATATTGTGGGTTAAAATGGTTCTCATGGATAAAAAACAGATTGGGCAATGGGGAGAAAACAGGGCTGCGGAATTTCTGCAGGAGAAGGGGTATGAGATCATTGCGCGAAATCAGCGTACGCCTTACGGTGAATTGGACCTTGTAGTGCGATCTGCGGATGAAATCATTTTCGTTGAGGTTAAGACGCGCACCAGCAGGCGGTATGGTTATCCCGAAGAGGCGGTTACACCCCGGAAACGGGAGCACTTATTAAATGCGATTGCCTGCTTTTTACAGGAACATCCAGAATGGGAACAACCCTGGCGGGTGGATGTAATTGCAATTGAGGGGAATCCTGATGAGAGCTGTCCAAGGATCACATGGTTTGAAAATGCAATCCGAGCCTAAGATTCCCCTGGTTGTCTTGCTTGGACCGACAGCTGTGGGAAAAACTGAATTATCCCTGCAGATTGCCGAGACCCTGGGCGGTGAAATTGTCTCTGCTGACTCAAGATTGTTGTATCGAGGGATGGATATTGGGACCGCCAAGCCTGGCTGGAACGAACGAAAACGGGTGCCGCACCACCTTATTGACGTAGCCAATCCTGATGAGATCTGGAGCCTGCCAATGTATCAACTGGCAGCTGGCAAAGCCATCCAGGAGATTTACCAGCGGGGCAATCTGCCCTTTCTGGTGGGGGGAACTGGACAATACATTTGGTCTCTGGTCCAGGGTTGGCAGCCCCCTCAGGTGGCACCAGATCCAAAAACGCGGGCAGTGTTGGATGCGTGGGGGAGAAAGATTGGATCTGAAACCTTGCACCGGCAATTGTCCTTGCTGGACCCGGAGGCTGCAATCCATATTGAAGCCAATAATTTGCGACGGGTATTGAGGGCATTGGAGGTAATTTTTACAACCGGGCGAAAATTTTCAGAACAGCGTAGGCGGGGGGACAGTCCATACAATTCCTTGTTGATTGGTTTAACCCGATCCCGGCAGGAAATCTATGCCCGTGTTGATCAGCGGATTGACCAGATGCTTGCAGATGGCTGGGTTGAGGAGGTGCGGGATTTGTTGAACCAGGGATATGACCCTCAACTATCCGCGCTTTCTGCCATTGGCTACCGTGAGATTTGTGCTTACCTGAAAGGAAAATGCACACTGGATGAAGCGGTTAAATTGGTGAAACGTCAGACCAGGGTTTTCATCCGGAGGCAGGCAAACTGGTTTAAATTGGATGATCCATCCATCCATTGGTTTGAGATGAACGATGCTCCAAAGACAAAAATCATGGAGTTAATCAGGTTAAATTTTAATAATTAAATAAAAAATGGCAGACCTTACTTCTGCCATTTTTTAGCAATAGACGATTTGGTTAATTGTTGTGAGGAACCAGCGTGGGGATGCCGGATGTTTTGGGAACAGGCGGTGGGAAGATGGCTTCAAACTCCTCCCGGGAGAGGGTTTCCACTTCCAATAATTTGTTGGCAACTGCATCCAGTTCCTGCCTGTATTGGGTAAGAATCCGCCGGGCTTCCATATATGCCTCATTCACAAGGCGGCGGACTTCCTGGTCAATTCGTTCCGCAACAGCTTCCGAATAATCCCGTTGTTCGGAGATTTCACGACCGAGGAAAATCAACTCCTCTTTTTGTCCATAGACCATTGGACCGAGTTGATCGCTCATTCCCAGGCGGGTGACCATGGTGCGAGCCATCTGTGTGACCCGTTCAATATCATTGGATGCACCAGATGTAATGTCATCAAATACAATTTCTTCAGCAGCACGTCCGCCAAGCAAGCCAACCATTTCTGCCAGCAATTTCTTGCGCGGCATGAGGGTGCGATCCTCCTGGGGGAGGGCAAGGGTATACCCGCCTGCCATTCCCCGGGCAATAATGGAAACCTTGTGAACAGGGTCTGATTCTGGGAGTACGTTCATAACAACTGCGTGACCTGCTTCGTGGTACGCAACAATCCGCTTTTCCTCGGGATTAATCAGGCGACTCTTGCGTTCCGGTCCGGCAATGACGCGTTCGATGGCTTCTTCAAATTCCGACTGTCCGATGGATTTCTTGTTGCGCCGGGCAGCCAGGATGGCTGCTTCGTTCACCAGGTTTTCCAGGTCAGCGCCAACGAAGCCGGGGGTGGCTCGGGCAAGTACAGACAGGTTAAGGTCAGGATCCAGCGGTTTCCCACGGACATGCACCTTAAGAATGGCTTCTCGGCCGCGAACATCCGGGCGGTCCAGTACCACACGACGATCAAACCTGCCTGGGCGCAGCAAAGCTGGATCCAGGATATCCGGGCGGTTTGTGGCTGCTACGATGATGATGTTGGTATCCGTATTAAAACCATCCATCTCCACTAGCATCTGGTTCAGGGTTTGCTCACGTTCGTCATGGCTTCCACCCAAACCCGCACCACGCTGTCGTCCGACAGCATCAATTTCATCGACGAAGACGATGCAGGGAGAGTGCCGCTTGGCTTGATCAAACAGATCACGTACGCGGCTGGCGCCCACCCCAACAAACATCTCCACAAATTCCGAACCGGAAATTGAGAAGAAAGGTACTCCCGCTTCCCCGGAAACCGCCTTGGCGAGCAGGGTTTTTCCAGTTCCGGGAGGTCCTACAAGCAGTACACCCTTTGGGATGCGGGCGCCGAGGGCAATGAATTTCTGCGGCTCGCGCAAAAATTCCACAACCTCCTGTAATTCCTCCTTGGATTCATCGACACCAGCAACATCATCAAATGTGACCGTGGGATGATCACCAGAGAACATGCGTGCCCGGGACTTGCCAAATGAAATTGCTGCATTGTTGCTGCCCTGCGCCTGCCGGAAGATGAAGAAGAAACCGGCAATCAGGATGAGGAATGGCAGGACATATCCAACAGCTGTCAGAACATTCCACCAGGCGCTTGGGGGTTTAAATTCCAAGTCAATATTGGTGGCTGCAAGGTCCTCCTGCGTAACACCAAGTAGAATCAATTGGTCAATCAGGGTGGATTCTGGTTCCTTGGTGGATGTTTTTTCTGTCCCATCCTTGTAGGTAATGGTCAATTCATTCTCTGTGGTTTCTATTTTCATGACCTGGCGGGCTTTAATATCAGCCGCCACCTGATTTAGATTGATCGCTTCCGGATTCCCGCGCTGATTGAAACCAACCATAATCATTGTAATGATGGCGATGAACAACAGCAGGTAGATCAGGAACGATGAATTTCGTGAATTCACGGACACCTCCAATATTTACATAGGACCCCTGTATGGGGTTGGTACCATGATTATACCAATCAAGGCACTCTGTTTCCAGAGTATGTCGATTCTATTCAGTGATTATTAATAAAAGTATTACAAAAATCCATCCCAATTCAGTTAAATGATGGACCGGATTTCCTCCAGGAAGATGCGATCCTGGGCTATCACGGTTTCAATCCATTCCATGATTGATGTCGATCCACCACCAGCCTGCAGGGTGGTGGTGTTCCAGTTCTCCAGTGGAAGGGAATGCAGAATCTGGATTACCTCCAACCTTGCTTGATAAAATTCCGCCAATGCCTGCCCGCCTATGTTATTTGGGTTAACCCTGTCTGTTCCGTGAAGAATGACGGCTTCTTTATTTTTACTGAAATGTTTCAACTGCGCAAGGTTGATCTCCACCTCCCGATCCCTGAGGTGGCAGACCAGGGCAGCCAGGTTGCTTTGTTTTCCCGGAAACGCATTCATCCAGGTGGAATCAGGCATATTTCTCAAAAGAGTATCAATCGCCGCGGGTGTGGCTTTCAGGAATGCCAGCATGGCGGTTGGGGTTTCTGGTTTGGGGAGGGTTCGTTGCTCCAAGTGGGTATCCAGCCATGGGTAAAAATTTTCCAGGGAGTGAGAACCAACCCCGGCAGGTTTCTGGATTTCAGATGAATGATGAATATGATAGGTTGTGATTCCAATTGCCTGTGCCGGGAGGATATCATCTTCATAACTATTGCCGATCATGACAACCGGCTCGTCGTTCCAGCCGATTTTGGCGAGAATTTCCGCGTAATATTCCGGGCTTGGTTTTGAAAAGTGGAAATTTTCATAGGTGGTAACCAGATGATAGGGGTACTTGATGACTGGAAGATTAGCCCATGCAAGCCGTTGATGGATTGCTGTTACTGGAAAGAGGGGATTGGTAGCCACAACCACCCGGTACCCGCGCTGAAAAGCTCGTTCCACGCATTCGATTGCATCTTTCCGGGGAGAGGTGATTGGCTGCAGGGAAGGAAAAACCTCTTCGTAAAACTTGATCAGGATTGGGTGAAGTTCATCCTTGGGGATCCCGATGGAAGGATAAAAATCGGCATCAAAGGCATGTTCCAGCGTGATGGTCGGATTGGTATTGCGTATCATGCTGCGCGTGGCATGCAGAAGGCAGGCTAACATCCGATCCGGTGACACCCGGCTGGAAAGTGCCTGCCCAAGAGCCTGGAAATATGCTGTTTGGAACTGCTCAAATGGATTGGTCAGCAGGGTGTCGTCCAGGTCAAACAGTAACGTGATACTCATTGTTCCTCAATAAACGCATCGGGTAAATCATGACATAAGCCACAACCAACATGAGGTTCCTTGACGATCCCCTGGGAACGCGAACAATAAGCTGTGATGATCACTTTTCTTTTCAAACCGGGAAGCTTTCGTTTGATGGATGCAGAAAGGGTCATATTTGGACATGAGTTTGCCTGGAGTATTCCGGGAACTGGACAGGCTTTACACAAGTCCGCAGTCCAATGATTTGGGGGAGGTTGATGCCCGATCAATCTACATTCTTCTGCATTTTTCCCGCGGTAATAGTCGCCATAAAAATATTTACATTCTTTTCCGGCAGGTGTCCGCATGTTCACTCTCCTGATAGAAGGGATGGCATTTTTCCAGCGGGGGCAGCCAGAAAAATGCCATCCAATTTTTTGGGGTTGATTTCTGCCAACTAACTCATTACACGGGTTACATAGGATCCCGAGCGGGTATCCACGCGAATGGTGTCGCCCTGGCTGACAAAATAGGGAACGTCAACGTACGCGCCGGTTTCAACTTTCACCCGCTTTGTCACGCCAGTTGCCGTATCACCCTTGACAGCAATTTCAGCTTCCACGACCTTCAAATCCACCGTGGTTGGCAATTCGATATCAATCGGGTCGTTGTTATAGAATGTGAGTTTGACTTCCATTTCCTCTTTAAGGAATCCTGCCACATCTTCCAGGACATCGTGTTTGATGGGGTATTGCTCAAAAGTCTCGACATCCATGAAGTAGTACAGATCTCCATCGGTATAGAGATACTGTGCGTTATGAAATTCCAGACGAACATCCTGCACCTGAGCACCGGAGATGAATGTGCGTTCCAGCGTAGTCCCGGTGAGGAGGTTGCGTGCCTTGATGCGGATGGTTGCGTTGCCGCGCCCCGGTTTGTTATGGCTGTATTCCAAAACCTTGAATAAACCGCCATCCAGTTCAAAAGTCACGCCTTTACGAAGATCATTTACATCAATCATTTTTATATCCTTACATATTACCTTGAAATTAATCCGGTTGATTATAGCGCGTTGTGGTCATACTGACAAGAAAAAGGGCTGCATGGGTATCCATACAGCCCTTAATAAGGTGACCAAGAGCAGTTAGCCCAAGTCTGGCTCAATTAACCCGTAGGTTCCATCGCGGCGGCGGTAGAGGATATTGACTGCGTTGGTGTTTGCATTGAAGAAAATAAAGAAATTTTCGTGTCCCAGAAGAGCCATCTGTTCGAGGGCTTCATTTTCATCCATGGGAACAAGGGTGAATTTTTTCCGCCGGACGATCACGGGTGGTTCTTCAACTTCAGCCGGGATTGTCTCCTGGACTACTTCGGAAGCAGGGGTTCCATCTCCTCGCCCGCGGACGCGCTTTCCTTTTAGCCGCTCAATCTGGCGCTGCATTTTATCCACTGCGGCATCGATGGCGGCGAAAATGTCATCTGCACGTTCCTCGGTACGCAGAATGTAGCCGGGTCCTCGCAGGGTAATTTGTGTAACATACCGGTCAGCTGAGCTTCGTGCAGACTTGGAGTGGGATAAGTCCACCCGGGCTTCTTCTATATCATTCAGGAATCGATCCAATTTGGATACCTTGCGTGTGGCATATGTTTCCATGCGCTCGGTGGTTTCCATGTTCCTTACGAAGATATCTACTTTCAGGTCCATATTTTCCTCCTGTGAAATTGGGGTATGGATAAAATGGGTGTCTCAGAGACAATAATCAGCCCAATAAACTTTCCGGATGGGCTGCCAAACCTGCCCGTGCAAGGGTGATTCCGTACACCTTTCGTGCTCCAGCTTCCATCAGGGCGGTTGAACAAGCCCGCATGGTCGCTCCTGTGGTCGTCACATCATCGATCACGAGAATATTCTTCTCTTCCACTTCCTCAGAATGGGCAGTAAATGCATGACAAACATTCTCCCTTCGCTCCTGCCCGGTGAGACCGACCTGACTGGTTGTGTGCTGTGTGCGAACCAGCGCACGGTCAGATATTGGAATATCGAGAGCTAGGTGTAGTGGAATCGCCATATACTTGGATTGATTATAACCCCGTTCTTGAAAACGTTGTTTGCTGAGAGGCACTGGAATCATGAGATCAAATTCCCATTCAAGCGAACCCAGCAGGGAGAGGAGCAAGGGGGCAAATGTCTCTCCCAATCCGATGTTTCTTTCGTATTTCAATTGTTGGATTGCCTGTCGCAGAGAGCCGTGATAGATTCCCCACGAACGAAGAGCTGTGAAATCGGGCGGGTTGTTCCGGCATTCGTGACAAAGACTTGCATTTGGGGTGGGGGCACCACAAATGGGGCAGATGGGAACATCTTCCAGGCGGATTACCTGGTTCAGGCAAGAATGACACCAACGATCCCCCAGTTTCCCACAGCCGCAACATGCAGGGGGAAATACCCAATCCAAAGCATTCCACAAAAAATGATAGGATCGGTAGGGCAGCGAAACCTTGCCCTTTGGAATCATCCCTTCACTCCAGGTGGTTATTTTGTGAACATCTCACCAAGGGCGGACTGCATTAAACGGAGAACAGCCGGAGTAAGCAGAACAATCATGATGGTTGGAAAAATCAACAACGCCATTGGAATCAGCATTTTTACGGGTGCTTTATGGGCTTTTTCTTCAGCAATCTGGCGGCGCCGAATGCGCATTTGATCCGATTGGATGCGAAGAATTTTTGCCAGGCTGACGCCTAATTGTTCACTTTGAATAACCGCGGCGGTGAAACTGGTCAGCTCGGTCAGTCCAATTCGGTCTGCCATATCCCGCAGTGCTTCCTTGCGAAGTTTTCCAAGCTGAATTTCCCGTAAAACACGGGCAAATGCCAAGGATAATTCATTTTCCCATTTTTCGCATACTTTTTGAAGGGCAGCTTCAAATCCCAAACCTGCTTCCACGCAGATTGTCAGAAGGTCCAGCGCATCTGGCATTGCTTTTCGAATTTCATTTTGACGTCGCTGAATTTTGCTGGTCAGCAGCATCTGGGGCATTGCAAAACCCATCAAACCAGCCAAGACAGCAACCAGGACGATTCTGCTTGTTGGCCAATCTGCTGTTCCGAGGGTGAATGCCAGTACAATCACTCCAGCCAGGACAAACATCAACACAAATTGTCCAACCAGGACCATGGATGGGTCCAGGTTGGCTGGGCTGCCTGCAAGTTCCAGTTTTCTCTGGATGGATTGAAGTGCGTTTGCAGGCGTGAACTTGGTGGCAATTTCCCCCAACTTCCGTGCCACAGGCAGGATGACACGCTCCGAGAACGGTCGGGACAGTTCCAGTTTGCGGAGATCAACCGGTTCACCATCCTGGCTTAGTTCTTCAAGCCGGTCCAGCAGGGCACGCTCGTCGGAGGTTTTGGGACTGCGAAGTCCAATGACAGTCAAAATAATTGCAAAAGCAACTATGGCTACAATGATGACAATCAGTAAAATATCCATCGCGTGATTGCTCTCCTTCCTTTGCTAGACCTCGATATCGGCAATTTTTGTCATCACAAAATAACCGATGATGATAAGAACTGCTGATACCCCAAGCGATATGTAACCACACATCCCACTTTCGGGTCTAAAAAATGTCATCATGTAATCCCTGTTCATGACATACAATAACAACATCAGGATTACCGGGAGCATGGATAGAAACCTGCCGGAATAGATTACTTGGGAAGTCAGGACCCGGATTTCCCCCTTAATCCGAACTCTTTCCCGAATGGTGTAAGAGATGGTATCCAGGATTTCAGCCAGGTTGCCGCCAACTTCCCGCTGGACGTTGATTGCAGTGATCACAAGGTCCAGGTCATCAGATGGAATTCTGGTTAGCAGGTTATCCAGGGCGCGTTCCATTGGAATGCCAAGCTGCATTTCCTGGACAACCCGGCGAAATTCATCACAAATGGGGGCGGGGAGTTCCTTGCTAACAGCTTCCATTGCCTGCATGGTGGAAAAACCAGCCCGAAGGCTGTTGACCATCAGGTTTAACATATCGGATAATTGATCGTTAAATTTGTGCAGCCTCTTCTTTTGTTCGCCTTTGACATACATTCCCGGAAGGAGGAATCCGATGAATGCTCCAACTGCGGCAAGCAGGAGCGATTTTCCTCCAATGACATACATTAAAACAGCCATCAAAAATACCGCTATGATCATGATGGCAATATATTCACCGGTTTTTATTTTTAAGTTCGCCTGTGCAAGATCCCGGGAAATTTTGTCACCGTAGGTTGATTTGTCCACCCGGCGCGTGATCCAGTCCGTGAGAGGGGTGGCGGCAGCTTTACGGATCTCAGCCTGTTCTTCCTGGCTGACGTATCGATCAATTCGTTCATCAACACTGGTGCGCTCCGACCTGGCGGAAACCACGATGCCAACAATGAGCAAGAGCAGGGCAAGCCCTCCTCCAATTCCAAGAATTAAAATGGGATTCATATCCATTCCTGCCTTTCCAAGAAGGATTGGTCTGTGGTCGCAATCACCTTCGGCGTTCTCCCATACCAAATATGGAAGGTGATAACTTGATCCCGGCTGCATCCAGTTTATCCATAAATTTCGGGCGAAGACCGCTTGCGCGCAAGCGTCCTTCCACTTTATTGGTGTTTGGATTGATGCCGGTTTGCTCAAAGAAGAAGAGGTCGGTTAATGTGATGATTTCACCTTCCATGCCGGTGACCTCACTGATGTAAACAACTTTACGCGTGCCGTCCCGCAGGCGTTCCTGGTGAATGATGAGATCAATGGCGGAGGATACCTGCTCGCGAATTGCCCGGACCGGAAGATCCATGCCTGCCATCATGGTCATGGTTTCCAGACGAGCCAGGGAGTCGCGCGGGCTATTGGAGTGGAGGGTTGTCATGGAACCGTCATGACCTGTGTTCATGGCTTGCAGCATATCCAATGCAGCTTCATCGCGAATTTCGCCAACAATGATGCGATCCGGACGCATACGAAGGGCATTAACCACCAGTTGCCGGATGGTGATTTCACCTTTTCCCTCAATGTTGGGCGGACGGGATTCCAATGTGACAACATGTTCCTGGCGTAATTGGAGTTCTGCTGCATTTTCAATTGTGATAATGCGCTCATCTGTTGGGATATACGAGGACAAGACGTTCAGTAAAGTGGTTTTCCCAGACCCGGTGCCACCCGATATTACAATATTAACGCGTGCCGTTACACAAGCTTTCAAAAATTCAACCGCCTCTGGTGTAATGGATCCATATTCAATCATTTGATCCACGGTGATCGGTTTTTTGGAGAATTTCCGGATTGTGATGACAGGACCGACTAATGAAATGGGCGGAATGACAGCATTAACACGAGAGCCGTCCGGCAGGCGGGCATCCACATAGGGACTGGATTCATCAATGCGGCGACCGAGTGGAGAAACAATCCGCTCAATAATCCGCATAACATGTTCATTGTTTTCAAAGGTCATGGGAACGCGGTAAATTTTCCCTTTTCGTTCCACATAAATATTCTTATGCCCATTCACCATGATTTCAGTAATGGTTTCATCTTCCAATAACGGCTGCAAAGGACCAAATCCAAGAATTTCAGCCGTGATCTGATCAAACATCCTTGCCCTTTCGGGCTTGGAGAGGATGATGTTTTCTTCACTGAGGATTTGCTCAAACAACTCAAAAATTGTGCGGCGAACCTCGTCCACTTTTGAAACATCAATTGAGGGATTCAGGGTGGATAGAAGTTTTGTCTGTACCCGGTTTTTGATATCTGCGTATTTATCTGAAACAGGACCCTGCGATGGTGGTACAGCGGGTCGAGATTGAGCCGGTGTGGCTGGGGTTTGTGATGAGGGGGTTACCGGATCGCTGTCATTTTTAATTCGCCTGAGGATGGACATGATTTATCCTTTCTGTGAGGCGGTTAGCGTTTCGCCGGAATGGTTGGTTGTTCTTCGCCTGCTTTGTTGATCAAGTCTTTCACGGAATCGGCAAGGGCAAGGATGCTTTTACCGGGTGTGGACCCGCGATTATCCACCATGAAGGGGACGCCTTTGTTGATGGACAGGCTGACAATTCGATCATCTTCAGCAAGGACCTGCAAGATCGGCTGCCGCAGGCTTTCGCCGACATTTTTGGGGGCGATGTTCAACTGCTTGTTGTAGCGATTCATGACAAACAGGATGCGGCTGCGGGCGATGCCGGATTTATCCATCAGGTTGAGAAACAGGTTGCAGGATTTAATGGATGGAATATCCTGGGTTGTTACCAGAACAATTGCATCTGAAAGGTCCAGTGCGGTTTGTACAATATCGGTGAGGTAAGAAGTGGTATCTATGATTACCCACGAGTAGATTTTTTGAAGGTATTGGATGAGCTTGCTGAATTGCTCTCCGGAGACATTATCATAATGCTCCGGTTTTGGGGGGGAAAGCAGGACATTGATACCCGTTGAGGTATGGGTTACCAGGACCTCGTGGATGATATCCGGATCCAGTTCGTCCACACGGGGAGCAAGATCCATGATGGTATTTTTGCCTTGCTCATTTAAAAATACAGCAATGTCTCCGTATTGAAGGTTTCCATCCACCAGGGCTACTGTTGTGTCGTCCTTCTGGAGTGCAATCGCCAGGTTCACAGCGATTGTGGTTTTACCAGAACCACCTTTTGGGCTGTAAACCGTGACAACCTTTCCAAAGTTGCTGCCGGCTTGAATGAAAGGTATAACCGGACCGGTTTGCCCTGAAGGACCAAGAACAATACCCGCTTTTCCACGTTCATCTGCTGCAACTGCACCTGCTCTTCGGATGGCGGATGTCAACTCGTCAATCATTGGGGGTTTGGCGAGAAAATCGCGTGCCCCTGCAAGCATTGCCCGGCGCATGTAGTTGGGATCATTTTGCACCGAGAGGATAACCACCTGGGTAAAAGGCACCTTGCGCCGGATTTGTTCTGTGGCGGTAATCCCGTCCATATCCGGCATGTTGATGTCCATGATGACCACATCGGGGCGGGTCTGTACGGACATATCCACAGCTTCTTTGCCTGTGCGGGCGGTCCCAATGACTTCAATCAATGGATCAAATTGAAGCATCCGGCGGATGCTTTCCCGCGTATCGGTGATGTCATCTACAATGAGTACCCTGATTTTTTCAGGTGGTGCCATGCTTGCTCCGTAAATTTAGGGGTGATGCCGTCCCGATATTGAAACCGGGACGGCATTAAGATTGGTCAGAATGAGCTTGCGATTTTCACTAAGGAATTTGCGGCAAGGGGTATGGAGGTTCTTCGTACATGGGCTCCACACCAAAGGGCAGTTTGGCTGGCAACGGGATTGCTTTCTGGTCCATGAGATATTGCTGGGTGACTGCATCGGTAACAAACTGGGAGCCATCGACAGGGTTGCGCATGGAGAGATTAATTCGGATTCCGGAAAGCATCATGTAGTTGAGCAGAACAGACTCCTGGGGAGAGACAATCAGTGTGACCACTTCCGGTTTTGGTGTTTCAACAGGAGCAGCCTCTTCACCTTCAGCTTCCTCTACTGGAGCTTCTTCGGCAACAATCTCAGTGGTTTCAAGAGGGAATTCGCCAAGTTTCAACACAATGGCATCCTGGATGATGTTCTGGCAGACCAGGCGCGGGCGCTGGGGTTCGGATGGCACGATGTACATGACTTCATCCATTAATTCGTTCAGTTCGGTTCGCCCGGTATAGGATGGTCCTTCAATCACCGTACCATCTGCCTGGGTAATGTTGCCAATATTGGTTGCCGTGCCCAGGATGAGTTCGCCTTCAAAACCACTGATCATTACCTGCCCGGTGAGGTTGGGCAATTCCGTCTGCCATTCCGGATCGACATCCACCAGCCACATGCAGCCAACCACCATCACGTGATCACCAGGGAGTAATCCGTAGGAGACTGAAGTCAAGCCATTTACCGGAATGGAAAGAGCCGTCTTGCCAGCTGGAATATCAAATGAGGGCGACCATTCATTTCCGCCCATATCTGTAATCAGGCTGGTTGTCAGAGGGATTCTTGCATCGAGATCGTAACGGGCGGTTTTGCCAATCACGTCTTCCTTGTCAATGAAGAATGTGCCCTCCGTCAGTTCTTCCTTGGGGTATGCGATTGTGGCAAGCATTTCTTCTGTAATCGCCACGCCACGCGGAATGGACTGGGCTGTGATGATGATATCCTCGGTTTCGGTCTCCACCTGGTCAGGAGTGATTTCTCCTGGTGAGGCAGGCTTGAGACTTCCACCAAAGTATTGAAAATATACATAGACGCCGCCGAGAATCACAATCAGTAACAGCGCCAAAACGATAATAAGCGCACCACCTTTTTTCTTGCCACCAGCCATTGTTTAATCCTCCTGGCGATTCAAAAATTCTTTCTGAATGTAGTAATTATACGGTAAAAACAGGAATGCGTGACCCAAATTGGGATATAAAACCAGGTGCAAGAACTGAGCCAATCAATGAATAATGATGATTCCACGAAGAAAGGCCCTGACGATTCAGGGCCTTTCGTCATGTCTAACTTGGTTGAATGGATTTGTTGGCAAGCCAACGTTGAAATACTAGATGGCGTCTGTAACTTGAGAGAACACACCACCAACTGCGGGTCCCAAAATGGCAAGAATAACAATCACAACAACAGCCACCAAAACGAGAATGAGGGCATATTCTACGAGACCCTGACCCTTTTCTTTCGGAGCAAATAACATAGCAATTCACCTCCTTTCTGCTCAGAATACTATTTACAACTAAGCCATATTATAGACGAATCTCTAGTTTATACAAGTACCCGCGCTTTACAAATACCTTACAACAAGATGAGTATTGCATCGTTTTTTTGTGGACTGCGTATATTGTTGTAGATTGAGAGTACATTGCTTGTTGAGGATAATTTTTAACGCTATAATAATCTCATCCAAATTGTGTTTGTTTATCCAACCGGAGCCAAAAAGGAGGCATCATGAGTGAAATATTTGACCAGGTAACCGGAGATCAGGATCCCTTGACCAAGCTGCTTGGGAAAATTCCTGGATTTAAGGGATACGTCGAGCGGCAGAGCCGGAGAGCTTCCGACAAACTTCTGCGGACAATGATTGCTGATCATTTCGAAGCCTTGTGGCAGCGGATTTCCGGCTTGCAGAAGGAATTGATCAATGAAGGCGAAATTGCTTACATTGACGATCTGGAATCCGCCGCCATTAAACTGCGCCAGTTTATTGACCGGGTTCGTACAGCATCGTATGGATATTCTGCATTTTTTGCGGCTGTCAAAATCGGGGAGGAAGAACTGGCAAAGCTGTATGAATATGACCTTGCGTTGTTAAATTCTGAAGCCGAGGTTGCTAACGCGATTGATAATGTGGAATCCTCCATTGGAACCGATGGATTAAAAGCAGCCATCCGTAACCTGACCACGCTTTCTCAACAATGCGTGGACGCGTTTAACAAGCGGGCTGAAGTTATCCTGGGTGAATCCCAGTCCAGTTAATTCATCCGGAAAATTCACGGAAAGGGAGTCGAGTATCATGGCAAGAGTATTTGATGTTGTTGAATATCCAAGCGAGATGCTGGATGAAATCGTCCATCGTTTTCCCGAACAGGGGATTGCTGATTTGCGGATTGGTTCGCAGGTCATTGTCCGCGAGGCACAACGCGCCGTGTTCTTCCGGGACGGAAAAGCCCTGGATACGTTTGGACCCGGGCGTCATACGATTGTGACAGCCAATATTCCCATGGTTGTGGATTTGATTGGCAAGGTGTTTAACGATCGAACGCCATTCACGGCTGAGGTGTATTACGTCTCCATGCGGGAATTTGCAGACCGAAAATGGGGCACTCCGCAACCCATCCTGGTTCGCAATCCTGGAATGGGGCTGGGCGTTGCTCTGTTAACTGCATTTGGTTCATACAGCTTCCAGGTGAGTGATCCGCAGCAGTTTGTTACCCAGATTGTTGGGGCGCAGGGGATGTATCGTACATCGGATATTGAAAATCGGCTGCGCTCAATGTTGCTTTCAAAGCTGCAGGATATTTTGGGTGAAACAGGTGCCAAGCACAGCGTGGCAGAATTAATCGGGCTGACTGAGGAAATTGGCGCGGGAGTGCGCGCCAAAGCCCAGGATGATTTTCTTGCGATTGGTTTGACCCTTAAGACCTTCTACCTGGCTAACTTGAAACCATCCGAGAAATCTGCAGAAGAACTTCGCCAGATGGGCATGCTGGATTTGCAGACCTATACCCAGCTGCAGGCTGCGGATGCAATGCGGGATGCAGCCCAGAACCCCAGTGGTGGAGCTGGTTTGACTGCGGGTATTGGTGCTGGAATGGGAATTGGAGGTGCCATTAACCAGGCTATGCAAGGTATGACCGGGGCTGGTCAGGCACCTCAGGGCGGTGGGGCAGCTCCAGCTGCGAGTGGAACTGGCGCCATTCCATCCGTCATGACCCCTTCCGAGGTGGCAGGCATCCTTAAGGTTTCTGAAGAAGATGTGGTTGCAGCCATCACGGCGGGCGAATTGAAAGCCCGGAAAATTGGGAATGCCTACCGTATCAGCAAGGAAGCACTTGAGGAATATCTCAAGGGATAAATTGAGTCTCGAATAAATGATAGCCCGGCAATATCTGCCGGGCTTTTCATCATTATGCATTTCGTCATGAGTGGAAATGCCATCTTTACCAAATATGATGACACAGGAATATGCTCATGAAACTTCATGAATATCAATCCAAAGCCATTTTTGCCAACTACGGGATTCCGATCCCACGTGGGCGGGTGGCTGAAAATGCTGCTGAAGCGCGTGCAATTGCTGAAGAACTGGGAGGGCGGGTTGTTGTTAAATCCCAGGTCTTGGTGGGGGGGCGGGGCAAGGCTGGAGGAATCCGGCTGGCGAAAACAGCGGAGGAAGCAGAAACGGTGGCTGCCCAGTTATTGGGGATGACGATAAAAGGGCTTGCTGTTCGACGCGTGCTTGTGGATGAAGCTGCCAATATTGAAACAGAAATTTATCTCGGGATCACCAATGACCGCGCTGCTCGAAAACCAGTGATTATGGCATCCGCAGCCGGGGGTGTGGATATTGAAGAAATAGCCCGTCAATCCCCTGAGAAGATCTTTAAAGTTCATGTGGATCCATTGCTTGGGCTGCGGGAATATCAGGCAAGAGACATTGCTGCCTGCATTGACATCCCGCGGGAATATTGGAAGTCATTTATAGCAATTACACGGGGATTGTGGTGGGCTTACTGCGAAACTGATGCGACACTGGCTGAGATCAATCCGCTTGTGATTACAGCAAATCACCAGTTGATTGCCCTGGATGGAAAGATGGTGATTGATGATAATGCCTTGTTTCGGCGTCCCGCAATTGCAAGCCTGCGCGATGTGGATGAGGATACGGAAGCAGAGGTGGAAGCCCGGAAACATGGTTTGGCATATATCCAACTGGAAGGTCAAATTGGCTGTATGGTCAATGGGGCAGGTCTGGCTATGGCGACCATGGATATGATCAAGCTTCAGGGTGGAGAACCCGCGAATTTTTTAGATATTGGCGGTGGCGCCGGGGCGGATAAGGTTGCAGCAGCATTTCGGATCATTCTATCGGACCCAAAAGTCAGGGCAGTGCTCATCAATATTTTTGGGGGAATTACTCGGTGTGATGAGGTTGCGCGTGGAATATTGATGGCAATGACTGATGTCAAATCAACAATTCCGATGGTGGTACGGCTGGCGGGCACAAACGCGGAGGAGGGACGCAACCTGCTCAGGAACGCCCAAATGATTACCGCGGAGACACTTTTTGAAGCTGCCCAAAAAGCTGTTGCGCTTGTGGAGGGAGCCTGATATGAGCATTCTTGTTAATCAAAATACCCGGCTGCTTGTCCAGGGCATCACTGGTAAAGAGGGTCTGTTCCATACGCAGCAGATGGTGCAGTACGGAACCAATGTTGTGGCAGGTGTAACCCCTGGAAAAGGTGGTGATTGGGTGCTGGATGGAAAAATCCCCGTCTTTGATTCCACCAAAATTGCAGTAGAGTACACTGGTGCAAACGCCAGTGTGATATTTGTTCCTGCGCAGTATACGGCTGACGCCATCTTTGAGGCTGCAGATGCAGGCATTCCCTTGATCGTCTGCATTACCGAGGGAGTGCCGGTGCAGGACATGATGAAGGTGCGAAATTACCTGGATCAAAAGCAGGTCAGGCTGGTGGGTCCGAATTGCCCCGGATTATTAACGCCTGGAGAGTGCAAGGTGGGAATTATTCCAGGGAACATTGCAATCCATGGTGAGATCGGTGTTGTTTCAAGGTCGGGAACATTGACCTATGAAGTGTTATATGCCCTGCGCGAGGCGGGTTTGGGTGCATCCACCTGCGTGGGGATTGGGGGCGACCCCATCAACGGCACCAGTTTTCTTGATGTGCTTGAAATGTTTGAAGATGATCCGCGCACAAAACGGGTGGTCTTGATTGGCGAAATTGGGGGAACAGATGAAGAGAAGGCGGCAGATTTTATCGCCACGCGAATGACAAAACCGGTGGTTGCCTTCATTGCCGGACAAAGCGCCCCGCCCGGAAAGCGAATGGGGCATGCCGGGGCAATTATTGAAGGGGGGGCGGGAACTGCGGCTGAGAAAGTGAATGCCCTAAAACTTGCCGGAGTGCGGGTTGCCAACCATCCCGAGGAGATACCAGGATTACTCCATCATTAAACCAGATGCGATTATTTTAACCAAAACAAAGAGGTGCGTTCAGAGCACCTCTTTGTTTTGGTTTGGGGTATTTTGTGTGTTGGCTGGATAATGGACCAACTTATTTATTTACATGCCTGGAAACATAATCAACAGCATCTGCTACAGTGCGGATGGCGCGGGCATCGTCGTCAGCGATATTCAAACCGAATCGTTCCGATAAACCGTCAATCAGGAAGAATTGATCCATCGAGTCTGCTTTTAAATCTTCAATAAACCGTGTCTCCGGCTTAATGTTTTCACCGTCAACTTTTAAAACATCCACAATGACGGCTTTCACTTCTTCGTAATAATCCATTTTTACCTCCAATCGATTCCATTGCGATGTTTGAATTTTAACTTGCCTGTACAATCTGTCAAGGCATACAGGATTACCAGTTTTTGGAGATTAATTTCATCCGAAAGCGCATCTGCTGGTGGAGAAATTTTGGTATACTCTCCTTATCCTGTCGCAAGAGAATATCATGGATCACTTTCCCACTCTCCCATCCCGTAAAGCGGACCACATTCGCATCAACCTGGAAGAAGATGTTTCATCCGGTATGTCGGCTGGTTTTGATCGGCTGCGGTTTTGTCACCAGGCACTCCCCGAGATCAATCTTGAGGAAGTGGATACCAGGCTCTCTGTGTTTGGCAGGACATTAAATGCCCCGATTCTAATATCATCCATGACAGGTGGTACGGAAAAGGCTGCCGAAATCAATCAGAGGCTGGCGGAAGCAGCCCAAATGGCGGGGGTGGCACTTGGCTTGGGTTCCCAGAGGGCAGCTCTGGAAAATACTTGCCTTGTGGAGACTTTTCAGGTGCGAAAGTGGGCGCCGGATATTCTTTTGTTTGCAAACCTTGGGGCGATCCAGTTAAATTACGACTACTCCATCGATCAATGCCTGCGGGTCGTTGACATGGTGGAAGCTGATGGATTGATCCTGCATCTCAACCCGTTGCAGGAAGCTCTGCAGCCCGAAGGAGATGTCCAGTTCCGCGGCTTGATTGGTAAAATTGAAGAAGTGTGTAAAAAACTACCGGTTCCAGTCATTGTGAAAGAGGTTGGATGGGGGATTTCTGAGCGGGTGGCATTGATGTTGTTGCAGGCGGGAGTGTCGGCGATTGATGTTGCCGGGGCGGGAGGAACCTCCTGGTCGCAGGTGGAAATGTACCGCATGAAGGATGAAAAGCAGGCAAGCATTGCCTCTGTATTTCGTAATTGGGGGATTTCGACAGTAGACTCTTTGCGCATTGTCAGAAGAACTGCTCCCGGGCTGATGATCTTTGCGTCAGGTGGCATTCGTAATGGGTTGGAGATTGCCAAGTCCATCGCTCTTGGTGCAACAGTTGGGGGAATGGCGGGCCCCTTTTTGAAGGCGGCGATTATTTCGACTGAGGAGGTCTATGATCTTCTGCAAATCCTGCACAGGCAGCTCCAGTTAACTATGTTTGCTGCCGGTGCTGCCAACCTGGCGGAATTAAGCAGTATGCCATTAATGGATGATGGAAATTGACATGACTCAAATGACCAATATGCGACTGGCAGTGGAACAGGAATTGCAGGAGATTTTTCGGGAATTTTTTCCTGTAGAGAGTAATGACCTGCGCGGGATGCTGTATTATCATATGGGCTGGGAAGGTACCGGCAGTGGTCCGGAAGCACAGGGAAAGCGGATTCGACCATTGTTGGTTTTGCTGTGTGGGGCATCGGCAGGGGGGGATTGGCACCGGGCTTTACCTGCTGCAGCGGCAGTGGAAATAGTGCATAACTTTTCCTTGATCCATGATGATATTGAAGACTCCAGCGTGCTTCGACGGGGCAGGGCAACGGTGTGGAATCAGTGGGGGAGTGCGCAGGCAATCAATGCCGGGGACGCCATGTTCTCGCTGGCTCCCCTTGCACTTGCCAGGCTGGAACCCTCTCTGGGCTCTTCGGTAGCCATGGAGGCAATTCGAATTTTGTTTCATACAGCAGTTCAACTGACCCGGGGGCAGTACCTGGATATGGCTTTCGAAACCGAAAACCAGGTGTCCATTTCCAGCTATTGGGAAATGGTTGGCGGTAAAACGGCATCTCTTCTTGCTGCATCCGCCGAGTTGGGGGCATTATGTGCAGGGGCTGATGAATTGCTGCGGAAGGGGTATCGGACCTTTGGCTGGAACCTTGGATTGGCTTTTCAGGCTCTGGATGATCTTCTGGGTATCTGGGGGGATGAGGTGGAATTGGGGAAATCCACATCCAGTGACCTGACTACCGGGAAGAAAACGCTGCCGGTTCTGTATGGATTGGAACTGCAGGGTGAGTTTTCGCAAAGATGGCTGGCTGGACCCATTTCACCCAACGAAGCATTTCAAGCGGCACAGATGCTGGAAAAAGATGGAGCGAGGGAGTATACTCAATCCATGGCAGACCGCCTGACGCAAGAGGCACTGGCATCCCTGGATCGAGTCATTGTGGATCGTGCAACAGGTATGGAGCTTCAAAGCCTGGCGATGCAATTATTGAAGAGAAACCGATAGATCTTATTATTGATGGAATGAGAATATGGAATCGAAACAATCCATTTATGACGCAGCTGACCTGATTAACCATATCGACCTGGACCAACCAGCCATTCAAATTGCAGTCAAAAATATATTAACTGCGGTCGGTGAGGATCCGGAGCGGGAGGGCTTACTGAGAACGCCCGAACGGGTTGCCCGGATGTATGAAGAATTATTGGCGGGGTACCGGACGGATCCCCTGGCCATGGTAAATGATGCGTTATTTGAAGTGGAATATGACGAAATGGTCATCGTCAGGGATATTGAATTCTACAGTCTGTGTGAACATCACATGCTCCCTTTCATTGGAAGGGCGCATGTGGCTTATATTCCCCGCGGGCGGGTGATTGGATTGTCAAAGATCCCCCGAATTGTGGATATGTTTGCCAGAAGGCTCCAGGTTCAGGAGCGGATGACACGGCAGATTGCGGATTTTTTGTGTGAATTACTAAATCCCCAAGGGGTGGGCGTGGTTGTGGAAGCATTGCACCTGTGTTCGATGATTCGCGGGGTCAAAAAGCATGATTCCCGGATGACCACTTCCACCATGCTGGGAGTGTTTCGGACGGATCTGGCGCTGCGCATGGAGTTCCTGGATAATATCTCCAGAAGCGCGGAACCCTTGCACTTCTAATCCAAAACCAGGTCTTCCACGATTCTTGCCTGGCTTCCAGGGTATAACCTCCTGGCAAGCTCAGTCAGTTTGATTCCTGTGACGGGGTGCTGAAATTCGGGGCAGATTTCCGCTACTGGCAGGATGATGTGCACTTGCGCCCATAGCGTGGGATCAACAACCTGCTGATCGAACAAAATAATATCAATATCCATTGTTCGTGGTGCGTTTTTATCTTCACTGCGAATCCGACCCAGCCTGGTTTCAATCTGTTTAAGGCTGGATTCCTTTAATGTTGCCATGTCCATCACAGTGTTGATTTCCACAGCAAGGTTTAAGAACCTGGGGGCATCATTCCGACCAACTGCATTGGTTTCCCACACCGAAGAAATGCGGGCAATTGGATGGGCTTCCCGCAGGAGGTGGATTGCTTTCGGGATATTTACTGTAGGATCGATATTGGATCCAATCAACAGGATCGCTTGATGCGCCATATTTCCCCTTAGGGATTCCACCTTTCAATTTCCACACCAACTGACCGGGAAAAGCGGACAGCCCCCGGTTTTTCCACCCGGACCCGTACACCTCTCACGCCAGTTTCTTTGAGAAGTAATTGAGCGATATCTGCCGCCAATGCTTCAACAGTATGCCTGCCCACTTCATTGGCATAGGCAAGCACCATTTTTGCCATTGACCTGTAGTTGACTGTGTCCTCAATATCATCAGAGACAGCCACTTTACTGATATCTGTAAAAATCACGATATTGATGAGAATATCCTGTGGCTGGGAGCGTTCGTTTTCGGAAATTCCAATGATTCCGCGGGCAAGTAAATGATCGATAAATATTTGATCCATGTCTGCCTTTCCAAGGGTTATTCGGATACTTCTATTTTACTTGAAGATCACCGCAGGTGTCTTCCTCCATCGAGGTGTAAAACCTCACCGGTGACGTAACCTGTTCCAGCGGCAAGGAACAAAAAAGCATGCACCAGTTCATCCATTGTAGCGAAACGGGGAATCAGAGCAGCCTGGGCGGCAGCTTGTGGATTGGATCCATCCGCAGCAGGGAGGATGGCACCAAGCGCCAAGCCGTTGACCGTGATCCTGGGGGCAAAGGAAATCGCAAGTGACCGGGTTAGAGCGGCAAGCGCAGCCTTGCTGATGGTGTAGGGCAGGTGATCGGCACCCGGTTGAAGAGCGCGCCAATCCAGGATATTGATAATCCTTCCCACATGGTCTTGGGGAAGAAGGCGGGCAAAAGATTGGGACAGCAGGAATGGGGCAGTTAAATTAATGTTGAGGTGGGTCTGCCAATCTTCCAGACTGGTGTCTTCCACCGTAAGTGGGGAGAAAATGGATGCACTGTTAACGAGAATTTCAAACGGGCGGATATTCCATGCGGTTTGCACCAAATGGAGCACATCCGGGGGATTGGAAAAATCACATGGAAGGATTTCAACCTTCCTGCCAAGATCCTGGATACGTTTGGCAGTTTCTTCGGCTGCGCCAGGAGAATGGGCGTGGTGGAGGAGGATGTTTGCACCAGCCCTGGCGGCGCCCAATGCCAGTTCCCGCCCAATGCGGCGGGCTGCACCGGTAATTAGGATGGTCTTATTTAGTAGTGGTAAATCAGGTTGATGCATTTTGCGCCTCACCAGAGACTGCATTTTTTCGCTTGAATATCTGATGGACGGATATTCCCAAAATGACCAGGGCAAAGAGCTGTACCTGGCGGAACCGATCCAAAATCAGTGCGCCTTCTCCATGAAATGTATCAATCAATAGGAGAATGAATGATGTGCAGGATAGAAATATTAAAAAACGGATCCCTGATGGGTAAGGGTGGATGGTTTTTCCCGGAATTATTAACCAAAGGATGACCATGGCTGAAAGGATATGATAGATTTGCGTGGGATGGCGGGTGGCACCCCAGAGTTCAATTCCCCAGGGCAGGTTGGTGGGAGTGCCATAAGCATTTCCGGAAGCAAGATTTGCCAGACCGATGAAGATGGAAATAACTGCCAACATTGGCGTCAGCGAGTCGAGGGTTGCCCAAAATGGCAGATGTTTTTGTTGACTGTACACAAGAGCAGCAATCAAGGCGATGATCAGTCCGCCAGAAACGTCGAACATTTGCGTATTTGGGATGAAAGCGCTGATCCAGTTTCCACGAAATGCCTCAGGATGGAGAAGGACAAATATGAACCGTCCCCCGATCAACCCGGCAAGGAGGGAGAGAAACACCAGGTTGTAGAGGTTGGAGGCAGAGATTAGACGTGTTATCTTTGGCAGGGATTTTTCGCTGATGGTTATTCCAAGCCAGATGCCAGCCAGGATTAACAAACCAGATGTTTGAAGCGCAAGAGGACCGATGTTGAGGATGGGAAACATGACCTGTTATTCCTTTATTAACATTTCCACCTTTTGAATCAGGCTGGCTTCCGGGACAGGTCCTCCGATGATCACTTCGCGGATCATGCCCTGGCGGTCGATCAGAAATGTTGTGGGTAGAGCCTGGACACGATACAACTGGTTCACGCTCCCGTCAGAATCAAGAAGAATAGGAAAAGATAATTGATAGGAAGAGACAAAAGACTGGATACCTGCCAGCGAATCCTGGCTTGTTGTGTTGACAGCAACAATCTCGATCCCTTCCTCTTTCCATTGGGAGTACACCGATTGAAAAGCGGGCATTTCCGCTTTGCACGGCGAACACCAACTCGCCCAAAAGTTCAGAATAACTACTTTCCCCTTGAGGTCGCCAAGCTGGAGGGATGAGCCCTGAAGATCGGGAAGCGAAAAATCTGGTGCGGAAAAACCCGCACGGGGGGCGCTGGCGGACTGATGGACAGGTAATGGTAGAAGGAAGGATGTCAGACCAATCCAGAGGATGGAAAAAATAATGGAGAGTATGGAAATTGGGGTGAAATGTCGAATGATCCAGTTCATATTGATTCCCGTTTTGTCACCATTAAGTCATTATAGCATTGGACGAATAAACTTGACAAATATGGGTGGAATTGATACCATCATATCATCCCACCCCCCAGGGGGGGATGGACGAGGAGAAATGATGAAAAATGCAGATGTGATGACTCGTTTGAAAATTGCGGAAGGGCACCTTCGAGGAATTCAAAAAATGGTTGAGGAGGATGCTTATTGTATTGACGTTATTCGGCAAATCCAGGCGGTACAGGCTGCATTGAATAAAATCGGCGGGATGATTCTGGAAAATCACCTTAATTCCTGCCTGATTACAGCAGTGCAGGGAGATGATCCCAACGAACGGGAACGTGTCTTGAAGGAAATTGTTGATGTTTATAATGCAGCAACACAGGTTTAATTAATAAAGGAGCATAAAATGAAAACGATTACATACCATATCCCTGCCATATCATGCGGGCACTGTATCCATACGATTAAGATGGAACTGGGTGAGTTACCGGGAATTCAGAGGGTGGAAGGAGATTCTCAGACCAGGAAGGTGACTGTTGAGTTTACTGAACCGGCGACCGAGGATCAAATTGAAAAGCTGCTTGTGGAAATCCACTATCCGCCCCAGAAGGAATAGCCAGTCCATTTCGGATCCGGAAAACACAAAACAGCCTGCTGAATGGCGGGCTGTTTTGTATTCATGATAAAATCAGGATTATACAGGAGGCAAAAATGCGTATAGCTATTGCGTGCGATCATGCGGGATTCCTTCTAAAACCGCTTGTGATATCAGTGGTACAAAATCTTGGACATGAAGTGCTGGATCTGGGTACATACAACACAGACAGTGTGGATTATCCGGATATTGCTGAAAAAGCCGGACGGGAGTTGCAATCCGGTTTGGTGGATCGGGCGATTATACTGTGCGGGTCGGGGGTGGGCGCATGTATTGCAGCCAATAAACTGAAAGGGGTGTATGCTGGCGTCTGCCACGATACCTATTCAGCTCACCAGGGGGTGGAACACGATAATATGAACGCCTTATGCCTTGGTGCCCGGATCATTGGTCAGGAATTGGCAAGGGAAATTATCATCGCATTTTTGGGGGCAAAATTCTCGACGGAAGAACGACATCATCGCCGATTTAACAAAATCGTTCAATTGGAACAATAATATTTGTAACATCGGAAGCTTGGAACAATGGGAGAGATCAGCCTCTGCCATTGTTCCTGTATGGAATCACGATGGATGGTAATTCTCAACCTGTAACAATAACATTCTGTTTCAGGTTATAATCGAACAATTCCTAATGGAATTATTCCTTTCAATTATTTTCAATTCAAAATGAGGATGCAGCAATGGATATTTTTGAGAAATGTTATGCTTTCCAGGATGCTCGTGAAGCAATTGCCCGGGGGGTTTATCCATATTTCATTCCAATGACAGAAAATGAGGGATCGGAAACCGTTTTTCACGGCAGACGATTGATTATGTGCGGTTCGAACAATTACCTTGGATTGACAACCCATCCCAAGGTGCGTGAAGCAGCCATACGGGCTGTGGAACGGTTTGGTACCAGCTGCACCGGTTCCCGCTTTCTGAATGGGACACTGGAACTGCATGAACAATTGGAGCACGAACTGGCGGAATGGGTGGGCAAAGAGGCTGCCCTGGTATTTTCCACGGGGATGCAGACCAACCTTGGCACCGTCAGCGCATTGGTGGGGCGGGGGGATGTGGTTATTCTTGACAAGGATGACCATGCCAGTATTGTGGATGGTGCTCGGCTGGGATATGGGAAATTGGAACGTTTCATCCATAATGACATGAATCATCTGGAACGGGTACTGCAATCCATCCCGGATACAGTGGGAAGGCTGATTGTTGTGGATGGCTTGTTCAGCATGGAAGGCGACCTTGCTGACCTCCCCAACATTGTGCCCCTGGCAAAAAAATATGGCGCACGTATTATGGTTGACGATGCCCACGGCATGGGTGTCCTTGGTGGGGGCAAAGGAACGGCTGCTCATTTTGGATTGACAAACGATGTCGATTTGATCATGTCCACCTTCAGTAAATCCTTCGCAAGCCTGGGCGGATTTATTGCTGGAGATGATGATGTTGTCCACTACATCAAACACCATGCGCGGGCATTGATTTTCAGTGCCAGCATCCCAGCAGGGAATGCTGCTGCTGCACTGGCTGCCTTGCAGGTGATGCGTGAAGAACCTGAACGCATCTTCCGGGTCAACCAGATTGCCGAAAAAATGCGGGCGGGTTTTCGCAGTCTTGGTTTTGATATCGGTCATTCTGTAACACCCGTTATCCCCATCATCATTGGCGATGATGAACGGACATTTCTCTTTTGGCGGGCGCTGTTTGATGCAGGTGTTTTTGTCAATCCGGTTATCAGCCCGGCTGTTCCGCCCGGACGACAATTATTGCGCACCAGCTATATGGCTACGCATACGGATGAACAACTGGATCGCGTTCTGGAAATATTCTCTGTGGTTGGAAAACAACTGGGTGTAATTTCCTGACATTATTCGGTTGAAAAAATCAGAGTGCTCATCGAATGGGCACTCTGATTATTTTCTATAATGATATTTCAACACTCACTTGATCCATGATGACAGCATTGGGATTTATGGCTGTTTCAGGATATAAAGGATCCCAATCGTATTTGGACCACAATGGCTGGCGATGGTTGCTCCAGCATATGTGATGTGGATTTCATCAATCTTCGCCAGTTTCTTCAGCTCGATTTTGAGGTATTCGGCATCAGAATCGCAACCTGTATGGGTGATAAAAATCCTGTGAAGGTCAACGTTGGGGAGCAGGGATTCAAAATCCTTCAACAGGCTTTGGAGTGCTTTTTTGCGAGTGGAGGCAATTTTTTCCTTAACCCCCATTGTTCCATCTTGGCGAACTTCAATGACAGGTCGGATTCTCAAAAGGCTGCCCATCACCAGTTCCAGGGCATTGCATCGACCTCCCTTGTAGAGATAATCCAGGGTGTCAATGATAAATGTGGAATGAACCAGCGGGCGGGTTGCCTCAATTTCCTTGCAGATGGCATCAAGTGGGTATCCCTGGTCGCGCAGTTCGGCGGCTTTGCAAACCAGCAAGCCAATCCCCGTGGAAAGGTTGAGCGAGTCGATCAAACAAATATCATTACGACCCAGTTGTGCCATTGCCAGGCTGGCGTTTTGCATGGTTGCCGAAAGTTGGGAGGAAATACCGATAAAAATCTTTTCTCCCGGAGTGTTAAAATATTGTAGAAAATCACCCACCGAGGGGGCGGCAGTTTTGGGCAACTGGCTGGTTTTGGAAACCTCATCGAATAACTGGGCAAGTTTAATTTCCCCATCCCTGAGGTTTCGATTTGCGATAAAAACCTGCAGGGGGATCACTTGCAGGTGAAAACGATCGATTAATTCCGGATTGAGATCGGAGCAGCTGTCTGTCAGGATTTCTATCATGGCTTCACCATTCCGGGCGGGGGTGGATACAGTCAGGATTATAGCACAATGAATTTATTGAGATGAATAGTTAATTTCAAAAATAACCATCCCCGGTTTAGAACCAGCGGCGTTTCTTGAAAAAGTAGAGCATCCCGGCGGCAATTAAGAGAAAAATCAACCACGCCATTGGATATCCCCATGGCTTGGAAATTTCCGGCATAAAATGAAAGTTCATTCCGTATACCCCAGCGATGAAAGATAGCGGAAGGAATATGGTTGAGACAATTGTCAGGGCTTTCATAATCTCATTCAGTCGGAGGGAGGTTGAATTCAAATAGATGTCCAGGTCACCCGCAACAATATCCCTCAAGGATTCAATCATGTCCTGGATTCGCACCAAGTGATCATAAATATCCCGGTAATAAATTTGAACCTGCGGTTTGATTTGCGGAAAGTCATCCCGGCTGAGACGGTTCATGACTTCCCGCTGGGGGAGGATAATTCGTCGGATTGCCAGAAGACCATGCTTGATCTGAATTAATTGCTCCAGCGTTTTCGGGTTTGGTTTTTCCAACACCTCATTTTCCAGGCTGTCCATTGCTTCTTCGATTTCATCAATCACTGGCGTGTAGTTGTCGACAATATCATCCAGAATGGTGTGGCAGAGGAAATCGGCGCCATGTTTGTATAATCTCTCGTCCCGACTGAGCCGTAGCCATACAGATTCCACGGGAGAAGGTCCCTCATCCAGGAAAAAGGTCACCAGGTAATTGGAGCCGAGGAAGAAATCCAGTTCCTGGGTGGTAATATCATCCATCGACTGGTTTGCTTTGATGACATGCGCAATGATAAAAATATAGTCGTCAAATTCGTCTATTTTGGGAGTCTGGTATCCGATACTCAGACAGTCTTCAATTACCAGGGGGTGAAAATGAAACAGGTTGACCAGGATATCCTGGATTTCTTCAGGTGATGGGTATTCCAGATTGATCCAAAGCAAACCCGATGAATCGGATCTTGCCTGGATCAGCTCATCACTATTCAGGTTGTATTGGCATGTTCCGTCGGAAGAGAAATGGAAGGATTTAATCATGGTTCACCTCTTTCCATGCATGAGTATAACTTCTTTTTGGGGGATTGCGAAGCATGGTCATTCATGGACAATTCCTGTTATCTTGGTTGCAATTTCAGGGTTTGTGTGTACAATTATTTATGACAACCCTGCTGTTTCCATTATAGACACTGCGATTGATAAGGAGGTGTGCCAGTGGCAGAAAAAAAGAAAGAATCCTGTGTTCAACCATCCAAAGGACCGATCCTTGAGATCCCTGCTGAAACTGCAGAATCATCAGGATCTGTTCCCCCAACCAAGGAGGTGACAAAAATGTTGGCAAAAGTAGGAAAACCAGCCCCAGATTTTGAATTATCGGCATTTCAAAATGGCGGTTTTAAAAACATCCGTTTATCGGATTATAAGGGAAAGTGGATTGTCATTTGTTTCTACCCCGGTGATTTCACATTCGTCTGACCTACGGAATTGTCGGCAGTTGCCGTCAAATATCCTGAACTTCAGCAATTGGGTGTGGAAGTCCTTGCAATGAGCACGGACAGCCGGTTCTCTCATAAAATTTGGCAGGAAGAAGAATTATCCAAGATGGTCGATGGGGGAGTGCCGTTCCCGATGCTCTCCGATGCCGGTGGAAAAGTTGGTACAATTTACGGAGTGTACGACGAAGACAGCGGTGTTGATATTCGCGGGCGTTTCATTATCGACCCGGATTTTGTCATTCGTGCAATGGAAGTGATGACCCCCGAAGTTGGCAGGAACGTGTCGGAATTAATCCGCCAGGTGAAAGCCTTCCAGCATGTGCGGGCAACAGGAGAGGTTACACCTTCCGGGTGGCAGCCTGGGAAAGCTACCTTGAAACCCGGTCCAGACCTGGCAGGCAAGGTTTGGAAGCAGTGGAAACCGGATCAGGCATTTTAGTATCCGGTTGGTAAAATCTGACGGCAGGGTGAACGTACCTGGATGGGATAAACCTTCCAGGTACGTTTTGATTTATAATCAGGAAAAGGAGACAACCATGACCGAAATGAATATTGATCAATTTTTCAGTGATCTTCCAAATTACTTTTTACCGGAGAAGGCAGTTGGTTTGAATACATCCATCCAAGTGGTACTGACGGGAGATAAGGGGGGAGAGTGGGTTATGAAGATCCGTGATCAAAAATGCACGGTGGAAAAGGGGACCATGGAGAACCCGGCATTGACCATTACGGCAGATGCATCTGATTTTTATGCGATCTTTAAGGGAGAAATGGACGCCACCCGTGCGTTTATGATGGGGAAAATTAGAATCCAGGGAAACATGGGGCTGGCAATGCGTCTAACCAGCCTGTTCCGAACCAGTTAGAGAAATGATTGACAAAAAAAAGACGGGCGCCAGCCCGTCTTTATTGTGGATCGTTGATCAGTACAAACCCCAGTCGTCCGCCAGACCTTCTTCCATCATGGAGAAATCCCAGGCTTCCATGCCGAAATCGATAAACGATGGTCTCTCCAGTGTCTCTTCTGCTTTTTGTCGGGTGGATTCAAGCATGGCAGGTCCATAGGGACAGAATGGTGTTGTTAGAATCATTCGGATAACGACTTGGTCTTCTTGTATGGATACATTCCGGACGAGACCCAACTGAATGATATTGAATCCAAGCTCTGGATCCACAATCTCCTTGAATGCTTCCCGTAATTTTTCGCATAATTCAGGAAATTGGCTTTCAGCTTCCCATACTGCGGGATTGGAACCGGGTGTGTTACTCATAAGGGATTCTCCTTGGGTTGGGGACGAGGAATCAGAAATGTACAGTGACGATCACCACTGAGAACGCATTGAATTTTTTCTGCGGGAATATCAAGGATGGTGGAAATCAGGGTTTGATCAATCGTACAGACTTCTGGGTGCGAGTGACCAATGTGATAGTAGGGGCATGTAATCTCGCGGATATGATAGTGATCCCCGTCCGCTTCCCACTCGACTTCAAAACCCTCTTGGGCAAGAATTTCCTGCAGGAGTTTAATCCTGCCTTCCAATGGCAGGTGCTCTGCTTTCTTGCGGTGAGCTGCTGCCAGTTTGGCAGCCATCTGGGTAAAAATCCGGTTGATCGCTTCCTGGGGAAGCGCTTCCTTAAGCTGGTCAAGCAAACGATCAGTTAACTGAAGGTAACGTGTTGGATACCGTTCCACACCTCTTTCCGTCAGGGAATAGACCAATCGCGGTCTGCCAACACCATGCCTTTCTTCATCATATTGAATTAAACCGTCTGCTTCCAGATTATTCAGGTGATGCCGGACAGAAATTGCATTAATTCCCACCGCTTCTGCCAGGTCATTAATGGACGAGCGGGGATTTGAGTGCAGAACATCCAAAATCCGTTCCCGGGTACTTTTCATGCGATGAGTATATCACAAGGCTTATCAATTCGTCAATATTATATATAAATATCATAAATATTGACCTAAAGAAGGCTGTGTGGTATAATCCGGGCGTTCAAATAAAACAGGCTGTCTTCCGCATACTGGAAGAAATAAAAGGAGTATTCCTAGATGAGCGATCTTGAAATCCGCAATTTACATGTCCAAATCAATGGCAAGGAAATTCTCAAGGGTTTTACCCTGGACCTTCCCAAAGGAGAAGTCCATGCCATTATGGGTCCAAATGGAACCGGCAAGTCTACCCTTGCGTACACCCTGATGGGGCACCCATCTTATGAAGTAACGGAAGGGGAGGTAATCTTTAAGGGACAGAATATCCTGGATTTGGAGCCTGATGAGCGCAGCCGATCCGGGATTTTCCTTGCATTTCAATATCCTGTGGCAATTCCGGGCGTGACAGTTGCAAATTTCCTGCGGACAGCGGTTAATGCCCGCCGGAAAGCAGAAAACCCGGATGACAAAGGAATCTCCATTCCCGAATTTCGGCGGATGCTGAAAGACAAAATGAGCATGCTTAAGATGGACCCGGCATTTGCAGGAAGGTACCTGAACGATGGCTTTTCAGGTGGTGAGAAGAAACGAGCCGAAATTCTGCAGATGGCAGTGCTGAAGCCAGAAATTGCCATTCTGGATGAAACCGATTCGGGTTTGGATATTGATGCTTTGCGGATTGTCTCGGAAGGCGTGAATACGTTGCGTGGACCGGAACTGGGTGTGCTGGTGATCACACACTATCAGCGCATTCTAAACTACATCCGCCCGGATGTAGTCCATGTGATGATGGATGGACGAATTGTGGAATCTGGTGACGCGGACCTGGCACAACACCTTGAAGAACATGGGTATGATTGGGTGCGCGAAAAACTGGAGAATGGCACTGTCTCCTGATTCTGATTGAAAGGTTTTACTGGAGCAGATTCCATTGATGATTGGAGGTAGAGAATGAGTAATGATCCCCAGGCGGATCTTCTTGAAGGATTTGGAAATTATCGCTACGGATTTCAAGATCCGGATGTTTCGGTATTCAAAACAAGGAAGGGCTTGGACCGGGAGGTTGTGGAACAAATTTCTGCCATGAAGGGTGAGCCCGAGTGGATGCTCCAATTCCGCCTGCGAGCCCTGGAGCATTACCTGCAGCGTCCCATGCCCACCTGGGGGGCAGACCTGACCGGGTTGAACTTGGATGAGATTTATTACTATGTGAAACCAACCGACATGCAAGGCAAGAGCTGGGATGATGTTCCTGATACCATCAAACAGACGTTTGATAAACTGGGTATTCCCGAAGCAGAGCGAAAATTTTTGGCTGGGGTTGGCGCACAGTATGAGTCTGAAATGGTGTATCACTCCATCCAGGAACACCTGGAAAAACAGGGTGTCATCTTCTTGAGCATTGAAGATGGTTTACGCCAGCACCCCGAATTGTTCCGCCAGTATTTTGGGACGGTCATACCGATTGAGGATAACAAATTTGCTGCACTGAACAGCGCGGTCTGGTCCGGTGGGTCTTTTGTGTATGTTCCCAAGGGTGTAAAGGTTGATCTTCCCCTGCAGGCATATTTTCGGCTGAATGTTGCCAATATTGGGCAGTTCGAGCGCTCCATTATCATTGCTGATGAGGGTGCGCAGGTACATTATGTGGAAGGTTGTACGGCTCCACAATATACCACTGACTCCTTCCACAGCGGGGTGATTGAAATTATTGTGAAGAAGGGTGCCCGGGTCCGTTATACCACCATCCAAAACTGGTCCACCAATGTATACAACCTGGTGACTCAACGTGCCGTGGTGGAAGAAAATGGAGTCATGGAATGGGTGGATTGTAATCTTGGCTCCAAGGTCACAATGAAATATCCGTCCTGTTACTTGATGGGACCGGGCGCGCGTGGGGAAATCCTGTCCATGGCGTTTGCCGGACCAGGTCAGTCGCAGGATGCAGGCGGCAAGGTCATCCACTTTGCACCAAATACCAGCAGTAAAATTACCTCGAAGTCCATCAGCAAAGGCGGAGGGCGTTCTTCGTATCGGGGTTTGCTGAAAGTGCACCCGGAAGCAGTGGGAGTGAAATCCAATGTAGTCTGCGATGCCCTGATTTTGGACCCACAATCCCGCTCGGACACATACCCATATATTGAGATTGATGAACAGGATGTTACCATCGGACACGAAGCAACTGTTTCCAAGGTGGGGGAGGAACAATTGTTTTACCTGATGAGCCGCGGGTTGAGCGAGGAAGAAGCCACAACGATGGTGGTTTCGGGCTTTATTGAACCGCTTGTCAAAGAATTGCCAATGGAATATGCGGTTGAAATGAACCGTTTGATCCAGTTGCAGATGGCAGGCTCTGTGGGGTAAGGAAAGGAAAATATTGATGACGACAGAAAAACCGCAGGTGGTTGTGCGAACCCGCCGACCCGATTCCAAACCCAAACAATTCCAGTTTACAGAAGATCAGGTTCGACCTGATGTACCGGCTGCTCTGCATACTTTTCGAAAGCACGCCTGGGAAATCTACCAGGGGTTCCCAATGCCGGATATACAGCAGGAAGCCTGGAGGCGGACGGACCTGCGAAAACTGCAGGCGGATCAATTTGAAATCAAAACAAATGGAAAATCTGAACCAGTGCCAGCTTATTTATTAAAACCACTGGCGGATGACCCACATGGAGGTCAGTTAATCCTCACACCGGCAGGAACAGATGGTTTTTTGCTGCCGGAGCTTGCCCAACAAGGTGTGATCTTCACGGACCTGCTTACAGCAGAAAAGCAACATGGGGAGTTGCTTGGATCCCTGGTTGGAAAAACAGTCCCGGTTGAATCGGGGAAGTTCAGTGCCATGGCTGCCGCCCTGGCAAATACCGGTATGCTCCTTTATGTGCCGCGCAACGTCCATATTACCCAACCGCTCCATACTATTCTCTGGACACCGGGTTCAGGGCAGGCATTTTTCTCTCACATCATTATCTGGTTGGAAGAAGGCGCTTCAGCAACTTTTGTTTATGAAATATCCTCTCCCCAGGAAGGGGATGGGCAAATCCTGCATGCCGGGATTGTGGAAGTGCATGTGGGTGCTGGTGCCCAATTGCGGTTTGTGGAATTGCAGTCACTGGGGGAGAACGTCTGGAATTTTACACACGAGCGTGCAAAGGTTGGGCAGGATGCCAACCTGGACTGGGTGTTCGGGGCAATTGGCGGACGATTGACGAAAAATTTTAGTGACCTGGACCTGGTTGCACCCGGTGCAGTTGGGAAAATGTCTGGTTTCTATTTCACCGAACATGACCAGCATATGGACTATGATTCCCAACAAAATCATCTGGCACCACACACAACCAGCGATTTATTATTCAAGGGTGCGTTGATTGACCAGAGCCGGGCAGTCTGGCAGGGAATGATCTATGTGGCACCAGGGGCAATGAAAACAGATGGATACCAGGCAAACCGCAACCTGATCCTCAGCCGTAAAGCTCGCGCGGATTCGATTCCGGGTCTTGAGATTTTGGCGGATGATGTCCGGTGTACGCATGGGGCGACCGTCAGTAAAATTGATGCTGACCAGGTGTTCTACCTAAAAGCCCGCGGCATTCCTGAGGTTGAGGCGGAGCGCCTGATTGTGGAAGGTTTCTTTGATCAAATTATGCAACGCATCCCGTTTGAAGGTGTTCGGGAACGTTTCCAGCAAGCGATTCACGATAAGATGAACCGATATCGGTCTTCATAATCGTAAATATGCTAAAATTAAATGTGCAATTTCGGTTATGGATTGGGAGTAAAGTATGTCACCAGTGCCTTTTATGAGACCCCCTCAACCTGAAAACACCTATGAGGTTGGGGATATGGTGGAGGTGTTTTGTGACCATGAGAAAAATGGTCAGCGGATTCGTGGATGGCTGCGGGGAATTGTTGTCCAGGTGGATGCCAAGATGGTGGCTGTGCAGTTCCGTTCAGATGTCTTTTTAACAGATGGCTGGATGGTGCCGGATCATATTTTATGGTTTCCACAGGATTCCAGCAATCTTCGTATCCCGATCCGCAAACAAAACAAATCTGAACTACCGAGAGCTTACTAGGTTGATGTAATGAATCCGCTGGATATTGAAGCCATTCGAAAAGATTTCCCGATCCTGCAACGCGAAATTCATCCAGGAAAACAACTTGTTTACCTTGATTCGGCGGCAACTGCCCAAAAACCGACCCGGGTAATTGAAGCAATGGACCGGTACTACCGCTGGTCCAATGCAAATATTCACCGCGGGGTGCATGTGCTTGCAGAAGAAGCAACCATGCTCTATGAGGATGCCCGGAGAAATGTTGCTGGGTTCATTGGAGCCAGGGACGCTCGTGAAATCATCTTCACACGGAATACAACTGAAGCGATCAACCTGGTTGCTTATTCCTGGGGGCGGGCAAATTTACAGGCTGGTGATGTCATCATTCTGACAGAGATGGAGCATCACTCCAACCTGGTTCCATGGCAGATGCTTGCCCAGGAACGCCAGGTACGCCTGGAATTTATCCCTGTGACAGATGATGGCTTATTGGACATGGAGGAATATCAAAAACTGTTGATGCTTGCTCCAAAACTGGTTGCATTTACACAGATGTCCAATGTACTTGGAACCATCAATCCTGCAGGCGAGATCATCCGTTTGGCACACGATGCTGGGGCAATCACTCTGGTGGATGGTGCTCAATCCGTCCCCCACATCCCAGTGAATGTGGTGGATTTGGACGTTGATTTTCTGGCTTTTTCCGCTCATAAAATGTGCGGACCCATGGGAAGCGGCGTCCTCTATGGAAAGACGGCTCTCCTTGAGAAAATGCCGCCATTTTTGGGCGGAGGGGACATGATTCGCAAGGTCATGCTGCGGAGTTATGCTCCCAACAGTATCCCCCATAAGTTTGAGGCAGGTACGCCTGCCGTGGCGGAAGCTGTTGGACTGAGTGCCGCAGTGGATTATCTCAAGCCCATCGGGATGGATGCAATTGCTGCTCATGAGCATGAGATCGTCTCCTATGCATTGGAGCAATTGAACCAAATTCCGGGTGTGCGTATTTTGGGTCCGGATGCGGATCGTAAAGGTGGAGTGGTTTCGTTTACCTTGGATATTGCCCATCCGCATGATGTGGCGCAAATCCTCGATCGTCATGGAATTGCGGTCCGCGCCGGGCATCACTGTGCAATGCCGCTGCACGACAGGTACCAGATTCCTGCGACGACCAGGGCGAGCTTTTATATTTACAGCACCAGGGAGGAAGTGGATCACCTGGTTCAGGGACTGGAACAGGTGAAAGCGATTTTTGGGTGATATTGATGGATGATCTTTATCGTGAAGTAATCATTGAGCATTATAAAAATCCGGGCTTCCGAGGAGAACTGGACCCCCATGACATTTCATTTGAGGATGAAAACCCGCTCTGCGGGGATCATATCCGCATTGATTTGCGTGTCAATGAAAATGAAGTGGTTACCGAGGCGGCTTTCAGCGGGCATGGGTGTGCCATTTCCCAGGCATCTGCCGACCTTCTCCTGGAATTTATTATTGGGAAAACTCTTGATGAAATCCGTCAACTGACCAAGGATGATCTTTTGGAACTGCTGGGAATTGAGCTGGGTCCAGTCAGATTAAAGTGTGCTTTGTTGTCTTTAAAAGTTCTAAAAGCTGGTGTGTATGGACTGGGTGAGGCGAGTGACAGCCTGGTGGAAGGTGACTGATGGCTGAATTCACATATTATGCAGTTGCTTTTGCGGATGACCTGGCACCCGGCGAACGGATTTTTGTGGAAATTGGCGACCTGGCAATTGTTGTGTTCAATGTGGGCGGGCAATTTTATGCGATTGGTGATGTATGCACGCATGATGGCGGTCCGTTGGGCGAAGGAGAGATGGACAATCACGAGGTCATCTGCCCCCGGCATGGTGCACGATTTGACATCCGGGATGGGCGTGCGGTGAAATTACCCGCAGCAGCACCCACCAAATCCTATCCGATCAGAGTAAATAATAATAATGTTGAAGTGGGCATTCCAATCGAGGGCTAAGCTGTCTGTTAAAAATACAAAGCCCTGGTATCACCAGGGCTTTTTGTTTATGCTGAGTGCATACATCCAAAACTGCCGACAATCCTCAGGATGTCGAATCCTTCGGCATACTTGCGTTCTGCCAGGGCACCGTGCCGGATGAGCGTGGCACGCAGGATTTCAGGATCGAAGTAATACCGGTTGTCATACGTGTGGTACGAACCAAGGGCTTGTATCTTGCGCTCCACATCCTGTTCGGATACCTCAACCAGGAAGTTGGGGAAGAAGCCATAACTGCTGCGCAGAACATCAAATCCAAGCACCGTTGTTCCACGAAAAGCCCGCAGAGCTTCCTCAGTAACGGTTCCATGATCCTGGTGAATATCAGCCTTTGTGTGGACAAACACAATATCCGGTTGAAAATTCCTCCGAAGATCCAGCATGTACTCCAGGATTTCCTGGCGCACCTGCGGGAATCGCCGGGTTTCAAATGGTCCCAGGATGGCGTGATCCCTGGACACTCCCAGGATCTCCATGCTCCTGTAATGTTCCGGTACTAGATTGGATAGGGAGGGATTTTTTTGATTGTCAGATAACGTAACACAAAGGACTTCGGTTTTCTGTGATACCTGGGCAATCATAGCGCCGCATCCCAATTCAATATCATCCGGATGGGCACCAATGAACAATAATCGCCGACCATAAAAGAAAATGCCAGAATGCATCATGGGCGTTGGGTTTTATTTGATTGCCAGGATACCGCCAACCACTTTGGTCATGACCAGTTTACCTTCCGCCTGCATCCGCCGGGTTGCCACCTCTGAAATGCGGGTCATGATTTTCTCAAAATCATCCTTGTTTTGGAAGAAACTGGACCATAATTTGCGATCTTCTGAAAGGGAGGCGCGGGTGTAACTGACGAAAGGATCTACAGATGTGAAGGTTAGCGGATTTTCAAAGATGTGGAGTTCCACCGATGAAAATGTTTCCTGGACAGCGGAAAGAATACCGGTGGAATAGCGGGAGGAACCCGGCATGGGAGGAATTTCCTTGCCTGTGGCTTCCCGGATGATATCGTAGAAGAGTTGCTTGTTCTGGGGCATGGGACCGGTGGTGAAGAGTCTGCCGCCGGGACGAATTACCCTGTGCATCTGATGGATGGTAAAGGGAATATCTTCAGCATAATAGATGGCAAAACAACAGGACACCAGGTCGAACTGGTTTTCGTCCAATGGGAATGGTTGATTGAAGTTCAACTCCATCACCTGGATGCTGGCATTTCGTTTGGCAATTTCCTGGCGCGCCTGTTCCAGCAGTTCAGTATTGACATCCCCCCCCAGAATTTTCGCATCGCCTTCCAGGTAATTGTAAAACGAGAGCAGTTGTTTGCCAGCTCCACAGCCAACGTCCAGGATGTGGATTCCCTTCTGAAGCTTTAATACATCCAGCATCCATTCATCGATATTCCGACCGCCGAACTGATTATGAATATCAATCCTGGTCTGGAGATCATTGGTTGTTTCCCGGTAGTTGATTTTCATCAGAACCTCTGGAGTTTTAGGATTTGGTGGCTGAAGTATACCAGAATTTCATCAGCAGATGCGTGGGAGCATTTCACCGGCAAGCATGTCCAAAATGCGACTGCTCCCAATCCTGGTTTTAAGAAGGACCCTGTTTTTGGGATTGGGAAGGACTTCCCCGATCATTCGGGCTTCCCTGCCATATGGGTGGGAACGGAGTGATGCCAGAGCAGCATCTGCTTCATCCGGGGGGACAATCACGATCAGTTTCCCTTCGTTGGCAGCGTAGAGCGGATCGAAACCAAGCATTTCACAAACCGCCTGAACAGGAGTATGGACAGGGATGTCCTTTTCGAAAATGGTGATATTGACTTTGCTCTGTGCCGCAATTTCGTTGAGCGATGTTGCCAGACCTCCCCGGGTGGGATCCCGCAGGACGTGGGTGTGCGGGGCGGCTGATAACAATTCGTGTATCATGGAATTAAGTGGAGCCACATCAGATTGAATATTGGTTTCAAATCCCAGATCGCCCCGGGCGGAAAGAACTGCCATCGCGTGATCTCCAAGCGCGCCGGAGATCAGGACCACGTCACCCGGCACAGCAGATTGCCCCGCAGGATGATACCGGGGATCCTTTAGACCGACCCCGGTGGTTGTGATAAATATTCCATCCCCTTTGCCCTTTTCAACCACCTTTGTATCTCCTGCAACAACCTGGACACCCGCCTCATCGGCGGCGATTTTCATGGATGCGAGGATTTTCTCCAGCATGGAGATTGGCAGTCCTTCTTCCAGGATAAATCCAGCAGTCAAATACAATGGAGTGGCACCAGACATGCTGATGTCATTGACAGTTCCACAGACAGCCAGACGTCCAATGTCTCCTCCAGGGAAGAATAGCGGACTGACAATGTGCGAATCCGTTGAGACAACCAACCCTGCAGGGACATTGGATTCTTGGGAAAGGGGAAGGGCGGCAAAATCATTCCCTGTATTCCATGGACTGGATAGATGCGGCAGGAATGTGTTTTGGATTAACTCATGCGTCATCCGACCTCCGCTGCCATGCCCCATGACGACAGTTTGATCGTGGCGGAGGGGGAGTGGACAGACCGGACCTTCCAGGGGCGGCAGGGGGGAAGTTGTCATTGGGATATCTCCATCGGGTTGTGAAAGCGAAAATAGGCAGAGCAGGCTCCCTCGGAAGATACCATGGGGGCACCCAGTGGATTTTGAGGAGTGCATTGCCTCCCAAAAGCCTGGCAGTCAAGCGGCTTTTTTAAGCCCTGCAGAATATCACCTGCAATGCATATTTCAGATTCCCGGGTCTGAATGGAAGCGACATCAAACTTGTTTTCGGCATCATACTGCGCATAGGCGTGATTAAGCTTCCAGCCGCTTCCCGGGATATTGCCAATTCCACGCCAGCTGCGGTCGCAAGGCTCAAAAACACGTTGAATTAATGCCTGTGCGGCAGGGTTTCCTTCCCGGGTGACCAGACGGGGATATGCATTTTCCACCTCACTTGTACCGGCTTCCAGTTGCTTGACAGTCATCAGGATGCCGCGCAGAAGATCCACGGGTTCAAAACCTGTCACAACAATGGGAACATGGTATTTTTCAGCAATGGGGGGGTACTCCCAATATCCCATCACTGCGCAGACGTGACCGGCTGCCAGAAAACCCTGGACCCGGGATTGGGGCGAACCAAGAATGGCATGCATGGCAGGGGGGACACGAACATGGGAAACCAGGATCGAATAATTGGTCAACCCCAGTGCCTCTGCCTGGAGAACGCTGGCTGCATTGGCGGGGGCGGTTGTTTCAAATCCAATGGCAAAAAAGACAATTTGCTTATCAGGGTTCTGCTGTGCCAATCGAACGGCATCAAGTGGGGAATATACCACCCTCACCTGCCCGCCGCTTGCACGGACTGAAAACAAATCCCGGCTGGAGCCAGGTACCCGGAGCATATCTCCAAATGAACAAAAGATCACTTCCGGTCGGGAAGCAATATCCAGTGCCTTGTCAATCAATTCAAGGGGGGTGACACATACCGGGCAACCAGGTCCATGGACAAGCTCAATCTGGGGCGGTAGAAGTTGATCCAGACCGGATTGCATGATGGCGTGGGTCTGTCCGCCGCATATTTCCATAATGACCCAGGGATGGGTTACAGAAACATGCAACTGAGCCAGCAGGGTGGCTACCAGGGTTGGATCACGGTACCCATCTGCCAGGGGAAAACCATCACTCATTCATTCCCCGCATCTGAATCTGAAGCCAGGTCGGAGATTTCCTGCAGGGCATCGATGGTTATCCTGGCTTCTTCTTCACTGAGAATATTTAATGCAAAACCAGCATGAATGACTGCATACTGTCCCACCTGGGCATTGGGCAGCCCAACAAAACAGCATTCCCGAAGAACGCCGCCAAAATCTACTTTTCCCATCAAAAAACCACTCTGATCATACAATTCAATGATTTTACCGGGAATACCTAGGCACATTGTTTGCTTCCTTTCATAATTAAACCGATAACTCCACAGAGCCGGCAATTACAGCCTGCCCAAGGGCGATGCCGCCATCATTGGCGGGAACCTGGTGGTGAATCAGGACCCGAAAACCATTTTGCTCCAACTGGCTCTTGGTTTTCTCCAACAAATACTGATTCTGCCAGACTCCTCCGCTGAGCGCAACGGTTTTAATCGAGTGATCCCTGTAGATGGTGTTACAACACTCAAGGAGAAGATGGGCAATACTGTTGTGAAACCTTGCTGCAAGGATGGGAATTGCCACACCTTCACGCAAATCCCGAATGATGGCATTCCAGAGCATTGCCGGGTCAATCTCTTGATGATTGATTTCAATTGCGTAGGATTTGTTCTCTTCCAAATCTGCAACTGCTTCCAGTTCGATGGCTGCCTGACCCTCATAATTTGATTCGAAACGAAGCCCGATCAGCGCGGCTGCGGCGTCAAACAGCCTTCCCATGGAGGAGGTGGGAATTGTATTCAACTGGTGTTCCAGGGATGACCTCAATGCCAGCCTCTCCTCGTAACATAGTGCCTGAACAGGCGGCAGGTCAGGCTCCCAATCCAAGCCTGATGCCCACAAGTGAGCCAGTGCCATTCTTGCGGGCTTTCGGATGGAGATATCTCCCCCGGCAAGAGGCGCATATTTCAAGTAAAACAGGCGTTGGAAGTTCCTGTAACTACCCAATAATATTTCGCCACCCCATATGGCTCCATCCGTACCCATCCCAGTCCCATCGAGGGATAAACCAATGACAGGTTCCTGGCTGTTCCAGTGGTTGTCAGCAAGACAACTGGCAAGGTGGGCGTGGTGGTGCTGAATTTTAATCAAAGGGAGGTTGGTTTCCCGGGATTGCTGGATGGCGTATTTTGTAGCCAGGTAGTCGGGATGCAGGTCACAGGCAATTCGTTCCGGGTGAATCCGAAATAAATGTTTGAGGTGGGAAATGCCTTCCTCGAAGGAAGAAAACGTTTCGTAATTTTCCATGTCACCAATGTGATGACTGAGGAATGCATACCGGTCACGCGTCAGGCAAAAAACATTTTTTAATTCAGCCCCCACTGCCAATACGGAAGGAATATGAACCGGAAGGGGAATTGGATCCGGGGCATACCCACGCGACCGCCGAATTGGGAAGGGTTTTGATTGAAAGATTCTGACAACCGAATCATCCACGCGCATGTGGATGGGGCGGTTGTGGATCAGAAAACCATCTGCAAGGGGTGACAATCTTTCCAGCGCATCCTCATCCCGGTATGCGATTGGTTCATCCGACAGGTTTCCACTGGTCATGACAAGGATTTCCGGATAATCCGGTTCGGGTTCCAGCAGCAACAGGTGTAGCGGGGTGTATGGAAGCATGATCCCAAGTGTATTCTGGTTGGGAGCAGCTTCCCGGGCGACTGGTGATTTTTTGTCCCTGCTCATTAAAACAATGGGGCAAGCTGGAGATGTCAGGAGCTTCCACTCCTCACGGGAACACACTGCATGTTTTTTCAATCTTTGCTGATCAAAGCACATCAAGGCAAAGGGTTTATCGCTGCGTTTTTTTCGTCTGCGTAATTCGGCAACAACCGGTGGGTTGGTAGCGTCGCATGCCAGGTGATATCCGCCCAATCCTTTGATGGCAAGAATCTTACCCTGCCGTAGCCATTGGCGGGCGGTTTGCAAAGCTTCTTCATGGGTTGCGATTGGTTCCCCATTGACCACAAAGGTGAGATACGGTCCACAAACTGGACAGGCAACCGGCTGGGCATGGAAACGGCGATCCCGTGGATCTTGATACTCGCTTAAGCAGTCCGGGCAGAGATCAAACCCTGCCATGGTAGTATTGGGACGATCATAAGGGATGTCTCTAATAATAGTGTAACGCGGTCCACAATTGGTGCAGTTGATAAATGGATAATGAAATCTGCGGTTTTGGGGATCAAACAATTCCTGCTGACAATCCAGACAAATGGCAACATCGGGCGAGATGGGCAGAAACTGTCCAGGCTGAGGCTGGCTGGAGAGGATTTCAAATGTTACAGATCCATTGGAGGGGATGGTTTCTGTATGGATGGTGTCGATCCGGGCAAGCGGGGGCAGTTGATTGGTTAATCTTTCAAGGAATTGTGAAATGTTTTGTCGATCCCCATTTAGCTCCATTTCCACTCCGGCGGAAGTGTTCCGCACCCAACCTGTGAGGGAAAGTTGGATGGCAAGGTTATAAACAAACGGACGAAAACCGACACCCTGAACAATGCCAGTTACTTCCACCCGCACAGAATCCGAAATTGGGTTCATCCAGCTTTCTGTTGGTTCACGCGGAGCTGGAGCCAGTCAATCCATTTCTCAATACCCTCACCTGTTTTACAGGAGACGGGGAAGGTGACCAATCCGGGATTCAACAGTTCCACTCCCTGTTGGAAATATTCCATGTTAAATGAAACATAAGGCAATAGATCGATTTTGTTGATGATCAACACATCCAGGCCGCGGTAGATGTTTGGATATTTATACGGCTTGTCATCCCCTTCAGGAACACTGGCAATCAGGACATTGGCATGCGTGCCAAGATTGAAGGCTGCCGGGCAAATTAAGTTACCAACATTTTCGACGATCACCAGGTCAAGATTCACCAGGGGGAGGGCATTTAGTGCACGGTCAATCATGACCGCATCCAGATGACATTCTCCACCGGTATTCACCTGGACGGCGGGCATTCCGGCAGCAAGGATTTTATCAGCATCGATTGTGACCGGAGCTGTATCACCTTCGATCACACCGATCTGCATCCTGGTATTCAATCCTTGAATCGTCTGGAGGATCAGGCTGGTTTTACCGGATCCTGGTGAAGCCATTAGGTTTATGGAAAAAATACGTTTTTCATCCAGCTTAACCCGGTTCAACCCGGCAACCTGGTCATTTGCATTCAGGATTTTTTCAACAACTTGAACCCGCATCTTCTCTCCTTGACTATTTTACGATTTCTATGCTATCCAGGAAGAATTCCTCCCCGGTTTTCGGCTTGAGGTGAAAGCTGCTGCACGATGGGCAGGGACGCAATCCGTCTTCATTTAACTTATATTCATTACCACATTCCAAGCAAACCATTGTCGCCGGGATCCGGGAGAAATGCAATGTTGCTCCCTGGCAAATGGTGTTTTCACTAATCATGTCCCAATAAAACTGGACAGAATCATCCACAATGCTTGAAAGCTGACCAATTGTAATGTGAATATCGGTCACGCGTTTTGCCCCAGCGTGAAGGGCGTGGCGCGTAGCAATGTTCAGAATATTTTCTGTTACGACCATTTCGTGCATGATTTTGATTATACTACCTGAATAATCCGATTTGGACTGGATCCAGAATCAGGTGTGATTGGCAGTTTCTTTGGATTGCTCGATGATCTGATTCATCAACTGGAGACGGGTGATGAGGAAATGGCTGGCAACCACATTGGCAATCCGGCGCATGACTACATATCCAATATCGTGGTCTTCATCGCAAAGTTTACGCAGGGGTTCGCCATCCAGTGAAATGACGCGGGAGGGGACGATTGCCCGGACGGTGGCAATTCTTTGCCGTACAACCGGTGTCAGGGATGACCAACCAAGCACATCCAATGTTTCAGCAATGAATACATTGAACTGCCCCTGGGTGGGGATGTACATTTCCACCTGGAATTGACCATCCAGCACAATATGGACGCAATCGGCGCGGTCACCTTCGCCAAACAAACTATCCCCAACCGGTATCAACCTCAGGTGGGAAATGGAAACCAGGCGTTCCATTTGCTTGGGTTTGAGGTCAAAGAACCAGGGGATGCTTTGGTAGGCTTGAAGGAGTTCTTCCTTCGTGGTGGGAATTCCGTTCATTTGTTCGCCGTTGAATGCAATGCTGTATGTTCTTTTTGTATCATTGAAGGCAGGGCGCTATAAGTGTCATTCATCATTGACGTATGATGAGATTGTCATCTCATATTTGTATATTTAATCCGAAAGGTCAATCCGTTCTGGATGTGCAAGAATGTTAAACCGCCCTCTCCGTGCTCCGCTGATGAGTGTGATACCCCACTCTTCCGCCAGTTCAATCCCTGTCCGGCTGGTGGAACGCATGGTGATCAGATAGGGAATTTGCATCCGGATTGTCTTTTGAAGCATGTCCGAGCTGGCGCGGCCGGACGTCAGGATGGCGGGGTTCTCAAGGCGAATCTTTTCCAGCAAGATAAAACCGGCAATTTTATCAAATGAGTTATGCCGACCGATATCATGAAGTAATAAATGGATGTGTCCATGATCTGCCAGAGCAGAGGTGTGAACCCCGCCGGATTCGGAATGGGGAGGCTGTTTGGTCAGAAACTCGTCCACCAAACTAAAAATTTGTTGTGGGGAGGATGGCGCAGGGTGTGTGATGGGTTGGAAATTATCGCGGTCCAGGTCCATCGAAGTTGTACCACCATGACATCCGGATGTGCGTTTCCATGAAAGTGGCTTTCTAACCGAATGGTTTAACCAGATGTCGACATTATCCTTGCTGTCACACACATGAATATTGGCAACTTCATCCAGGCTGAAAATGAACCCCTCATTATAAAGAAACCCGACTGCCAACGCTTCCAGGAACTGGGGGGTACATTGAAAAGTTAACCAAATTTCCCCATTCACAGTCAGTGAAACCGGATATTCCACAGCAATGTTGGTTTGAATGGATTCGCATCCATCCGGGGTCACCTGGGTAAACTGGTATGGCACAACAATCTCTGTCATAACGCCCATTAAAACATAAAAAAGACTTTGTTTCCAGTCAAAGAGAAACGGGTGCGGTGAACCTTAACCGCACCCGTTTCTCATCGCGGTTTGTTTTTCTATGCCTCAACCAGTTCCAGCTTGACTGCGCACACCTTGTATTCAGGAATTTTAGCAATTGGGTCAAGCGCTGCAATGGTTAAGGAGTTGGCGGGAACATCCGGGAAGTGGAAGTTTGCATATACCATTCCCGGTGGAACCCGGTCGGTAACCCATGCTTCCGCTTCAATGGTTCCGCGGCGGGAGGAAACGCGCACTTTCTGGGCTTCCTGCAAGCCCAACTGAGCCGCATCCTGTGGATTGAGTTCAATCAAAGACTGGCTGTAGACTTCCAGCAGACCTTTCGCCCGGCGGGTCATTTCACCACCGTGCCAGTGATACAGAACACGCCCGGTGCTGAGAAGCATGGGATATTCCTTGTCGGGAAGCTCCACTGGCGGGATGTGTTCGGTGACCGCAAACAGACCTTTGCCCCTGGTAAATTGACCAACATGCAGGATGGGGGTCCCGGGGTGGTCGTTGCCTTTTACAGGCCATTGCAGTCTTTCTCCACGATCCAACCGTTCCAGGCTGATGCCTGCATAGCTGGGAGCAAGGGCAGCTACTTCAGCCACGATCTCTGCCGGGCTGGAATAATTCCATGCAGCTTGGGGGGCACTCAAGTCAGCTTTCCGTTGACTAAATTCCATAACCCGCCTGGCAATTTCCTGGGTGATTTCCCAGTCGTGACGGGCTTCACCAATGGGCGGGATTGCCTGGCGAACCAGTTGAACGCGCCGTTCCGTATTTGTGAAGGTGCCGGTTTTCTCAGCAAAAGTGACACCTGGCAGCAATACATCTGCATATGGAGCGGTTTCTGTGGGGAAGATTTCCTGCAACACCATAAATTCAAGCTGTTCCAGACAATGGCGGATGTGGTTGGTATCCGGGTCTGACATGATTGGGTTTTCACCCAGGATGTAGAGTGCCTTGATCTTGTCCTCGGCAATTGCAGGGATCATCTCGGTCACTGTCATTCCAACCTTGGGGGAAAGAGGAACACCCCAGGCAGTTTCAAATTTTTTCCTGACGTCTTCATTGATTACCTGCTGATAGGCGGGATAAACATTGGGTAAACCACCCATATCGCAGGCACCCTGGACGTTATTTTGACCGCGCAGGGGATTTACGCCGCCGCCGGGGATGCCAATATTGCCAAGCAGCATTTGCAGATTGGCACAGGTGCGCACGTTTTGCACCCCAACCACATGCTGGGTGATGCCCATTGCCCAAAGAATGGCGCCAGGTTTGCTGGTTCCCAGGATTTCAGCCGCTTCATACAATTGTGTCACCGGAACGCCGGTTATTTCTGAGACCAGTTCCGGGTTGTATTGCATGACATTGGCTTTGAATTCCTCAAAATTCTCTGTCCGGCTTTCAATAAACGCTTTATCTTCGTAGCCCTTCTCAAGGATGATGCACATCAATCCATTCAGCAGGGCAATGTCGGTGCCGGGTTTCAACCGCAGGTGCAGGGTTGCAAATTCTGTGATATCAATCCGGCGGGGATCAGCAACAATCAGCTTAACGCCGCGGCGTAACACCGCCTGGCGAATCCGCGTGCCAAATACAGGATGCTGCTCGGTAGTGTTGGAACCAATGATGAAGATGGTCTTTGCCTGTTCGGCAACATCGTCCATCGAATTGGTCATTGCTCCAGAACCGAAGGAAGTGGCCAGACCGGCCACAGTGCTGGAGTGTCAGAGACGCGCGCAGTGGTCTATGTTGTTTGTTCCGACCACTTGGCGCGCAAATTTGTTCATCAAATAGTTTTCTTCGTTGGTGCACTTGGCTGATGTCAGGACGCCGATGCTGTCTGCGCCGTGTGCATCGCGAAGTTCTGCGATTTTCCGGGCTGTAATGGTGAGGGCGGTTTCCCAATCAACCTCAACCCATTTCCCGCGATCTGCACCCTTGGGTCGTTGAGTGCCATTCAAAAGATATTCACGGACAAGCGGTTTATGCAGGCGTTCGTCGTGGTGGACAAAATCATATCCATACCGACCTTTCACGCAGAGCCGCATTCCGTTGACTGCACCTTCCGGGCTGGATGTGACACGGATGATTTTCCCATCTTTCACATTCAAATCAACCGTACATCCAACACCACAGTATGGGCAGATGGTTTGGACAATTTCGTCTGCTTTGCCCATGCCAATCGAGAGCTTGTTCTCCAGTGCACCGGTTGGGCAGTAAGCCACGCAGGCTCCACAGGATTCACACCTAGCTTCCAGCATGGGTTCATCCAGACCAGCCACAACCTTGGATTCAAAGCCTCGTTCCGAGATGCCCCAAACAAATCGTCCCTGCACCTCTGCACATGCACGTACGCATCTTCCGCAGAGGATGCATTTGTTCATGTCAATGTAAATGAAGGGGTTCGGATCGGCATTGATTTCATAGCGCGGGGCTTTGAGCGATGCTTTTTCGATATCAACACCGTAGAATTTTGCCCAATGGATCAATTCGTTTTCCCGACCATCGTTGGCATTATCACCCCGGTCATAATACGCAGACAGGAGAAGTTTCAGTACAGTTCGGCGGGAATCTGCCAGTTTGGGGGTTTCTGTTTGAACCACCATGCCTTCGGAGGCGGGCAGGGTACAGGATGCCATGGGAAGACGGGCGCCCTGGACCTCCACCATGCAAAGGCGGCATCCTCCATATGGCGAAAGGTCTTTATGGTAGCACAGGGTCGGGATGGTAATCCCGGCTAACTGGGCTGCCTCCAGGACAGTTTTTCCTGGGGGTACTTCTATCTCTTGACCGTTAATTGTAATTTTTGGCATTTTACCTCCTATTTGGCGGTCTTTTTACCGCGCAGGTAGACGAACCAATACACCAGACCCACCATAAATGCTCCACCGATAATGTTACCAATTGTGACCGGTAGAAGATTACCAACAAGGAATTTACCCCAAGTAAGGTTTTGAAAATCCGCTGCTGTTTTGCCAATCATTTCAAAAAATTTGGGATCGCCCCAACTCTTGATAAACAGGGCAATCGGAATAAAGTACATATTGGCAACGCTGTGCTCAAAGCCCGCGGCCACGAATGCCGAGATGGGGGGAATGATCGCAAGAATCTTGTCGGTTGTGCTGCGTGCCGAGTAGCACAGCCAGACGGCAAGACAAACCAGGGCGTTACACATGATGCCCAATGCAATTGCCTGCACAAAGTCAAGCCCTGATTTTGCGTTTCCGATATTCAATGCGTTTAAGCCAATCGAACCGTTCCCAAATGTGTATTGCTTGGTGAGGAACATCACCAGGGCGGTCAGAATGGAGCCAACAAAGTTTCCCAGGTACACAATTCCCCAGTTTCGCATTAACTGTGCAAGGGAGACCTTTTTGTCCATGAAAGCCATCAGGATGAGGTTGTTGCCAGTAAACAGTTCCGCACCGCCAACAACAACCAGGATCAGTCCGAGGGTGAAAACGAGACCGGTCAGAAGCCGGGTTACGCCATAGGTCAAACCGGTACTATAAGCTGCTGCTCCGGCAGCATCCTTGATGGAAATGGATCCGGCGCTGACTGTGGTGGCAAAGATTGCACCGAGAGCAATGAACGCTCCTGCCAGGATTGCCAAAACAAACATATTCCAAAACGGCATGGATGCTTTTTTAATACCGATGGCTTCCGCCTTTGCCGCCATATCACCTGGCATCAAGGCATCAATACTCACTGCGTTGTTATTTTGTTCTGAAGACATGTTGAAAACCTCGCTTGGATTTGGGATGGGTGTTGTTTTCCTATATAGGAATTTTAATTTCGCATACGCCTGTTGGACACACGTGCAGGCGTATGTGTGCTTCAACTTCAGCGCGGAAGTATTTCAGAATATCGCGGATGGGAGTACCGGCAGTTTGACCAAGCCCGCAATTGGAGACTTCATTCATACTGTCCGCCAGGTTGATCAGGGTTTGCAGGTCTTCCAGTTTTGCATTTCCATTGGCAATGGATTCCATGATTTCATACGAGCGTTGGGTGCCGATCCGGCAGGGGCTGCACTTTCCGCAGCTTTCGTTTCGAAAGAAATTGATGAGTACTCTGCCCAAGTCGACAACGCAGGTATCTTCATCGCAGATCAGCAAAGCACCAGAGCCCAGTGAAACCCCAGCCCTGGAATATGCATCAAAATCCATTGGGGTGTCCTGCAGGCTGGCGGGGATGACCGATCCGCTCGATCCGCCAGTTTGTGCCAGCTTGAATGAGGAACCGGGTTTCATTCCTCCCGCGTAGATGGCGATGACTTCGCGGAGGGTGATTCCCATCGGGACCTCGATCACTCCCGTTTTGTTGACATGCCCCATGATGGTGTAAACTTTTGTTCCGGGACTGGAAGGAGTGCCAAGTGTGCCGTACCACTCCGGACCATATTGTATGATGGGTGGAACATTGGCAAGGGTTTCCACATTATTGACAAGGGTTGGTTTTCCCCAAAGTCCATGGGTTGTGGGGAAGGGGGGGCGGGAACGGGGGAGCCCAGGTTTTCCTTCGATGGATTCAATCAATGCTGTTTCTTCGCCGCAAATGTATGCACCCGCCCCGCTATGAATGTGGATTTTGAAATTGAAGCCTGTTCCAAAGATATTTTCACCGAGGAATCCCATTTCCTCCGCCTGGGTGATGGCGTGGTGGAGACGTTCCTGGGCAAGTGTATATTCGCCTCGAACATAAATGAAACCTTCATCAGCGCCAACTGAGTATCCGGCAATTGCCATGGCTTCGAGGATACTGTGTGGATCCCCTTCCAGAATCAATCGATCCTTGAAGGTGCCTGGCTCGCTTTCGTCGGCATTGCATACCACGTATTTTTTCTCACTTTTTGTGCCTGCAACGAACCCCCACTTGGTGCCAGTGGGAAAGCCTGCTCCACCACGTCCCCGCAAGCCTGATTTTTTGACGACATCAATCACCTGGCTGGGCTGCATTTCTCCCAACACGGTACCCAGTGCAGAATATCCATCATGAATGATATATTCTTCGATGCTGGTTGGATCAATGATTCCAGCGCGGCGCAGGACCACCCGTTTTTCTGCGGGGAGAGTGCCTTTCCTGGCGGATAACCAGGCAATTCTGCCCGATAATTCCCGCACAGGGGCTTGCAATTCTGCTGCAACCCGTCCTTTGTAGAGATGTTCCTCCACGAGATGATGGACGTCTTCGGGCTTAACCGGTCCATAAATGACCGCTTCCGGATAGATAATAACCATGGGAACAGCATCATGCCGACCAATATCCCCCACCATTTTGAGGGAGACTTCATCTTCAAGTCCAAATGCAGCAATTTCCGATTGCAGTTGATAATAAACCTGCTCAGCGCCATTCAGAAGGCTTTGGGGGTCGCTGGATACCAATACCATTGCTCGTACAGTTTTCATGTTTTTCTCCTTGTTAACTGTACCGTGCCAGGATTCCCGGGATTTGGTCCGGGGTAAGATTGCCATAGACATCATCATCAATAATGATCACCGGACCCACACTGCACAATCCCAGGCAGCTCGTCGTTGCCAGCGTCCACTTTCCGTCAGGGCTGGTTTCATTGGCTTCCAGTTTTAATTCCTCACGCAGTGTTTTCCAGACTTCGCGTCCTCCAACCACGTGACAAGGAGCACTCTCACAAAACTGGATCACATGGCGTCCGCGTGGTTTTGTGGAGAGCATCTGGTAAAAGCTGGAAACCGCAAATAACTGGCTGCGGGGTACATGCAGGTGCTTGCTGATCTGTTTGAGGGCTTCGCCGGGGAGGTAACCCAGTTCCTTGTTGACATCATTCAGGATGGGTATTAATTCATCCATGGTAGCACCATGATGTGCTATCACCCTGTCAACAACTTCTGTGATTTTTTGATTGTCAATGGATCCTATGGTCATCAAGACCTCCTGCTGGTTGGGATTTGCAGTTCGTTAACTACCGTACTACCACTGCGTTAAAGTTACATACCTGCTGGCAAATGCCGCATCGGACACAAATGTCAGAATCAATTACATGAACACCACGTCTCTCGCCTGTAATGGCGCCGACCGGACAATTTCTGGCACATACCGTACACCCTGTACAGGCTTCAGGAAGGATTTCGTAGCGGATTAATGCTTTGCAGACCTTGGCGGGGCATTTCTTTTCATAAATGTGAGCTTCGTATTCGTGGCGGAAGTGTTTCAGTGTGCTGATGACCGGGTTGGGTGCACCCTGACCCAAGCCACACAGGCTGTTGGTTCGAATCTCCTGACTCAGTTGTTCCAGCAATTCGATGTCCCCATCTTCGCCTTTCCCGGCACAGATGCGGTCCAGGATATCGAGGATCCGCCGGGTGCCAACACGGCAAGGGGTACATTTTCCACAACTCTCATCCTGTGTAAATTCCATGAAGAAGCGGGCAATATCCACCATGCAGGTTTCATCATCCATGACGACCATACCACCCGAACCCATCATGGATCCTGCTGCAGTAAGTGCTTCATAATCAACAGACAAGTCTAGGTACTCAGATGGGAGACATCCACCCATGGGACCGCCCGTCTGGACTGCCTTGAAGCCCTTGTTGTCCTTAATCCCTCCACCCACATCAAAAATGATTTCCCGGAGGGTGATCCCCAAGGGGACTTCAATCAGACCGGTATGTTTGACGTCACCTGCCAGGGCAAAGGTTTTGGTGCCTTTGCTTTTTTCGGTACCCATGGAAGCGTACCAGTCGGCACCTTTCAGGATAATTTGCGGTACATTGGCATAGGTTTCCACGTTGTTGATGTTTGTCGGTTTTCCCCACAAACCGCTGACAGCCGGGAAGGGCGGGCGTGGACGGGGTTCACCGCGTTTTCCTTCAATGGATGCCATCAACGCGGTTTCCTCACCGCAAACAAATGCTCCTGCACCCATCCGGACTTCGAGATCGAAGGAAAAATCGGTCCCAAGAATATTTTGTCCCAACAGCCCCATTTCCCTTGCCTGCTGGATGCCCAGCCGCAGCGTGCTGACGGCAATTGGGTATTCAGCCCGGCAGTAGATATATCCCTGGTTGCAGCCAATTGCGTAAGCAGCAATTGCCATTCCCTCAATCACAGCATGCGGATCGCCTTCCAGAACGCGGCGGTTCATGAATGCACCAGGATCACCCTCATCCGCGTTGCAGATGAGGTACTTGGGGGTTCCAGCAGAGGCGCGGGCAAAAGACCATTTTTTGGCAGTGGGGAAACCTGCACCACCCCTGCCACGCAGACCGGATTTCATGACTTCATCGATCACATCTTCCGGCGTCATTTCTGTCAGCACTTTTGCAAGTGCCATGTACCCGTCTTCGGCAATATAATCTTCAATGTTTTGCGGATCGATCTTGCCGCAATTACGAAGGACGATCCGGATTTCCTTTGGGGTGGGAGCACTTAATTCTTCATCCACAACCGAGGTGATTGGGAGGAGGAATTTTTTCGCAATGCGACCCTTGAGGAAATGTTCCTCCACAATGAAAGCCATATCATCAGGTGTCAGGTTGGCGTAGTGCACTCCTTCCGGGTACACCATGATTTCGGGACCCTGGTCACAGCCGCCAATCCGGGAGGTTTCCAGCACCTGGACCTCATCAATTAGTCCATTGGCAACCAGTTCATCCTGCAGTGCATCCAATACTTCGTATGCACCTTTGCTCCGGCATTCCGGATCGATGCATACAAGCACGTGTGAGCGGTAAAACTTCATAATTCTGCCTTATCTCTGGTAATTGTAGGTAAAAGTCACCCTCTTACATGGGGATGACGTGATCTTCTATAATTTTGCCTTCGACCACATGTTCTTTGACAATCCGGCGGGCGATTTCCGGGGTTACTTTGCCGTATGTAACTTTTGGCTGTTCACCAACCTGAACCTGGACGATAGGTTCGCGTTCGCACAGCCCAATGCAGCCTGTTTGTGTCACAATAATTCCGGGGATGTTTTCAGTTTCGATCAAATTGAGGATTGCCTTCATAGCTTCGCGGGCGCCAGCAGCAATCCCGCAGGTGCCCATTGCAACCACAATGTTTGCTTCACCGGAGGCAGCTTTCACCTGTCGTTTCTGGAGGGCTTCTTCACGAATTCTCTTTAGATCTTCCAGGCTTTTTACGGTAGGCATATTTTATCTCCTTTATTTCGATATTCCCGAAGGGAGGGGTTGGATATTTTGTATTCCTTCCTCAATCAACTGGCGAAGGAATGACAGGACGGCAGGATCTGTGAGGGGAATCCCCTCCAATTCCTGCATGATGGGCTGGTTGTCAAATAAAAAAGTTTGAGAATCCACCTGGTATTGGCATTCCCAGTGGATTTGTGGTGCAGAGATCACCAGGGTCAAGAGAGTGGATGCCAGGTCACCAAGCGGCATTCGGTCAATGTGGCTGTGTTGAAATTCGATCTCCACACAGGTGCCAATGCCAGGTGTGGATTGTATCGTCAAATAACCGTTGCAGCTTTCAGCAGCGGCTTTCAGGAGGGGGAGCCCCAACCCAACCTTGCGGGTTGTGCGGCTTGTGTAGAAGGGATCCAAGACTTTTTGAATGGTTTCTGCATCCATTCCTTTCCCATTATCCCTCACAGAAATATACAGGCGGTCCTGAACAATGGATTCATCAACAACGATTTGAATCCAGCTTGCACCAGCCGCAACGCTGTTTTCTGCAATATCCAGGAGATGCAGGGAAAGTTCTCGCACAGGTATCCTATTGGTTCTGCTTGGTCTGAATGGAGCGAATCACCTGGGGGAATTTGTTGGGACGGACGCGGCCATGTACTGAATCGTCCACAACAACGACAGGAGCCTGGCTGCATGCGCCCACACAGCGGCATACTTCCAGAGTGATTTCACCATCCGGAGTGGTTTCACCAACATCCACACCAAGAACCTGCTTGGCTTTTTCAATCAATTGGGGCGTTCCACCCACATAGCAGGCGGTTCCCATGCAGAATTTGATGGTGTGTTTTCCGCGAGGCTTGGTGGTAAAAAAGGAATAAAAGGATACAACTCCGTGCACCTGGCTGACCGGTACATGGAGCTTGTTGGCAACATATTGCTGCATTGGTTCAGTGATATACCCAATTTTATTCTGGAGTTCGTTCAACACAACCATCGTTGCACCGGGAAGATAACAGTTGGCTTTAATGATGGTATCAATATCTGCAACGATTTCAGGATTGTTCAGTGGATCATTCTCAGGTATTTTTGTTGTATTTTTCACCATGGATTGCTCCAATAAATATGTTATCTGTAAATATGTTATCTGATGGTTACTCATCCATGCAGAGTCATAACCGTCATGAGTTTACCCGTGAGATTGAAAACGGTCAATTAACGAATGTCATTCAGAAATCAGCCAAGTGTCCAGACTGATATACACTCCTTGTTTCAGGAATTACGGATGGAAAATGATCGATCTTCCTGGTTTTGAAGTGCCAGGCGGATTTCCGAAATTGTTGGTTTGTCGATTTTCAAGATTAATGCGCCTAGAAATTCATTAAGACGGTGAACATCCCCGCTCTGAATCAGGGGATATCCTGCTAGTGTTGGAAAAACTTGCAGTGCCTTATTCGGGTGAAGGTGTCGGGAGAGTTCCAGGGCGTCAAAGGGTATGTGCGGTGGTACAAAACCCAGATTTGCCAGCAATCCGAAGGATTTGCGATCAACATGGGCAGGGATCAGGATACCTCCCAGGTCCATCACTTTTTGCCAGGCTTCATCAATGGATACTGTTGTAGAGGTTAGCAACAGGCGGGGTTCGGTGCAGATGTAGTCACCGGTTGAATCCACAACAAATTGCTCACCGAAGTAATCCGGTTGATTTTTTAGATTTGGAAGGATGCCATCCACCCATTTTTGAAAATCCCGGATTTGATCCAGTGAATCAAAAATACAGATGCTGTGAATTTCCTCGCGGGTCTGGAGTTCCATACCAGGAAGGACAACCAAGTCGGTGCCGGCAGCAGCCTGCTGGACTGCCTGGATGTTGGCAGAAGCATTGTGATCCGTAATTGCCATCAGTGTGATGCCACTGCTCAGAGCTTGCTGGACAATTAACGGGGGAATCATTTCCACCTCAGCACAAGGTGAAAGCACCGTATGAGTATGCAGCTCGGCGCGATAGGTTTTCATCCCAAGGGTTCAGTTTTCCTGGATACCCAATTCCCAGAGCTTTCCGACCGTCCAATAACTTGGTTGAGGAGTGGACAGAAGGATGATCCCCTCTTCATTGGCTTTGGTGATTGTGGCTGGGTCGGGCATGGCTCCTTCGGTAATAATAATGGCGGAGAGTTCCAGGAGGGCAGCAACTGCAACGATATTGCCATGCGCTTGCAGGGTTACCCAAACGGATCCGTGCGGTGCACCTGCCATTACGCAGCTTAGCAGGTCGGATGTGTAGCCCTTTTCCACTTGTATCGATTCAAAATCTGCGGGATTTGTCAGCGGGGTCAGTTCAAGTGTGTTGATGATGGTTTGCAAGTTCATTGTGCAGTCTCCTTGGGAACAGGTCCCTCACCCATGGCTTCCTGCTGGGGAAGGAAAATTTTTATTCGTAAACGGGTCCCTTTTCCAACCACAGAATCCAAAGACATGGAGTCGGTACACCGGGCAATATTTACCAACCCCATCCCGGCGCCGAACCCAAGCTCGCGGATTTCCTCGCTGGCAGTGGAATACCCTGGCTGCAATGCTTTCTGAACATCGGCAATACCGGGACCGTAATCATACACATCGATGGAAATTTGGTGGGGTTCAATTTCCACGCGGATCACACCACCCTTGGTGGTATGAATTATCAGGTTCATCTCGGCTTCGTAGATGGCAATGCCGGCACGCCGGGCAATTTGAGGACTGGCACCCAAGCGGATGAGCGCACGCTTGATCCGGCTGGAGGCGGAACCGCCATGCGTGAAATCGTGCGCCTGGATGTCGTATCTCAAAATCAGGCTGGTGCGGTCAGATTCGATATCCTCGAAAATCCGGCTGGCGCGGTAGCGCCGCATTTCCTCCACCTGGGTCTCCTGTTGGAGAGCTTTCAGCAGCCCCCGGGTGACATCACCCTTGGTGATGATGCCCACCAGTTTGCCATTTGGGTCTATTACTGGCAGCCTGCCAAGCTTGGTATTGACAAACATTTTCAATGCATCCACCAACAGGTCTGTAGCCCGGATGGTAATCAGCTTGGTGGTCATGTATTTGGTTACAGGGGAGTCCAAATCGGGCTCGATGAGGCAACGGATGACGTCCTCAATGCTGAGAATGCCTACTAGGTCGCCATTATGGAGGACCGGTGCGCCGGAGATGCGCATTTGGCGTAAGGTAACTGTGGCTTCCCGCATGGTCTGGCTTGTTGTGAATACATATGGATTGGAGGTCATGACCTGCTCGACCCTGATTTCATAGGCAAGCTCCTCCAGGCGGCTGATATTTTCAGCTTCCTGATCCGAGATCACCCGATTTTGGCGGGGAGCGCCATCCATTATGATTAATCCTTATTCTTCACAATAACATTCACCATCACCCAGCAAAGGCATTTCCAGGCTTTTTAAACCAGCCTGGTAAAGCCTGCCGCATAATTCAAACATGCCGTAGGGCGATGAGATTAATGGGATGCCTTCTTTTTCTGCCAGGGTAATTGTTTCGGGGAGGGGTTGCTTGCCCCTGACAAGAATAACTGCTGCCACATCCGCCATCTGTGCTGTCCGGATTACCTGGGGATTGCAAAGACCGGTGAGCAGGATTGCATCCGGTTGGATGGAAGCAAGAACGTCGCTCATCAAGTCGGCGCCGCAACCGCCCTTCACCTCCCTGCTTAAATCAGCCGTTTGATTGATTAGTTTACCATCCACCATCTTGATGATGTGATTTACATTCATGGACCGTTCCAGTAATTCAAAATTGTTGATTGCTATCATTGATTTTACCTTATGGTTTGATTTTTTGCTCCATTGCAGGAAGCAATCTGATCCTTTATGCAGGAAATGCAGAAGAAAATCACCCGGATTGTAGAATTTCATCGCATATATCTCCGTAGATCGTGTCAATATCAGCCGATATTTGGCGATTGGATGATTTATAATTAACAAATGCTTTGAAACAGGTGCTGAAAATGAAAACGATCATTCAAACTGTTAAGGGAACCCGTGAATTTTATCCTCCGGAAATGGCAATCCGTTCCTGGTTGTATTCGGTTATCCGTAAAGTCTCTGAATCTTTCGGATATCAGGAATATGATGGTCCATTTCTTGAAAAGATAGATTTGTATGCTGCCAAATCTGGTGAGGAGCTGGTCAAGGAACAGGCATTTGTGTTCCCTGACCGTGGCGGTGAGTTGATTGCACTTCGACCTGAACTGACTCCATCTCTTGCCCGAATGGTTGCGCAACGGCAGGGGGAACTGGCATTCCCACTGCGATGGTGGTCGTTTGGACCATTCTGGCGGTACGAACGCCCCCAAAAAGGCAGGACGCGAGAATTTTTTCAATGGAATATTGATTTAATCGGTACCAGTTCACCGGAGTGTGATGCAGAGCTTGTGACCATCTGCGCTGCATTCTTTCAAGCGGTGGGATTAACAACGGAACAGGTGGGCATCCAGGTCAACAATCGGCGTTTGATGGATTCCGCCCTGGCAAATTTGGGTATTCCCACAGACCTCCGTCCCGCGGTTTTTAAATTCATTGACCGGCGGGATAAAATGCGACCGGTAGATTGGGATGCTTTTGGATTGGAATTGGGATTATCACCAAATCAAATGGAAGGACTGAAGGCTCTCCTGGAAGATACGGAGCTATGGAAACAATCGGATGAGTTGGTGAGATTCTTTGCCGCGATGGATACAATGGGGCTCTCTGCGTATGCCCATTTTGATGCTTCCATCATTCGTGGGTTGGAATATTATACGGGTACGGTATTTGAAGCCAGGGAGCTATCCCGGGAGGGACGCGCCATTCTGGGTGGTGGTCATTATGACAACCTTGTTGCAGATGTTGGCGGTGATCCGCTGCCGGGGGTTGGGTTTGCCATGGGAGACGTGATGATCCAGATTGTCCTGGAACAATATGGCTTGATCCCTCCGTATCAATCAGCAACGGCTCCGGTCTTGGTGACTATTTTTGATGAGACCAGGCAGATTTTGCCCATACGACTGGCATCTGCGTTTCGTAGTGCGGGGCTGGGTGTGATTCTTTACCCGGAACCTGCCAAGCTGCCCAAGCAATTTAAATATGCTGACCGGATTGGAGTACGATTTGTTGTCATTGTTGGTCCGGATGAGGAACTTGCGGGACAGGTAACGATCAAGGATCTGATGTTGCGGGAACAGGCGACCATTCCGCAAGGTGAGGCTGCCGGCTGGATCAAGGGCAGGCTTGCACAAGCACATTCCCTGTGATAAAATCAGCACGTTTCATGGTGGCTGTAGCTCAATGGCAGAGCGCTTGACTGTGGATCAAGATGTTGTGGGTTCGACCCCCATCAGCCACCCAGTTAATAATGAAGAAGAGCATTGAGGAAAAGAAACCTCAATTGTTAGGTATCGTATTCTTATAGGAATTGATGGAATCCGTTATAAAATTCACGAGTATTGGACCAATTTCCTGGTTGGCAAGGATGTTGGGGTGGGAATCTGTCCCCTCGCGGTAAGCACTGCGCAGCATGTTGTAATCACTGGCAGATGGATCACTTTCCGCAAGAAGATCAAAGAAATTAAAAACAAACAGGTTGGGGTGACCTTTGGTGAACTCGGGAGCAGCCAGCCAGGAAGTCAATTCCCTCGCCCGCCGGGCATCTTCCGGGTTCGTTTCTGCGGGATTCAAAGGCGGGGAAGTCAGGATGATGAAAATATGATTGGGGTATTGATCCATTCTGCTGCGCATAGTCATATATTGCTGCTTTCGCAACTCCAGTTCGGCGTCATCTTGAATGGCACTGTTGGGATAGCACGACTTGATCAGGATGACTTCGTGCTGCAAGAAAGAACTCAGGGCATTGATGGGAATGGAATATTCCCGTTGCTGGAAGATGTCCGCAAACCCATCGATATCGGTGTTGTCGTTGGGTATGAAATAACTATATCCAGCAGGGGTGCCATCCGGCTTTGTCAATCCTTCATATGAGTAATCCTGGTCCCAGAATGTGTAGCCCTCGTTTTGCAGGCGTGACCGGAGTTCACCACCCTCAATCAGGAATCTGCCTACTGAATGGTGAACAAACAGGATGTTTGTATAATCGCCCTGGTTGTATTTGGTGACCTCGTTGGATTGAACGGTAGCCTTGACAACGTTGAGGACTGTACGAATGGTACTTTTGATCCCCAGGCTTTTCCCGGTTGCCTGCCTGTAAATCAACAAGCCCACAATGACTAGGGCAATAAAGATCACAACCCACAGGATCCACTGTTTCTTTTTCATGGTTCCTCCAGCGGAACTCTCCCATTTTAGATTCAACCGTTTTGCGCCAAACCATCCATATATGTCTTGATTTTGGGGTGACCAGTCAGTTTCTCGTAAAAGAAATTATTCACCACGTTGATCAATTCAGCCCGGGCAGCTTCGGCGGTGGGAGATAATTCATCACAGACCTGCTCGCGCGAGAGGATGTCCCTGAGTTGGAGAAGTTTTCTGACAATTTCCGTCTCATGCTCACCTTCCAGCGATTTCACAACGTTCAGAATTAACTGGTCGGTGTGGCTTAACATGGTCTCCTTGGTTATGCTGGAACCGGGTTTAAAGCAATCATCGACGGTTCGAATGAGCGACCATACCTGGTAAAGGATGGTGGTGGGCTCATCAAAAAGCTCGCGCAGAAATGCCGCTTCTTCATATTGCCCCGTTAATCGAAAGACGTTGTACATTCGCCGAGCAGCTTTTCCGTAGTTCAGGTCCCGGGTCAGATATTTGCGAATCTCCTTTTCCAGGGCGTGAACATAATCATCGAGGGCATCACTGGAAACATGCTTGGAAAGCTTGGAGAAAACCGGGATGGAATCGGCTTCCAGATAGACTTCCTGGAAGTATGGATCCAGATAACCATCGAGGGGGGTGATGGTTCCATCCGGTGATTCCCACGTTACATCCAGCATGTTGCTTGCATTGACAAGCTGGTTGTGAATGGAGTCGGCAAAAACCCAATCCAGTTTGCACCACCCTGGATCCTGGGAAGCCTCTTCCCAGCGAATTTCTGAAGCAGTTCCATCGGGCAGGGTGATCGCCTTCCTGCCTTCCACAACCTCCTGCGCCTTCCAAGAGATGGGCGAACCTTTTGTAATAACCCGATCCCCCACCAGTGTGGGAAATGGAAAATTCCCAAATTTTACTTCAATCAATTGATAGGTGGGTCCGCGCAGAGTATCGATTGCTTTTGCCCGCATAATTTCGGCAAGCTTTTTGCAAGCCTCTTCCCGGGTGGGTGCGATGATATTGACACGCTCAAAATAATCGGCATCTCCAGGGTACATCTGGATTTTTGACTGAGCAGCGGAGCCGGAAAGCGCAAGGGCGGTTTCCACTACACCAGGTTCATCTGAAAACCCAACCACCTCGCCGATTTTTCGAAAATGTGCCAGCTCTGCTGGACTGAAATCAAGCATGGTCACCCGGTGCCCGAACACGCCGGTTTTTTCATCCATCACCATTTCATCGGATTGTTGAGCAGCAATGGCAGTGAGCCATTGTAACGCTTCCTCTTCATCCAGTTCAATACCCAGTCGGGCAGCTGATTCCATTATCCGTTGAAGTTCCTGTTGGGGAGTGTTTGAGTCTTGTGTCATGGTTTCCTCGCATTTGTTTGAAGTGAAAATTTGATTATATTGGTTGGGAAGACAGGCTTTCCTGCAGCATGGCAGTAAATAACCTTGCCTGGTATATGGCATCGTCCATTGCATTATGGGTTAAGGGATCGTGATTTCCGTATTGCTGGGCAATTTGCTTCATGGAGGCTTGCCCGGATGTTACCTTTCGTAAGCCCATGTAGTAGGACCGGATATCAATGGCTGCGTGCCCGAAGGGATTACTACCCAGATAACGGTGGAAGTAATCATTGACAAACATCCAATCAAACGGGGCATTAAAACCAATAAATACAGGTTTGTGATCCGGTGGAGTAATATTGACAATCCAATCCCGAAATCTCTTCATGGCGGTCCTGGGTGGAATTCCAGTAGTGGCAAGGGTGTCCAGATCGAGTCCGTGAACCTTAATTGCCTTGGGAGATATATTTGAATGAATCGGTTTTAATTCAATGTAGAAAGAAACCGAGGGATCATCAACTGAACAAGCACCGATGGATAACAATGAATAATTGGAAGGGGATGGACCGGCAGTTTCCACGTCCACCGAAATGTAGAAGGGTAGGGATTGTCTGGGTTGGGCAAGATCTGTGTGCATTGAGTGATTATCCAATCCTTAATGATAAGCTAATATTAACACAACTCAAACCAATATTCCATTGTTTAAGTAAAAATTACATGTTTGATTGTAAGAAAGTCAGGTTTTGTCCATCCGTGTAATCAGAGGTCGTTTTGCCAGGGGAAGTTGGATGATGGAATTTTGGGAGGGTTTAACCAGGCAAACAAACCAGTTGAACTTCTTTTTTCCCGGGTAATTTTATCAAAACCGACCAGGAACAAGCTGATGAATACAAGCGATGCCCCCATCCATTGCAGGGTGGTTAATGTTTCCCCCAACCATATTTGTGCAAGAAAAACGGTGACAATTACTTCGCCCAAGCCCAATAAAGCAGTTTGCATTCCGCCAAGGTGCTTCACGCCCATGAAAAGCGTCAACCGGGAAAGGAACGTGATTGCTGCCATGCCAAGAACAGGCCACCACGGGGCGCTTGTTGGTGGCAGTTCAGGTGAAAATGCAAAGCCGATCAGCACTGTTGCCGCCATTGCCAAGAGGGTATATAGGGTCACGGTTGGTGCGGGTACTTCGTAAAGAACACGTTGGTTAATAATGAGGTGCAGTCCGTATAATGCTGCTGCTCCCAGCATTAACAGTGCACCGATCATGTCCACTCCATTCTTCCCTGCACCAACCAATAAAAAAATGCCGGGGATGACAAGAATGAGGCGGAAAATCGTAATCCTGCTAATGGTTTGACGATCCAGGAGCAGCCACAATGCCACAAAGAGGGGATAAAAAGAGTAGAGCAATTGCCCCACGCTGGCATCCAATCGGGCGATGGCAGAATAATACAGGATGGAGCCTAAACCGTTGGTGACCCCTGCAATCACACATCCCACCAGACCGACGGGAAATATGTAAAAGTACTGCCGTTTGAAGATTACCATGATGACCAGCAAGAGAGCAACGGCTATACTCGTCCGTAAAGCCACAACTGCCATGGGTGAAAAGCCAACCAAAATCGCCTGTTTCCCAAATACCGGCGCTGACCCCAGTAATATTGCTGAAAGAAGGGCGGATTCAATCCCTTTTCTCTGATCAGTTCTGCTCAGCCATTTTATCTGGCTAAAGACCCTGAATTTTTCCATCAGCATCTGGTACCTGACTAGGGGAAATCAACCCAACAGGGAGCGGACTTCATCCGCCAGGTCATCACTCATAAAATCGCCTTTTTGCATCAGGGACTGCACATGCCCCCGAAGCCGTTCCTTCTCAGCTGAGGTCAACTCCTTTGCTGTTACAACAATGACTGGAATATCTGCCGTATCGGGATCAGCTTCCAGTGCTTCCAAAACAGAAAACCCATCCAGTTCCGGCATCATCAGATCCAGGATAATGAGATTGGGATGTTCCTTGCGGGCAAGATCAATTGCTTCCCGCCCATTAGTGGCTTCATGAAGGATAAATTCCCCCTGTGATTGCAGAATCCGCCGGATTAATCGACGGACATCCGGATTATCATCCACAATGGCAATGCTGGGATATCGGTCCACTGCCACGCGGCTGAGTGCAGCCAATAAACCTTCCTCCGGGCTGTCTTGCATCTCCTTTGGCATATCCAAATTTCGCGACCATCCATCCCCCAGGATGAATTTCTCAATTGGCATGGTGTGACCTGTACAATTGATGACGATGGTTTCATTTTGCTTGATTACACCCGCGCGGATTAATTTCACCACACCGGCAAATGCCACGGCTGCAGCGGGTTCCACCGAAAGCCCTTCCATTTTTGCCAGATAATGCATGGCTCGAAATGCTTCTTCGTCTGTCACCGATTCACATATTCCGCCGGAATTTTCGAGCATCTTGGACCGGAGGAGTGTGTAGGTACGCCCCGGATCACCAGTTGCCAGGGTGGCAATCATGGTGGATGGGGAGCGAACCGGTGTGGCAGTTTCCTGGTTTAATTTCCAGGCATGCACCATGGGGGCGCAACCCTCAGCCTGGATGGCAGCAATTTTGGGTACGCGGTCAATTAATCCCATTTGCGCCAGTTCTGCAAATCCTTTAACCACACCTATCGGTCCCATCCCGCCGCTGACTGACTGGATATACCAATCGGGGGCGCGCCAAAGCCTGGATGTACCCGTATCCGGATTACGATCGGGCGGTCCTGTAAACGAAGTCAACTGTTCCGCGATTTCAAAGGCAATGGTTTTCATTCCTTCAATTGCCGGAACGGATCGTGCGCCGGTATCCTGGACAATGCCGCGCTGCTTGGCGAATGTTGCCGCCACCTGCTTGGTTTGATCGTATGAGCCAGTTACCTTGATGACCTGGGTGCCGTAAATGGCAACTTCACGCATTTTTTCCGCTGGAACCACGCTGGTGAGGAATGCCCAGCATTTGATCCCAGCTCTTGCAGCATATGCAGAGTAGGAAATTGCCACATTGCCGGTGGATGCCACTACAAGTTCAGTCACACCGGATTCTTTCAAGGCGGCAACCATTACGGCAGCCTGGCGATCCTTAAATGAGTTTGTTGGGGATTGCCGCTCATCTTTGATGTATATATTTGGGCAGCCGAGCATCATGCCCAGATTGACAGCCCGAAACAGCGGTGTTCCTCCCTCACCCATGGACAGGTCGGGGTTGATGCTGCGAATGGGGAGAAGCTCCCGGTACCGCCATAAGTCAAACGGTCTGCCCGGAAGCAGGAGCGGCAGGCTGTGGGCAAGGTTGTCATAATCGTATCTTGCTTCGCGCCAACTGCCACCGCAGTTGGGACAGTTGGGCGCGCTGGCAAAATAGGGGGCTTTATGGTGACAATCCAGGCATTCTACAATGAAGTGGGATGACATTGGGGTTAATCCTGGTGAGTACCGTGAAGTGCTTCTTCCAGTGCGGCAAGGAGCTCATTTTCCCGCAACAGCCCCTTATGGAGCATGGACTGACCAAAATCGGACAACATTTGTTGTTGTTCCTTGGTCAGGTCGGCTCCTGTTAAAATGAGTACGGGAATTTGTGCCAGGTCTGGATTGGTACGCATCTTTTCCAGCAGGGCAAACCCATTGATGCCTGGCATAAACAAGTCAAGGATGATGGCGTCAGGGCGGTTGGTCTGCAAACTTGCCAGACCTTCTTCACCCCCCTGGGCTGTGGATACCTCAAAGGATCCGCTATCCTGGAGTACCTTTTGAATCAATCTTAAGTCGTCTATGTCATCATCTATAATCAAAACCCGGTGAATTTGACCATTTGAATTCAAACGATGGATTGCTTCAATTAAATCTTCTTCCAAAAACGGCTTGACGAGGTAATCAGAAGCTCCCAGGTTGAATCCTTTTTCTTCTTCTTCCAGTATGCTGCAGATGATGACAGGGTAGTTTCTTGTTTCCGGGTTGCTTTTGAGTTCATGCAACACCTGCCAACCATCCCGGCGGGGCATCATCACATCAAGCGTGATGGCAACAGGTTTGACCTCCAGGACGCGTTGAACTGCCTGGAGGGGATCAGTTAATGCCACAACCTGGTACCCATGGGATTGCAGATATCGTTCATACAGGCTGATTACCTGGGGATCGTCGTCAATTGCCAGAACGACGGGGCTGCGTTCCAGGTTTGGACTGGCAGGCGGCTCGGGCTCAGGTGCATGGAGTGGCAGGGTAAAGAAGAATGAACTGCCTTTGCCGGGTTCGCTCCAGAGAAGCCCAATTCGTCCGTGGTGCATATCAATCAGGTTCCGGCAAATTGACAAGCCCAACCCTGTTCCGCCAGTCTTGCGGGTGGGGGAGTCATCCACCTGCGAGAAGGGTTGAAAGAGCTTGTCACGGTCTTCTTCTGCAATCCCGTCACCGCTGTCTGTAACAGTGATCATAACTTCCGAATGTCCAGTTGGACTGGTTACCAGGCTGGCTTCTACGGTAATGGAACCCTCTTCGGTGAATTTAACTGCGTTGGAAACAAGGTTCAACAAAACCTGGCGGATACGCGTCTGATCCGCTTCCACGGTGGGTAAATCCGGCGGGATGATGTGCTGAAGTTTGATCGGTTTGTCTTTGGTCAGCCCAATCGCTGTGGACATCACACTTTGAATGATGTCACTCAGGTTCACCTCAGACATTTGCAATTCCATCTTGCCAGCTTCAATCTTGGAGAGGTCCAGGACATTGTTAATCAGGCTAAGAAGGTGCTGCCCAGAGTTGTAAATGGCTTGCAGATCCTGCTCCTGGGTTTCATTAATGGGTCCGTCAATGCCTTTAAGAATCAACCTTGAGAAACCAATAATGCTGTTCAATGGAGTTCTAAGCTCATGACTCATATTGGCAAGGAACTGGGATTTTACCCGGTCAACTTCCTGCATTTCCTCAAATGCTTTTTGAGAGAGTTCGTAGGCACGGGCATTTTCAATTGCAATTGCCAGCTGATCAGCTAGAATCTGGAACACGGTGATGTCACTGGGGTTGAATGCATTCACTCGTTGTGATTGCAGGTCCAATGCACCAATAATTTTATCGCCAGACTTCAATGGGACGCCCAGTTCGGACCTGGTTTCCACCAGCAGAGGATGTGGATAGAACAACGGATTGTTGTTGGTGTCATTAATGATGAGTGGATTTCCAGTCAACGTGACTGTTCCAATAACGGAGCGCGATCCCACTGCCAGGCGGTACCGGTTGGCTTTCATTTCCCGACCTGCATCCCCTGTGGATTCCCTGACAATAGCATAGGATCCGGCATCATCAACAAGGAAAATGGATACGTGGTACATTCCAAAACGTTCCTGGATGAGGTTGGTAATGCGTGCCAAAAGGACATCCAGTGAAAGGGTTCCAGTGGTATCTCTTGCGATTTCTGCCGATGTTTGCAGTTCCAATGCGCGTTGCTGGGCTTCCTGGAGAAGACGTTGGCGTTCGATTGCTACAGCAAGGGTATTTCCACTGATCTGGAGTAGCCGGATTTCCTCGTTTTCATATTCAGCCGGGCGTCTTGCTGAGGCAATCAACAAGCCGATCAGGCGACCGGCAATTCGGAGGGGTGAAATACAACCTGAGACGATATTCAATTGCTGAAGCGTTTTTCTGGATGCCGCGTCCAGGTCTGATTCCATCACATTGTTGATTACAAGGGTATCATTTCCCAGAAGGCGAATCAATGGGAAGGATGTGATCGGGCTTCGCATTCCTGCGCGCTGGTATTCACCGGTAACGTCATAAAAACCAATCACCTCAAATTCCACAGGGTCGCCTTCGCTGTTATTGTGAACGAGCAGAAGCGAAGTTCGGTCTGCATTCTTGGGGAGAACGTTTTGAGCCACCAGGGAGATTAAATCCTGGGCTGTGCTTGCCTGGGCAATATTATTGCTCATCTTGTAGAGCAATTCTGTATCTGCCAGTGCTTCCTGGGTTTGTTGGAACAGGATCTGGTTCTCGACTGTGGTTGCCATCTGGTCAACCAGGGGTGGATAGGAGCGAATTTCCTGGGGGGTGAAGGCGCGTTTTTGTTCGGTCTCCAGGAGTAATACGCCCAGCTGGCGTTTACTTGCCCAGAGGGGCAGAATGGCGAGCGATTGGACATTCCGTTCTGCGAGAACACCCTTTGTCTCCGCTGATAAAGTCGCATTCTGGATATCGTCCAAAAATACGGGGGATTGAACAAGCACCAGGTTGGCATATGGCTGAACAGCCAATTCGGTTCCCATGATTGGCGCAGGCTTTCCCGTGCCCGAATGCCAGCTGCCTGCTACATTGAATTTTTGCAGCCCGCCAAAGGCATCATATTCAAAGAGTACCAGGATTCCTCGATTCAGGCTCGCATTGCGAAAACCAAGTGTAATGGCAGACACCATTTCCTGATAATCATTTGCCAATGCAAGACGGTGGCTGGCATTGTACAGGTTTTCTGTTTCACTCAGGGAAATCTGGATCTGTTGGAGCAGGTCTTCGCGGACATACGTATTGGAAATTGCATCTGCAGCTACGCGAAGGACGCTGATTTCATCCGGCTGCCAGGACCGATTGGTATCGTAATCAAAAAATCCCAAAATGGAGGGGGTGTAGGTTTTTCCGGGCACGGAAAGAAGCAGAGCTGATTTGATTCCGGAGCGATCCAGGAATTCCACCTCGTTTTTGGGACAGGTGTCCAACTGGACGGTAACCCAGCCTTTTTCGCGCAAGTCGGCAACCCAACGGGGAAAGATGGGGATGGTCGCATCCAGCAGCGATCCCTTGCTTTCTGTCTCCCGGTTTGCCTGCCATTCATTCGCCACCGTCCAAACATCGGACGAGGATGCGGAAATCTGGCAGAACACAACATGGCTGGAACCGGAAGATTGTCCAAGGGTATCAAGAACGTCCACAAGAGACCGGGTACCAAACTCGGTTAGCTGGGATACTGCTTTTGCGGCACCAGCCTGGTACCGTTCACGAGTTTCGATGGTTTGGAGCGCCCGGTTGACGTTTTCAAAGAGACGGGCATTTTCCAGGGCGGTTGCCAGTTGAGTAGCAATGGTGGAAAGTAATTCCAATTGAACCTGGGTATATCCATCCTCTTTGTCGTAGTTATTGAAGATAATTGCGCCCGAGGGGCGGTCTCCTGCAAGAATGGGAATTGCCAGGACTGATTTGGGCATTGGATCCAATTCGTCCACGCCCGATGTCCGAAGATGCCCGCTTACATCCCGGTTCATTAGGATCGGGATGCGATTTTTCATGATCCATTCCGGGAACTGGTTTGAGGGTTCCCTGCCGGGAACGTGGACCAATTTGCCATTTTCAATCACATATGGATATGAGAGCATGCCGGTATCCGGGTCCATGATGATAGCGGTCAAATTCCGGTCGTCGATCATTGAGGAGATATTGGAAAAGGCTGAAGTAAAGATTTCTTCAGGTGAAGCCAGTTTGCTTAATCTTTGACCAATCTGGTTCAGCAGAGCAAGGTCCTGGTTGCGGCGAGTAATTTCAGCCTCTGCGCGGATTCTTTCCCCCAGTTCCTGTTGGACAGCTGCATACAGTTGGGCATTTTCCAGGGCAAGGCTGAGCTGCCGGGTCACTTCCTGTACCAGGAGTTTTTCATCTTCCGTCCAGGTCCGGTTGGGATCGTCTGCCACCAATTCAAGAATGGCGGTTGTTTGATCCTTCAACTGGAATGGGTGTGCAAGAACTGCCGGAGATTTATTTGTGGCTGGTTCATGGATGGGTTTTTGTTTCTGCAGGCTTTTGTGAGCAGTATCTGTCCAAAGGTTGGTTGCAGGAAGAACGGAAGAACCATCCAATGCCAGGCCTGTGATCGGTCCGGATGCGATCGGTGATTCCACCTGGATTCGGGAGGGGGATAATGGACCTGTTAATGGCTTGGTGGCAATCGAATGGTGAACATGTTCAGCAGTAATGTCAGAATCAAGCGACAGGACCTGCGCATAGCCACGATAACCTGGACGATCACCATTATGGGCGGGACGTTGATAGATTGTCAGCCTTACGGGAACAAGAATCCCTTCAGCAGAATGAAAATATACATGGATATCAATGGGGAAAATGCCGTTTTCCATGGCGGAACGGATGGCAGGTTGGGAGGATTGATCAACCTTATGCGCAATCACATTTTGTCCAATGAAGACCGAAGGCTGATACCCCAAACCGGATGTCAGCTCCGGGCTGCACCACGTATAGGTTCCATCCGGGTCACATTCCCAGGTCCAAACGGGTAGCGATTCTTGATCTTCCGCCTGGGCAACGGGTTGAACCCGATCTTCCAATTGCGAGAAAAGGTTTTCAAGCCGGTTGAGGAATTTCTTCTTTGGCATATTCCATGATCTCCTGAGCTAAAGCCCGGTATTGGATGGCGGCGCGACTTTTGGGGAATTGATAAATGATCGGTAATCCGGTGATCGAACTTTCACGTAATTTTGTGTCGATTTCGACCCTGGAGGTTAGTAGCCCGTTGGCAAATGTTGAATGCAATTGTTCCGCCAGTGTGCGGTGAATCCGGTTGCGGCGGTCAAACATGGTTAACAGGATGCGGTAAGTTAATGTAGGATTGGACTGGGAACGAACCCGCCGGATCAATCCCATCATATTGCGGATGGCGTAGATTGAAAAATACTCTGCTTGGGTGGGGATGACCAGTAAATCTGCTGCTGTCAATGCATTGATGGTGACCGCTCCCATGAATGGAGGGCAGTCGATAATAATAAAATCAAAGGACTCGGGAAGAGAATACAGTGCTTTTCGTAATAGCTGTTCGTACCCGGAACGCGTGGGGAGGAAGCGTTCAGCAACTCCCATTTCGTGGTTGGAGGGTGCTATGAAAAGATTTGGGATCCCGGTTTCCTGGATAATGGAACTCATGGGTGTGCTTTCCATCAACACATTTACTACCGAGCGCTGGACTTTTTCGGGTTCTGTTCCCAGGGCAAGCGTAAGATTCGCCTGGGAGTCCAGGTCAACAAGGAGGACTTTACTGCCAGATTCAACCAGCGCAGCTCCCAGTGAAATGGTTGAGGTTGTTTTGGAAACGCCACCTTTTTCATTTGCGATTGTAATTATGTACGCCATTGGGTTCTCTCCTGTTGGAAGACCACTGATACTACTCTGTCAGCCCCGAGGAATGGTGACCGTTGTTATGGGTGTCATCTGTTGAGCTGGGCACCTGGATGAGAATTTGCGCCCGGGTTGTATGCAATGCCTGTTGAAGTTCTTCCAGGGCGATTTGCAGCATTGCCTGTGGATCGTTTGTTGAACGGATGTGGCTGGTAATCTCCAAGACTTTTCTTTCCCGGTTGGCACGGCGTGTGGTTTGTTCGAACAGCCGGGCATTTTCCAATGCCTGGGAGACCTGGTCAGACACGGATTGAACAATGGATATTTCATCCTCTGTCCATTCCCGTGATGCACCGGGTTTCTCCTGTACCTGGATAATTCCAATATTCTGACCCCTTAAGTTAATGGGGATTGCCATCACAGGAGCCCGGTCTGAAACACCTTCTGGCATGGAAATCAAAACCCTCTCGCCTGTTTCCAGTGAGCGCTGGATTTCCGGAGTGTAAATTGTATCCTGGGCAACAAGACCGCCAGGAGTGTAGACGTACGTGCGATAGTTGCTTTCAGAAATTTCCTTTTCCCATTCCTGTTCCAGGTATCGCTGATGGACCCGTTGGGCTTCTTTCAACGCCTGAACAGTCTGGCTGTAGAGTTCGTTGTTCCGGATGGCAACTGCAATTTGGTCTGCAAGGGTTGTAAAGAGAGCAATATCCTCCTGGGTAAAGGCATTGGATACTGTTGACTGTACATCCAATGCGCCAATTACCAGATCACCGACTTTCAGCGGCAGTGCCATTTCTGATCTAGTCTCCGGCAAATCCGGATTGGAGAAATAGACGGCATCCTCACCCACATCTGTGGCAATACGGGGTTGTCCTGCACCGGTTGCATACCCCACAATACCGACTGCGCCAACTTTCAATTGATGCTTGCGGGCAAGCATACGTTGTCCGCCTTCACTATTTGCAGCCCGCAAGACGGCATATTCCCGGTTTTCGTCCAGAAGGAAAATACCCACATGATAGAAGTTAAACCGTTCACTGACCAGCCGGGTAATTTGTGGCAGCAGTTCATCAAGTTCCTGAGCTGAAACAATCTGACGGGCTACATCTGCCACAGTCTGCAGTTGTTGGGAACGAAAAACCAGGGCTTCGTTTTGTTTTGCCAGTTCCCGGGTACGATCCTGGACACGGTCCTCCAGTTCGTTAATGAAAGTTTTCAGCTGTTGGGTCATGGTATTAAATGCCCGGCCCAATGCACCAATTTCATCACTGGTTTGAATGAGTGCCTGCGCTTCCAGATCACCGCTGGATATTTTCTCAGCGGTTGATTGCAAGCGGACAATTGGGTTGCTGATGAATCTTGCCAGGATTGTTGCAATGATGCCGATCAGTCCAGCCAGAAGGGAAGCAATCAGAATATTTGTTTGACTCTGGTTTTGCAGCAGGCGGGTGACGAAAGCCTGTTCCCGCATGAATACCACCTGCCAGGATTGTGTTGTCAGGCGGGATGCAGCAACAGACATGGGATGGGCATTATCTCTTGGGATGGCAATGGCTGAGAAAAATGGTTGCTGTTGTTGGTTTTTTAAGCCAGCAACAAGATCGGTTAAATTGGTGGAATTTTGGGAATACAGTCTTTGCGGAAGCCGGTTGGATTTCATTAACTCGTCTTGAATGCCGGGTTCCAGGGGAGCAAGAGATTTATAGATCTGGGAGGGTGTTATTGTGTCTGCCAGCCGAATGTGGTTTTCATCCACCAACATGGCATAAGAGCGGGAACCCAATTGACTGCCTGATTCCGCCAACAGACTCTGTAATACATAAGCATCATACCGGACTCTTAACAGTCCGATGATTTTTTGGCTGTTGTCTCTTATGGGAGCTGTGAAGTAAAGGTATGGTTTTTCCCCTGGCTTGGAAAACAGAACCGGAGAGGCATGGATTTGTCCGGTAAGGAGAGGGCGTTGAAAATAAGTCCCGTCGGCTTCGTTATTTCCAATTTCATACCAGTTGCTATCAAAAATCACCTTCCCCTGTAAATCCAACAATCCAATGGAGGAAAGAAAAGTACCACCTTTGATCTTGAGTGATTCAACCAACAGAGCCAGTTCCTGTTCCTCCGGGCTTCCTGCTCGTTTTACTGGATCCAGTTGGAGATAGGCAAGAAAGCTTGTTAACTTGGAATCCTCTTCAATGTTGGCAATGTTGGAAGAGAAAAATTCGTCCAGCCGGGTCGCTGCCTGCTCCGCAGCCATTGAAAGGGTTTGGTTGGTCTGGTTTTGGAGTGCATTCTGCAAAAAATTAAACTGGATGATGGAAAGGGCAACCAGTGGGATCAATGTGATCAACAAAGATACAATGATGAGCTTTAAGCTGATTGTATTGGAAATGACAGGGACAAGGATTGTCAGCAGGGCAATGATGAACACAATCCCAATGCCGAGGAGCATGTCAGGTGCAAACGATGGAAGGGCTGTCAGCGGAAGTTGGGCAAGGGGGAAGAGGACATTGACTGCGGAAGAGGTTGAAGCAAAGCCAATGCCTGCAATAACTCCCAAATCGCTCCTTCGACCAACCAGGAATGTTCCTGATATTAATACCCCCGTGACGATCATAATGACTGCAGCGGGCAAGCCAGTATCAGCCACCAGGAAGGAGAGGGCAAGTAATCCAAACCCAAGGACTGTAAATGGCAGGAAGATTGTCTGGTTTTCCCCAATCGCAATGATTTGTGTCAGCAAGGATAACGAAAGCAGGAATAGTATCAAGAATGCACCAGCTACGATAAATGCCTGGTAGCTTGGATTGATAACGGCTGTTACAAAAAACAGGATGGCTGTTACTGCTGCCGTAACCATGAACAGTATCAATACACGGTGCGCCAATCTCGCCTTGGAATCAGCAGGAGATATGATTTGTGGTTCAGGCATTGTGGTTGATGTCATGAGACCTCCTGATGCTCGTCCCGTTCTTCACGCGGGCTTACGAGTTGGACAATGACTTCCGATGTTCCAAGCGCAACACCCAGTTCTCGTGCAGCAGTTTGTAAAATACCATCCACTTCACTTGTGGAACGAATCTGGCTGGTGATATTCCCTACAAGATGTTCCCGGGCAAACCGCATCTGCAATTGTTCCAGCAATCGGACATTATCCAGTGTCACTGCCAGGCGTTCTGTCGTAGCCTGGATCAGTTCCAATACTTCCTTGGGAACCGTCGGCGAATTGATCCGAAGGTCAATGACGCCAAGTGTCTGGCCGCGCAGTTGAATGGGAACAGCAACCAACGAGGTGTCTGCAGTTTCCCCGGCATTCACCTGGATGACGGGCTGACCCTCATGCAGTGCTTTATCAGCAATTTCACTTCTGCCAATGGCGGGTTCAATAAGTGTATTGCGATATCGATAAGCATACTGGCGCCTGGCGTTTCGGAGATGAAATTGCCAGTCACGGCGGGTTGCCTGTTGGGAGGATTCATCAAGTCTTTTGACAGTATTCTTGAATTCTTCAAGGAGGCGTGTTTTCTCAATTGCAACTGCCAGCTGGTCTGCAATGGTTTGCAGCACGTTCATATCTTCATCAGTAAAGGCGTCGGAAACCATGGACTGTACATCCAAGGCACCGATGATTTGTTCACCAACCCGCAAGGGGAGGGCGGCTTCAGACCGAGTGTACGGCAACAAGGGATTCTGAAAGTGGACAGCATCTTCACCAACATCAGAGGCAACGCGGGAGAGACCCGTTGAGGTTGCATATCCCACCAAACCCTGTTCGCCTACCTTCAAGCGGTGATTTCGTTCCAGCATTTGCCGTCCGGCTTCCCCAGTGGATGCCTGCAGCACGGCATATTCCCGCTGTGCATCCACCAGGAAAATGGATGCATGATAAAACCCGAATTGTTTTTGGATGAGATAAATGGAATTATTTAACAATGCGCCAAGTTCGGTTTCGGAAGAAATTTCACGGGCAATTTCTCCAGCTGTCAATAACTGGGCGGCGCGGCGTTGCAGCTGATTGGTGCGTTCTTCCACTCTTTGTTCCAAGGCAGTTCTTTCCTGTTCGAGATCATCTGTTAGCTTCTTTTGGGAAAGCAAGCTGGTGTTCAAACCTTTGGTGATGCTGCCAATGGAGGTGACCAGGACAGAAGTCAGCATGGTAAATACGCCGATATACACTCCCCACGTTGTCAAAAAATTGCTTTCAGATGTCCAGTTCAAGAATTTAAGAGGCAAAATTCCGAGATATAAGCCGACACCTACGCCGAGGAAGGAGACCAGGCTAAATCCAAAGATCACCCAACTTGTGCTGCCCCTAAAAAAGATTCCTGATAATCCTGCAATGGTGGACAGGTAGAGCAAACCCATGCCGGGTTGGTTAGTTCCCGACATGCTGACCATGCCAATGATATAAATCACTGCAAGAAGAGACAGTGCTCTAAATGTGTAAGTTAATTTGCGGTTGAATGCAGCAACCAATAACCATATGTATGCCAGGGAATAAATTCCCAGCAGGATCCACAGATTTTTGACAATTGAGTTATAGGCAACCAACAGATATACCAATGTGCTGACTGCCACTGCTGCGACCAGGATTTTTTGGAGGTAATTTGTCTGTAAATTATGCAACTCAGGTGAAATCATTGCACCTGGCTTGGCTTGGTTGGTGGTTTTGGACTTGGAGCGACCCATGATTCGTTCTCCTAATGATGCCCGTTATGGTGATCTTGAGGATCATCAGCATATGAAGGGGTAAGTTCTGGGGGAACCAGGTGGATGGAGACTTCTGCAATGGTGGGGAGGTTGCCAATTTCCAATGCTGCTATCCGAAGAATCTCATCAATTGTTGAGGCACGGGAAATGGATGTGGAGATGTCATTCACTTTCTGCTCCTGGAGTGCCTGGTTCTGGGTTTCTTCCAGCAAACGGGCATTATCCAGTGCAAGTGCCGTTTGAATAGCAATGGAATCCACCAGTTGCAATTCATCCGGATCGGGTTGTTTGCCAGTAAATTCCAATTGAATGGTACCCAATACCTGGTCACGAAGGATAATCGGGACTTCCACATTGTGGATATCTGCACCCGGGAGGTTGAGTTCCATCTCATACTCGGCGGAAAGGTCTTGATGAATTTCCAGAGTTTTCGACCAGGCTTGCTCCAGGTAGGCTCGGTTTAAACCACGAATTTCTTCCAGGTAATTCTGGTTATCTTCGTAAAGTTTTGCATTCTCAATGGCAATCGCCAGGCTGTCTGCAATGCTTTGCAGCAGGCTGATATCCTCCTGGGAAAATGCATTGATTTCATCCGCCTGGATGGTCATGGCTCCGAAGACAACATCACGGCTGGAGATTGGGATTGCCATCTCGGAGCGGGTGAGAGGAAGCAGTGGATTCTTGAAGCGGATTTTCTCGAACATGGTTTCCTGGGTGATGCGGGGTTCATTACGGGCAACTGCCCAACCGATCATGGATGAACCACCACGAAGCAGGCGGTGATTTTGGGCAAGCATTTTTTGTCCTGCTTCGCCTGTCCCCGCCTGAAGGACGGCATATTCGTTGGCATCATCCATCATGAAAATGCCCACATAATACAAACGGAAACGGTCCAGGATTAAATCCACAACCTGCTGCAGGAGTGTGTTGAACTCCGTTACAGTCACAATGGAGCGGGAAATATCAGCGGCTCCCTGCAGACGGTTCAATGCAGTTTCCAATTCACTGGTTCGTTCTTCCACTCTGGCAGCCAGAGTCGCGCGCTCCCGATCCAGGTCCCTGGCTAATTTTTGCTGGCTCTTAATGGAATCCTCCATACCTTTCAATAAAATGGAGGACCCGGTAACCACCATGGCGCCCATCAAAATGAATGGAATGCCACTCGAAAGCCAGCCTACCAGCCTTGCTGTATCTGGTGAGGCATTTTCAGGGATGGGGCGGCTTCCGGTCAGGAACAATACAGCAATAAAGATGGTGGCAACGGCTGTTATTCCCAATGCCTGGAAACCGGATTTCCCTCCAAGAAGATTTGTTGTGGCGAGGAGAAAACCCAACAAGATTGCAAAGGCAATTCCAGACAATCCATTTCGAAGCAGGATGATTGTTCCTGCAAGGAACAATGCCCCCACCAGGAATCCAGCCCGTAATCCAAATGGGAGTTTTCTGGAAATCGTAATCCATAGAAAGACTGCCAGAATCACGGTAATGCCCAATAAAAGCCCCCACTGCCTGTTCATCACACTCACAATCCCGATGATCAGAAAGCCAATCATCAGCAGGCTGGAGGCACCCAACAGGAAGGTTTGCATCAGGCGTTCCCGCCAGACGTGCAGTTCACCCTTGTCTGCAACAGCAGCGGGGGTTGTTTTGGGAGATATCAGCCGAAACAGGTTCATTCAACGACCTCCTTCCCATTTTCGCCTGGAGAAGCCGGGATGGCATCTTCCGAGGGTGTTTCCGGTTTGGCGGGTGAAATTTGGATTCTTGCCCTGGTGGCATGTAATGCCTGTCCAATTTCTTTGACGGATGTTTCGAGGATGGTTTCGAGGTCGGTAGACCGGCGGATGCGATTTGTGATTTCAAACAGGCGGCGCTGTCGTTCCACCTGCAACCGGATTCGATTGACCAGTTGCACATTTTCAATTACGACGCCCAGATTATTGCCGAGTGTTGCAATCAATTCCCTGTCATTTTCGTCATAAGCAGAGAAACGCGGGCTTTCCAGGCACAGAACACCGTAGAATTCGTCGGTGTATTGGATGGGAACTGCAATCCGGGAGTGAATACCCTCCTCATCCGACCTGGAATGCCGATCCTGTTCCAGGTTTTCCAATATTGGGGCGCGAGTGTGAGCAACTTTGCCAACCCATCCTTCCCCAAAGGGAATGGTTTCCTGGTCAGGCGTGGTGGATTCATAACCTGCTGATGCACGGAGTAACAGGGTTTGACCGGAAGTGAAGTACACCGCCACCCGGTCACCGGTGAGAGCCGTCCGTAGCCCGGACACTACGGCGGTCAACGCTTCATCGAGCGACTGGGAAGCAGTGGCGGCAGCAGTGATTTGATGGAGCAACCGGTGCTTGGTCAGGGATTCCTGTGCTTTTCCATATAGGTTACTGTTGATCACCGCACCTGCCAGCTGGTCGGCAAGGATTTGAAGGATGTTAATATCTTCTGGTTGGAAGGCATGCTTTGTGGGTGCCTGGACATCCAATGCACCCAGAACCATGTTCCCGGATCGCAAGGGAATTGCCAGTTCGGCGCGGGTACCGGGCAGGAGTGGGTTTGGATAGTAGGAAGGGTCATTCAATACATCATTGGATACAACCGGCTGGTTTTTGCCGGTAGCCTGTCCAACGATCGAAAGGCTTCCCACGATCAAACGGTGACCAGCCTGCATCATTTTTGCACCAGCTTCACCTGTGGATTGTCGAAGAATTGCATATTCCCCGGATGGATCAAGCAGGAATACCGAGGCGTGATAGAAACCGAACCGGTCACGGACATAGTTGACAGCCTTGGTCAGAAGGTCATCCAGGTCCAGTGTACTGGTTGCATCTCTGGCAATCTCAGACACCGTTCGCATCTGATCCGTCCGCCTTGTGGCTATTTGTTCCGCTTTACGGAACTCGGTGATATCCTCAATAATTGCCAGAATGCCGGCTGCATCACCACGAGGATCGCGCAACGGGATCTTGGTCTCCACGGTCCAGGTGAGGTCACCATCGGGTATATGATATTCTTTTTGGACACCAATGCGGGGCAGGTTCTCTTCCATCACAGCCAGGTCTTCTTCAATGTTTGGTCGGGCTGCTTCTTCGCCTACAAGGAACACCTCAGTCTTGCCCACAATTTCCTTGGGTTTTTGACCAAATTTTGTTGCATAAGAATCACTGATCCGGATGAAATTCCCGTCCTTGTCTTTGAAATACACCTCTTGCGGGATGTGTTCCAGGAGAATATTCAACATGTATCGTTCCTGGTCATAAGAACGAAGGGTATGAGCCATCTCTGTCAGCAGTTGGGCATTGCGAATTGACGTGGCAATTTGGGGACCAAGAACCGTCAGCAGTTTAAGGTCGTTTTCCGTGAACCGTTCTTCGCGTTCACCATCCTGTACAACGAGTGCTCCCACTGCTTCCCCACCAATCATTAAGGGAACCCCAAGCCAGGATTTGGCAGGTGTGCCATGAATGACGGAGCCAAGTTGGGCGGCAACCTGGCGGGTGTTTCGAACAATCATTAATGGTTTTTTATTCCGGATTATGTAGGATGTCAGCCCTTCACCAAGAGCGAGGGGTCCCAAATCAAGCACTTCCCCATTTTCATAAGTATATGGAAACTCAACCAGGTTGGTTCTGGAATTGTACAGGGCAACAAAGAAACCTAAATCAGAACCCATGACCGATTGAATCTGGCTGTGCAGCCGATCCAGTAACTGGTGCAGGTCTGTTTCCGAGGAGATCGCCTTGCTGAGGTTGGTCAGAATCTCAAGTTCAGTGACATGCTCCTGTAGGTTGGTGAGCAAGTGGATTCTTTCCAGCGTGGAGCCGACAATTTCAGCAATACTGTTGTAAGGCTGGATAATTCCCTGGTTGTATGGCTTGCTTTCCCTTGTTCCCAAGGCGATGATTTTGGACACAACACCTTTCTCAAACACGGGAATGATGGCAGCGTGCTGGCATTCCCGCCTGCTGAGGAAGGAGAGAAGATTTTCAAAAATGGATGGGTTGGTCAGGTCATCCACCATGGTGGTGCCCGACATTGCGGCATTGTCCGTACCCTGACGGATTGGGAGGGTGATTCCCTTTAAGGCGGCATCACCTTTTCCGCCACGCGGGTCAAAAATGGATTCAAGGACCATGTGATCCTCGGAGACATCAAGGACCATACAGACATGATTGGTATGTGTGAGCGTTTCGCTCAGGATGTCTATCACCTGGTTTTCCGAGGTTGCGGTGGAAATCTGGCGGCTTGCCCGGTAGAGCAGGGAGGTTTCTTCGTAGTTGATTTGGGCAGACATTACAAGGAGGATATTGCGGAGACCGGTGGCAAGCTGGTTGGAGAGGGATTGGAGAGTGGCAACAGTTTCAGGATCAAATGCATTGGGTCGATCCATCTGGATATCCAGTACGCCAATCACCTGACCGCTGACGGTAATGGGTACGGCAACCTCGGAACGGGTTTCCGGCACGATCAGGTTTCCCTGTTCCAAGGCTTCGGTAGATGAGATATCCAATGCAACCTGCGATTGGTTGTGCGAAGCCACCCATCCAACCAGTGTGGGTGAGTTGATGGGAATGCGACTGCCCTTTAATTCCTGACCGACAGGGTTTTTACTGCTCACTGCCCTGAGTAACAGATAATTACCGGTTTCATCTGTCAGATAAATGGCAGCAAATGCATATTCAAAACGTTCCGTTAATAATTGGACGGCATTTTCAGCCATCTCGGAGGTGTTGGTATATTGCGAAGCAGATTGGGCGATTTCTGAAGCAACGCGCAACTGCTCCGTCCGCTCTTCCACTTTTGCCTCAAGGGACCGGTATAAGGTGGAAAGCTGGTTGACCATCTGGTTGAAGGCACTTGCCAGCTGTCCAATTTCATCCACCCGGGTAATGGTTGCACGCTGTGACCAATCTCCATCAGCAAAACTTTGTGCCACGTTCGCGAGATCCACCAGGGGGCGGACTGTCTGGCGGGTGCCAAAATAGATGATGATGCCAATGATCAGCATGGCGATACCCACCAGGGCAATATTGACTGGTCCAATCCCTTCCAGCTGAGATGTAACGTAGGTCTGGGGGACGATGACCATAAATGATGTGCCAAGATTGCCAATTGGTTGTGAAAACGCAAACACATTCTGTTTATCCAACCAGGAAATCGGGACAATCTTTCCTGTTCCCGATTGGCTGGTAACAGTGTCAATAATTTGAAGCTGGGAGTCATCCAATCGGTCGGGGGCTACCAGGTTGCCGGAGATACCCAAGCCAACCAGGTCTTTATCACCTGTAAAAAAATACGCATTTGCTGTTGGAAAATATAGTTGGGCAGTGGAAATCAATGTATTGGGAAGGTCGGACTTGCTGTATCCCACGATTGTTGCCAGCTGGGTCAAATCATTTTTGATATAGGTGCTTGCTGTCAGCAGTACCATTTGTTTTGGGTAAAAAGGCGGCAGGTGGAACGAGAGGCGGGAATCGTTGGTGCCCAGCAAATTCTGCACATCCTGCTGGAGAGTGGCGGTGACACTTAACCACAAGGGAGTTGAGGAATAAATGAGGTTTCCGCTGGAATCATAAATGGCAATATTATCAAATGCAGGTTCGTCGCCTGAATTTAATCGTTCCACTGCATTATTGATATAGACAGTGGCATTCGCTTTATCTGAGGAAGTGGCTGTATTGGAAAGCAGCAAATCCATACCACGGGTGAAATTGGTGTGGATTTTAATTGTCTGGAGGGTTTCCCTGCGTTCCTGTGAGAGGGTCTGTAATTGATCGCTAAACGATGTAGTTACATTGATGATGCGCGTGTTTAATTGGTCTCTTAAAAGCGTATTCAGGCGTAAGGCGGTCACCGTGCTGACAATGGCAACCGGAATCAATGCCAGCAGCAGCATTTGAATGACAGTTTTCCTTGCAAGGCTGCGCCGAAATTGAAAAAAACCTGGTCTCCGAACGGGATTCCTTGCCTCCATGCAGAACTCCTTACTCCAACTCCCAGACGGCTTCACCGGCTAGGATGCGTTGGATCTGGTCTGGAAAACGGTCAATATCCAGTGGCTTGGCGATAAAACCATCAAAACCGGATGCCCGGGCTTTGTTGATTTGCTCCACGCTGGCTTCGGCTGTTACTGCCACAATGGGGGTATTTTTTAAGCGGGGTGACTGACGGATTTTCTTAAGTGCACCATAACCATCTTCATAGGGTAAACGAAGGTCCATCAAAATCAGGTCCAGGCGGGGAATGGAATCGGCATACTCCAGCACTTCATATCCGCTGGTTTTCCATTCACAATGAATTCCAAGGTACCCAAGAATTCTGGCAATCACAACAAAATTGCTGACATTATCTTCCACCACTAAAACGGTGATTTCTTTTGATACACCGGCAAGAGAACCGGTTGTTCGAGGTGCTTCAGGGGTCATTCAAATACTCCTCAGGATCATCTAGGATGCAAGAAATGAGGCAACCTGGTCGAGAAAACGATCCACATCAATGGGTTTTTCGATGTAACCATCGCAACCCGCCTGCAAGGTTCGTTCACGATCTCCCCGCATTACATTGGCTGTGATGGCGATGACGGGGATATTGGCTGTATCTGGATTGGCTTTTAATTTTCCTGTCAAAGTGTAACCATCCATGTCGGGCATATTGATATCCATCAGGATTAATTTCGGACGGGCGGTTGTCAGTACATTGAGGGCTTGGGAGGCAGTTTCGGCTTCAATCACACTGTAACCGCCAGCCTGCAGAAGGCGGCGAACGAGGAGACGATTATCCGGGTTGTCTTCCACGTAGAGGATGGTTATTCCAAGCATGTTTTTTGGCTCCGCAGATGTTGTTTGTTATTCTTGGGGCGGAAAATCAAGGAATCATTAACGGTTTCCCTGACCTAAGTATGGCTTATATTAAACCATGAAGTAGCAAGAATAGTACCACTCTTACAAAACTGTAAGGTTGTTCTATATTAAATGTATTGAGCGGGTGACCGGATTCGAACCGGCGATCTTAGCTTGGGAAGCTAATGCCTTACCACTTGGCCACACCCGCTGGCAGAAGGATTATAGCCATGGTAGGGAGGCTTGTCAAGAAATCGGAAGCCTACCTTCCCAATTGCACGATATGAATTGCCAGCCAGGTGCCATAAATGATGGCGGTGGATCCTGCCAGGATGAAGACCCCGTCAATGATGGTTAATAATCGAGCAGTGGGATTTAAATCCAGGATGATACTGCGCAATCCCAGTAAGGCATGAATGACAACAAAAATCAAAAAGGCAATTTCAATGATGGGGATGATCGGGTTTTGATAATATGCCAGCACCTCGTCATAATTTAAAAGCCCGTCGGGGGCGATCAGGTGATTAACAACAAAATGAAGACCCAGCAGCAGGACGATCAGAAGTCCGCCAATGAGTTTCAATGACCACAAGAATGCACCTTCGCGAGGTTTGGGGTGGGATGGGGTAATCATTTGGTACCGTGCCTTTAATGACGAACCATGGAAATGGTAAAAATGAGGATTCCGGTAATTGATAAAACCATGACTGCAATGAACAAAGCCCGCTGATGCCGGACGCCGATCCCAAAACTGGTTAACGCTATCCGGATCCCGTTCAGCCCATGGATGATTCCCGCAGCAATGACCAGCATTTCCCCAAACTTTATCAGGGGAGTTTTTGCCAGGGCAATAAAGTTGTTATAGGCTTCCGGACCACGCGCCAGGTTCCCCAAGGCGATCAAGTGCAGAAACAGGTACATGGTCAATCCCAAGGCTGTAATGCGATTGAGGATAAATGCCCAGGATCCCACCTGGCGATTGCGGGGATCAAACCATTGTATGAATCGTTTGGGTGAAGATTGGTTCGTCATGGGCGGCTCACTTTTTGTGATTTCTTAAATACTCTGGATATCCGGTGATGGATGACCCGGCGGCGAAGGTTCATGATCCGCCAGCCGGGGTCAACGTTGGAGGGACATACTTCGGTGCACTCAAATGCAGAATGGCACCGCCAGACTCCGTTTTCGTGATCAGCAAGGTCAAAAAGGACCTCATTTGGTGCAAATGCAATCCCCTGTTGTATGGCAGCCAGGGCTGCCGGACCGCGATAGTCTGTTGATGTAAATGCTGCCGGGCAGGCGCTGACACATAAACCGCATTCAATGCAATCCACCAGCCGTTCATATGGTTCGTTGGGTGTGCGGTTTGGGGTAATTTCGTATGGTAGTTGGGCTGCTTCCAACGGGACAACTTGCTGGAAATCGGCTTCCTCGGTTTGCCGGTACAAATGACCCATATCCACTACCAGGTCTGACAGGACAGGAAAATTTCTAAGCGGTTCAATTTTTAGAACACCATTATTTTTTACAACAGTGTGCAGGGAGGTGATGCAGGTTAATTTTTCCTTACCATTGACGCGCATCCCACAAGCACCACAGGTTGCGTGATGGCAGGCGTGCCGGAAGGTGAGGGAGCGATCCTGAAACGCCCAAATCTTCTCAATGGCATCCAGAACATACTCGTCAGGGTGGATTTCCAGTGGAAAGGATTGAAAATGTGGTTTATCTGTCGGTCCTTTTTGCCGGAGCACATTGACTGTTATTTTCCAAAGTGGTTGATTCAATGAAAACCTCTCTTATGAATGCGTGTAGTAATCCCGATAGGAATCCAAGACAACCTCCCTGGTTTCACAAGACCGGGATACTCCCATTAGATTGCAAACCAGGTCCACTGTCTTTTCTGCCATCACCCGGCAGGTGGTTGCCTTGCCTCCAGTGATCGTAACCAATCCTCCAATCCCATCGGTTTCCTGATGGTGATAGCATTTAAACGTGCGCGACAGGCTTCTCCCCAAGGTTGTCGATCCAATCAGGGGGCGGGCGGACATGTATGCGCCGCGTTGATGTGTGGCGGCTACAGCCGGGACAAGTTCGGCAGCTTTTTGGTGCATCAGTTCAACCTGGGCTGGGGTGACAGGGATATAGTCCACATCTTCCACTTCGAAGGATGTGGTTCCGATGACAACCATCCGCCGTTGAGGGATGAGGATGTCACCATCATCCGGTTCGCACAATCGATTAATTACCCGCTGGACAAGGCGTTGATCATAACAGACCATGACCCCAGGCGTGGGAATAACATCAACGGTTACTCCGGCAAGCCGGGCTACCAATCCCGCCCAGGCACCGGTGGCATTGATAACCATGTCTGCAGTGAACTTGATTTTTTCATTCGTGTGACGGTTGATGGCACTAACTTCCCTGATATTGCCTTTTCCGTCGAAATCGAAACCAGTGACCTCGTGATAGGTGAGGAATTCCGCTCCATTCTTTTTGGCGGTGGCGGCAAATGCCATTGCCAGACGCAGGGGATCAAAGACTCCATCCGGGACGGAATAAGCAAGCCGGGTTTTTGGCGTGAGGTTGGGTTCCTTCTTTCGGGCTTGATTACCGGTGAGGCGTTCAATGGGAATGCCGCATTTCTGCGCTCCTTGTTCAAACCGAGTGCCGTATGCTTCGTCTTCTTCATCCAATGCAACAAATAAACCACCATTGTATTCAATACACTGGGCGGCGATTTTTCTAAATAGAATATTTTCCTCAATGCATTCAATTGCCGCATCCTGGTCGGTAACGCAATAACGCGCCCCGCTGTGCAGGAGACCGTGAGTTCGACCGGACGTCCCATTGGCGATATCACCTCGTTCGAGGACAGTAACCCGAAAACCACGCAAGGCAAGATCGTGGGCAGTGGCGCACCCGGTAAAACCGGCACCAATGACAATAATATGTGGATTGGAGCTCCTCATGACCGGTCTCCAATCTCGACCCAGTTAAGTGTTCGGGAAACTGCTTTTTTCCACTCGGTGAAAAGATGTTCCCGGTAAGTTGGGTCCATCTTTGGGGTCCAGGTGCGATCCATCCCCCAATTGGCTTGCAGTTCATTGAAGTTTTGCCAATATCCCACCGCCAAACCGGCGGCATAGGCAGCACCCAGTGCCGTCGTCTCTGCAACCCTGGGACGGATGACGGGGACATTCAACATGTCTGCCTGGAATTGCATCAATAAATCATTGATAACCATGCCGCCGTCAACCTTCAGCGAGGTTAATTTCTTTCCGGAGTCCTGTTCCATGGCATCCAGGACTTCGCGAGTCTGGTATGCCGTGGCTTCCAGCACTGCCCTGGCGATGTGCCCGCGGTTGATAAACCGGGTCAAACCCACGATCACTCCCCGGGCATCGCTTCGCCAATGGGGTGCAAACAAACCGGAAAATGCAGGAACGAAATAAATGCCGCCATTATTTTCCACGGTTCGGGCAAGTGGTTCGATATCCGAGGACCTCTCGATCAATTTAAGATTATCACGGAGCCATTGGACCAAAGCACCGGCAATGGCAATGGAGCCTTCCAGGCAGTAAACTGCCGGTTGGTTTCCAATTTTAAAACCGAGTGTTGTTAAAAGCCCATTCTGACTGGCAATTGGCTGATTGCCAGTGTTCATGAGCATGAAACACCCGGTGCCGTATGTGTTTTTGGCTTCGCCCGGGTTGTAACATGCCTGTCCAAACAGGGCTGCCTGCTGGTCGCCCAAATCACCGGCGATGGGAATGCCATTCATTGCACCAATTCCATAGCCAAAAATTTGGGAGGAGGATTGGATGACGGGCAGCATCGAACGGGGAATTCCCATTTGGGAGAGGATATCCTCGTCCCAATCCAGTGTTTTCAGGTTCATCAAAAGGGTGCGGGATGCGTTTGTCACATCAGTACCGTGAACGCCTCCGCGCACACCACCGGTAAGGTTCCAAATCAACCAGGTATCCATATTCCCAAAAAGAGCGTCACCCTGGTTGGCTGCCTGTTGAAGTCCTGGGACATTTTCAAGAAGCCAGCGGATTTTGGGACCGGAAAAATAGGTTGCCAGGGGTAATCCGGTCTGCTGTCGGAAACGATCCATCCCCCCCTCACTGGCAAGCTGGTTACAAATGATATCCGTACGGGTATCCTGCCAGACAATTGCATTATGATATGGAATGCCAGTGTGACGATCCCAGATAACTGCTGTTTCCCGCTGGTTTGTTATTCCAATGGCTGCCACATCCTCCAACCCGAGGCTGGACCTTCTTAATGCGTTGGTGAATACTTCCTGTGAATTTTGCAGGATTTCCATTGCATTATGCTCAACCCAACCCGGGCGGGGATAAATTTGGCGGTGTTCTTTCTGGTCCATCCCCACGCTGTTTCCCTGATGATCAAACAGAATGCAGCGGGTACTGGTTGTGCCCTGATCAATTGCAGCAATAAATTTTGTCATCCGGTTTTCCTCCAGGTGCACCTAACTCGAAGAAATTTGAGTGATTATAAATTCTCAAGAAAAAATTCACCGATTTTTTCCTCCATGTATTCCCGGTCTGATTGGGATCGCACAGAGTGCCGGGCATTGGGGAGAATCAGGAATTGATAAGGTTTTCCGGAAGAGATGAATGCCTGAATTAAGCGGGTTGAATGACGGAAATGGACATTTTCATCAATCAGCCCGTGGATAATGAGAAGCTTTCCTGTAATATTCTCCACATCGTTCAAAACGCTGCTGGATATGTACCCAGAAGGGTTTGATTCGGGGGTGCCCATGTAGCGTTCGGTGTAATGTGTGTCGTATCCTTCCCATTCTGTCACTGGGGCACCGGCAACAGCCGCCTTGAACATTCCCTTTTTACTTTCCAGGCAGCGGCATGCCATATAGCCACCATAAGACCAGCCGCACACGCCAACACGTCCTGGTATGCCATACCCCTGATTGAACAACCACAACAGACCATCCTCCTGGTCTTCCACTTCCAGGTGCCCAAGATCATGCCGGATTGCACTTTCAAATTCCAACCCCCGGCGGGCAGAACCGCGATTATCCACAATAAAGACCACAAACCCCAAGCTGCGCAGGTATTGGGCACGCATGGCGCTCGTCATATTCCAGCTGTTGGTTACCATTTGGGCATGTGGTCCTCCGTAAACCAACACAACCACAGGATGTGGTCCCTCGTCCCTGGAATTTGATGGAAGGTACAAAGCTCCAAATAATTGCACCCCCGACCGGTTTTTAAAATCCACCAACCTGGGAGGAGTGAGTGCATATTCCTGGATGCGGGGATCCTGGGCAGAAAACAGGGTTGCCAATTCCTGGTTATCCTCCAGGGAGCGAAGGGTGATTTGGGGAGGGTCCTGGATGGAATGCCAAGTGTCAATATAGCGTTTGTGTGAGTGGTCTATGACCACGGAGTGCATACCGGGTTGGGTGGTGATTTGCCTGGCTTCACAACCATCATAATCCACCATGTACAGGTGGGATTCAAGCGGAGAGTTGCGCGTGCCTGTGAAATAGATTTTCCGCTGATCTTGATCGACAGCTGCAATCGAATCCACGATCCACTCTCCACCAGTCAGTGGACGGATTAACCTGCCAATTCCGTCAAACAAGTAAAGATGACGATATCCTGTTTTCTCAGAAGCCCAGATAAAACCCGGCTCTCCGCTTTTACCGAAACCGCGCAATGGAATGAACATATCGTGCAAATTGATCCAGGTCTGGCTGGTTTCGGTTAACAGGATGGTCTTCTTTCCTGTATGGATATTCATGATCACCAGGTCCAGGCGAGTCTGCTCACGATTTTCCACCTGGACGGCTAGTTGTCCGTCAGGTGTCCAGTGCACACGGGCGATGTACTGCTCGGGATCCTCTCCAAGGTCAAGCCAGAGTGGGTCTCCACCAGTGCGTCTGACAACTCCCAGTCGAACATGGGCATTTTGTTTCCCCGCAAATGGATATCGAATGACATCCCGGGTGATGGCATCAACGGGGGCTTGCGCCTGGTGAATGATGGAATATTCCGGTATGTGGGCGTCATCCACTTCTTCAAATGCAATCCATTCGCTGTCTGGAGACCACCAAAAGCCATGACTGCGTCCCATTTCCTCCTGGGCTATGTATTCTGCCAGTCCATGGGTTCGTCCCTCCAGATTGGCGCCTTTGGTCAGTTGGGCAGGCTGTCCTCCCGATATGGAAATGACATGAAGTTCGTTTTCCTGAACATAAGCAACCCAGTGATCGTCTGGAGAAATTTGGGGATCCAGAACCGGAAACTGGCTTCCATCCACAAGCTGTCGAAGGGGTTGATTGGGGTGATCCAGGATAAAGATGGACCCCAGCAATGGTAAAAGAAGAAATGATTTCCGGTTTGCCCACTGGTATTGTGAAATCCCAAGCGCCATCATGCGCTGGCGTTCCCGGCGGAGTTTCTCTTCGGGAGAGAGATGATCCTCACTTGCGCCTTTCATGCCAGGATCTGCCAGTTCATGGACTTCCCCATTCTCTGGCAGGAATGCAAACAGGCGGTTAACCAGGTTGCCTTCCGGTGCAAACAGATATGTGATGAGATGGTCATCGGGTGTAAATGACAGCGATGAGGGAATGTTCCAGCCGGGTGCTGGCAACTGGGAGACGTCCCGGGGTGTGATGGGGGATTTGGATGGGTACATGAAAGGATCCTGAGTTTATGGGATAAGTTAATGGGCTAATTTCGATTGAACCAGGTCGATCAATACTGGATATACCAGGTTTATCTTTTGATTGGGATTGGTGGGATCAATAAGATCATGCGGCAAATTGTGCTGGATATCAAACTGATAGGTTTGGACGGCAGGGTGCAATGATTTCCAAAGGT
>ENA-UPSM01000189-UPSM01000189.1-activated-sludge-metagenome-genome-assembly--contig:-NODE-189-length-91404-cov-32.111112_pt1 | contig 91404 bp, 72 predicted proteins | sample MGYA00238181_ERZ773283 | MGnify/ENA primary metagenome ERZ773283 (study PRJEB29023, sample SAMN05720199) | activated sludge metagenome | isolation source: Anaerobic digester | place: Japan... | reverse complement strand
GATCGACGGCCGTGGCGTCTTTGACAAAACCGCCCTCGAAGGCATCACCTACCTGAAAATAGGTTGAAAAAAACTTGACTTGAGTTTTCTTCTTTCCTAAATTAGTAGTGTCTGATAAATACTACTGATCATGAAAAAGTTTACCCTTATTGCCGTAATGACTGTGGCTGGCATCCTTTTGACAGGCTGTGCCACCGTTAAGGTCTACTCTGATGCGGATCTGAAAAAGGAAACCGGCCTCCGCTTCTACACTCTCAAACCCTACCTGCTTGTTGAATACCTGGCAGAAAAGGATAACAGGGTCAAGACCACTGTCGTTTATCTCCCTGACCTCTCCGACCCCCAGTTTATGGTTCTGAAGTCCGGTATCGGTTCCAGCGAGCTGAAGATGACCTTCAGCGACAGCGCCCTGGAAACATACGGTGTTGCGACCGACTCGAAGCTACCCGATATGATGGAAGCCTTCGCTGCGATGCTCTCCAAGAGTGCCTATGCCGCCCAGGCTTTCGAAGGGACACCTCCGTTCACGCCGCCAGCCGAAGGAGGCTCACCCGCTGATCCCGGAACATCATTCAGACTGTTCGAGATAATCACCGGACCCTCCGGATCCACTCTCAGGGAAGTGATTCTGACTGGCACTAATGAACAGGGGTTATGAAAAACAGGGTCCTCAACCGTAAGATATGGGTCTCCGGTGTGCCTCACAAGGTAGGCACCGGATGGCTCGCCCCGCAGCCTGACCTGCGTGACTACACCCCACTTCACCGTCAGATAACGGCGTTTAACAGGAAGCTTAAGTTCCCAATTCCAAAAACAATTCGCAATTCGCAAATCGCAAATCGCACATACCTCAAATCCAGTATGGATTTGAGAGAGTGGTGCAGCCCCATAGAAAACCAGATGGAACTGGGCTCCTGCACGGCAAATGCCGCTGCAGGCATAGTGGAGTACTTTGAGAAAAGGTCCTTCGGTAAACATATCGATGCCTCACGACTCTTCCTTTACAAGACCACCCGCAACCTGATGCAGGTAACCGGCGACACCGGGGCATGGCTTCGTGAAACCATGGGTGCACTGACACTTTGCGGAGTACCTGATGAGAAATACTGGCCCTACAAGGTAAAGGACTTTGACAAAGAGCCATCCGGGTTTGTATATGCGTTGGCTGAGAACTACTCGACAGTGAAATATTTCTGTCACGATCCACAGGGCTCTGAGACTAAGACAACAGATGTGCTGGCCTCAGTCAAAAGCTACCTGACGGCCGGGATACCTTCCATGCTCGGCTTCTGGGGGTTCGAATCATTTGAAGAGTCAGCAGCCCCAGGCGATATACCCTATCCCTGCAAGGGCGAGAAAGCTCAATGGGGCCATGCAGTCATGGCTGTCGGATATGATGACGAACATAAGGTCGCCAATCTGAAATGCAACATGTCAACCAAAGGCGCTCTCCTTATCCGCAATTCCTGGGGCAAAACCTGGGGAGATAACGGCTACGGCTGGCTACCCTATGACTACGTACTCAATGGCCTCGCCCTCGACTTCTGGTCGATACTCGACATGCGCTGGATTGATACCGGCAATTTTGGACTCTGAGAGGTCTTTGTTCAGGATATACTTAGGAGCTTTTTTAAAGGGCCATTAATGCCATTGTCATAGAACCAGGAACCACCTGAAATTATGAAAAAAGGTGAAATAGTCTTATATCAGCCAGAAGATACGTCTATTCAGATTGAGGTTCGGATCGAGGAAGACACAGTTTGGCTTACACAATCTCAACTTGTTGAACTCTTTAACTCTACAAAGCAAAACATTAGCCTTCATATAAATAACATTTTCAAAGAAGGAGAACTTGAACGCGATTCAACTGTCAAGGAATACTTGACAGTTCAAACGGAGGGCTCCCACAATCGGAAGGAATTTTTTTTGAGGGACAGATATATGATGCCTGGCAATTCGTTTCAGATCTTATAAAATCTGCCAGAGAATCAATTTTTCTGATAGATAATTATTTGGACGAAAGCGTTTTGACTCTTTTGTCAAAGAGAAAAAAGAATGTGCAGGCAAAGATCTTTACAAAAACTATGTCTGACCAGTTCAAGCTTGACTTAAAAAAATTCAACGATCAACTCTTGGTTCGCGCTTGAACATCTGATCCTGAGAATTTGTCATAAGACATTTCAGAAGGTACGCCAGCGCCCCGCTTACCCCGGCAATCAGAACAGGCTTTAGGGTCAGCCAGGTAAACACGGCTCCCGTATCAAGCATCTCGATAACACCGCTTATCACGGCCGTTAAAAAGGCAATCAGCAATCCGCGAAGGAAATCCTTGAGATCCAGGGTTAAGAACTTTGACTTCATGGTATAAAGATTTTGAGTTCAACTTTCACCCTGATAAAGTTACATACTTTACACATTCATGTCAACAAAATCCCTTCGGATTGAGACCCGTAGGGTCGAAACCCCGTACACGAAGTGTCGGGGCTTTCAGACTTCAGTCCTTTATACCTAAACGTATATGAACATCTCCATCGTAGGCACCGGCTATGTCGGCCTTGTCAGCGGCGCATGCTTCGCCGAGCTCGGTGCAACAGTCCATTGCATCGACACCGATAAACAGAAGATCGACAAGCTGAACAACGGTATTATTCCAATCTATGAACCCGGACTGGAAGACCTGGTTCACCGGAACAGAAAGACCGGCAGGTTATATTTCTCCACAGATCTGACAGAAAGCCTTGATAAGGTGGAAATTCTTTTCATTGCTGTGGGAACACCTCCCGGTGAGGACGGCAGCGCAGACATGAGCCATGTGCTCGGAGTGGCAAGGACAATAGGCGCCAACCTTAATAAATATCTTCTTGTTGTCACCAAGAGCACAGTACCTGTAGGCTCCTCGAAGCTTGTCAGGAAGGCAATAGAAGAAGAACTGTTAAAGAGAGGCAAAAATATTGATTTTGACATAGCCTCCAATCCTGAATTTCTCAAGGAGGGCGATGCCATAGACGATTTCATGAAGCCCGACAGGGTTGTTGTCGGTGTTGAGAGTGAGAGGGCGAAGGAGCTGATGACGCGGCTTTACACTCCTATGTTTCTGAATAACTTCAGGGTGATCTTCATGGACATCCCCTCGGCCGAGATGACCAAGTATGCTGCCAACGCCATGCTGGCGACGCGTATCAGCTTCATGAATGAGATAGCCAACCTGTGCGAGAAGGTCGGGGCCGATGCCACGATGGTAAGAAAAGGTATAGGCTCTGATAACCGCATCGGCAACAAATTTCTTTACCCGGGTGCAGGATTTGGCGGTTCATGTTTTCCCAAAGATGTAAAAGCGTTGATCAGAACAGGAAAAGATCACGACTCGGCGATGACACTCCTCGAATCGGTTGAGGCTATCAACGAGCGGCAGAAGAAGGTACTCTTCAAAAAATTCTCCAGCTTTTATAAAGGCGATGTTATAGGCAAAAGAGCAGCCATATGGGGTCTCTCCTACAAGCCCGGTACAGACGACATGCGCGAGGCGCCTGCACTGACGCTTATCAGTCAGCTTCTCGAAGCAGGATGTTCCGTAAAGGCCTATGACCCGGTAGCCATGGATGAGGCCCGCCGGCGCCTTGACGGCGCTGTTGAATTTGCATCCGACATATATGATACCCTCAAAGACGCAGATGTTCTTTTCCTCGTCACCGAGTGGCAGGAGTTCCGCATGCCCGACTGGCTGAAAGTACGCTCACTCATGAAATCGCCATTGGTCATAGACGGCCGTGGAATTTTCAATAAGGCAGAATTGAAAGACTTTACCTATTTAAGGATCGGTTAACCGAAGACAAAGTGTCAAAATATCTCGTCACCGGCACCGCCGGCTTCATCGGCTTTCATCTCGCAAATGCCCTCCTCGAAAAAGGAGAGGAAGTCGTGGGACTTGACAACATCAACGACTATTATGATGTGAACCTCAAGTATGCCCGGCTGAAAGAGGCAGGTATTGACAGAGACGATATTGAGTGGGGAAGGTTTGCTCAGAGCAAAAGGTACTCCGGTTACCGTTTCATCAGGATGAACCTTGAGGACAAGGAGGGCATCATGGAGCTGTTCAGAAATGAGAAGTTTGATTATGTCATTCATCTCGCCGCCCAGGCCGGGGTGAGGTACAGCATTGATCATCCTGATGTCTACATTCAGAGTAATATTATCGGGTTCTTCAATGTTCTCGAGGCCTGCAGGCATTATCCGGTGAAGCATCTTCTTTATGCCAGCAGCTCAAGCGTTTACGGCAACAATGAAAGGGTGCCCTTCAGCGAGGATGACAATGTTGATCACCCGGTAAGCCTCTATGCTGCCACCAAGAAGAGCAACGAGCTGATGGCCTCAACATACAGCCACCTCTATGACATACAGGCAACCGGACTTCGTTTCTTCACAGTTTACGGTCCCTGGGGCAGGCCCGACATGGCTATTTACAAGTTCACGGAGGCGATGGTGAACAACAAACCAATCCAGGTTTATGCAGAAGGCAAGCTGCTGCGCGATTTCACATATATAGATGACATTGTTAAAGGCATTCTGTCAATACTCGGCCGGCTCAACAAAGAAAAGCCTCCCGTATTGATGAATATCGGCAACAACCATCCTGTAACTGTCAATGAGCTTGTCTCAGAACTTGAACAGGCTCTCGGCCGCAAGGCGAAGCTCGAATATCTGCCCATGCAGCCCGGAGACGTTGAGAAAACCTATGCCGATATAGAAAGGATTAATTCCTATTGTGGTTTTAAACCTCAGACTAATCTGACAATGGGCATCAGAAAGTTTTGCAACTGGTATCTTGAATATTCCGATTAAACATATTGCTTTACCTTCTGACTTCAGGCCTTAAGACCCTCAGACCATTTCCCTTGAACGCAAAATAATGACTCCAATTCCTAAACTGATAAACCTGCCGAAGTTTCTGGACCCCCGCGGCAACCTCTCCTTCATCGAGGAGGACACGCACCTGCCGTTTAAGATCAGACGGGTGTACTGGATCTATGATGTCCCCGGTGGTGAGCACCGTGGCGGACATGCCTTCAGGGAGACTGAAGAGCTCATTGTGGCACTATCGGGAAGCTTTGACGTTGTGTTGCACGACGGGCAGACAGAGCACAGATTCTCTCTGAACAGATCTTATTACGGCGTTTATGTCCCGAAGATGATGTGGCGGATGCTTGAGAATTTCTCAACCAACTCCTTGGCACTTATAATTGCCTCGACGGATTATGATGAAACAGATTATATCAGGGACTTTGTTGAATTTAAGACCTTGAGTTGAAAATGAAAAGAGCTACTATTTACGACTGCTCAATAATTAATGTTCCGAAGGTCAGTAATCCTGCAGGGAATATTTCAATTGTGGAGGGGTTAAAGAACCTCCCGTTTGAGCCCAAACGTATCTTCTATATTTATGATATACCTGCCGGGGAATCACGGGGAGCACATTCACATAAAGAATGTCATCAGTTCATAATTGCCGCAAGCGGGAGCTTTGAAGTGGCTCTTAATGATGGAACAAATAGTAAAACAGTAGCTCTTAACAGGCCCTTCTATGGATTACACATTCCTCCAGGTATCTGGGCTCATGAGCTGAATTTTTCTTCAGGGGCAATTTGTTTGGTGTTGACTTCACACAAGTACAACGAGTCTGATTATATAAGAGATTACGGTGAATATAAAAAGTATGTCCATGGTACACCCATCGGCTGACGTGCAAAGTCGAAAAATAGGCCCCGATACAAAAATATGGCAGAATGTTGTGGTTTTGCCCGGTGCAGTAATTGGCAATGGATGCAACATCAATGCTCATTGTTTAATTGAAAATGATGTTACTGTAGGTGATAATGTAACAATTAAGTGCGGAGTTTATTTGTGGGATGGTATCAAAATTGGCAACGATGTATTTATCGGACCGAATGTCACCTTCACCAATGATAAGTATCCCCGGTCAAAGAAATACCCCGAAGAATACCATAAAACTGTAATAGAAAACGGCGCCTCTCTCGGAGCAGGGAGCATTATCCTCTGCGGCATAAGCATTGGAGAGAATGCAATGATTGGCGCAGGAAGTGTTGTGACTAAAAGTGTTCCTGCCAATCAGTTATGGGTTGGCAACCCTGCCAGGTTTGTACGAGAGTTATGATCAAATTTCTGGATATTCAAAAAATTACAGAGAGCTTTGAGCCGGAGCTTTCTCAGGCAGTTCAGCGGGTAATAAATCGTGGCTGGTATTTGCTGGGCGAAGAGGTGGAGGGATTTGAACACGAGTATTCGACTTTCATTGGGTCAAAGCATTGTATCGGTGTGGCAAACGGTCTGGATGCCCTGAGGCTTATTTTCAGAGCGTATATTGAGCTGAATGTAATGAAAGAGGGAGATGAGGTGATCGTCCCGGCAAATACCTATATCGCATCCGTTCTCGCAATAACCGAAAACCGCCTTAAACCTGTTCTTGTTGAGCCTGATATCAACACATATAATCTGGACATTTCTCTAATTGAACAGCATATTACCCCACGAACCAAGGCCATAATGGTTGTCCACCTGTACGGTCAGGCCTGCTGGTCAGAACAGCTTGAAGAGATCGCAAAAAAGTACAACCTAAAGATCATTGAGGACAATGCGCAGGCTGCCGGAGCAGCATGGTGCAGGGAGAAAGGAGCAGGGAGTTCCACAAAGCTGGATACAAACACTACCCCATGCCTCGTGTCCCCTGCCCCCTGCCGAACAGGTTCCCTGGGTCACGCCGCCGGCCACAGCTTTTACCCGGGCAAGAACTTGGGTGCATTGGGAGACGCAGGTGCGGTGACAACTGATGACGATGATCTGGCCGCAGTGGCAAGGGCCATTGCAAATTACGGGTCCTCGAAAAAATACGTAAATGATTACAAAGGACTGAACTCACGTCTCGACGAGATCCAGGCTGCCGTTCTCCGTATCAAGCTCCCCCGTCTAGATGCCGACAACCAGCGCCGCCGTGAGATAGCGCAATACTATTTTGACCATATCACAAACCCTGATATAATCTTACCGAATACCGAATATCGGAGCTTTAGCGGAGATCGCGACAGCGAAGCTCGCCGGGACCGAAGACCGAATACTCCTTACATTAATCATGTGTTTCATCTTTTTGTGGTACGCCACTCCCGTCGTGATGAACTTCAGAAATATCTCTCAGACAAAGGTATTCAGACATTGATTCACTATCCCATACCTCCGCACAAACAGCAAGCTTATAAAGAGTGGAATAACCGTAGTTTCCCAATAACTGAAAAAATTCATAATCAGATTTTAAGCCTTCCTATTAGTCAGGTAATGATGGATGATGAATTCGAGAAGGTTATGGTAATTATCAACAAATTCTGATACCAGAAGTTGAATTCATTCGGCTACAATGTGTTAACAATTTACGCTGAACACATTGATGCTGCCAGAACTTTTAGCCCGAGTGCAAATCTGACCGAAGAGCACTCCTTTTGCTAAACTCCAAATAGTTTGACTGAATCTCAGAAATCATACCGACAAATTTTTAAGGCCACTTCCTTGTTCGGAGGAGTTCAGGCTTTTAACATTGTTATTTCTGTTATACGATCGAAGTTTGTCGCTGTATTGCTCGGTCCCGCCGGCATAGGTATTGTTGGACTGCTGACTTCAACAACAGGGTTTGTCTCTAAGCTGACTAACTTCGGACTTGGTACAAGTGCTGTGAAAAATGTTGCTGCCGCATCGGCAACAGGTGACGAAGCTCGAGTTTCTAAAATAGTAACAGTCCTGCGCAGGCTGGTATGGATAACGGGGTGTCTGGGAATGATCCTCACCGCCGTTCTCTCTCCCTGGCTCAGCCAACTGACGTTCGGTAATGGGGATTACACTATTGCATTTATCTGGATATCTATAACACTTCTTTTTCAGCAGCTGAGCTCGGGACAGATGGTTGTGCTCCAAGGGTTACGAAAGCTGAATTACCTTGCCAGGGCAAATGTAACAGGTTCAGTAATTGGCCTGCTGATTGCAGTGCCCGTTTATTATAAATGGAGGATTGATGGCATTGTGCCGGTGATAATCATCAGCGCCTTATCCTCGATGCTTCTTTCATGGTATTTTGCCCGTAAAGTTGGAGTCAGATCAGTTGAGGTCACAAAGAAGGAAACTCTGGCTGAAGGCAAAGAGATGCTGAAAATGGGGTTTATGATAAGTCTGAGCGGCCTTATTACCACGGCAGTTTCGTATTTAGTGAGGGTTTATATCAGCAATACTGGGGGTGTTGAGCAGGTTGGTCTGTACGCAGCCGGTTTTGCTATAATTGGTACTTATGTAGGAATGGTTTTTACCGCTATGGGAACGGACTACTATCCGAGGCTTTCTGCGGTAGCTAACGATAATATTAGAAGCCGGGAATTAATTAACCAGCAGGCGGAAGTTGCTATTCTGATCCTTGCACCGATTCTTACAGTTTTTCTGGTCTTCATTAATTGGGTAGTCATCTTACTATACTCCACTAAGTTTATTGCAGTGAATGAGATGATACACTGGGCTGCGCTTGGGATGTATTTTAAGGCAGCAAGCTGGTCAATTGCTTTTATTTTGTTAGCCAAAGGGGCGTCAAAGCTTTTTTTTTATAATGAATTGCTGGCAAATCTTTATGTCCTGGTATTTAATATTGTAGGTTACAAGAGTGCGGGATTGGAGGGGCTTGGAATATCTTTCATGGCAGCTTATTTTCTTTACCTTGTTCAGGTTTTTTTTCTGGCAAGAATTAAATATTCATTTTCTTTCAACCGCATATTTTACAAAGTTGCTGGATTTCAGTTTTTGTTAGGACTTTTGTGTTTTGCAATAGTGAGATTACTTAGTTCCCCTTGGACCTATATTCTGGGGTCTGCCCTGATAGTAATTTCCGTACTGTTTTCTTTCAGGGAACTTGACAAAAGAATGGAGTTGCTGGTTCTTTTAAGAAGAAAGATTGATGAGAATAAGTCGCTTGGGAATGAAAGGTGACGTTCAGAGTTCCTAAAAAAATGAATTGTGTAAAAGGAGCAAATTTTTATGCGGGAAAATGTTGAGAGTAGAGGATATTATAAGCTTTCAATGTTGCATACTGAACACATGCTTGCAAACACAAAACTTCCAACTCAAGCAGGTAGCGGCATCGGATCAAATCATGAACGCTAAACATTAGCTTGCGCAAACAAAGCCACAAGTTCAAATAGTGTTGTGCCCAAAGTAACTACTGAATGCTTCTTAATACCTATTAACTTTTTCTTACTTACAATGAATCAAGATATCAACACAAATACAGACTCTGCCAGTAAACCAAACTCCGAAGAACCCCTTGTCTCAATCATTGTGATCACTTACAATTCAGCCAAGTATGTTATCGAGACTCTTGAAAGCGCAAGAGCACAGACCTGTAAGAACATTGAGCTGATTGTAAGTGATGATTGCTCGACTGATGATACAATTAATATTTGTACGGAATGGCTTAACGGAAATAAAAAGAGATTTGTCAGAACCGAATTAATCACTGTTGAAAGGAACACCGGAATATCCGCAAACTGCAATAGAGGTATTAAAGCTTCAGTTGGAGTGTGGATAAAACTAATTGCAGGCGATGACATTCTTTTAAGAAACTGTATATCAGATAATATTCAGTTTATACAACAAAATCCGGGAGTTGATTTGTTATTTTCTGAGATTGAAACGTTTGGCGATCGCGCCGATAACCATCAAGAATTGAAGGATCATAAGACTCCGGATTTTTTTTATAAAACAGCAAAACAGCAGTTTAATCAGCTTGTTGTTAAAAACAGAGTCTTTGCACCGTCATCTTTCATTAAATTAGCATTAATTAAAGAGATTGGTGGATTCGATGAAAGAATAAAGAATCTGGAGGATCGGCCTTTTTGGATAAAAGCTACAAAAGCAGGGTATAAATTATTCTATATGCCTATACCCACTGTAGGGTACAGAGTTCATAGTGGATCAATTTATAATAGTCATTCAGATAAATTGCATAATGAAAAAATCAATCTATTTTACCTTTATCAATTACCAAATATTTCTTTTAAAAACTTCTTGAATATTTGGCATATTTACCTTTCGTTACATACATTTAAAAATAAGAATTATAAAATACTAAAACTCTTGAGCCCTATTTGGTATTCTCAGAAGGTATCCATGTTATATAAAATTGAAAAACAATGAACTAATTTGGGATACTCGTACCGAGATTTTATTAGAAAGATTAATGGATATTTTCGACGCTTGATAAAGTAGTGTTATGTTAAATATAAAATGGCGTATTATTAAAATATATTTGTATATTTGGGAAAAATATACAAATGATACGGTATAACATTAAATTAACCAAACCCGAAGTAGAAGAGCTAATGAGGATAATCAATAAAGGTTCACATACTTCACAGACATTCCGGACAGCCTACATTCTGTTAAATTGCGATGAAGGCAATTACTCACAGAAAGTGACTAATGATCAGGTGAGCAAAGTTCTCAAGGTTGGCATGAGGACAATAGACAGAGTAAAGAAGAAGTTCATTGAAGAAGGCCTTGAAGCGAGTCTTGAGAGGCGCCCAACCAGCCGGATTTATGATAGAAAAACAGATGGAGATTTAGAAGCCAAATTGGTAACTCTCTGTTGCAGTGAGCCACCAAAGGGATATTCAAAATGGTCCTTGAGATTATTGGCCGATAAGATGGTAGAATTAAAATATGTGGAAAGCATTTCTCACGTGACAGTGAGAAGCGTTTTAAAAAAAACGAACTTAAGCCTTGGAAAATAAAAGGCTGGGTTATTCCACCGGAACAAAGTGGTGAGTTTGTGGCAAATATGGAACGTGTACTGGATGTTTATAAAAGACCGTACGATAAAGATTACCCAGTTGTCTGCATGGATGAATCTCCAAAGCAGTTAATAGAAGAAGCACAACCCTCACTTGCAATGAAGCCAGGTCAGGAAGCAAGGGTAGATTATGAGTACATACGAAACGGTGTGGTAAATATATTCATGGCAAATGAACCACTGAAAGGGAAGCGTTTTGTTGAAGTTACAGAATATAAGACCAGGAAAGACTGGGCAATGTTCATAAAGGAAATTGCAGATGAGCATTACCCCCAAGCAAAGCGGATAACATTAGTGATGGATAATTATAATACTCATGGTGCATCATCGTTATACGAAACATTCAGACCAGAAGAAGCAAAAAAGTTGTGGGACAGGTTTGAATTTGTGTATACGCCTAAACATGGGAGTTGGCTTAATATGGCTGAGATAGAGCTGCATGTACTAAACGGTCAGTGTTTAAACCGACATATTTCCACAGTGGGAAAAATTAAGGAGGAAGTAGCGGCTTGGGAGAACAACAGGAATAACAAAGAGTGTAAAATAAACTGGCAGTTCACAAACAAGCAGGCAAGGGTAAAACTAAAAAGACTTTATCCGTCAATTTACAGTTAACATAACAGTAGTTTTTGGAATTGAAATCGATATGTCCAAACTTGAAAATTAAGAATATAACATTCATTATGCCCTGGCATATTTCTGAGCGGGGAGGAGGAGCTGAGGTACAGGCAAATTATCTTGCTCAGGAGCTTGCTACACGAGAATTCAATGTTCACTATATATGCCAGACAGCTAAATCAGAAAGAATTGGATTAATCGATAGAATAAATGGATTCAATATTCACTGGATTAAGCCGTCTGGTAAGTTTCCATGGTGGGATCAGAACAAGTATTTCGTTGCTTTAATGGATATTAAGCCCGATCTGGTTATTCAGCGAATGTCTTCAAACGTGACCTATATTATTGGCAAGTATTGCAAATCGCAAAGAATTCCGTTTGTATGGATATGCACTGATAATGTATGTCCTTTTAAGGACATGCACATGCGCAGATTTAAGGAACGGGCTTCTTTAAGGACTACAAATCTTGTTAAGTACCTGATATTCTATCTTAGTAACCTTGTAATGGATTTTTACCGTGTAAGAGGAATGAGGTATATCACTCAAGCCTTTACACAGAACGATTTCCAGGAGAGAGAGGTCAAACGCAACTTTAATCTTACCTCAAATAGAATAACGTCAGGTCATCCAATGCCTGGTATTCAAATATCTATTGAAGAACGATTTAATAATAAGATAATATTATGGTCTGGAAATTTAGGGAAACACAAGCGCCCTGAGTTATTTATTCAATTAGCCTGTGAGATGCAGCAATCTGATTTCCAGTTTGTTCTGGTAGGGGGGCATTCCGATGAAGGCTATGTTGAAAAACTCTTAAACGATACACCGCCAAACCTGAAAATAGTGGGAAAGGTTTCATTTGAAGAATCGTTGAATTGGTTCGGCAAAGCTACACTTTTGGTTAATACATCTATTGCAGAAGGTTTTTCCAATACTTACATTCAAGCCTGGTTAAGAGGTGTACCAACCATGGTGTTTGGTGCTGACCCCAACGATGTGATTATGGGGAATGATCTAGGATGCAATGTTAGGAGTATTGAAGAGGCAATACAATTTATTGACACGCTATTATCAGATAAGGAAAAATATACCGATTATTCCGCCAGAGTGAGGCAATATGCCCGGGAGAACCATAGCATAAAAAAAATGACAGACAATTTCTTGAAGACCATTGAAGATGAAAGTATTGCATTGCATTAACAGTGCAAAAATAGGTGGCATTGAACGTTTGGTCATTGAATTGGCAATTGCCCAAAAAGAGCAGGGAATTGATGTTACTCTGATGGTCGACAGATCAGATGGTGAGTTTAACGATTATATTCAAAAATCCGGAATAACGGTAAAAAATTCAGGGATAAAAAGTGGATTTGATATTAGGTTACGAAAGCTTCAAGAATTGAAACAGCTCTTTCGGCAATATGACATAATTCACCTGCACAATTTTGTATTTCTCCTTTCTTTGGCAGGCCTATCTGCAAAAACTGTTTATACAATTCATGGTCTTTCAAAAGGTATTAGGCGGGAGAATTTTTTTAAATTTCTGCTACGCGAGTCATTCAAGAAATACTTTTTAAACAGGGTGAATTATTTTGTCGCCAATTCAGCATATACCTTATCAATGGCAAAGGAGCACTATGGATTGAGGCGTGTTCCGTCAAAAGTGATCTTAAATGGTATTAGGCTCCCGAATATCCCTGAGCCGAATAATATAGAATCTACAGACATATTTACTGTAGGGTTTATTTCAAGGTTTGTGCGGAGAAAGAGAGTTGATCGCCTGGTCAATGCATTTGCCGAGTACTTAAGCAAAGGAGGAAAGGGGAAATTAATTATGGTCGGTGATGGACCCGAAATCCTGAACATAAAAAATATGATAAATAAAATGGGTTTGAATGACCATGTTGAACTACCCGGATTCAAAAGGAATGTACATGATTATTATATTAAATTTGATATATGTGTTCACCCTTCTGACAATGAGGGTTTTGGATTAGTAGGAGTTGAGGCCTATTCTCATGGCAAACCTGTAATTGCATTTAAAGATTCTGGTGGGTTAATAGAAGTGATTGAACCTCTAGAACCGGAAAATATTGTTGAAAATGAGGAAGCCATGGCTCAAAGGATAATGCATTATTATTCTAACAGATCGGAAATATCAACAAAATCAGCAGCACGAATTGCTTACGCTCGAACTAACTTTTCGATCGAGCGAATGGAAGGGGATTATTTTCAGATATACAAAACAGTATTGATGAATGACTAAGATTCTGTGGCTTAGTCCCGCTTTTAACCATTACAAAGCACGATTCCTAAATCATCTGGCCATGGCTTCAGATGTGCAGTTGAGTGTGTTGACTGGCACGGGTAGAGAAGGCATGGGAGATGGGGAAGAGGCAGGTAAATGGGAATATAATACAATATTTTGTAATGTTCCCAAGTCGCGGTTTGGTTACTCTCGTGAGGTTTTCAGAGCTCTTAAGGGAATTTTTTGTCAATACGATTGGGTGCTCATTCCTGCGGAAAAAAAAAACTTAATATTACTACTTTATGCCTGCCGGTTACGTTTTAAAACTAAGTCAAATGGGAAGCAGGTTAAACTCGTCTCATATAATCATCCGGTCTTTAAATCTAAAGAAGGTAAAACCACAAGGATAGACTTATTTTTAACTCGTTTTTTTTATCGCAAATATGATAAAGTTGTTTTCTATACTGAGGATAGCTGTCGATGGGCTATTTCAAATGGTTTAATACCTGAGGAGAAAGCATTTTGGGCTAATAATACCATTGATGAAACAGAAATAATTAAATATAAAAAAGACCGGCAAAATCCTCTTTCACCTCCTCGATTGCTGATGATCGGAAGATTATTGGAATATCGCTGGATTGACCGGTTGATCGATTATTATTCTGAGCTTAAGAAGATTGTTCCAACAGTTGAGTTACATGTTATTGGTGACGGGCCGGAAAAATATAAAATTGAAGAAGCTCAACGACGCATTTCAGATATTCATTATTATGGAATGTTAATTGATGAGATGAAAATTGGCCCAATTTTTAATGAAGTTGATTTCGTTTTTATACCTGGTCATTCGGGATTGTCAATAAATCACTCATTTGCATATGGCAAGCCATATATCACCAGCCAGGATTATGTTAATCAACCACCTGAATATAGCTACCTGAAAGATGGAGTTAACAGTATAATTCTGACAGGTAATCGCGTAACCGATATCGAAAAGATCGGACAATACATTACAGATAAAGAAAAATGTGCTATTCTTCGAAACGGAGCCATTGAGACCGCGAAAAAATTGTCCATAAAAAACTGGGTGAAACAAATGCATTATGCTCTTGATTTATGAAGAGAATTCTGTTTGTAGCACCTTTCCCTCCTCCATATTCCGGTCCGGAATCTTCGGCAAAAATGTTCATTGAAGCACCGCTCAACGAACATTTTGAAATAATACCGTTTAATATTAGTTTCAGAAAATCTGCCCGGGACAGGGGGAAGATTGGTATCTATATTGTATTTATATTTCTACGGTTCATTTCCGGGTTAATAATCAGAATTGTTCGATACAGGCCAGAAATTGTATATTATTATGTTACAGCCACTAAACTTGGCTGGATATTTAAGGACATATGGTGTATTCTAATCTCAAAATTTCTCTTCAGAAAAGTAATCATTCATATGCGTGCCGGACACTTCAGAAGAAATTACGCCGAAATGTCATGGCTATATCGAAAATTAGTCAGGTTTGCATGCTCACGGGTGGACCTGGCGATTGTACAATCAGATACATTGAAGGACCAATTTAAGGATCTTGTGCAGCCAGAAAAAATTGAAGTTGTCCCAAACATGATTGATACAATCAAGTATGCACCTGATCCTTCAATAAACAAAGAAAATGAGATATTTTTCATGGGATTCCTCTCAAAAGCTAAAGGTTATACTGATCTGCTTAAAGCTTTACCGATTGTAGTTGAAGCACACAATGACATTAAATTCAGTATTGCTGGCACAAAACTTAAAAAGGAGCGCAATGACATTACCAATTTCTTGACAGGGGAACGCCTGACCTGGGAGGATCCGGAAGAGGTGTATAATGCTTATATCAAAGGGAAGTTTGAAAATAATTTCACATATCTCGGGGTAATTAATGAAACGGAAAAAATTGCACAATTCAGGAAAAGCTTGATGTTTGTTCTTCCATCATATTCTGAAGGATTCTCAATGTCTGTTCTTGAAGCTATGAGCACAGGCACCCCAATAATTGCCAGTCCTGTAGGAGCTTTGTCGGACATCATTGAGAACAATAGCAATGGTATTCTTATCGAACCAGGTAACCCTAAAGAATTGGGTCAAGCGATAATTTTATTATTAGAGGATATTAATTTACGCGAAAAGATCTCAAAAAACAGTCGTAGCCTTGTGCTAGAAATGTTCTCTAAAGAGATTGTTTCCCAAAAGTATGTTGAATTGTTTAAGAAGGTCTTAGATACTTAAAATCACCTATGGAGAATTTGGTAGTATTCCAGGATTTAATCGAGGAAATTAATGGAGTTGAGGCCTTTCGACAAAGAAAATATGCTCAAATAGACAGACCTGATTTTTATAATAAACTCCGAAAATTCTTCTTCTTCCTGGTACGCGAGGGATTTAAACGGACTTATAAAAAGATAAAATCCTCGCATTGGTATCAAAGACATCCCGATCAGTATCTGACGTTCATTAAGATAAAAAAAGGTAGCGAATATTACCTGAATGTATCAATTCAGTCGCAGTGCGAGATTGAGAAGTGCGTTATCAGGAATTCCTTTTATCATTTGAAACCTGATACTGACATTGAAGATGTTATTAGAAAATGTACATCTCTATATGAGGAGGATGGGGCTTATTTTAATCAATTTAGTGATTATAAAATACCAGAAACGCTAAATAATTCTGAATACGTAAAGTTTACAACCTCCTATAATAAACCAACAACAATAAATTTCATCGAAGGAGTTTTCATTTTTGGTTTAGGAGGGTATGCTTATTCATATATACTTCCGGAATTTAGTTCATATCGACTCATTGCGTGTGTTGATTATAAAGCCGAGAGGGCAGATAATTTTAAAAAAGAGTTTGGATTTGAGGTGGCTCTTTATCACCCATTTCAGGCGGAGGAACTCCTAAGAAAAACAGAAAGGCCAATTGTAATAATTGCCACATATCACTCAGATCATGCAACTTTAGCTCACTGGGTATTCCGGATTAATCAGAAGTCAAGAATATTTGTCGAGAAACCGCCATGTGTGAATATAAAAGATTTGAATCTCTTGTCTGAGCTTTACCACAATCATGGTAATATAGAAATCGGATTTAATAGGCGCTATATTCCTATTAACAAGAAAATTAAGAAAATAGTTAAAGAGAAAATATTGATTATTACTATCTCTGTTAAAGAGGTATTAATAGAAAAGAATCACTGGTATTATTGGGGAAATCAAGGGAGCAGAATTACAGGAAACCTTATCCATTGGGTTGATTTAGCTAACTATTGGATCGATTCTGAGGTCTCATCGATTACAATGAACTCAAGCAGGTTAAGCAGTGAGGACTTAAACATCTCAATTGCATACCAGAATGGTTCAATAGCTAACATTACGGTTAGCGATAAAGGAAATTCATTGAGAGGTGTCCAAGAGCTAATTGAAATACGATTCAACAATGAAACGATTTTAATCCAGGATTATCTTAAATATATACATATCAAATCTTCCGGAAGAAAGGAAACTCGCTCATTTATTAGACGCGATAAAGGTCACGCCCGTATGTATAAAGAATTCAGGAATAACTTAAAGACAGGTGCCTTTGTTTATTCTCTAAAAGATTTGGAAAGAACTTCGGTCAATACAATCAGGGCATCTCGAATGCTTTTAGAAGGTCAGAAATATAGTTCGTTCCCTGAATCTTAGTCATATATTTGAGAAATCGTTTTCAAGATCAGTTGGCACCATACCTCGCAGGATAAAAGCGGAAATTTAAGGGATGCTTTTTTATATATCCATAATCATTCTTTTAGTAATCATTGTTGTCAGGATAAATAGCCCTCTTAAGGCTTTTTATCTTATAGTTGCCACTAAATCGATAATTGATGCAACATGGAATACCAGGGTGGGTCCCATCTCCCTCATTTCGGTTGAAGGCATCATAATGCCAATTCTATATTTTAATCTATTCTGGAATAAAGAGATTCCAAAATACTGGAAACATACCGGCTGGCTTTTATTTATTTCGCTTTCAACGGGCGTGATTTTCGGATTGTTGATTAAACCCGGGAGTGCTTTAGAGACAATAATAAAAAATGTAAATATTCTTCTCGGATTCTTTCTTATCCAATCATTGATCAGATCGAAAGAAGATTTTAGGAGATTTCTAATCGCTCTAATGATAGGTGGTATATTCCCGATAGCTGTAAGTATTTACCAATCAATCACAGGAGTACATTGGGTTGAGCGCTATACTGTAGGCATGCTGCGCTATGACGGGCTATATCATGATTCATTCCCAGTAAGGTTTTATGGGTTATTTACAATATTCGCAGCCCTTATATATACAATATATTTCAGGGAACAAAGGAAGCTGTACCGTTTTTTGCCAATGATACTAATGATAGCGGCCCTGTTTTCAATCTATAAGGTATTTAGCAAAGCAGCTGTAGTAATTGCACTGGCCTGGGTGGTCCTGGCACTTCTGTTTTCAAGGCGAAAACTAAGAGTATTCCTGCTTATTGCTCTGATTGGATTAACATTTGTCTTAATAGTAGGAGACGAGATCACAGATACAACAGAACAGCTCTTCAGTAAAGAGATTGGTTACCGAACTGGTGATGTGAAGGATGCAAGATTCATGTTGTCCGGGAGAGGTTATCAATGGGAAGACTATTTTGACTTTTGGAAGAACGATCAAAAAGTGCTCTATCAGTTTTTAGGAGATGGACTGAGTCGTCCAGCCCATAACGAGTATCTTCGAATTTTGCTTGCCAGTGGAATCATAGGGATAATTTTGTATGGATTGTTTTTAATTAGAATCGGATTTCTGATTATTCGTTATCCAAACGACATGAAATTATTCATTTTGATGTTGCTGGCGATGTATATTGTTGATTCTATCGGATTAGCCCCGGGAGACTACTATTATTACAATATTCTTGTATGGGGTTTTATTGGATTGTTTTTATACAATGACACCCTTTTACGTCTTGATGCAGAACCAGATCAAGAAATGACTCATGCACTGGATTAGATTGTCGTTGAGGAGTTTGATATTAATAATACAATAATCCAAGAACACGCGAAATGCTTCAACTAACCCAAAAGCTAAGTAATGGTGAACTGACCCTGAACGCAGTTCCGGAGCCTGTTATAGGCAAGGGTATGATACTGGTTCGGAACCATTATTCAATAATCAGCGCCGGAACAGAGGGAAGTATCGCACAGACGGCACGCAAGTCGTTACTAGGAAAAGCAAAGGAGCGCCCACAACAGGTAAGACAGGTATTGGATGTAATCGCCCAGCAAGGTCCCCTGCAGGCATACCGTGCAGTCACAAAAAAACTTGAAGCCTATTCGCCACTGGGTTATTCTTCTGCAGGCGTGGTAATCGGGATTGGCGATTCCGTTCAGGGCTTCAGCATTGGAGATAAGGTCGCATGCGCCGGAGCCGGCTATGCAAACCATGCCGAGATAGTTGCTGTCCCGGTAAACCTGTGCGTTAAACTGGAGGATGACGCTGATCTCAAAAAGGCAGCATATAATACCCTCGGGGCAATCTCTCTACAGGCTATCCGCCAGGCTGACCTGCGCCTGGGTGAGTCGTGTGCCGTAATAGGCCTGGGACTGCTGGGCCAGCTGACATGCCTCATGCTCAGAGCTTCCGGCATCAGAGTGATTGGGATAGATGTGAATGAGATGTCTGTTGAGGCGGCAATCCTACACTGTACTGACATGGCGCTTAAACGAGATAATCCGGGGATTGAGGACCAGATACTCCAATTCACAGGTGGTGCCGGGGTAGATGCCGTCATCATTGCCGCCGCCACTTCAAGTACCGACCCGGTGAATTTTGCAGGTGCAATAACACGTAAAAAAGGGAAGGTAGTCATACTTGGAGCAGTGCCGACCGGTTTTGACCGCGATCCATACTGGTATAAGAAAGAGCTTGAACTAAAAATGTCCTGCTCCTACGGTCCGGGCAGGTATGATCCGGACTATGAGGAAAAAGGTATTGACTACCCGCCTGCTTATGTCCGATGGACCGAGAAACGAAACATGGAGGCTTTCCAAGCGCTGCTGGCTGACAGGAAAATTGATGTTGACTACCTGACTACCCACGAATTCGACTTCAAAGATGCCCCGAAAGCCTATGACATGATCGTTCAAAAGAGCGAACCATATTTGGGCATCATCCTTCGTTATGACGTTGAAAAACCTATATCTGAAAATGAGAAAATCATTATCAGACAGCCAGCTCCTGTTGCCGAAATAAACATAGCATTTGTAGGTGCCGGGAGTTATGCCCAGGGAAACCTTCTTCCAAATATTCCAAAGAGTGAGAATATTACACGAAAAGGAGTTCTGACAAACACTGGAACCACTTCAAAACGTGTAGCAGAAAGGTTTGGTTTTGAGTTCTGCACTTCAGAGGAGAAAGACATTCTGAACAACGATGAGATTAACACTGTCTTTATCGCTACCCGCCATGACTCCCATGCAGAATATGTCCTCAAATCCCTTAAGGCCGGCAAACATGTTTTCGTTGAAAAGCCACTGTGTTTAACGACGTCCGAACTTGAAGAAATAATAGAAACTTATAAATCTCCAACCAGCAGCGTTCAATCCTCAGCCACCAGTCCTCAGTCCTCAGTCGCCAGTCATCTTCTTGTTGGATTCAATCGCCGATTCAGTTCATTATCTGACTTGCTGAAGAAACAAATTGGAACAGGTCCGATGACTATGCTCTACCGGGTTAATGCCGGAAGCATCGCTGCAGACACCTGGATCCAGAATATGGAGCTTGGGGGCGGAAGGATAATCGGCGAGGCCTGCCATTTTATAGACTACCTCACATGGCTTAACGGTTCTCTTCCTGCAACTGTATATGCATCGGCAATTCCAGGTCCTCAAAGCAAAAATGATACGGTCAATATTAATATAACCTTTGCAAACGGTTCGATGGGTGTGGTTGCGTATTATGCCAATGGCCCGAAATCGTTGCCCAAAGAATATATAGAAGTTTTTAGCTCAGGTACGGCTGCCGTACTTGACAACTTTAAAAAGCTTGAGATATTCGGAAGGAGAAAGATGAAGAAAAAACTCTTCAACCAGGATAAAGGGCAGAAGCAGATGGTTGAGCAGTTCCTGCAGAGCATACATGAAGGCAGGGCGCTCATTCCATTCGAGGAGATCGTGGCGGTTACAAAGGCATCTTTTGCAGTTCTGGAATCCATAAAAACAAGATTACCTGTTAAGCTATAAAGTCGGGTAGTTTTTTATTGACACAGCGTGGCACAGGCTTTAACGGGGTTGAGCAGAGTAAAGGACTCACTAAGGAGACTTGAGGAGTATTGCAGGAGAGAGGATTTTAAGGGATGGGATCCTTATGACGGGCTGAACTCCACGGTTTTTAAAGCCATTCCGTTTTTAAAGCACTGGGATTTTGCGCGCCTGGCATGGATACAATTATTCAAACGCAATCCAGTCAACTTGCGGAGGCTGGCCCTGATTCCCAAAGGTGTTAATCCCAAGGGTATCGCTCTCCTCCTTTCCGGCTATTGTAACCTCCTCGGATATCATCGCCTTACAGGAAGTAATGACTTTGGGAACGAAAGAGAGCTCTTAAATAAAATCGAAGGACTATCTGATCTTCTCATCTCTCTGCGTTCACCGCTCTGCGGTCATGCCTCATCATGGGGTTATAACTTCGACTGGCAGGCACGCCGCCTCTTCCTCTTTCCTGCAGGGACACCCACGGTTGTTGTAACCGCTTTCTGCGCTTCAGCTCTCTTCAAAGCTTACGAAATAACACATAACGAGAAATACCGGTCCGTTGCCCTTTCATCGGCAGATTTTGTCCTGAACCATCTTCACCGCACACCAAAGGATAAAGGTTTCCTCTTCTCCTACTCCCCCCTGGAAGGTAACAACACTGTTTATAATGCTTCTCTGCTTGGCACAAAACTTTTGAGCCAGTGTTATCACTATACCGGAAACCAGACCCAGTTTGAGGCAGCAAGAGAAAGCGTCCTTGCATGCACGGTCGCCCAGAACAGCGATGGCTCCTGGCATTATGGTGAGCTTCAGGTGCAACACTGGATAGACAGCTTTCATACCGGCTATAATCTCGAAGCACTTGTCACTTACCAGGATCTTACCGGAGACACTTCATTTTCAGTGTCAATCAACAAGGGCCTTGATTTCTACCTCAAGAACTTCTTTCTGCCTGACGGTACACCTAAATACTACCATGACAGAACATTCCCGGTCGATATCCATGCACCTGCACAATTAATAGTTACCCTCTGTAGCTCAGGACTACTCGAAAAACACCGCCCGCTGGCTGAGAAAGCGCTTGACTGGACTATCAGCAAAATGCAGGACCAGTCAGGTTATTTTTATTACCAGAAACACAGGTTGTATACCAATAGAATCTCCTATATGCGCTGGAGTAATGCGTTTATGTTCAATGCGTTGTCCTTATATCTTTTACATTCTGCCGGCAGATGAATTCCATCGAGATTAACGGCATTAAAACATACTGTTTCTCTTCACGCAGGGAGCTGATTGATCTGGCATTGTCTGAACAAAAGAGCCTGATAGCAGTTAATGCCGAGAAAATACTTCATGCCAGTGATAAAACCAGGGACCTGTTTAACAGGAATATCGGGTTCCCGGACGGGATAGGGGCTGTATGGGCACTTAAAAAGAAGGGATTTAAAAATGCCGTCAAAATACCGGGCTGCGAGCTATGGCTGGATATCATAGGCTCTGCATGGAATGATAAAACGTTTTACCTCGTGGGAGCCCAACAGGAGGTGATAGAAAAAACGGTGTCAGGACTACAAAGAGAATACCCTGGCATCAGAATAGTTAACTACCGGAACGGATACCTGCGTGACGGTGTAGACCGCCGGGATATTATCAGTGATATCGTTCTGCGCCGCCCGGATGTGGTGTTTGTTGCCATGGGCTCGCCAAAACAGGAGGCGCTGATTGAAGAGATGCAGAAGGCATATCCTGCAGTTTATATGGGACTGGGTGGCAGCTTTGACGTATACGTTGGCGCAGTGAAAAGAGCACCCGAATGGTGGATAAGGAATAACCTCGAGTGGGCATATAGGCTTGTCAGACAACCGGCACGGATTGCGAGGCAGATACATCTGGTGAAATTCGCTTGGATGATTATTGCGGGCAGGTATTAGTTTAATCCTTGCACACATAGCTTCCAAAAAGTTCAACTTTCAGAATTTATCAAAGATAATTTCACGGTCATAGAATTCTTTGACAGGTATTACACGTCGGTTGAAGTTGTGTCATAGTATTCTTATATTTGGTATTATTTTCAATTGATGACGAGATTAAGAATCAAAGACTTCGGTCCGATAAAAGGAGGTTGCACCGAGAATGACGGATGGCTTGATATAAGGAAGGTCACTCTCTTCATCGGGAATCAGGGGAGCGGAAAAAGCACTGTTGCCAAACTCATTTCTGTCTTTAGTTGGATTGAAAAGGCTATTGTAAAAGGCCAATTGAAAGCCAAAGAACTTAAAGCTTACAACAGGTTCTTAAAACAGCTTAGCTATCAACGAATTGATAATTATATCAAAAGCACTACTGAAATTGAGTACGAAGGGCGTGCTTACAGGATCTCCTATAAAAGGAATGTTTTCACGGCGGAAAAGAATGAAGCAAACGGCTATCTCCTGCCAAAAATAATGTATGTCCCGGCAGAGCGTAACTTCCTTGGAGCAATAGACCGGCCAGATAAGCTAAAGAATCTTCCAAGTCCTCTTTTTACTTTCCTGGATGAATATGATCATGCAAGAAATCTTTACTCCAAAGGGATTGATCTTCCTATAGGAGATGCACGCTTTGTCTATGACTCCCTTAATAAAATTGCCCATATTACCAACGACAATTTTACATTACGACTTTCGGAGGCTTCGAGTGGATTCCAGTCAACAGTTCCGATCTACCTCGTAATGAAATACCTGACTGAATCACTTGGAAAGGCAAATGATCCTGCTGTCAAGCCGCAATCAATTGAAGAGCAGAGGAAACTGGCCAGGGAGATTCAGAGGATCATAAATGACCCTGCTATAAGCGAAGAGGTCAGGCAGGAATCCCTGCGCCAGCTATCAGCAAGATACAAGCCAGCTTGCCTTATAAACATTGTTGAAGAACCAGAACAGAATCTTTTTCCCGGATCCCAAAGAATTTTGCTGAACAGTCTCCTTGAGTTCACAAATAATAATGAAGGCAATAAACTGATTATTACCACTCACAGTCCTTATCTGATAAATTTCTTAAGCATTGCTATCCAGGGATCAGTCCTTTATGAATCCATAAAGGAAAGCAAGGAAGTTACAGTGCTGACAAAGAAGCTTGAGGATGTGATACCGGTCAGGGCTTTACTGAAAGCCAAAGACGTGATTATTTATCAGATGGATGAGAGAAGCGGAACAATCGCCAAATTGACAGATTATGAGGGAATTCCTTCAGATAGTAATTTTTTGAATCAACAGATTCACCAGAGCAATGTTTTGTTTGACACGCTACTGGAGATTGAAGAGGAGATATGAGCTTAGATTTTTTTCAGTCCTCCTGTCAGGAAACTATCAGAGATACTTTGTTTGGCTTATGTGATGATCAGGATGGCCGGAGAGCTTATGCAAATACGGATGATCCCCGTAAGTGGGTTGCCAGGGTAAAAAATGACAGGAATTTAAGGTTGGTCTTTACAGCCATAGATAATTGCATAATTCAATTAAATGAGCACAGGGGTCATCTCAGATGTGACGGAATGCTGGCTTCTGATGAACATCTGTTCTTTGTCGAGCTAAAAGACCAGAGGAGTGGTTGGATTGAAGAAGCAATAGCTCAGCTTGAATCAACCATTCAGTTGTTTATTGAAAGCCATGGACGGCCGATCCAAAAACACAGGAAAGCGTTTGCCTGCAATAAGGCACATCCACATTTTTTCGTATTTGATAACGAACGAAACAGGAGGTTTTTCAGCACCTATGGGTTTAGGCTGGATGTTCAGGCTGAAATCATTGTTGTCTGATATTATGCCAAATGGGCAGAACTTGTATCGTTTTCATACTGATGCTTATTGTGGTTTCAGCAGCTTATGTCGGAGGATGCAGGCGGGTTGGAAGTTGGCTGGTGAAAGAGGACATACCCTCTCATGCCGATGCCATGGTGCTTCTCATGGGCAGCTTCCCGGAGAGGGTGCTGCAGGCGGCCGACATATATCATTCCGGAGTATCTGACAGCCTGATAATTGTCTATGAGAACATGGGAGCCTACAAGGCCCTTGAAGACAGAGGAGCGAGCGTCATCAGAACCACCGAACAGGCACGCGATGCGGCGGTGGCAATGGGTGTACCGGTCGGAAATATTATCATTCTGCCGGGAGATGCAAGAAGCACACTCGATGAAGCCGTGGCTGTCAACAACTACCTCGCCGGCAAACCGTGGCTCGATACACTGATCCTGGTATCCTCACCTGTACATATGCGCAGAGCACACATGATATTTAAGACAGTCCTTCGTCAGTCTGGGATTGATGCCTGCATCGGATGCAGCCCGAGCACATACTCATCGTTCAATTCTGACAGGTGGTGGCGCCGGAGGGAAGATATCCAGTCCGTATTGTCAGAATGGCTAAAAATCCTAAGTTTTATCTTATTTGAAAAGGGGAAGATTGTTTATAACTAAATTTCTGCATTATTCCTGAACCACTTATCTTCGTCCTGTCATGTCCGAACTAATTATTACCGGGTGGCCGGCAATCTTGCTGGCATTCGTGAGTTCCTTAGCCATCACGTGGTATTATATTCCCAAGATCATAAAGGTTGTTTGCAAAAAGCACCTTTCGGACCACCCCGGCAAACATAAGATACATAAGAAAGATACACCTACCCTGGGCGGAATAGGTATTTTTGCAGGCTTCATATTTGGGTTCCTTATAGGTGTCAACGGATATATGCACAGTGTTTCATACTTTACTGCGGCTGCAATGATATTGTTCTTTATCGGACTGAAGGATGATCTGATAAACATGAATGCCTGGAAAAAATTCTTTGCAGAAATTACTACAGCACTTATTGTAGCTGTCTTCACAGACATACATTTTACCAGCTTCCACAGTTTGCTGGGGATAACAGAGCTCCCTGCCTGGGCCTCATATATTACAACCGTCTTCATTATAGTGTTAATTATAAATGCTGTAAATCTTATTGACGGGATTGACGGGCTGGCGGCATCGGTAGGTATAATTGCCTCACTCTTTTTTGGAACGTGGTTCTTCCTGTCAGGCGATTACGGGTATACGATCATGGCGGCAGCCCTGCTCGGATCATTGATAGTATTCCTTTTCTACAATCTCTCCAACGGAAGAATGAAGATATTCATGGGAGACACAGGGTCTATCGTCATAGGTTTTACCCTTGCCGTAATGACTATCAGATTCAATGAGCTGGATGCTGCCGGAAGATCATTTTATAACCTCGGATCTACCCCGTCGGTTTCAATAGCTGTCCTCATAGTTCCCCTGTTCGATACCCTTCGTGTTATTATATTAAGGTTAGTGAATCATCAGAGCGTTTTTAAGGCTGACAACAGGCACATTCACCACATGATGCTTCGTGCGGGTTTCTCACACAGGCAGACGACATTATACATTTCGATATTCAATATTCTTCTGATTGCCCTTGCACTTCTTCTCGACGGCATAGGTATCCTCTGGCTGGGGCTGGTGTTGCTGGTCATCTGTAGCTTTGCAACATACATCATACACCGTATCGTTAAACGAATCGAGGCCCCGAAATCTTCGGACCCGGCGGTTAAGGGTGCGTGAAGCCACCTTTGATCATCGTTCTACGCCAGCCCACTTTCCTTTACTGTTAATGATTTGACTCCTTTTCCTGAATACAGGTTATTACTGCTGTCATTGCGGTCTGATAATGACGGGCAGGCCATTGAAGAGGCTGCCGGTATCATTGAGCATAAGCAAACTGACTGGGAAAGGCTCTATTCGATGGCTGACAGGCACGCCGTGAAGCCTCAGCTGGCGAAATTGCTTGGAAGGATAGCAGGCACTGCAGTGCCCTTGCCTGTCAGGGAACGGTTTGAGATTTCATACAGGCAGAATCTCACTGACCAGATTGAGCATGTGACTGACTTCATGGAAGTAAGGAACCTGCTTGAGGATGCCGGGATAGCGGTTGTACCGTTCAAGGGATTCTGGCTTGCGGAAAGCTTCTACGGAAACCTTGCTGACCGGGAGGCGGGAGATATTGATGTGTTTGTAAACTACAGCGATCTCGGAAAAATCATGAAGCTGATGCCCGGCACAGGGTACCTTATCGGTGAACCATTTATTGATCAACCTGATCCGGGCGGCTGCGAATACAACTACGGAAGGTATATCGACGGGCGGTGCGTCTCTCATCTTGAATTTCACTGGAGGATAGCTCCCGCGAGGTTCGGGCTTGACATCTCGCTTGCTGATCTCAAAGGTGCAATTGAAACGGGCAGTATCCAGGGACGTGAGCTGCAGGTTTTCAATCCCTCTGCAAATCTCCTTCTCACCGTAATGCATCACGGAGGTAAAGACAGCTTCAGGTTCCTGAAGCAGGTTTATGACATCGCCATGATAATCAGATCGGACAGAGTTATTGATTATGCATGGATAGAACAGAAAGCACGGGAATTTCATTGCAGGAGACTATTTCTGGTATCACTGAAGCTTGCCGCTCTTGTGACGGGGATGAAGGTGCCGGATGCTTTCGCTCATGATGCCGGGTCACGGACGATCACCCGGCTGGCGCAAAACCGGATGAGAGCGCTTGGCCAGCTGCCTTCTGACCGCAGGAGGTTCGTGCCGGAGTTGAACGACTGGATTTTCCGGGTCAGATCGCGTGAGGGAGTACGGGTTAAGACAGATATTGTCATACGTTTTGTGAGGAAGGCGCTGATGCCGCGTCTCGTGCCGAAGAGCATGCATCGGTTCTTCATGAGGAAATATATAATTCCTGATTACGCAAGATGATTGATGATTATGTGCTTCCCGATGTGAGTTTGCGTGAGGTTTCTGCCGTGAAAACTGTTGTTAACCCGGATTTCACTTCCGGTAACTGGCAGGTAAATCAGAATGAATATTCAGCCCGGGTGGATGGCGTGGCAGACTTTTATGTGAGAGACGGGAATTATGTTGAGTTTGTTCCCGATGCAGGGGCCAACCAAGGGTGGATCAGGCTTTATCTCAGGGGCCAGGTGCTGGTGGCTCTGCTACATCAGCGAAGGATTCTGAATTTCCATGCAAGCAGCTTTGTCCATGATGGCAAAGGCATAATGGTACTTGGCGATGCAGGAACCGGCAAGTCATCGATTACAGCTTCATTCATCATTAAAGGGGCCGGTTTTCTGACTGACGATATTACACCGGTAATTTTCAGGGATGGAGATCCCCTGATCTGGCCCATATATTCAGATATCAGGCTTAGAGACAGTACCGTTGAGCAGCTGAAAATAAGTCCTGAGAAACTCAGTCGCGGTGAGGTCTGGACCGGGAAGCATCATCTCCGCATAGAGGGGACAACGGCAGAAAATTTTCCCCTGCACATGATCTTGAAAATTGATATTGGGGAGTGCAGTTCACCTGAGTTTCATGAGCCTTCATCTGCTGATAAGTTCTCTCTTCTGAGGAGCGAGATCTGCTCATGGGAGATGCTTGCCGGAATGGCGGAGACTGAGGCGGCTTACCTGCAGCAGCTGGTTAAGATAGTTGAACAGGTGCATATTGTCAGGGTAGTAAGGCCGCCGGAGATCAGTATCATGCAACTTCATGAAGCTTTAAAGGGCTTTTTGAAACAGATATGAGATTTGAGCAGGCTAAAAAGGTTTCTTGAAGTTTCAGGTCCGGAGAGAAGGTTATTTCTGGAGGCGCTGATTCTGCATATGTGGATCGGGTTGTTGCTGAAGGCCGTGCCGTTCAGGTGGATACCACGGTTGTTTTCAAGTCCGCAGTCGGCAGTCCACAGTCGGCAGTCCATAGGCGGCAGTCCGCAGTCCGCAGTCATTGAGATGATAAGAGATGCCATCAAGAGGGCATCAGGGGTTTCGCCATGGAAGAACAAATGCCTTGTCAGTTCCCTTGCCGGGCGGTGCATGCTGCGGCGAAGGAGTATCAACTCACAGATTTCCCTTGGGATGGCCAGGGATACCGATGGTAAGATGACGGCACATGCCTGGCTCCTGGCGGAAGGTCTTGAGATCGTTCCCTCCGGCGAACGCTTCCACGAATTATATAAATTCTGAAAAACAATTCCTCTCCCCGGGTGTTTTTATCTAAATTTCTGAAATTTAATGGAGGAAGTTGTTTGCATATTATTTAAAATGTTTTACTTTGCATTCGAATAGTCGGAAATGAAAACAACAGATACTAAAAAGAAAGTCTGGTTACGGCCGGAGGTTCATGTTCTGAACATTAAGAAAGATACTTTCAGCGGTGCCGGTTCCGGAGCTGAACTGGCAGGTAAAACCGGACCTCCCAGGAAATAGTGTATCTCCATTTCCCTATTTATCTGCAAAGATTTCTTATTTAATCGCAATATCCCGGAAGAACTCTTCGGAAAGTTAGAGAGTTATGTAATTCCTTTTTTTGGGGGTTGATGATTTCAAATGATACGCTTTCCTAATTCCCGGTGTTCATATGATCTTAGGATACATATCATTTTCACATGCCGGTTTGGAGTCATCGTCTATTGACCTGTTAAATAATATTTCGGTCAGGGACCATCTGGCATTTCATGCTGTAACCCTGGGTGAATTTAAAGGCGGCTATTTTCTCAACAACAGGCTGCCTTTCTTATCAGCTGATATATGCTATTGCAGCAGCAGCAACGATATACTTGTTTTGCTGTCAGGTTCAATTTACAACAGGGAGGAATTATTACTTCGCTGCAACCTGCCTGCTTCTGCCTGTGACCCTTTTCTGATAGCAGAGCTTTTTTCCAGTGAAGGGCCGGACTTTGTAAAAAGGCTGAATGGTGATTTTGTTATTTTTATCTTTCAGCCGGCCAGGAAGCTTGCTTATCTTTTCCGTGATCAGGTGGGAATACGTCCTGTGGCATGGATTTTCGACAGGCAGACACTTTATTTTTCATCAGATATCATCGGCTTGTGCAAGGCCCTTTCAGTAGGGGAGACTATCGACAGTGAATACCTGATGGGGTACTTTAAATATATTGATTACAGGAAGACTCCTGACAATAAGGTCAGGAAGTTACATCCCGGGCATTTTATTCAGTTTACGGAAAGCGGGGCGTTAATTACCAGATACTGGAACCCAAGGGATATAAAAACAGACAGGAGCCTGACTCATGAACGGATGTTGTCTGAGCTCAAATCATTAGTTCATGATGCAGTCAGGATTCGCTGCGACAGGCGCTTCATTGGAGGGGCCCATGTGAGCAGCGGAATAGACTCAGGTATTGTTGCTGTGCTGGCACGCAGGCAGTATTCAAAACAGGGGAACTTTTACGGATTTTCATGGTCGCCTGAAAATTATTCTGTTGATAAAACAGACTTTGACGAAAGACAAATAGCATCAAAACTGTGTCAGGAGGCTGATATCAGCCTTGTCTTTGCTGACTTACAGAAAGAGGATTTTCTGCACTCAGTTTCGTCGTTTTTTGATAACCGGGGTTATTTCTCTGAAGATTATGCGGCAATGCAGGCTGTAAAAACCGGAACCAATCTTATCTTCAGCGGATGGGGTGGCGATGAGTTTATCAGTACCGGTGACAGGGGAATTGAATTGGATCTGTTGCGGGAGCTGCGACTGCAGGCTTTTTTCAGGAGGAATCCGGTCAGCAATCTGAAAAAATTCATAAGAAATCAGATTTCTTATGTGCTCAATCCTGCATTTGGCTTTTTGAACAAAGGCACGGCAAGATCATTCAGAAATGATGCGCGTTATATTAAAAAGCCTTATAAAAAGAGCGATCCCGCAGCGATCAGGAATTTTTATTTTCACACCTCCAGGCGTCAGCTTCATCTGAGATTGTTGGAGTTCTATCATCTTCAGGAACGTTGCGAAAGTTGGGCCATAAACGGCTTCAGGAGGGGCGTGGAGTATCGCTACCCCCTCCTTGACAGAAGGATCATTGAATACATGCTCAAGGTGCCATCAATATTGCTGTGCAAAACCGATTACTACCGGCCTGTGCTTCGCGAAATAAGTGAAGATATACTTCCTGATGAAGTTCGCTGGAACTGGTCTAAAAACGATCCTGTCTATTGGGCGTGGATGGACGAAATGTTTAGTCAGTCAGCAGTTGTTTTTATGGATGAAGTAAATACCTGGAAAGAAAATCCGGACCTTCATTTTGTTGATTTTGATCTGCTGGCAGCAGATATTTCAAATTTCAGGTCGAAAAGTCTTGATACAGAACCCAGGGTACTTTTCAGGGCCCTTGTTTACATAAAGGCGATCCATGACTTTTCCCTGAGGTATCACGAAATAACATGATGACAGTTCTCCAAACAGCCCCGGTCCGGGAGCAGTCGGTTTGTGTCCGTTGCGGCTTCTGCTGTGACGGTACGCTTTTCATGCATGCGCATCTGAATGATGGAGAGCGCGGTAACCTGCCGGAGAAGATTGAGAAGGCGGCTTTTACTGAGGATGAGAAAGATTTTTTCAGGCTTCCTTGTCGCTATTTCTCAGGTAAATGTACCATATATGACTGCAAGAGAGCTGACGTCTGCAGCTCATACCGCTGCCAGTTGCTGAAGGATCTTTCGGATGGGAAGATAAGCATTGATGCGGCCCATGAGACGGTAAGGCAGGCTTCAATTATGCGGGAGAGTATTTTTAAGGACTTCCGAAGGGTGACCGGAAGCAGGAGGAAGATGTTTTTCAGACAGATGTTAATCGAGCTGGGCAGGCTCCAGAAAACCACATCGCCCGACCGGTCGCTCGGCAGTGACCTGGATATGCTAATCGCACGATGCAATATTTTTGAGGCGTTACTTATAAAGCATTTCCGGTCAGAGGATGATTTTGAGAAGATGGTAATGAAGTAAGGGGAAAAAAGAAACAAGCCAAAAGCAATCTAAAATGACAGATATAGAAATGAACCACGAAACCTCAGGACCATCCCGTCAAAAAACAGGGACATCTGCTTTGCCTGAACAGAAGTCCAAGACCAAATATGTCAGAAATAGCAGGACCATCTCCGGCCGTCTCCATGATGAACTGGTGATGATGGACATTGAGCAGGGGAAGTATTTTTCGCTCAATCCGGTTGCCACAAGGATCTGGGATCTGCTTGAGGAACAGATGACCATGGAAGAGATATGCATTGATTTACAGGAGGAGTACGACATTGATAAGGAAACATGCAAAAATGACGTACAAAGCTATTTATCAGAGATGGTAAAGCTCAGACTCATCACAGCAATAGAGATTCAGTAGGTCTGGCAACTTATCCATAGGATCAGTTATACTTCATTCCCGATTAGCTTACTAAATATTGAGGGCTCTAATCTGTTGACAAATTATATTCTGCCTGGATGTAAATTTGTTTAAATAAAATCAATGTTACATAACTAAAATTGTTAAATTTAGGGCGTAGTTTAATTCATATATTATTTTCCGGACACTTATGCATGGGAATCCGGAAGTTATTGTTGTATAAATATTCTCACAGACTATGAAAAGAGAGCTTCCTTTGAACAGCAGAATGACCAGGTTCTTTACGGCTTTGATCCTGACAGGATTGATATCAGTTGAATTTATGTCGGGTCAGGGATGGTACGGTTCGGACTGGCAATATCGGATGCCGGTAACTGTCTCCAATCCGGGCAGCACACATTTGTCAAGCTTCCAGGTACAGATCATACTGACCGGCGGCACGGGAGGTAATTTTGATTTTACCAGGGCCCTGAGTGACGGAAGTGACATTAGGGTAACCTCAGACAACGGCGTCACTCTTATACCCTTCTGGCTTGAGACATGGGCTGCCCATGCCGAGGATCCGAGAACGGATACTATCTGGGTGAAGGTGCCGAATATACCCGCGGAGGGTACCACTGTATATATCTATTATGGCAACGCAGAGTCCACGATCACCGATCCGGACTATGTGCCGTATTATCCTTTCACGGCTTTTACCCCGTCGGAGCCAGTCGAGATGCCTCCATCCGGGCCCTATACCAAGCATCCTGACAACCCTATCGTACCAATAGATGACCCCTATATAACAGATGGTAATGATCTGACAATTCCCGGCAAGGGATTGCTGGCCGAGAACATTGTCTACGACGATGAGACGGGCCATTACTGGATGGTCTTTGCCAACTACAGGAGCGGTTCGGTAGGGCTTGTGTGGTCCGATGACCCGTCTGATCCAGCAGCATGGCACTGGCACAGCGGGGCGGTGGTCACCAGTGCCAATGCCCCTCACCTGATGAAACACAATGGGATCTGGTACATCTACTTTTCACGGTTGCCGAATATCTATTATGCTACCAGTGCTACTGTCAACGGTACTTTTACCGAACCTGCCAATAATATTGTTTTATCGCCGTCAGGAGACCTGTGGGATCAAGCCAGGGTTGATGAACCTTATGTCTTTCAGCGCTCTGATGGTACCTGGATTATGATGTACATGGGTGACAGGGGTAGTGCTACCGAACAGGTAGGTTACGCCTACTCGGATAACCCTGTTGGTCCCTATACTTTTTTTGACAACGGCAATGACACCATTACCGGGTTGTGTATTCCGTTCGGGGAGCCTGGGAGTTTTGATGCTGGCACCGTTGCGGACCCGTGGGTTATTGAACATGACGGCACATATTATATAGGCTATACGGTGAGTCCTACCAAGTCCGGGTGGTCAACAGCCCTTGCCACGACCACTGACTGGCAGACCTTTGAGAAGCAGGGTTTGATTCTGCCACGCGGTGATGACGGCAACAGTTTCAGGGGTGCCGTGGCACGGATAGGCGATCAGTATGTTTTCCCGTTTACCGGTGACAGTTATGATATGCGTATAGCGACACAACCGGTCTTTACCACGAATGACCCGACTGATCCTGTAAATGAGTATACTGACCCCGGTGATCCGTTAAATACTATTATCAATGACCCTGAAGCTGTATTTGATTTTTATGACGGATTTAGCGGAACAAGTCTGAATCTTGCAAAGTGGACAACACACAATGGGACAATTGCTCAAGTAGTTGTAAGAGGTGACTCATTAACATTGACGGGAAGTGGTACATGGATTAGATTAAATTCTACCAGTGCCTTCGGTATGGGATATATAGGAGAAACACGCGCCAGGCATCCGAATGCGCCTGCCACGGATATGATAGTTGAATATTTGTTTTCTGCGACCCAATCCAGTTGGGATTTAAGACTCACTGACAATTACACTACCCTGAGTCGCTGGCAATGGTATGTATCGACTACTTCAGGTAATTTTGGACCAAATACGGACACCAATTGGCATCTATACAGTATATACAGGGAGAGCCCGGGGACAGCCGGGTTCATGATTGATGGATCAGGTGTGACCGTTTCCACAGGAGTGACGACGGCAAACCTCTATCCCGGATTAATGTCCTTCGGAAATGGTAATCAGTTTGTAGTTGACTGGACCAGGGTGCGCAAGTGGGCAGGTGCAGATCCGGTTACAACCCTGGGAACCGAGGAGCCTTATTATACAAATCAATGGACCGGCCTCGACTTGACAGACGGTACCAACTGGCATGATGCAGACAACTGGACTAATGGGATTCCGGATAATACATCCAATATCCTGATACCTGATGTAACGAATCAACCGGTAATAAGTTCCGGCGATGCAGCGTGTAACCGTATTGTGATTCAAACAGGTGCAACGGTTGAAATAGCAAACACAAGAACTCTTTATGTAAGCGGTTACTGGATCAATGAAGGCGGCACACTGATAACCGGGTCAGGTACAGTGTCGTTCAGCGGTCTTGTTCAGACGATAGGAGGGTCTTCATCTACAGGATTCAACAATCTGATAATAAATAGCTCTGTTTCTACTACGCTGTTAATTAACACATCAGTCTCAGGGAATCTCAGCATTACTGGCGGCATATTTGACCTCGGAAGCTATACATGTGATCGCGTTACTAATGGAGGGACTCTGGCGATGGGAGAAAATACCATCCTGAAAATAGCAGGAACCGGCACTGCCCTGCCGGCGAATTTTGCTGATCATTCATTTGACCCAACAAGCCAGGTTGATTACTGCGGTGAAGCTCAGACGGTATCGGAGGTAAGTTACGCCTCACTGATTCTGTCGGGCTCAGGTGTAAAAACCTTCCCGGCTGCAGGACTGTCGGCGAGCCTTCTTTCCATCAGCGGGTCAGCAACTGCAGCTCTGCCTGACGGCTCATCATCTGCTGCCGGAATCCTGATATTGGGAGGAGAGGCAGCACTGAGCGGTTCATATGGCAGCACTTCTTCTGCGGCTGATAACACTGATGACCAGTATTTCACTGTGGGCTATACAGGTATTGTGACACATAATTATGTAGATGGCAAGTGGCTGGGATTGACTGATAATCGTTGGAGCAATGCGGCAAACTGGTATGGGGGAGTGCCGGATGCCTCAACTGATGTGCTTATTACAGCCGATGCGTCCAATCAGCCTGAGATTACCACTGACTCGCCTGCTGCCGTATGCGGCAATCTTACCATTAACAGTGAAGCCTCACTCACAATCAGGGCAGGGGAAGCTCTTACTGTCACCGGTGATATGATAAATAACGGTACTCTTACAATTGAATCGGACCTCTTTGCCAACGGATCACTGATCGTGAACGGTACCGCAACAGGGGTAGTCACCTATAACCGCACGATGAATACGAGCGGCAATCTCTACCACTTTTTCTCGGCACCGGTAGTAACAACTGCTTTCCCGACTACCGGTACAGTATGGGCATATAATGAGGTCACTGCAGATTGGGACGAAGTTACCTCCAACGTGACGGGGAAAGGGTACACCCTGGAGAAAGGCATAGATATGCTCAGCTTCACCGGTACTCTTGTCGGTTCAGACACTGTGACATATAATGCCACATCTCCATACAGATACAATGACTTCATCGATGGCACTGAACTGAATTACAATGCACGCGCATTTGTACAGAGCGCAGACGGAAGTCATTCGGGAGAAATAAAAAGGAGCCTCGACAACTACGGCGGTGGCGGCTGGAACCTGCTGGGGAATCCGTATACTTCTGCCATCAGTGTATCAGATTTTATCACTGCCAATTATAGCTCCACTCCGGCACTGAGCCAATTTGATCCCAATTATGTTGCACTCTATCTCTACAACGGAAGTACTTATCGTTGGGTGGGGCTGGAAGATGGTTGGCTTAACGGTACAGGTCTTGATATTGACCACATCCAGGTTGGTCAGGGATTTTTTGTGCTGGCAATGAATGATGCCTCAACATTCAGATTCACACGTTCAATGCAGAAGACGGCTACCGATGTCCTGCTGTTGAAATCAGCAAAAGCGAACAGTGACCCCTGGCCTGGCATAATGCTGAGATTGAAATATGGCGAAAAAGAGAGTTCCACCCTGCTGGTTTACAATGAGAATATGACTGCAGGGCTGGATCCGGGATACGATGTGGGACTGCTTAGCTCAGGCCCTGAAGTTGAACTGTACAGTAGCCTTGCAGCTAACGATAACAGTGTAAACTTCACACGTCAGGCACTGCCTGTTGAGGGTGCTGACAAGATTTTCGTGCCAATAGGTATAGACTCCGAAAACGGAGGAGAAGTAACATTCTCAGCCGCCACTTCAGTGCCCCTCGGTAGCTTCCGTTACTGGCTGGAAGACAGGACAGCCGGCACATTCACTGACCTCAGCACAAAAAGCTACACAGTGACATTGCCGCCGAAAAGCTACGGCACAGGCAGATTCTATATAATTGCATCAACGAATACCCCAACTGGAATCAACCAGATTGGGGAGGGAGATCAGGATTTAAGAATCTGGACTCACAATGGGAATATAGTTATAAAGGGTGAAGTCTCCTCCGGGGCTGTATGTGAGTTATTTGATGTGGGAGGCCGGAAGCTCCTGTCCGGGAACCTGGTTGACGGTGAACTTAATACCATTAACCTGCCTTCCGGCATTCACGGTGTGTTTTTCGTACGAGTTACTGACGGCGTGAAGGTAATAACCAGGAAGATCGCTATACTTTAAAAGCACTGAATGACAAATCGGGGATGGGATGAGGCTGCTCGAAAAGCTCTTATCCCTCCCCGCTTATTTTTCATCCTTATTTATGCCGGGTTTGTCATATTTCCGTTGCAATAAACCGGAGGCTGATCTAACTTTATGTTTTTTAACGTGAAGTGTTTAATTTTCAGACTAACGTGCAGAGTCTGAAGGGAGGAATGAAAATGAGAACGGCGAACAATTACCGGGGCAGGAACAAAAGAGTATTGTTAATTCTTATTGCCGGCATGATATCAGCTCAGCTGCTTATAGCACAGGGTTGGAGCTATCGGATGCCGGTGACAGTTACCAATCCCGGTACCAGCGAACTTGTAGATTTTCAGGTGCAGGTATTTCTTAATGGTGACAATTTTAATTTTGCGGGCACCCTGGCAGACGGAAGCGACATACGTTTCACCTCTGACAACGGCACAGCGCAGATACCTTTCTGGATCGAATACTGGGATCAGGCAAATGATACTGCAAGTATTTGGATAAAGGTGCCCTCCATCCCTGTCGGTGGTACCGTGGTTTATCTTTATTACGGCAACCCGGTTCCGACGGTACCTTCAGACATCATCGCCGAAACACCTCCGGCAGGGCCGTACACCAAGCATCCTGACAACCCTATCGTACCAATAGATGACCCCTATATAACCGATGGTAATGATGCGACAATTCCCGGCAGGGGATTGCTGGCCGAGAACATTGTTTATGATGATGTCACGGGTCATTATTGGATGATATTTGCCAACTACAGGAGCAGTTCTGTGGGGCTTGTGTGGTCCGATGACCCGTCTGATCCTGCAGCATGGCATTGGCACAGCGGGGCGGTGGTCACCAGTGCCAATGCCCCTCACTTGATGAAGCACAATGGGACCTGGTACATTTACTTTTCACGTTGGCCGAATATCCGTTATGCTACCAGTGCTACTGTCAACGGTACTTTTACCGAACCTGCCAATAATATTGTTTTATCGCCGTCAGGAGACCTGTGGGATCAAGCCAGGGTTGATGAACCTTATGTCTTTCAGCGCTCTGATGGTACCTGGATTATGATGTACATGGGTGACAGGGGTAGTGCTACCGAACAGGTAGGTTACGCCTACTCGGATAACCCTGTTGGTCCCTATACTTTTTTTGACAACGGCAATGACACCATTACCGGATTATGCATTCCCTTTGGAGAACTGGGTAGCTTTGACGCTGGTACTGTGGCAGATCCCTGGGTTATCGAATACTCGGGGACTTATTACATCGGTTATACAGTGAGTCCTACCAAGTCAGGATGGTCAACAGCCATAGCCACTACGACAGACTGGCAGACCTTCACCAAACATGGGGTAATATTGCCGAGGGGCACAGATGGAAACAGCTTCAGGGGGGCAGTGATACGGATTGGAGATGAATATGTATTCCCTTATACAGGTGACAGTTATGATATGCGGATCGCAACTCAGCCAGTATATCAGATGTTTCCTAATCCTGTTGACAATCCTGATGCCGTATTTGATTTTTTTGACGATTTCAACGCAGACACTTTAAATACTTCCAAATGGTTGTATCGGGAGCCGAATGACGCAGATCAGGTTGCTTTGGGAGGTGGCCTGCTTACTTTAACTTCAACGTCAACAGCAAACTATGTTCGTATCGGAGCCACTTCTTCCTTTGGCTTCGGTTATCTGGGAGAAACCCGGGGCAGGCATCCCAATCCCTCTGCTGCAAATATGATCGTTGAGTATCTGTTTGCACAGAGTCTGACGAACTTTGATTTGAGAATCACCGACAATTTTACAGCCCTTGGCCGTTGGCAGAGGTATGTACTTACTGATTCAGCAAGTTTTGGTCCGCCGACGGACACTGACTGGCATATATTCAGTATGTACAGGGAAAGCCCTGGCACAGCCGGATTTATGATAGATGGCTCAGGCGTGACAGTCTCTACTGGAGTGCCGGTGGCAAACCTTTATCCGGGGTTAATGTCATATGGTACTTCAAACCAGTTTACGGTTGACTGGACCAGGGTACGAAAGTGGGCAGGAGTCGATCCGGTTGTTTCCCCGGGGGCAGAGGAGAACCTGCTCACACAATGGACGGGTGCCATCAGCAATGATTGGAATGTATCAGGAAACTGGACGGCAGGGGTACCTGCGGGGTATAACACCGTTTTAATTCCGGCGTCATCGAATGAGCCTGAAATATACGGCCCGCTGGAGATAAACAGCATGAACAGCCTTACACTCGATCCCGGCGGAGCGCTGACAGTAACGTCCGATCTTACCATCAATGGCCCACTGATAATTCATTCTGCACTGGCTATCAGCGGCTCCTTGATTGTCAACGGCACAAGCACAGGCAATATTACCTTTAACCGTCAGCTTAAGCCAGGCTCTGATGCTGCGTCTGACTGGCACCTGGCAGCGCCGCCGGTGGCAACAAACGCCGATGCGAATACCGGAAAGGTCAGCACGGTTTATGAATGGTCGGAGACTGCCGGCACATGGACCTCAACTGGGATCACCTCCACCCTGCCGGGTCATGGGTACAACATCCGCCAGGAGGAGGCCAGCGACGGGACCATCTCTTTCACAGGTCCGATTGTCAACAGCGATCTGACGGTGGCAGCATCATCCCCCTACGCAAATGCCATAGCCCCGGATGAGAGCTACTTCAACAGAACATTTGTTGCCGGCAGAAGCCTGGCAAATATGGGCGGCAGTGGCTGGAACCTTCTCGGTAATCCATATCCTTCAGCCATTTCAGCCAATGCATTCATTGGAGCCAACTACAGCGCCACACCGGAGCTGAGCCAGTTTGATCCGAACTACGTGGCTCTCTACCTCTTTGACGGCACCGAGCGCCGATACTATTACCTGGCTAACTCTACAGGATGGCCGTCGGGTACGGAGCTCAGCGCGACTCACATACAGGCAGGCCAGGGGTTCTTCGTGCTGGCCATGAATGACAACTCTGAATTCACCTTCACCCGCGCCATGCAGGAACACAGCACCGCAACGGCCATGCTCAAATCGTCAGGCGAGACGGATGACCGATGGCCGGGACTGCAGCTGAAGGCCACCCATGCCACGGGCGAAGTGCTGACAACAGTTGTCTATAACGGTGCCATGACCACCGGTGTTGATCCGGGCTACGACGTAGGGCTCTTTAAATCCGGGCAGGATATTGAGCTATACACAACCCTTGCTGTCAATGACAACGGGGTGAACTATACGCGCCAGGCACTGCCGGTATCAGGTGCTGATACACTCGTCATACCTGTCGGTGTTGACTTTAAGGACGGCGGCGAGGTCACCTTCTCGGCTGAGACGGTGCCTGTGGATGGTCGCAGGTTCTGGCTCGAGGACAGGGTAGCGGAAAGCTTCACGGACCTGAGCCTGAAGAGCTACACCGTAACTCTCCCCGCTGACAGCTACGGCACGGGACGCTTTTTTATCATCGCCTCGACAAACACCCCTACTGACATTAACCGTCCGGAAGCGCCGGAGGGTAACCTGCGGATCTGGATCTCCGGCGACAGGCTGGTGATACAGGGAGAGATCGGCGACGGTTCGTTTTGCGGGCTGTTCGACCTGCAGGGGAGGAAGATGCTGGAGCAGCAGCTGACTGACGACGGGATGAATATCGTGGAGCTGCCGGTGGAACTGCATGGCGTGGTGCTGGTCAGGGTAATTGACGGGCCGGTGGTGATAACCAGGAAGCTGGTGATTCCGTGACGTTATAATACTGAATCCTCTGCATCGAGGATGTATTACACGCAGAGATTCTAAACAGGTTATTCTGAGAAAATACCTTTTCATTTTTAAAACCTTTGCGCTCCTGCGGGATCATGAACCGTGGAAGCTGACGCTGATATTCCTGCTGACGCTGCTGCTGGGGGTGACGGGAGGGTTCTCCATCGTGCTTCTAATACCGCTGCTGCAGCTGCTGAGCATCGGCGCCGGCGAGGCCTCTGAAGGAGTGGCGCTCTTCATACAGAACCTGGCTGACAAGGCCGGCATTGAGCTCACAATCGGGAGCATACTGCTGGTATATATGGTGCTGCTGACCCTCACTGCACTGCTGCAGTACTGGAAGGCACTGCTCGACGCCCGCTACCAGCAGACATTCATCTACACTCTTCGCCGGCGCCTCTTCCGCAAGATCATCATGGCCGACTGGCAGCTGCTCAACAGTCGCAGCAAGACCAACCACCTCCAGGTGCTCACCCGCGAGGTGCCCAACCTGGCAAACTACTACTTCTTTTACCTGAAGCTGCTGACGACGCTTATCATGACCGCGGCCTATACCCTCTATGCCATGCTGGTGTCGGCCGGATTCACCCTTATCATCATCGCCGTAGGCATAATAGTCTTCTTCCTTCTGCGCAGGTTCCTGATGCGGTCGTTCCGCCTCGGCAAAGGATATGTTGACTCCTACAACCGGCTGCTGAAGTACATAGACGACTTCTGGCAGACGGTCAAGATAGCCAAGGTGCACAGCTCGGAGGATTACTACTTCAACCGCTTCGACGAGGCAAGCACCTCACTGCTTAACATGGAGTACCGCATGCAGAAGAATTGGTCGGTGCCGCAGCTGATACAGCGCATCGTCGGACTGGCGGTGCTGGTGGGTATCGTCTGGTTTGGGTACAGGTCGGGCACCATACCCATGGCCTCGTTTGTCATACTGATACTGCTCTTTTCGCGCATTTATCCGCAGCTGATAGCCATCAACACAGACGTCAACATGATTGTCTCCAATGTGGCGTCGGTGAAGCTTGTTATGCAGCTTGATGAGGATCTGCCCGAGCCGGGGGTTGCGACGGGGGATGTTCACCCTTCTGTGGCGCTGAAGAAGGAGATAAGGCTGGAGGATATCACCTTTGCCTATCCTGACGGTGAGAAGCTCTTTGACGGGTTCAGGGCGGTTATCAGGGCCAACGCGATCACTGGCATCGTGGGGCAGTCGGGCCGTGGCAAGACAACACTCATTGATCTCATTGCCGGGCTGCAGAGACCGGGGGCGGGGAAGATATTCATTGACGGGGTGCCGCTGGATGAGGATCTGCTACCGGCGTGGCGTGCCGGGCTGGGTTACCTGCCGCAGGATCCGTTCTTCATCGACGGCACGCTGCGTGAGAACCTGGTGTGGGACAGCGGCGGACGTCCGGCGGATGAGAACCGCGCCGGGGCTTCCGGAGGGCGAAGTGGAGATAATGACCACCGCGGAAGCATTAGCGGTGTCAGTGATGAGGAGATCATGGCGGTACTGGAACAGGTAAACGCTACCCACCTGGTAAAGCGGTTCAGGAAGGGTCTCGATGCCTTTATTGTCAACTATCCGTTTGCCTTCTCCGGTGGCGAGTGCCAGCGGCTGGCGCTGGCAAGGGTGCTGCTGCGAAGACCGTCAGTGCTGCTGCTTGACGAAGCCACTTCGTCGCTCGATGCGGAGAATGAAGCAATCATCATGGAGGTACTGGCACGACTGAAGGAGCGAATCACAATCGTCTTCGTCACCCACCGCGAGTCGGTCACCAGGTGGTTTGACGAGGTGATATCTATATAATCGGGGATCTGTAATCCTGGTTGCCAAAGCATAAAAAGCATGTCTTTATTCGATTGAAATCACAAATTATTATAATTAATTGTGATTGTAATCGAAAAAAAGTATATTTGTTTACGATTTGGTTATGATAAAAAGGCATCTGGAAATAGCTCTGAGGGACCACCTGTTTAAGGATAAAACAGTTGTTTTATATGGTGCGAGGCAGGTGGGGAAAACCACACTTATCAATGAAGTGGTCAAAAAGCTTGATAAAAGGACGCTGGTGCTCAACGGAGATGATGCGGATGTCCGGGCTTTATTCGAGAATGCTACTGCCTCCGGATTCAGGCCTGTGGTCTCCGGTTACGGTATAGTAATTATTGATGAGGCACAGAGAATTCAAAATGCCGGCCTGGGCATTAAGATAATACATGATAATTTCAATGATATTCAGTTAATAGTTACAGGCTCATCATCGCTTGAGCTTGCCGCTATAATTAAAGAGCCTTTGACGGGTCGCAAGCATGAGTTCTTCCTCTATCCGTTTTCTTTCAGGGAGCTTGCAGACCATAGCGGATTTCTTGAAGAGAAAAGAGATCTGGAGCAAAGACTGATATTTGGATCATATCCTGATGTTGTCAATAACCGGGGTCGTGAGACCAGAATACTGAAAGAACTGGCTTCGTCTTATCTTTATAAGGATATTCTGGCGATAGGAGGTATCAAGAAGCCTGTCCTCCTTGAAAAAATCCTGAAGGCTCTTGCCTTGCAGGTTGGCAATGAGGTTTCTTATAATGAGTTTGCACAGACGTGTGGTTCTGATAAAGGAACAGTTGAGAAATATATTGACCTCCTGGAAAAGGCATACATTGTTTTCAGGTTACCGGGGCTGAACAGAAATGTAAGAAGCGAGATCAAAAAGGGTAAGAAGATATATTTCTGCGATAACGGGATCAGAAATGCAATCCTGGGAAACTTTCTGCCTCTCCGTTCACGGGTTGATGCAGGTGCCCTTTGGGAGAATTACCTGGTCAGTGAACGAATAAAACTGACAGTTAATCTGGATGAAAGGCCAGTGTCGTATTTCTGGAGAACCACCCAGCAGCAGGAGATTGATTACATAGAGGAAATAAGCGGCGAGTTCATTGCTTATGAGTTTAAATGGAATCCATCAAAAAGAGGTTCTCTTTCAAAGACATTTGCAAATTCCTACAGGGTAAAATCATTTTCTGTTGTCACTCCGGAAAACTATCATGAGTTTCTTTCAGAGATAAGTGGACTTTAAATTCCGGTTCCTGACAATAGCTACGGAGGAGACTGCATGAGAAGTGAGAATCTAAATCATATGGAGGTAAACTGTCAAAATGTCGAATATTTTGACAGTTGATGAAGTTACTGTCAAAAATTAAGGCGATTATCTTACTAATGTCAGATTGTTCAAATATTTGACATCAAAATCAGGTAAGTGTCATATCAGAAACATGAAGAAGAAGATTTATCTGTGCAGTCCGCACATGGGCGGAGGTGAAATGAAGTATGTTCAGGAGGCGTTTGACTCGAACTGGATAGCTCCGCTGGGGCCCAATGTAGATGGCTTTGAGAAGGAGCTGTGCTCTGCAGTGGGTGCAAAGCATGTCGCTGCTTTGTCGTCGGGCACAGCCGCCATACACCTTTCGCTGATACTGCTTGGTGTTAAGCCGGGCGATTATGTCATAGGGACATCATTTACGTTCTCGGCAACAGTCAATCCTATTGCATACCTGGGGGCGACACCTGTTTTGGTGGACAGTGAGCCCGGCACGTGGAACATGGATCCGGAATTGCTGGAGGAAGCAATTCAAATCGCAAATCGCAAATCGCAAATCGCAAATATCAAGGCGATCATTGTGGCGCATTTGTACGGGATGCCGGCGAAGATGAAGGAGATAATGGCTGTTGCGGATAAGTACGGGATCCCGGTTGTTGAGGATGCTGCAGAGGCATTAGGGTCAGAGTATATGGGAAAGAGGGTCGGATGCAACAGTAAATTTGGTATTCTCTCTTTCAACGGTAACAAGATCATTACAACCAGCGGCGGCGGGGCGCTGATATCCGATGATGCTGCGCTTATTGAGCGTGCCCGTTTCCTCGCCACACAGGCCCGGGATCCGGCGCCGCACTACCAGCACAGCGAGATAGGTTATAACTACCGGATGAGTAACGTGGTGGCGGGTGTAGGCCGCGGACAGCTCGAGGTGCTTGACCTCCGCGTCAGGCAGCATCGTGAGATCAACTCCTGGTACCGTGAGCTGCTGAAAGATGTCCCGGGTGTGACGTTCCAGTCGGAGCCCTCGGCGGACTTCCGTTCGAACTTCTGGCTGACTTGCATCGTGATTGATCCCGCCGTGGCGGGAACCGACCGCGAAAAACTTCGCCTTGCGTTTGAAGAGGCCAATATTGAGTCGCGCCCCCTCTGGAAGCCGATGCACCTGCAGCCCGTCTTCGCCGGGTGTCCGGCGTATGTCAACGGCACCTCGGAGAAGCTGTTTGAGAACGGTCTCTGCCTGCCGAGCGGATCGAACATAGATGAGGAGGGGCGCAGGCGGATAGCGGAGGTGATCAGGAAAGTCTTTAAAGTCTAAAGTCCATAAAGTCTGAAAGTCTCATCCTTCGCCACCTCTTTCGCAAAGCTTCAGAGGTCAGAGAAAGCTTCGGATGACGGGGAAAGCAGGTAAAGTCGGAAGTCCTGAAGTTCCTGTTAAACATGACTTTGAGTGTTTGACACACTTGTCTTTATCCCTGGTTTTTAGTATATTTATGTCTTAAAACAATATAAACGTTGCCCAAAACCGGACACAATAAAAGGCTGCCTGAAGAATTCCGGAAATATTTCTGGGATGTTGATTATGATGATCTCTCCCTGGATAAGTATCCGAAGTTCATTGCAGAACGCATTATGAACTACGGCGATCTTGATTCAGTTAAATGGCTGCAGTCGGTTCTTGAAAGAGAATTTATCAGGTCTGTTGTAATGAACAGCAGGAACCTGAACCCCAAAACAAAGAATTATTGGGAACTGGTGTTAGGTATTAAGAGAGACTGGCTTACTGACTATGACCGGGGAACTTCATCTTGAGATTTTGCCTGAGGAGCAGCAGAGGTTACTGACATTGCTTTCAGAGGAGACCTTTATCAAAGACTTTTACCTGGCAGGAGATACAGGCCTCGCCTTGTACCTGGGGCACCGGCAATCATTTGATTTTGATTTCTTTATTCCTACAGATTTTGACACTTCACAGATTGTAAATATCCTCACCGGTCTTGGCAAATATGAGAGGGGTAATGAAGAGAAGAACACCATAAATGGCCTGCTTAACGGGGTAAGAGTCTCATTTCTCGGATACAAGTATGACATCATTGATGAGTTCAGCCATTATCAACGTATCAGGCTGGCCGGAATTTGTCGATGTAGTCAGGTGGTTTGACGAGGTGATAAAGATATGACGACAAAGACCAGGCTTTTCAATAAAATAATGCCGAAGGAATGCAATATGCCGTTGCGATAAGCTATGAGTGATAATGTCTGAAAGATTCCTGATTGCCGGTGAAATATCTTTGTTTGATAATGTCAAACAAAGATGTTGTTTAGTAACAAACAAAGATGTATGTTTGTAACAAACAAAAATGAATGATACTTAAATCTGACATAAGGAAGATAAACGAGTTACAAACAACAGTGGCCGACGAGGCTGATACAGGTGTATTACGCGAGTTACTATCCGACTTTAAAGTAACTGACAAATTTGCATGCATCCTGACCGGTATAAGACGTTGCGGCAAGAGCACTGTACTCTACCAGCTTCGGTCCCTGAAATATAAGGATGCGTTCTATCTCAATTTCGATGATAACCGGTTATATGGCTTTGATAATAACGACTTCCTACGTCTGGACGAATTGATAACTGAATCAGGATCAAGGTTGCTCTTCTTTGATGAACTTCAGGAGATACAGGGTTGGGAGAGGTATGTGAGACAAAAACTCGACGAAAACTATAACGTAGTAATAACCGGCTCCAATGCCTCATTAATGAGCCGGGAGCTCGGCACAAAACTAACCGGGCGTCATCTCGACAGTGAACTGTTCCCCTTTTCCTATGGAGAATATCTTCATGCTGCAGAAGCAAAGGGAGGAGAAGTGTCTGTCAGGGATTATCTTGACAAGGGAGGATTTCCTGCATTCATCATGTCAGACGATGAACGGATCCTTTCGGATCTTTTTGAAGATATATTGCTTCGGGACATAATCATAAGATATGGGATTCGGGATATCAAAGGTTTGCAGCGTCTTGCCCTGTGGCTTATATCAAACATCAGCAACCTGGTTACTGCCACAGGGGTGAAGCAGGTAGCAGGTATTTCTGCTACGAGCACGATCATGGAGTATTTCTCACATCTTGAGTCGTCATACCTGTTTCACTTTGTGCCCCGGTTCAGCTATTCAGTAAGATCCAGAATGATAAGTCCCCGAAAAGTCTACTGTGCAGATAACGGATTGATATCTGTAAACTCAGGGTCTTTCAGCGATGACCGGGGCAGGAAACTGGAGAATGCCGTTTTTATTAATCTGCGAAAGAGACATAATACTCTATTTTACTTCTCAGAAAAGCAGGAATGCGACTTCATAGTTATGAGGAAAGGGGGAAGACCTTTGGTTATACAATCATGTTACGAACTAAATCGTGATAATCTGGACAGGGAGCTTGGCGGATTATTTGAGGCTCTTGCCTTCTTTGAAACTAAAGAAGGAACGATAGTCACTCTCAATCAGAAGGACAATTTTATAAAAGATGGTATGAAAGTGAATGTAATACCTGCATGGGAATTTTTGCTGGAATAAACTAAGGAGCGGGAATGTGAGATGCCGGATTTGTCGAAAAGTAATATGGATAGAAAGATTTACCTGTGCAGTCCGCACATGGGCGGAGGGGAGATGAAGTATGTTCAGGAGGCGTTTGACTCCATCTGGGTGGCTCCGCCGGGACCGAATGTTGACGGTTTCGAGAGAGAGCTCTGCGCTGCCACGGGGGCGAAGCATGTTGCCGCGCTGTCCTTTGGTACCGTGAGCTGCTGAAAGATGTCCCCGGTGTGACCTTCCAGTATGAGCCCTCGCCTGACTTCTATTCGAATTTCTGGCTCACCTGCATTATCATTGATCCCGCCGTGGCGGGAACCGACCGCGAAAAACTTCGCCTTGCGTTTGAAGAGGCCAATATTGAGTCGCGCCCACTCTGGAAGCCGATGCACCTGCAGCCGGTCTTTGCCGGGTGTCCGGCGTATGTCAACGGCACCTCGGAGAAGCTGTTTGAGAACGGCCTCTGCCTGCCGAGCGGCTCGAACATTACGGATGAAGGCAGGGAAAGAATAGCAGATGTTCTTGAGAAAGTCTTTAAATTAAGCTGAATAATTGAGATGATACTCTATATTTGTACTTTAGATTATCAGGATAATTTAAAGTACAAGTTTTAATTATCATGTATAAAAGAGAACAAATATTCAGGGGAAGGGAAAAGGAGAGTGCGTTTTTGTGGGGCGCAAGACAGACCGGGAAAAGTACCCTTCTGAAGATGATCTATCCGGATGCCTTGTACTTTGACCTTCTGCTGGCCAATGAATTCAACCGGTTTCTCAGCAACCCTTCCCTGCTTCGCGAGACAGTTGAGGCAGATAATTCTTCCTCACCTGTGATTATTGATGAGATACAGCGGCTTCCCTCATTGCTGAATGAGATCCAGTGGCTGATAGTTAACCGAAAAAGACAGTTCGTTCTGAGTGGATCAAGCCCGCGTAAGATTGTCAGATCGGGTGGCAACCTACTGGGAGGAAGGGCAATAAGATATGAGCTCTATCCTCTGATATACAAAGAAATACCCGACTTTGAGCTGATAAGGGCATTGAACAACGGGCTACTGCCTCGTATGTATCTGTCAGAAAGGCCTGCCAGGCTTCTTTCTGCATATATCGGCAGTTACCTTCGGGATGAGATAATGGCTGAAGCAAAGATCAGGAATATTGCATCTTTCTCGCGCGTCCTGGAACTCGCTGCGTTTTCAAACGGAGAGATAGTAAATTACACAAATATTGCGGCTGAGTGCGGAGTTAGCGGCCCAACGGTAAAAGAGTATTTTCAGATACTTGAGGACACAATGATCGGCCGCTTCCTTCCATCATACCAGAAAAAGCCAAAGCGCCGGGTGATCCTCTCGCCAAAGTTTTATTATTTTGATGTCGGTATAGCAAATCATCTCCTTAAGCGCGGAACAATTGTTCCCGGCAGTGAAGCTTTTGGCAAAGCCTTTGAACATTTTATCTATCATGAAATTTACTCTCACAGCCATTATTCCGACCTCAATTATACGGTAAATTATTGGCGCACTGCCTCGCAGACAGAGGTTGATTTTATTCTTGGCGATCACGAGACTGCAGTTGAGGTGAAGTCGACTGATATGGCAAATCCGCGACATCTGAGGGGTTTAAATAGTTTTGCTGAGGAATACAAAGTAAAACGACTTATCCTGGTTTCAAATGATCCATATCCACGAAAGGCAGGGAAAATAGATATTTTACCCTGGAGGATGTTTCTTGATAAGCTATGGGCAGGAGAGGTGATCGGGTAGGGCTTGCATCAGGACCAAAGACGAAGCATTTAGATATTGTGAGTTGCCAGTATTTGTACAAAATGAGCAAGAAGGTATTTTTCAGCGGGTGGCTTGATCAGCCCTTCGTCTCGAAGTACTGGCCCGGCGCCGTGATCACGATATCCATTGAGCGCGCCCTGGGATGGAAGCTGGCCGGCGCCGGCGGAGGAGGGTACCTGGTGCTGGTCTCCGAACGGCCGATTGCAAACGCTATTAAGATTAGAATTAGAAGAGAACGTCCAGTATAGTCTATCCCAAAGTCCACAGTTTACAGTCCACAGTTTGGGGCTCCGACGCAGGAGGAGACTCAATCCCGTACACGAACCTGTCCCGATGAAGTCGGGAGTGTCGGGACGGCAGCCAAAATATGAATTTATGGGCAAAAAAGATTGGATAAACGGCGAAATATTACTATATTTGGGTATAGTCATCATCGATGTATAATTCAGAAATAAAGGCGTTTATCAGGGAAAAGAGCAGTCTTTTCTGGTCTATTCCCGAGGATAAAAAGGAGGAGGTCAGCCCCGCTTTACTCGTAGAGACTATCCTGAATTACGGTACAATGGATGACGTCAGAACACTTATCAGACTGATGGGTATGGATGAGGTCGCCAGGGTATTCTTCAGCGCCAAAGGGAGGCAAAAATTGAATTATTATCCTCAAATATATAATTACTTCTCACTCCTCTTCGGTAAATATGCACAAGGAAATTCTCTCTGACAAACAGCAGGAATTGCTTCCATTAATCAGGCAATTCAGCAGGGAGTATTATCTCGCCGGCGGGACTGCTGTTGCGTTGCATATTGGTCACCGTCGGTCGATTGATTTTGATCTTTTTAAATTCTCTCCTGTCCGGCATAAAAGGAATATCGATAAAATAGCAGGCTCGCGACTGCCCTATGAAGTAACCTGGCGGGAAGCAGGTCAGATGAATGTTACTGTGGATGATGTCAAGCTGACATTTCTGGAGTATCCGTTTCAAATTGCAACCGGGATGAAGTTCCAGGATATTATTAAAGTACCGGAGCTGATTGATCTTGCCGCAATGAAAGCATATGCACTCGGAAGACGGTCAAAGTGGAAGGATTATGTCGATCTCTATTATATAATAAAGGATCACTTTTCGTTTGGCCAGATTGCAAAGAGAGCATCCGAAATTTTCGGTCAACTGTTTTCCGAGAAGCTATTCCGGGCTCAACTCAGCTATTTTGATGATATTGACTATTCCGAGCAGGTTGAATATGTTAATACTGCCGCTCCGGAAGAGGAGATACGTGCTTTTCTCAAAGAAAGATCACTTGAGATTGAAATCTGAAAACGATCATTTTCACCAGGCTACGCTGCATTGTAACATGTTCTCATATAACGCATGATTCGCTTGAAAAAGTGCGTTGCAACACATAAATACAATTGTAAAAATGTGAAATATTACACTTATTCAATTGAATATTTGTATATTTGAACAAAAATGCAAGGATGGACAGGTCGAAATTAAGTGATCTCATTGCCTGGAAAAGCTCTCCGGATCGTAAACCCCTGATCATCAGGGGAGCGAGACAGACAGGCAAGACCTGGCTCATGAAAGAGTTCGGGAGGAGATACTATGCCAAAACGGTATATCTGAATTTCGAAAAAAACAAGAGGCTTGCAGGATTGTTTACTGACGACTTTGACATATCACGTGTCATCACTGCATTGCAGGCCGAGTCAGGCTTAACAGTCACGGCTCAGGACACACTGCTGCTCTTTGACGAGATACAGGCAGTACCGGAGGCCATTACGGCTCTCAAGTATTTCAACGAGGACGGTCCTGAATATCATGTTATCGCAGCCGGATCTCTTCCTGGTCTTGCCATCCATAAGGGTATATCCTTTCCGGTAGGTAAGGTAGCTTTCATGGACCTCCATCCCCTTACCTTTACCGAGTTCCTTCATGCTGCAGGAGACAGTGCCCTGGTTGAAATGCTCCACTCAGGCGACTGGAAGCTGATTACGGCTTTCAAAACCAGATATATTGAACGTTTGCGGCAATACTACTTCGTTGGCGGTATGCCTGAACCTGTTGTACAGTTTGCCCGGGATCAGGATTTTAAAAAAGTGAGGGACCTGCAGAAGCAGATATTGGAAACGTACGAGCTTGATTTCTCAAAACATGCCCCGGCTGACATAATCCCTCGTATCCGCATGTTATGGAACTCCATACCATCACAGCTTGCAAGGGAGAACCGCAAATTCATTTACGGCGCTGTCAGGGAGGGATCCAGGGCTAAAGATTATGAAACAGCCCTGTCATGGCTGATCGATTGCAAACAGGTATATCAGGTTAACAGGGTTTCCAAACCGGGTATGCCTCTCATTGCATATGAAGAGCGCAATGTATTTAAGCTCTTCCTGGTGGATACCGGATTGCTGGCTGCCATGGGCGATCTTGACGCAAGGAAACTCCTGGAAGGAAATGATGTGTTCAGTGAGCTTAAGGGAGCTCTCACAGAACAGTATGTACATCAGCAACTTGCGAGCAGCGAGGCATACTCTGTCTGGTACTGGTCGGCTGAACGCGCTCCTGCTGAGGTCGATTTCCTCCTGCAATATAAAAACATCATTGTGCCAGTGGAGGTGAAGGCTGAGGAGAACCTTCACTCAAAAAGCCTGAGGTCTTTCAGAGACAGGTACAATCCTCCCGTTTCTCTGCGCACATCGATGTCCGATTACCGTCGTGAAGAGTGGCTGGTCAATATCCCTCTCTACGCATTGAGTGAGGCAGGAGGCATCCTCGACAGCTATGTTAACAGGGAGCTTTAATAATCTGTAAATTGTAGTAATTTTACGTGAAATAACGATATGTCAAAAACAGCACTTATAACCGGTGTTACCGGGCAGGACGGCGCCTATCTGAGCGAGTACCTGCTGAAAAAGGGTTACATCGTCCATGGCATCAAGCGCCGCGCTTCGATGTTCAACACCGAGAGAATAGATCACATATACCAGGACCCGCACCTGGAGCATCGCAACTTCATACTGCACTACGGCGACATGACCGACTCGATGAACATCACGCGCATCGTGCAGGAGGTACAGCCCGATGAGATTTACAACCTCGCGGCGATGAGCCACGTGAAGGTGAGTTTCGACACACCAGAATATACTGCCAACGCTGACGGCATCGGCACGTTGCGACTGCTTGAGGCAGTGCGTTTGCTGGGGCTGACGAAGAAATCTCGCATCTACCAGGCCTCTACGTCGGAGCTCTATGGCCTGGTCCAGGAGGTGCCACAGAAGGAGACGACGCCGTTCTATCCCCGTTCGCCGTATGGCGTGGCAAAGCTCTACGCCTACTGGATCACCGTCAACTATCGCGAGGCATACAAGATGCACGCCAGCAACGGGATATTGTTTAATCATGAGTCGCCCATCAGGGGTGAGACGTTTGTCACGAGGAAGGTGACACGTGCTCTGAGTCGCATAGCGATGGGAGTCCAGGAAAAGATGTATATGGGGAACCTGTCGGGCAAGCGTGACTGGGGTCATGCGAAGGATTATGTCAGGGCGATGTACCTGATACTGCAGCAGGATGAACCCTCGGATTACGTAATAGCCACGGGAGTGACCACAACCATACGCGATTTCATTACACTGGCGGCGGCGGAGCTTGGCCTCGAGCTGGCATTCAAGGGCGAAGGGATAGATGAGAAGGGTTATATAGTCAACATGGATGAGAAACGGTTCATTAATTTCGTGGGGGCGGAGTATCTCGAAGGGATAAGGATCAGGATTAGGGAGAAGAAGGAGATTGTGGGTGTGGACAAGGCATATTTCCGTCCCACCGAGGTGGATCTGCTGATAGGTGATGCCACGAAGGCGCGCACCCGCCTGGGTTGGGAGCCGAGGTATGACCTGGCCGGTTTGATAACGGATATGATGGAGGGGGATGTCAAGCTGGTGAAGAAGGAGGTTTATTTAAAGAGGGGAGGGTTCTATACACCGAATTATTTTGAGTAGGATGTAAAAAGTCGAAGGTCTAAAGGTCAAAAGGGAAGATCTTCAGGCATAAGTCCGCCACCTGGCGAATCAGGCCTTGAGGCCTTCAGACTCATAAAAATGATGGGTGAACTTAATAATAAACGTGTTCTGGTCACTGGTGGTGCCGGGTTTATCGGTTCCAACCTGGTTGCTGAACTTGTAAGGACGGGCAATGAGGTCACCGTGCTGGATAATATATCTTCGGGTTACCGCAGTAATCTGAAGCCGTTCCCGTCTGTCAGACTGATCGAAAAGGACATTCGTGACAGGAATGCTGTTGAGGATGCAGCAAAGGATTGTGAGGTCATATTTCATCTGGCTGCTTCAGTGGGTAACAAGCGGTCAATTGATGATCCCTTCAATGATGCCTCGGTGAATGTGCTTGGTACTCTGAATGTACTGGAAGCTGCGAAAAACGCCGGAGTAAGGAAGATAGTTGTGTCATCCTCGGCTGGAATTTTCGGTGAATTGAAGTATCTGCCCATAAAAGAGGATCATCCTGTTGAGCCTGACTCTCCCTACGGTTGCACTAAACTGTGTGAGGAGAAACTGTCCCTCGCGTACTCAAAGCTTTATTCCACAGAGGTTATCTGCCTGAGATACTTCAATGTCTACGGGCCAAATCAGCGGTTTGATGCTTATGGCAATGCAATCCCGATTTTCGTCTTCAGGATGCTGAGGGGCGAGACGCTGTATATTTATGGCACGGGCGAGCAGACGAGGGATTTTGTGCATGTTGATGATGTGGTACAGGCTAATATACTGGCGGCTTCTGCTGACGGAATCAGTGGTGTTTTCAACATTGCTTCAGGCAAAAGCATAACGGTGAACAGGCTTGTGGAGCTGATAATGGATTACGGCAAAGGCACAAGCGTGATTGAATATACGGGCAAGCGACCGGGGGATGTGCTTCACAGCCTGGCAGACATCACGTCTGCTTCAGGGGTTCTTGGTTATGTTCCTGCTGTGCTTATTGAAGACGGACTCAGGAGCTATGTAAACTGGGCAAGGGGGGAGATATCTTGATGAGAAAGTAAAAGTAATTGTGATGGTTGCAGAGCCGGGCAGGATGAGAGAAGTTTGCAGAGCTTCAGGAATTGTAGCAGAAGACGGGCAAGTTGGAAGAGGCATGTAGAACTTCAGGAATTGTAGCAGGCATGTCCCCACCCACCCTTTTATTTGTGGGCGCATGTATATACAATTCTTCAACCTCTGTTAGGTTGTCTATGGTGCGGAAGATGCCCATTAGTGGATGAGCCTGCGAGGTTGTCTATGGTGCGGAAGATGCCCATTAGTGGAGGAGCCTGCAGGGCTTCAGGAATTGTAAAAGCGGGACGAACCCCCCACTCCCGGTTCGTCGCAGACGATTAAGAATTGTAAAACAGATGTTAACTAAAAACTCCAAAATTTATGTCGCCGGGCACCTGGGCCTGGTGGGAACAGCAATCACCGAGGCGCTGAAGAGGAAGGGTTATACCAATATAATTGGCCGTTCCTTCTCGGAGCTTGATCTGCGTCGTCAGGTGGATACTGAGGCATTCTTTGCCACCGAGAAACCCGAGGCAGTCATCCTCTGTGCCGCGAAGGTAGGAGGCATCATGGCCAACAACACCCTCAGGGCGGAGTTCATATACGAGAACCTGATGATTGAGGCCAATGTCATACATGCCGCATACCTTCACGGGGTGAAGAAACTGGTCTTTCTGGGGAGCAGCTGCATCTATCCGCGCGACTGTCCGCAGCCGATGAAGGAGGATCACCTGCTGACATCGCCGCTGGAATACACCAATGAACCCTATGCCATAGCAAAGATCGCCGGGCTGAAGATGTGCGAGGCGTACAATCTTCGTTACGGAACTGATTTCATTGCGGTTATGCCCACCAATCTCTACGGGCCGAATGACAATTTCAATCTCACCGGCGGGCATGTGATGCCGTCGCTGATGAGGCGGATCCACCTCGGGAAACTGCTGGAGAACGGCGATTTTGCCGGGATACGCGCTGACCTGAAGAGGAGGCCGGTTGACGGTTTCGACGGCAGCGGGCCGGAGGGAGAGATAATTGATCTGCTTGCAAGGCAGGGGGTGAAGAGTCAAAAGTCTGAAAGTCGAAAGTCTCAAGGCCTTATCCGCCAGTCGGCGGATGAAGGTCAGGGTGGTGTTCAGGTTGAGGTATGGGGGACCGGGAGGCCGTTGCGGGAGTTCATGTACAGCGGTGACATGGCTGATGCGACGGTTTATGTAATGGAGAAGATCTCGTTTCGCGATCTGGCGCCCGCAGGGGCGGCAGAGGTGCGCAACACCCATATTAACATAGGTACAGGAGAGGAGATAACAATTAAGGACCTATCTTTGTTATTGAAGGAGACCACGGGATTTGGCGGCGAGCTGGTATTCGATCACAGCAAGCCTGACGGCACACCGAGGAAGTTCCTGGATTCATCGAAGCTGCACAGCCTTGGTTTCAGGCATGCTACATCGCTGCGTGAGGGTGCCGCGAGGATGTACAGTTGGTATTTGGATAATTTATAGTTGATCCCCTGCGGGGAATGTTTTATTTTTACGCTGTTACAATTCTCTCAGGAATTGTGGTAGGAGACACCCCTGAGGAAGAGAGGCTAATAGAGCCTCAGGAATTGTGGTAGGAGACACCCCTGAGGAAGAGAGGCTCGTAGAGCCTCAGGAATTGTAGAACAGCAGACGAATCCCCCCTCTTCCGGGCGGTACGTCACAAATGATAATGAATTGTAACACAGCAGATATGAAAAGAACAGCAGTTTATTTGATGACAGCAGTGCTGGCAGTGATGATGGCCGGATGTGCGGCATCATACATCGACTCATCACAGGGTCGCGACGGCTCGTCGTTCGAGAAGGCAGTGATAGTTGGATCGGTCAGGGCTGAGTACCTTTACATTGACCGCAACTATCCAGGCTCAGAAATACTGAGCCAGATGATTGTTGACAACAACGGCAATCCCTATGACGTGGTAACAATAATACCAAAAGGCGAAACGAAGAAGGATATAATCTTCGACGTTTCGCGCTTTTACCGCAAGAAGACCTACGCGGACGAATTGGAATAAGGTCTGAGGACGACAGGATTATCTGGCGGACTGGACGAGGCGGATAAATTCGGCGCGGTATCCGTCAGGATCAGCGCCGCGGGCACCGGAGGCCAGCGAGACAACATCCTCAACGGTAGCATTGCCGCGATACTTGCTGTCGCGCAGGATCATACCAAACTCTGCCACAGCGGCGGAGAACCTGAACCGGTCGGTGGTTTCACCGGCCTTTTTTATGCCCGCACCAACCGCTTTGCTGAACAGCTTGCTGGTCAGTCCGTCAGGCTCCTTGTAGCGAAGCTTGATGTTGCAGAGTTCGCGGGGCGCATCCTTGAGAGCGGGACGCTTACCGGCACCGGCAACATCATCACTGTCCCGCATTTCAGCTGACCCCGGGCCATAAGCGGTATTACCAGTCGAGGCTCCGCCGGCTCTTGCACCCTGGTACCTCAGCGGGTCAACTGTAGGAAGTCCTGTCTCCTCCGATCCAACTGGTACGATCTCGTACAGTGCCGTCACCGTGTGCCCTGCTCCCATCTCGCCGGCATCTTTCGTGTCGTCATTGAAATCCTTGTCCGTGAGCAGTCTGTTCTCATATCCCACAAGGCGGTATGCCTTCACGTATGCCGGGTTGAACTCCACCTGGAACTTGACGTCCTTCGCCACTGTGAAGAGGGTCCCTCCAAACTCCTGCACCAGCACGCGGCGGGCCTCCTGGATGTTGTCTATATATGCATAGTTACCGTTTCCCTTGTCAGCGATGATCTCCATCTTGTCGTCCTTGATGTTACCCATCCCGAATCCAAGCACAGTCATCCAGACTCCCAGTCCGCGCTTCTGTTCAACAAGCTTCTCCATCGAGGCATTGTCGGAGACCCCCACGTTGAAGTCGCCGTCAGTTGCGAGGATGATGCGGTTGTTTCCGCCTTTGATGAAGTTCTTCTCCGCAATCTTATAGGCAAGCATCAGTCCTTCACCGCCCGCGGTTGAACCTCCTGCCCGGAGGTTATCGAGGGCCTGCCTGATGGCTTCCTTCCTGTTGCCGGGGGTCGATTCCAGCACTACTCCCGCAGCGCCGGCATATACTACAATTGCAACCCGGTCCTGCTCTCTCAGCTCGTTCACAAGCAGGCTGAATGCCGACTTGAGCAGCGGCAGCTTGTTCGGTTGGTTCATCGAGCCCGACACGTCTATCAGGAACACCAGGTTTGACGGAGGCAGCTCGCTCCTGTCGATGTCTTTGGCCCGCAAGCCGACATGAAGTAGGTACCGGTTTTTGTTCCATGGACAGACGCCTGCCTCAGTATAGACTGAGAATGGATGTTCGCCTGCGGGCTCAGGGTACTCATACCTGAAATAGTTGATCATCTCCTCGATACGCACCGCGTCGGCGGGCACCTCCTGCCCGAGGTTGATAAATCGGCGCACGTTGGAATACGAGGCGTTGTCCACATCGATTGAGAAGGTTGAATAGGGCTCGCGCAGCGGATCACGGTAGCCATTCTCGCTGATCCCGGCGTAGGACTCGGTATTTTGTTCCACGTAGGGCTGCTGGTGCCATGCTGCCTTGTGGTAAGCTCCCGCCTGAGACTGCGTCACGCGGTCATATGCCACTCCGACGGCGCTTTCATTAACGGAAGCCTCTTCAGCCACTACAAAAACTTCGTCGTAAACAGGCTTCTTTTCATGCTTGCCTTTTCCCTTTTCCAGGTCCGGGGCAACAGGATTCTCCGCTTCCATCATAACGTTAATGACGGTGCGGCCAATGATCGGTTCCTCCAGCGGTTTCATTCCGCGAAGTGAGAAGATGAGTGTTTTCGCTTCCGGTCCGGCGTTGATGGCGTAGCAGCCGTCAGTGCCGGTCATTGTAGTGATGTTCGTTCCTTTAATCATAACAACCACCCCGCTGAGAGGGATGTTGTCAGTGCCGGTCACCTTTCCCTTAATGATAACCTGACTGGCAGGTCCTGCCGCGGTGAGCAGCAGAAATGCGATAACTGATGCGATTGTTTTCATGATTTTTCGAATTAAGTTTCTGTGATAATGATGCAGCGGCGGGGCAGATTCCATAAATCGTGATGAAAAAAATGCCGGACCGGCAATATCCCGGGATTATGCTACGCACCCGGGCGGCCCGGATGAATTCTTCGCTGGCGCCCGGACATCAGGAAATCGTATCTTTAACATATAAATGACACTGCCGAATAAGGGTTTGCATGCCTTCGATATTCCTGAGGAGAAAAATCAAGACGCAGAGCGATGAGGAGCTCCTTGCGAGGTATCGCGGGGAGGGCGACATCGATATTCTCGGGCAGTTGTACGAAAAGTATATGCACCTTGTCTACGGCGTCTGCCTCAAGTACCTTGAAGAGAGGGAGTGGGCGAAGGATGAGGTGATGAATATCTTCGCGAAGCTGGTGACAGCAGTGCCGCAGCAGGAGATTGGCAACTTCAGGACGTGGCTCTATGTAGTAACGAAGAACCATTGTCTTATGCTGCTGAGGAACAGGAAGAGCGAGGCGGTGCATATGGAGGTGATGATGGGAGACCCGACTTTTTTTATGGAAAACTCTTCGGAGATGCATCCTATGGAAGAGGATGAGAATAGTGATACGGAGCGGCTCCGTGAGTGTATTGAGCGGCTTAAGGAGGAGCAGAGGAGTTGCATCCGGTTATTCTTTTACGATGGATACAGTTACAAACAGATCAGTGAGAGGATGGCGATGGAGGAGAATAAGGTGAAGTCGTACATACAGAACGGGAAGAGGAATCTCAGGATATGTATAGAAAGTCCCGACGCCCCAGGGGCATCGGGATTTCGACCCGATCGAGATCGGGTCTCAATCTGAAGATCCCGACACTCCCGACTTCATCGGGACAGGTTCGTGTACAGGATTTCGGCCTTATGGGCCTCAATCTGAAGGTCAGAGAAAGATGATGAACAAGTATAATAAAGATAAAAGGGTGCTTATTCCAAGGGATGAGTTTGAGGAGGAGGCCGGCGAGGGACTCGGACGGTTGAGTCGCGATGAGGCTGAGGCTGATCTCCGTGAGCTGAGGGCGAGGATGGAGAGCCGGCTCAGAAGGCCGGGGGCAATCTGGCTGCCGGCTGCCGCAGCGGTGGTGATACTGCTTGTCGGCTCCGCATTGGTTGTGACACTGCTGAGAGACAGGCCGGAGTCAGAGTCAGATCTGGCGCTTGCTGAGGCAGCAGTGACGGACACCGCGTATATTGCCATGGCAGGCCCGATAGAGAGAGAAGAGAATGCTGCTTCCGCTGACGTCAGATCCGGTGTTGCTGCAAGCAAGGGAAAAAAGGCTGCGTATGGCCCGTTGCTTTCAGTTGTAAATAATGAGGTGGCAGAGGCGTTTGCAGCTGATGAAGAAGTGGTTGCGGAGGCGATTGAAGTACAGGAGGAGCAGGATGATGTGGTCTTTGCCGTGGTCCAGGAGGAGATGGCGGAAGATGTGATTGTGCAGGCTGTGCCTCAGATGACCATGGCTGCCATGAAGGCAAAGGCAGAAACCGCAGACAGGGCTGATGATGTGCAGGGGGCCGTAGTGCCTGACAGACAGGCCTCGCCTGCCGGCGGCTGGAGTGATTACCGTGAATATGTCTCGCGAAACATAAGGTACCCCGAAGGTGTCACACCGGTGTTACGTCAGGAAGTGATGGTCACATTCACGATACGGACCGACAGCACCATCGCAGACCTGAAGGCATTGCGTTCACCCGGTGATGCGTTCACCAGTGAGGCTTTCAGACTGCTCCGTGAGGGACCGCGGTGGTTGCCGGCCCGGGTTGGTGGAAATACCACCGCCACGGAGGTATCTGTAATGTTTGTTTTCAGGTAGAAAAAAAAGGGGGGGTAATATCCCGGGCTTTTACAATTCTTGCAGCCCTACAGGCTGCCTGTCGGCATGTGAATTATCAGTTAGTCATGTTGTTGGTAGCCTCGCAGTGCGACGGGCAGATAGTTGACATGGCAGGAGACAACCTCGCAGAGGTTGAAGCGTTGTATAACCATGGCTCCACCAGCAAAAGGGCAGGTGGGCGGAGTCCACGGTCTGCAATTTATTAATTATAAACTCCGTTTCTACAATGCTGAATCGTCAGCACAATATGTTTAATACATTTGTGAAAATTTAGATAATGAATCTTTTAACAGGAAAACGTGTGCTGGTGACCGGCGGGGCGGGGTTCATAGGATCATCGCTGTGCCATGACCTGCTGGAGCGCGACAACGAGGTTATCTGCCTTGACAACTTCGCCACGGGCAAAAAAGAGAATATCAAAGACCTGAAGGGTAACCCGAAGTTCAGGCTGATTGAAGGCGACATCCGCGACATGGACACATGCCGCAAGGCGGTTGAGGGTGTTGAGGTGGTGCTGCATCAGGCGGCGCTCGGCAGTGTGCCGAGGAGCATCGCCGATCCTGCAACTACAAATGCGGTCAACATCAACGGCTTCCTGAACATGATAATCGCCACCCGTGATGCCGGCATCAAACGCTTTGTATATGCCTCCAGTTCATCGGTTTATGGCGACTCCCCCGAACTGCCCAAGGTTGAGGAGCGCACCGGGAAGGTGCTTTCGCCATATGCAATTACAAAGCTTGTAAACGAAGAATATGCACGCGTATTCGGCAGTCTTTACGGCATGGAGACCGTCGGGCTCAGGTATTTCAACGTCTTCGGAAGGCGCCAGGATCCGGACGGACCGTACGCAGCTGTCATTCCGAAATTCACGATGTCATTCATGAAGTATGAGTCGCCCGTCATCAACGGTGACGGCAGCAACTCCCGCGACTTCACCTACATAGACAATGTTGTGCTGGCCAACAACCTGGCCGCCATGGTTGAGAATCCCGCTGCGCTGAACCAGGTCTACAATGTGGCCTGCGGCGATTCGGTGAACCTGAATGAGATGACCGCCATGCTCAGGAGTTATCTTGCCGGACATGATCCGAAGATAGCCACTGTTGACCCGAAGCACGGACCGACGCGGGCGGGAGACATTCCACACAGCATGGCCAGCATAGGCAAGGCAGTCAGACTGCTTGGCTACAAGCCGCGGGTGCTCTTCAGCGAGGGACTGAAGCGGGCCGTTGAATGGTATGTTGATAACCTCTAGCACTGTTAACAGCGTGGTGATTCGGTCTTTTTTATCTTTGTCTTTATTGGCATCAACGCTTTGGCTGTTTCTGGCCTAAGGATAACATATACAGTACGTTGGACACGAGTCTCGTGTGACTGACGGACCGGAGGATTCTTTAATCCGAAGGAACGGATTGTCACTCAGCAGGGTTTATTATACCATCAACTCAAGTATTTGGTCACAAAAGGATTAAAGGAAAAAGCCGTCAGCGGGATATTCTGGAGCTTTTCTGACAGCATGTCAACGCAGCTGTCACAGTTCATTGCCGGTCTCATTCTCGCCAGGATACTCTCCCCGGAGGAGTTCGGACTGGTAGGGATGATAACAGTGTTCGTCTCCATCAGTCAGAGTCTTTCTGACGGCGGGTTCGGCGATGCTCTGATACGTAAGAAAGATGCCGGTGAGACTGATTATTCAACGGCTTTCTACTTCAATCTCATTGCCAGTGCCCTTATCTTCGCAGTGCTCTGGTTTACCGCTCCCGCTGTGGCAGGGTTCTACGGCCGTCCTGAGCTGATTGATATAGAGAGAGTTCTGGGTATTACCATCCTGATAAATGCATTTGGCATTGTTCAGAGGACACAGCTGACGAAAAATGTCAACTTCAGGATGCACATGAGGGTGAATCTGGCTGCGTCAGTCATATCGGGGGTTGCAGCCATCGTGATGGCGCTTACCGGATTCGGTGTCTGGAGTCTTGTATGGAGGAGCATCATCAGGAGTGTTATCAGCGCAGGCATGCTCTGGTACACAAACAGGTGGATCCCGCTTGCCGGATTCAGCAGGGAATCATTCCGCTCGCTCTTCTCCTTCGGCTCAAGGCTGCTTCTTTCGAATCTCATAGATACAATCTACAACAATGTATTCCTGCTTATTATCGGCAAGTTCTATTCTGCCTCCCAGCTCGGGTTCTTCACCAGGGCTGATCAGTTCAGCCGTCTTATATCGAAGAACCTGACGGGAACGGTCCAGCGGGTAAGCTACCCGGTGCTGAGCCAGGTACAGGATGAGAATGAGCGGCTGAGGGAGGGCTACAGGAAGATCATAATGGCCACCATGTTCGTCACCTTTACGGTTATGCTGGGCATGGCTGCCTTCTCCGAGTCGATGATAGTTACTCTTATAGGTAAGAAGTGGCTTCCGGCGGTTGAGTTTCTTCAGCTACTGTGTCTGGCGGCGATGCTCTATCCGCTGCAGGCCCTGAATCTCAACATATTCAATATTAAGGGAAGGACTGATATAATGCTTAGGCTTGAGATTGTCAAGAAGCTGCTTGCCGTTCCTGTAATAGTAATTGGCATATATGCCGGGATAATGTCGCTGCTTGTGGGTATGGTATTGCACTCCCTGCTTTGCTATTTCATAAATGCTTATTATTCAGGACGCCTGATCGGGTATCGTGTAAGAGAGCAGCTGGCCGACATAATCCCTTCTTTTCTCGTCGCTCTGCTGGTTGCCGTTCCCGTATATGCCCTCAGGTTTATTCCAGGGTTGCCGCAACCAGTCATCCTGTTATTACAGGTATCTCTGCTTCTGATCCTGACCGTCTTCCTGGCGAAGCGGCTCAGGCTGCAGGGGTACCTGGAGATACGGAACATTGTTTTTGAAAAAATACCTGCACTGAAAAGATGGCTATAGCAGAACTAAGTTCCGTGGGGTTTAGCCGGGCGGAGATAGACTGTCATAATCACAACCAACGTAATTAAGTATTGATCAGCAGATCCCACGAATGAGTAGTCCTGTTTTAAGTGTAATCATTCCCTTTTTCAATGCCGCTCCCTACCTGAAGAGGTGTCTGGAGTCTGTACTCAGCCAGGATCTGGCAGAATATGAAATAATATGCATAAATGACGGCAGCACGGACGGCAGTCTTCCGATTGTGGAGGAGTATGCTGACCTGTTCGAAAATATCCGTATAATCAGCCAGCAGAACCGGGGACTGAGCAATGCCAGGAACCGTGGTATGGAGGCTGCGGCCGGCGAGTATTTAATGTTTGTAGACAGCGATGACTACCTGGAGAAGAATGTGCTCGGTAAGCTTTATGCCGAATGCAGCGGCCACCGGCTTGACATGCTTGATTACAGGGTAGATATTGTATCTGGCGGCGGCAAGACGAAGATGTACCCGGAGGCAGCAAAAACAACAGGCGTCTCGGACGGACGAAGCTATTTCACCGGCTTCATAGCCAGGTACGGCAAGCAGCCGTTTATTTCAGCCTGGTCACACATGTACCGGCGGGAGTTCCTTTCCGGTAACGGGCTGCAGTTCATTGACGGTCGCAAGTACGAGGATCTGGTCTTCACGGCAACCGCCTATATAAGGGCACGGGCGGTGATGTATCTTGATCTTCCGGTCTATAATTACGTGAAGGTTGAAGGCTCCATAACCACCTCCGGCATTACCCCCGCGCATATCACCGACATGCATTTCATGGCCCGGGAGATAAGTCGCCTGTCTGAGATGACCGGTATCAGGATCCCGATGGATACCTTCTTTTCCGGTATGAGGAACCAGGTTATAACAGCCATGAAAACGGGCAGATGGAAGGAATTCAGGGGTCTTTTTGACAGGAAGCTGTTCAGAACCACGAAGTTCCATCTGTACAGACCGGCATTCAGATTGATACGGCCCCTTGCAGCGCTGAGCTATTCAGCCTTTGTCCTATATTGCAGACTCACACTGTTTATGAAACAATTAAGGGATCAAAGCAGTTTAAGAAGGCACAGAAACGACAAGTGATGAAAAGACGCATACTGATTACAATACTGCTTACTCTTCCGGTACTGGCCTGGTCACAGCCTGACACATTCGGCCATCACAATCATGCTCACCGGCATCGTGGCAAACCGGAGGAGAAGGTCCAGCGTCTCGACTCTGTGGTTTACATCCTCAGAGATGGCCAGACAGGTCAGGATATCCCTGATTATGTCTTCGTCTATTCGTACAGCAAGTGCATGGGCGATCCGAGGGAGGTTATAAAGTACGACCTGCCGGGAAGAGGCTTTATTAACAGACAGTTATACACTTATGACCGTGACGGGTTTAAGACTGAATACCTGTACCAGGAATGGACTGAAGCCACCTGGGCAGACCGCATGCTGGTGGAGTATACCCCCAATGCTGACGGCAAAACGGACCGGGAGATCTACTCTTCTCCTGCCGGAAGCGGCACCTGGCAGCCTTACCAGAGGCATATCTACAGTTATGATCAGCTGGGCAGGACGGCTCTTTATCTGCGGAGCATGTATGAGCCTGCCCTCGGCTGGTATGATTTCTCTGAAAACATATGGACTTTTGGTGAAGGGGAGATGTTGCTGCAGAGGGTTGAAAAGAGGATAGCGGATGACTGGATCATCTGGACTGAGACATACTACTACGGTGAAGGCGAAAAACCCACAGAACGTATACGCCAGACGATGAGGTACGATCCCGTTTCGCGAACCACCAGACTGACCAATGATTCCCGTCATCTCTACTTCTATGATGAATTCAGTGATCCCATTGTGGCTGAGCAGTACCGGTGGCTGAACGGAGAATGGAGTTACGCAGGGAAGAGTCTCTATTATTATTCATTCATTCCCGGCCGCAAGGTCACGCTATGCCATAACGGACACACTATCACCGTGGCCCCTCAGGCTGTAAGGGCTCATCTCGCTCATGGCGATTACCTTGGTCCGTGTGTTAGCGGGAAGGAGTGCTCTGGTCCCGGGAAAGGCCGGGATGCACAGGATAAGTACGGAAAGGTCTTTCCCAACCCCGCTTCCGGTCATTTCGAGCTTCAGATCACACCGGGTCATCCCTTCATGACTGCGGAGCTGATCTCGGCAGGAGGCAGGGTAGTTATATCGAAGGATGTGAGTACCCTGGAGAGGGTGATCTTCGAGGTGAGCGGACTCAGAAAAGGACATTATGTAATGAAGCTGCAGGGCAGTTCAGAGTCTGAACAAACAATAGTAATTATCAGGTAAATCACTTCTGATGGCCTTTAAGAGGCTGGTTGTCGTTTCTCCGCTTTTTTCAGTCAATGCCCCCCAGCCGGCAAGGTTCAGGGAGCTGGTCCGCCGATGGGCAGGCCGCTTTGAAGTGACTGTGCTGACTTTTGACACCGGGAGCAGTGCTTCCTCAATGGCAGATGGCGCTGAGCTTGCACTGATGAAATTCACCCGTGCCGGGAGGCTCCTGATCAGGTCACGGCTGAAACTCCGGGATCAGGAGCAGAATGATCTGAAGCAGGGCGGCTCCGGGATTTCCAGCGGAAAGCCAGGTCTCAGAAACTGGCTGCGCAAGGTTCACATAAACAGGTTTTTCTTCCCGGATGTCTTCATCGTTGAATACCTGAACATCAGAAAACACCTGGAGACCCTGGCCGGGAACCTACAGCCAGATGCCGTAATAATTTCCGTTTCCCCATTTTCTCTCCTGTTCCTGGCAGGTGCCCTGAAAAGGAAGTTCCCGCATATAAAAGTCGTCATTGACACAGGAGATCCTTTCCACGGCGACAGTTCATCATATTCGCGCCGGCTGCTGCACCGTCTCTTTGCCCGGCGGGTTGAACGTGCGGGGCTTGAAAAAGCTGATATGACAGTGGTGCCGTCGCTCATACTTAAAAAGCATTATCTCTGCTGTTACGGGGATGTTGTTGATGAGCAACGGATAAGAGTAATTGAAAACGGTATCAGCGAGGTTTTTACCCGGATACGGGCAGGCAGGGCAGACAGAAGCACTCCGTTCCGGATGGTTTATGCCGGCAGGTTTTACAGGAAGATGCGGGATCCTTCCTGCCTTTACGGGGCAGTGCAGCAGTTTCAGCCCGGAGAAGTGCTCCTGAAGATCTTTGGCAACATACAGGAAGAGTATCTGCCGCCGGCATCTGATCCCCGGTTCATGACCGGAGGAGTGATCACGGCAGAAGGGCTTGCACGTGAGTATGAGGAGGCGGACCTGGTTGTCTACCTCGATAATGCTTACGGAGTGCAGATCCCGGGAAAGGTGTACGAGGTTCTTGCCGTAAACCGGCCTGTTATCTATATTTGTCATGATGAGGCGTCGCCTTCCTATGAGATTGTGAATGGCAAAGACGGTGTATTCACCGTGACCAATGATAGGCAGAGCATCGCAGAGGGAATTGCCAGGGCAAGGCAAGAGACTGTTGCAGAAATGTATCATCGCGGATCTGAACTGTATACTTTTGATTCGCTCGCATCTAGATACATTGTCCTGCTTGAAGGGCTCATTTCCGGCGATCAGGCAAACAGGCTGACCAGATGATAATCAGGCTTGCAATCTACCTTCTTTTCGCTATAGCGATTATTCTCGTTTACAGGATGAAGAGAGAGTTTATCTACTTCATTCCCATATTCAACGTGCTGGCGGATGTATCCTTCAACTATTTCGATGCTTTTTCTGCTCCTACCATATTAAGGGCTGTAGTGCTGATGCTGTTCCTTCTCATGTTCTGGGAACAGCTGCTGAAGATGGACATACTCAGGACGATGTACCTGTTTTTCCTTTATATCCTAATCGTAATGATTTTCTCGAAGGAGTTACTGGTATCGTTCAAAGCGGTGGCGCAGGTAATTCTTTCGATGTCGGTCTTCATTGCCGGATACAAATATATTACCAGTTTCCAGAGGTACAGGAAGTTGCTGGAGTCGCTTACCTGGGTGATCATTGCGGGGTTCATTGCGGCAGCTTCCGGGTATGTCTTTGATATCGGCCGGACGCTGGAGTATACTGTAGGCGCCGAGTACGAGGGAGAGCCGGAGTTCATCGGGCTGCTGGGGAGCGGGGGACTCTATGGCCCGGCACTGGCGCTGGCCATGCTGCCTGTGATAATCCAGAACAGGTACAGGAACATGCCACGGTGGGTGCTGTGGGCTGTATCAGCCGGACTGTACATTTTTATTATACTGAATGTAAGGCGTACAGCCATTCTGATCCCGATTATAGGGATTGTCTCCAGCCTTCTGTTTTACCGAAGGCAAACGAAGGTGATCAGGTATCTTTTCTTCTTCGCCGTTACACTTGCATTGCTTGCTCCCGTTTACAGACCGCTGCTCGAAAAGAGAATTGAGGCACGGGCGGAGCTCGGCAGATTTGAAAAAGGATTCATGCAGACCGAGTCACGTTATCTGGAAAACCTGGAGATGATCAGGGAGATCCGGGAGTTCAAAGATCCGCTGGCAATTTTGTCCGGGATAGGTCATAATATATTTGCCGAGCACACTGACAGGGGCGAGATCGTTCGCCGGATGTATCATTCAGACACTGCGAAGCTGATATATGGAACGGGTCTTATAGGCCTGTTCCTGTATGTCATGATATACGGTCAGTTACTCTATATGATCCTGAAGATACCCGGGGTCAGGATACTTAACGAATACCGGTCCGGGGCACTGACAATATGGATAATTTCTCTCTTCGTTTCATTCAACGGGAGCATCACGCTGGTCACCTTCAGGACCATGAGCTTCCTGCTTATGGGGGCCTTCATCGGGATGGCAAACGGTATAATCAAAAGTCATGGAGCTCTTCTTGCTGTTAAAAGGGACACCGAACCGGTTGCCTGAACTTCCCCGGATCTTACTGGAGGAGTATTTTGACCCCGGTTTCATAGTCAGGGATGAGGGCAGTTACAGGCTCTATCTCAACCGCAAGACACTTGCTTCCTCATGTGTAACATGCTCATCAGGAGATGGTTCGGCATATGGAACCGGAACTTTCATCTACAGGTCTGATGGTCCGGAGGAGAGCCTGCGGTTACTTCTTGCCGATTTTGCAAAAGGCCGCTATGATTCCGCATTGTTGCTTGGGCATTACTTCATACTGCTCTTCCTCCCTTCAGGCATAAAAATCCTTAATGACGGCACAGGTCTTGTAAAGGCGTATCACGATGGTGCAGGCACCTACCTCTCCTCTTCATTTTTACTGGCTGCCAGGTTGCATGGACGTCTTACCCTGAACCGGGCTGCTGCTGCAGAGAACCTGGTTACCGGAGGTATCACCGGCACGGAGACTCCTGTCAACGAGATCATTGCCTTCTCGCGTGATTCGGCAAGGCTCTTCAGCAACATTGAGTTTCTGTTGCCTGTTCCGGACCCCGATGAAGTCCGTCACGCTATATTTACAGATGCCCTGAAAGGACAGGCTCAATTGCTGAAGGATTACTTCCGGTCGTGCAGCCGCCTGGCAGAAGTCAAGGGCGCTGACATCGGCCTGACGGGTGGTTATGACAGCAGGTTGATACTGGCCTGTGCACGTGATCATTTTGAAGGTCTGCAGGTACACAGCCATTACAGGCCTGCCGGTTCGGAGGAGTGGCGGATTGCCAGGATGATTGCCGAAGGAGAGGGAATAAGGTTTGTCTCACCCGGGGTAACGTCACCAGTCAAGATGGATGATGAGACTATGAGCGCGGTGCTGGAGAGCTCATTCAGGTTCAACGACGGCAATGTCAGCCTGCACTGCAACTGGATGGAAGAGTACAACACTTTGGAGTACAGGCTCTCCGTGCTGGAAGAAAAGCGTCTGGGACTGAGCGGTATCGGGGGCGAACAATACCGCAACCAGGACAGGCTTTACGGCAAGCCGTGGATTTTTGACCAGTGGCTCAAATATTCATGGGTACGAAGGATATCCGGTAAGGCCTTCCCGGAACCCGGGGATGAAAGGGATATGCTTGACAGGATAAAAGTCAAGATGTATGCTGCCCTGGGTTTCCGATCCGGAAAGGTTTTCATTGATCTTGCCGACCTGAAGAGAATTCAGAATGAGGTTTTTATCCCTGCTTACCGGGGAGCCAGGATTGATGCCGAGAACAGGCATGCATGGCATCTTGCTCCGCTGGCTGATGTACATATTGCCGGGGCAGCAGGCAGGATTGTAAGATTCCTGAAGGATTCTAAGAGATTTGAGGCAGAGCTTATACGGATGATCTCACCGTCACTGGCGTCATACCCTACCGATTACGGCTATGATCTTGCAAGGGGGGAGCCGGCTTCGGAGAGGATTCTGAATTCGGCATTCGAGAACCTGTTGCCTGCTTCTCTTAAGTGGAAAGTGAGGGAGAGGGTCAGGCATGGAGGCAGGTCCGGCAGCATGACTGAAAGGATCAGGACTTCTCCGCTGCTGAGCGGTTATGTTGAGAATGTAGTCTCTGCCGGGCTTCCGGTCTCAGTGCCTGCTCTCATGGGCATGGAGAGTACTGCACATTTGGTTGTGGCGCTTGGATATTTTCTTGAGAAACTAAAACCGTCAACCGGGTCATGAACAGAATACGGAGATTGCTGGTAAGCCTTAATAACAGAAGGATAAGACGCCTGCTGACCGGCAAGATAAGAAAGATCAAAAAAGGTATCCCGGTACAGGTTCAGGCTGCTTCCAGGGCCTTTACAGAGGCGAGGGCAAAGCATGAGCAGTTATGGAAAAAACTTCAACGAAGGGTGAATCCGGACTGGCTGGATGTCTACACGGCCGTGTCTGGCAAGCCTGATCACCGGTATGTGCCTGAGGATATTTACTATACTGAGATTGAGCCTCGTCTGAATAACAAGCTCTTCTCGAAAGCCTGGACCGACAAGAACAGCTATGAACTTATTCTTGGCGACAGGGTGAAGAGACCGGAAGTTGTTCTCAGGTGCATAAACGGTATCCTGTACACTCCGGATTTTTCTCCTGCAGGCCGGCCGGAGGAATTTAGCGGTTTTTCACAGGGGTTTGAAGGAGAGAAGCTTGTAATCAAGCCTACCATGGATTCAGGGGGGGGCAAGGCGGTGCGGATTGTGAATATTGCCCATGCCGGGCTTGAGATTAACCCGCCGGCTGAAGGCGTCACCACCTTCTCCCGGCTCTTCGCCCTCTACGGTGGTAACTTCATCATCCAGAAGTACATCAGCCAGCACCCATGGTTTGCACGATTCAATGAGAGCTCTCTCAACACTCTGCGGGTTCTCACCTACAGGAGCGTAAGGGATGAGAAGGTGCATGTGTTGCACCGGCTCCTCAGAGCCGGGCAGCCGGGTTCGGTGGTTGACAACCAGGCTTCGGGCGGCATCGCCTGCGCCGTTGATGCCGGCGGAAGACTGATGCCTTTCGGGATTGACAAGGCGGGAACGCGCCACAGTGGAACGCAGAGCGTTAAATTCGGCGAAGCCGGTGAGGTACCTTATATGAATGAGATCACAGCTGCCGCACTGGAGGTGGCTGCGTGTTACAGGTATTCGAGGCTTCTGGGGCTCGACTTTGCGGTGAACTCAGAAGGCGAGGTCATCCTCATAGAGGTAAATGATTCCAACAACGAGATCAATTTCTTCCAGATGTCCTCGGGTCCGTTGTTCGGCGGCTTTACGGAGGAGGTAGCCTCGGCATGTCTTAGCCTTCCCCGCTCTTTTGTGATTGACTATATCCTATGACTATGAAGAAGGTCTTTTTCATCACTGATTACAAAGGGTATTTCGGATCCAAGTACCATTCAACCCCTTACCGTGGGGGGATGGACCGTGAATTACTGTCGCGGTCCATGACTGAACGGGGTTTTGAACCCCTGTTTGTCAGGCCTGTAAAGGAGGAGCTTGAGAAACATGACCTGTCATCGGGAATAACTGTCTTTGGATCTCACCAGGACAAGGGTCTTCACTACAAGAGATTCCTTGAAGACCTGGCTGTGGCGCTTGAGGCTTCCGGTCACACCGTCTGCCCGTCATCGATGCTTATCAGGGCTCATGAGAACAAGGTTTTCTTCGAGATGCTTCGTCACAATGCCGGCAGTCAGGAGTTAAGACAGCTCCGGTCGTGGTGGTACGGCAGCTATGAAGAGTTCCTGGCATTTTCGGCCGGACTGCCTTACCCGGTACTGATCAAGCGCCCTGACGGTTCGATGAGCCGTGGAGTATCTCTTGCTGCCACCCGTGGCGATGCAGAGAGGATAGTGCGCAGAGCGATGAGGACTCCCTGCCTGCAGGGACTGCTTCGTGACACGGTGAGGCGCATAAGGCACAGTAATTATATTGCGGAGTCGTGGCGGAGAGGGAAAATTGTGGTCCAGGAGTTCATTCCCGGGCTGAAGAATGACTATAAGGTCCTTGTTTTCGGCACGAAATACTATGTACTGTACCGGAAGGTGAGAGAGGGCGATTTCAAGGCAAGCGGTCAGGGTATGCTGGAATACCGCAGGGAGTTGCCTGACGGGCTTCTTGATTTTGCAGAGAAGTGTTTCACAGCCTTGAGGGCTCCGAACGCATCTTTCGACATAGGATTCGACGGGAGGAATTATTATCTCTTCGAGGCTCAGTATGTCTGCTTTGGAACGTATACGCTTGAGAACTCCTCTTTTTATTTTAGCCGCAACAAAGAAGGATGGGAGTGCATTGACGGCAAGTCGTCCCTGGAGGAGGAGTACGCTGAAAGCCTGGCATTGTTCTTCGCGAGATGAAGATAATCTTTCTGTACAGGGGAAAGAATGATGCAGGTGACAACCGGGTGGTTGTTACCCAGGGAAAGTCGCTCGAGTCGGCAGGGGTAGAGATAGAGTACTTCCCGTTGACAGGCCGGGGCGCAGGTGCGTATCTTCGGGCGGTATCAGCCCTGAGGAAACGACTGAGAACAGGCGGTGCGGGACTGATTCATGCACATTACGGAATCTCCGGTATTGCCGGGCTCCTGGCTTCAGGCAGAAGGCCCCTGATCGTTTCCTTTATGGGCACAGACCTGCTTGGATCACATCGCCCAGGCGGAAGAACTGGGGTCGCAAGCAGGCTGATGGCGTTTATTAACCGGTGGCTCGCAAGGCGATTTTATTCCCTTTCAATTGTGAAGTCTTCAGAAATGCAGCGCAAACTGTTCAGGAACACAAGGCATGCCCTGATACCAAACGGCGTGGATACCGGAGTCTTCACTCCTGTTGACCGCATCACAGCACGCCGGCAGCTGAATCTTGATCAGGACGAGTACATAGTTCTGTTCCCGGCCGGCCGCAACAATCCAGAAAAGAATTTTCCTCTTGCTTCTGAGGCTGCCGATCGACTGAGAGAGAGTGGATTAAGACTGATGGATGTCAACAGCGCCGGCCGTGAGGAGATGAATCTCCTTATCAATGCTGCGGACCTGCTGCTTGTAACCTCATTCCATGAGGGCTCCCCGAATATTGTCAAGGAGGCAATGGCGTGCTGCTGTCCGGTGGTTTCAACAGCAGTGGGTGATATCCCGTGGCTCTTCGGAGATACTCCGGGTCATTACCTGTCAGGATTCGATCCCCGGGAGATTGCTGCAAGGATGGAAGAAGCCGTAAGGTTCCGGAGAGAGCATGGTTTCACTGACGGGAGAAACCGGGTTGTGCAGCTGGGCCTTGACTCTGAAAGCATTGCCCGGATAATTATGGATCATTATTCCCGTTTGTCTCCTAAAGCCTGATTTATTATATGACCGGCCCTGAGCTGAGAATTGTATCTGATCCTTCATCTGTTCAAAGAGTTGACTGGGAAGCCTGGGTGATGAATCATCCTTGTGGAACGGTTTTTCACCTGCCGGGGATGTATGAGGCTTTTCTCAATACAAGAAACTGGAAGCCTGTATTACTTCTGGCTCTCAATGAATCCGGGGGACTGTCAGGGGTGCTTCTGGCGGTGGTCCAGAGAGAGCCGGGTGTCATTAAAGGTCATCTCACTGCAAGGTCAGTAATCTTCGGAGGGCCTGTCGCCGATAACATCAGTACAGTAAGAGCCCTGCTGAAGGAGTACATGAAGGTGATCAGGGGAAAGGCAATCTTCACTCAGGTCAGGAATTTCACCACCCCGGACGAAGAGATGAAGAACGCATTCGTTGAAGCGGGATTTTCTTACGAGGAGCATCTGAATATAAGGGTAGACCTGACTGTCCCGGAAGCAGAGTTTTGGAAGGGGATAAAGCAAAACAGGAAGGCCGGGATAAACAAGGCCAGAAAACAGGGTTTTACCTTCAGGGTCACCACCGACGACTCCGTCACAGAGTCCTTCCACAGGCTGCTGGGGTCAACATACAGCAAGACCGGGCTGCCTTATCCTGACATCACCTTTTTCAGGGCCCTGTCTGAACACCTGCAGGGAGAACTCAGATGGTTCATCCTGGAAAAAGACTCAAAGCCCGGTATCATCCTGGCTGCTTTCGTGTCAAAGAACACACTCTGGATCTTCTACCCCGGAATTGACCAGTCACAGGATTTTCTGAGGCTGCGGCCCGTGGACCTCTTTTACTGGGAGGTGATGCGATGGGGGATGGCAAACGGAGTCAAAACTCTTGACTGGATGGGTGCCGGCAGGCCGGACAGGGAGTATGGTGTAAGATACTTCAAGCAACAGTACGGCGGCGAGCTGATCATGTCGGGAAGATTTCAGGCCGTACACCGGCCGCTGCTGATGATGATAGGAAAAACAGGCGTTTCGCTTCTGAAACTAAAAGGGAAAAAGCAATGAATATATTGATTGACATCGGTCATCCTGCACATGTCCATCTCTACAGGAACTTTTATCACGAGATGAAGCTCCGGGGTCACAATCTTCATGTAACTGTGAAGAGTCTCCCTTCTGCGACCAGACTGCTTGATCTTTACGGGATTCCGTACATTAAGATTGGGACCAAGGGTGACTCCCTGGCCGCAAAGGCTTTCAGGCAGATTGACTTCAGCATGCGGATTGCCGGCATTGCCCGCACGCTGCATATTGACGTGGGACTCGGCTCTTCTATCTCTCTGGCACATGCGTCGAAATTAAGCCGGATGAAATCTGTCATTTTCGATGACGATGATGACCTGATTCAGCCATTGATGACCAGGTTCGGTCATCCGTTCGCAGACCTGATAGTCTCACCTTCATCTCTCGAACATGCAAGGGCCTCAAGAAAGGCCCTTTTTTATCCGGGGTATCATGAGCTCGCATATCTGCATCCGTCAAGGTTCACTCCTGATCCGGGTGTTCTGAATGATGCAGGGTTAAGTCGCGGAGAGCGATTTTTTATAATGAGGTTCAATGCTTTCAGGGCGCACCACGACAAAGGAGTAACAGGGCTTACCCGCGATCAGAAGATCAGCCTGGTAAGACTGCTTGAGCCCCATGGAAGGGTCTTTATAACAACTGAAGCTGAGACAGATCCGGAGCTGTTGCCATATCTGCTGAAGGTATCGTCTGACAGGGCCCACTCGCTGCTCAGTTTTGCCACCATGTTCATAGGTGACAGTCAGACGATGACATCTGAGGCTGCCGTCCTTGGAGTTCCTGCCCTCAGGTGCAACTCACTTGCCGGTTCCATCTCATATCTGCGTGAGGAGGAGGAAACATATGGGCTTACTTATGCGTACAAGCCTACAGAATTCGACCATCTCCGCGAAAAGATCGTAAGCCTTCTGAAGAACCACGACCTTCATGATGAGTGGCAGAGAAAGAGGAACGTGATGCTAAGCGATAAGATTGATGTTACAGCCTTCATGGTCTGGCTGACGGAAACGTACGCGAAGAATGGAGAACGATCTGATTTAAAGGAGATTGATTTTAACAGTTTCAGATGAGATTAACAGAAAACCGTGATTTTACCCCTGGGATGTACCGCAGGCTACTTGTGGCTCTCAGGGAAGCCGGTTATTCATTTCTGACCTTTGAGGAATTCTGTGTGACACCAGGAGGCAGGAGCGCAGTACTTCGGCATGATGTTGACCGCAGTCCGCAGAATGCACTGAATCTGGCGGTTATTGAGAAGGATCTTGGTATAAGGGGGAGCTATCACTTCAGGGCAGTCGGTTCATCTAATGACCCTGGAATAATAGAAAGTATAGCAGGTCTGGGCCACGAGATTGCCTATCATTATGAAGATATGGCTCTTATCGCAGGAAAGGAGGCCGGAAGCGAGGCAGGCAACATGGAGAGGCTGGCTGACGGGGCCGTTGGCAGTTTTCGTACCAATATTGATTATTTCAGACGGTTTTACCCCGTAAAAGTGATCTCAATGCACGGCAGTCCGACCGGGCGGATTGACAACCGTCTGGTCTGGAAGTATTTCGATTACCGTGAATGCGGCATTATTTGCGAACCCTATTTTGACATTGACTTTTCGGAGACCCTTTACCTGACCGATACGGGCAGAAGATGGGACGGAGACAGGTATAATGTGAGGGACAGGGCGATTGCAGCGGACAGTATGCAGAAAGATGGAGGTTTCGCCGGCTGGAAGACAAGGCCGGTTACGGGCAGTCTTCTGAGAATGACAGATGAGGGACTTGCACTCCGGGGGAAATTTAATATTCATGGTACTAAAGAAATCATGAAACTCGCAGAGTCGGGATTTATGCCGGCAAGGATTGTAATCAACACTCATCCTCAAAGATGGAATGCCAACTTAATTCCCTGGTTAAATGAGCTTTGTCTGCAGGGTATAAAAAACCGGTTAAAAAGATTAGTAATCATTTTCAGGGGGGCAGGACAATAAAATGAATTTTAGTTTAAGCACATATTATAAAATAAGTTCTTATGTTATTGAGTTTTACTAATCAGATCAGATCAGAACAGACCCGTCGGCAGGATTTTAAGGCCTTGCCGGCGTATTGATTTAATACCAGATTGAATAAAAAATACCAGTCATGAATATACTTCAGGTTTCAGCGGTGTCTAAAAATCCTTGGAGCAGGATACGGAAACTGATTGTTTCCGCAGTTATCCTCGCCTGTTGCTCCGGGATTGTAATTGCACAGGCACCCACTTGGGTGGCAGGAACTCCGTCTGTAGGAGCACCGGGGCCGACATCGATTCCAGTGAACTATGGGATCAACATGACAGGAACGGTTTATATAATCGTCTTCAATTACAACTACGGTGGAACACTTACCTCCACCGGTGTAAGGAACTCGGCTATTGCAGGCCCGGCGGGATCACTGGTTGCTACAGCGGTCATACCTGTAGCTTCCATAAATACAACATTACAGCATATCTTTTCCGGGCTTGCTTCAAGTACCCTTCATTCAGTATACATTGTAGCTGCGAACTCATCCGGAACACTGCAGGCATCACCCATTAAAATGATTGCCACTACCCTCCCCTGTCCCAAAATACAGCTCTTCAACTTTTTCGGGAACCTTGGTGAGTGCGTGAACCTGGGAGCCCAGGGGATGTTCCAGGTGTCGCCCCTCGGGGTGCTTCCCACCGGGATACTGGCAGGGAGCCAGTGGACAATTGACTGGGGTGACGGGTCACCCATATGGACCTATACCTCCACGGCTGACGATGACCTTCCTTCTGTGCAGCTTCACAACTTTTCAACAACAACCAACTGCGCTTACGTTGGCACCTGGACTGTCAGGAACCCCTGTAACGAGTTTTACGCTGCACAGGGGGTCTTCGTGGTACATGGACGTGACATTCCCGTCGACGGTGACGGTCGTCTGCAGATGCAGGAGACAACCACCGGTGATGTTGACATTGTCTATGTCTGCGAAGGAAGTGAACACAACATTGTTCTGCGGGATATAAGTACATGGAACTGTCAGAATCCAACCGTTCCCCCGCCTCTTAACCCGGCTGACTATGACAATGAATCGCCCAGGACAATTCAGTTTGTCTACGGTGAAACCCCGGCGGGGACTGTAATGAACAGCATCACAGGCAACGTGCTCATAGCGGGGTCCAATGTGGCAAACGGCGGTAACGGTTACGTGGGTCCGGTGATCGGTCCGCTGAATCCTCCAAATCCCAATACGCTTTCTGATATAATCACCATACCTGCAACATGCCAGGCCGGTGAGAGGTTCTATGTCTATCTCAAGGACTGGAACAAGTGTAATCCATATATTGATGCGAATACGGACTACGTCTTCGAACAGTTCATAATCGAAGTCATTGATGCTCCTCCTGCACCGGTGGTGGTTACTCCGCAGGTTTACTGCTTTGGCGGTGTGGCCCCCACGCTTACTGCTACAATCAGCCTTGCAGGAAATACTCTGAACTGGTACGATGATGCGGCCCTGACTAACCTTCTTTTTACGGGAAATTCGTTTACTCACGGTATCACCGCACCGGGAACATATGACTTTTATGTTACCGAGACCAGCGGAGTCAACGGTTGTGAGGGCCCTCCCTCACGGATAGACCTTATAATCAGGGAAGAGCTTTCCAGGCCCGGTATCATCACCGGTCCGACCGAGGTGTGTCTCAACGCCACCGGACAGGTCTTTTCCGTGGCAAACAATCCTCCGACAATGCCCATTGGCGGTACTACCGAATATGTATGGAGTGTGCCTGCTGGATGGACTATAACCGGAGGTCAGGGTACCAGGCAGATAACAGTCGATGTCGGCGGCACGGCAGGCAGCAGGACCGTCAGTGTCATCAACAGATACACAAGTGATCCCCGTTGTCCTTCGCCTTCAAGGACATTTGCCGTTAATGTCAGCCCTCTCTCGGTGGGCGGAACCGTTTCAGGCACATCACCTATATGCCTGAACTCGTCGGTTACACTGACCCTCTCGGGTCATACCGGCGCAGTGCAGCGCTGGGAGAGAAGACTCCTTCCGGCAGGTGCCTGGAACAATGTGGCTAATACAACCACTGCATATACTTATACACCCCCTTCAGTCGGCACTTGGGAGTTCCGGGCCCTGGTGCAGAGCGGATCGTGCAGCCAAGCTTACTCTTCGGTATTTCAGGTAGTAGTTGATCCGCTATCTGTAGGAGGTACCACATTAGGAGGCAACAGCCCGATATGTATCAACACCCCAACGGGAGACATAACCCTGTCAGGCCATACGGGCACTGTGGTAAGGTGGCAGTGGAGACGCAATGGCGGAAGCTGGAACAATATTACAAATACTACTACAACACTCAATTATACGCCCACAAACTCCGGCACATATGATTTCAGGGCTGAGATAAAGAGCGGATCGTGTCCTTCGGTCTACTCCACTCTTACAACCATTATTGTCAATCCCGTATCAGTGGGAGGAGCAGTTGGCGGAGGCTCAACACCGATCTGCTTCGGGTCACCCACAGGCACGATGACTCTCGGAGGCTACACGGGCACCATCCTGAGATGGCAGAAGCGCCTTGATGCAGGCGCGTGGGTTGATATTGCCAATACCAATGCCACCTATGCGGAGACTCCTGCCAGCGCCGGCACGTGGCAATACCGTGCCGAAGTGCAGAGCGGAGCATGTCCGCCAGCCTGGTCAGCAGCACGATCCATCGTTGTAACGCCTCCATCTGTCGGAGGTACCATCAATGGAGGAATGACACCATTATGCCCGGGTGTCAATACCGGGGTGATGACCCTCTCTGGCCATCTGGGGTCGGTTGTAAGATGGGAAAAGCGTGTTGACGGGGGATCATGGTCTAACATTGCCACCACCAACACCACCTATTCGGAGATACCTTCCTCATCAGGCACGTGGGATTACCGCGCATTCGTGCAGAACAGTCCTTGTCCGGGTGAATATTCATCTATAAGGACCTTAATAGTCAGGCCGCAGTACAGCGCCCAGTTGCATGATGACATAAGCATCTGCAACAATACGGGAACCAACTTCAACATAGTTCTCTCGGGAGGGGCTTCGCCATATACCATTAATTATACGCGCAACGGCACTCCGCAGGCTCAGCTTAACAACTATGCAAGCGGAACCAATGTGCCAACCGGGGTTCTTACAACCGGCAATTATGTCTACATACTGACATCGGTGGTTGACGCCAATGGCTGTAATGCACAGTCGCTCGGATCATCAATAACCGTAACCGTCGGCGCTGCCCTGACCGGGGCTGCCATTTCAGGCAGCGGCAACGGATGCGACGGTTCTTCAAGCTGGTTTGCCCTGAATGTCAGCGGCGGTGCACCGCCCTACAGGGTTACATATACTCTTGACGGAGGGGCCAATACCCTCTATTCCGGCTATAACAACGGAGATCATATCAATCTCGGAACATTGGGTGTCGCCAATCACACTGTTCATATCGTTTCGATCCAGGATGCCTGTGACAATTTCGTTCCCACACTTCCGGCAGATTACCTGTTCAGCATAAATGCAATACCGGATGCCAGCGCTACAGTCAACAATACAAATGCGATTTGCAGCGGGGGTACAACTGACATAGTCCTGCAGTCTACGGTTGCTTCGACGAATTTCACATGGACTGTTTCGAATGCTCCGGCAGTTACCTGGACCAGTGCGCCTGCCGGCGGAACCCGGAACAACGGAAACAACACCTCCGTTGCCCAGACCCTTGCCCACAGTTCAACACTACCGACTACGGTAACCTACACAATTACACCTGCCGGACCGCTACCGACATCCTGTCCCGGCCCGGCCATCACACGCACGGTGGTTGTGAACCCCTCAGCACAGGTCAACGACCCGGCCAACCAGGTTCACTGTTCAGGCGCGGCTGTACCTGTTCTGAATTTTACCACCAACCGCTCAGGCGGCACCACCACATATGCGTGGACCAACAGCAACACTGCGATAGGTCTTGCTGCCAGTGGCAGCGGCTCGCTGCCTGCCTTCACCACAGCCAACGGGGGCACATCACCCGTCACTGCCACGGTCACAGTCACCCCGACATTTACAAATGCCGGACAGAGTTGTTCAGGCACCCCGCAGACATTTACAATTACCGTGAACCCTTCGGCACAGGTCAATGATCCGGCTGATCAGGTTCACTGCAACGGTACTGCAGTTCCGGTTCTGAACTTTGGTACCAACCGTACAGGAGGTACCACAACATATACATGGACCAACAGCAACACAGCCATAGGTCTTGCTGCCAGCGGCAGCGGTCCGCTTCCGGCTTTCACAGCCACCAACGGGGGAACGTCACCGATAACTGCCACAATTACTGTCACTCCGACCTTCACCAACGGCGGACAGAGTTGTTCAGGCACCCCGCAGACATTTACAATTACCGTGAACCCCTCGGCACAGGTCAATGACCCGGCCAACCAGGTTCACTGTGCGGGTACGGCTGTTCCTTTGCTGACTTTCGTCACCAACCGGAGCGGAGGGACCACAACTTATGCATGGACCAACAGCAACACGGCTATAGGTCTTGCAGCCAGCGGCAGCGGCCATTTACCGGCCTTTACAGCCACCAACGGAGGGACGTCGCCGATAACTGCTACTGTCACTGTCACTCCTACTTTCAGCAACGGTGGACAGAGTTGTTCCGGCACGGCGCAGACCTTCACAATCACAGTGAACCCTTCTGCCCAGGTCAATGACCCGGCTGACCAGGTGCGATGCAACAATGCAGCGGTACCTGCACTTACATTCACAACCAACCGTACAGGCGGTACTACAATCTATGCATGGAGCAACAGCAATACTGCAATCGGTCTTGCAGCCAGCGGCACAGGGGGGCTTCCGGCCTTCACCGCCACCAATGGCGGCACATCGCCGATCAGCGCCACCATAACAGTCACCCCGACCTTCTCGAACGGCGGCCAGAGCTGTTCAGGCACAGCACAGACATTCACAATTACTGTTAATCCTTCGGCACAGGTTAATGACCCGGCTGACCAGATTCATTGCAACGGTGTGGCTGTGCCTTCTCTTACATTTACAACTGACCGCGGCGGCGGCACCACCACCTATGCATGGACCAACAGCAATACCTCAATAGGTCTTGCTGCCAGCGGCAGCGGGAACCTCCCGGCCTTCACCGCCACCAATGGAGGCACATCGCCTGTTACCTCTACCATCACTGTCACTCCGACATTCTCGAACGGGGGACAGAGCTGTTCAGGAACACCTCAGACGTTTACAATTACAGTAAACCCGACCCCGGCGCTGAACAGCACCCTTACCCCTCCGGATGTGTGCAGCAATTCGCTGTTCACATATACGCCGACTTCACTGACGGCAGGCACCACTTTCTCATGGACAAGGCTGGCAGCTGCAGGGATCACCCCCGCAGGTCCGGTGACAGGCACCAACGGTGTCAGCGAGACGCTGCGCAACCTTACATCGGCTCCGATAGCGGTGACATATGAATATGTGCTCACTGCCAACGGCTGTACCAATACCCAGAATGTTGTCGTCAATATCAAACCTGAGCCGGTTATTTCTAACCAGTCGGCCTCCGTCTGTTCCGGCGAGACACTTACACACCACATCCTGCTTGATAATTTTGTCAATCCGGGTGACAATGTAACATTCACCTGGCCGGCACCGGTACTCTCAGGAGGGCTGACCGGCGGCAGCGCGAGAACGGTGCCCTCGTCGGCTGACATGACCGGTACGTTTGTTAACACCTCCGGCCTGGCAGAGACAGCAACCTACACGGTCACACCGGTTTACAACGGTTGTGTCGGCGAGTCGAAGATAATAGTTGTTACAGTTGGATCACAGCCTGTACTTGGCAATCTTAACATGTTTGCCTGCAGCGCAGTTCCCACGGGACTTGTAATGGCCGTTGCACCGACCTCATCGCCTGCAACGACATTTGATATTGCTTCCATAGCTGTACAGGCAGGTCTTGTTGCCGGTGCAGGCAACGCGGTTGCTGCAAACGGCATTAATGATGCCAGCTACCTTGCCAATGACACTTTCACCAACGAAACCGGTGTCAACCGTACCGTTACCTATCGTATACGGCCGGTCTTCGGTGCCACATGCATCGGCGACTGGGTTGATGTTGTTGTTACAATCAGGCCCCAGCCGGTCATAGTTCCCGGCCAGAATCAGACGGTATGTTCCAATGTACCTGCCTCACTGGAGATAAAACTGGTACCTCTCAACACTCCTGCAGGAAGCACCTTCAGCTGGCCGCTGCCGGTAATGTCTGACGGAACCGCACAGGGCACGACCGGAACAAATGTCGCAGCCGATCCCGCGGGCACGCTTCACATAACCGATACCTTTGAGAATTACGGCATCACCCCGATAACTGCTACCTACACCGTAACTCCGTACAGTTCATCCGGCTGTGCCGGCACTCCGGTTGATGTTGTAATCACGGTCAATCCCGAGCCTGCTGCTCCGGTCATCACCGGTGATGACATGCTCTGCACGGATCAGACCAATATAATATATACCATACCTCTGACACCGGGTTCATCATACACCTGGACGGTTCCTGCATCTGTCGGCACAAAGGTTTTTGATTCCAACTCTAATGCAATCATAATCAATGCGGCAACAACTGCCGGAAGCGGCACAATAACCGTCACTGAGGAAAACAGCTTTGGCTGTACCGGTCCTGCCGGGTCATTTGATGTCGATGTGATGGCACCCGCCCCGGTGTCAGTCATTGGCGGAGACGATATTGTTTGTGCACTTGAGACAGGAGTATACTCTGTTCCGAACAATGCTGGTTCAGTTTATACCTGGACCCTTCCGACCGGAGCCGCCCTTATCGGTGATCCATCGGCGGCATCGATAACAGTAACCTTCGGCACAATCAGCGGCAACATCACTGTCCGCGAGGTCAATGCAGCAGGCTGTATCACGAACCATACCCCGTTGCCGGTGACTGTCAGGCCGTTGCCTACGGCTGTAATCAGCAACAGCGGCACGGTCTGTATCGAGGATACTCACCCGGTCAACATCACACTGACCGGTGCCGCACCATGGGTTCTGGTTTATGCAATCAACGGTGCTGACCAGCCTGCAGTCAATATCGCAGCAAGCCCGTACACCCTCAACGCAAACGCAGCAGGCAACTATACGGTCACCAGCGTGACGGATGCCAACGGATGTACAAATGCAGGCATAGGGAATGCAACAGTATCGCACTTCCCGGTACCGACGGCAACCATCAGCGGTACTGCTGAGATGTGCGCGAGTGGCTCAGCTGTCATCACGATCACTCTTACCGGAGCGATGCCATATGACTTTACATACACCGACGGAGCTGCCTCTGTGGTTGTCACCAATCATGCCGCAATGGTTTACACGTTTACGGTATCACCATTGGCGCCGACTACATACACAGTAACATCAATGAATGACAACAATGGTTGTGTGGGTATACCAATGGGTGCAGCCGTTGTTACAATCAATCCTTCCCTTAATCTCACCCTGACAGGCACGAATCTTTCCTGCTATGGTGACAACAGTGGCAGCATTGACCTTTCGGTTGCCGGGGGAACGGCTCCTTTCAGCTATTCATGGTCAGGTCCGGGCGGATTCACTGCCGGGACCGAGGATATCTCCACGCTGCAGGCTGGTTATTATGCCGTCACAGTGACTGACAGCAAGGGATGTACTGCTTCCGGCAATAGCACGATTACCCAGCCTGCAGTGCTCACCCTTTCAAAGTCAGGGGATATTTTACTGCTTTGTAACGGCGCGGCGAACGGCGCCGGCAGTTTCACCGCCGCCGGGGGAACCGCTCCCTATACGTTTACCACACTTGTGAATACGGCAGGAGCCACACTCACGTCCGCAGCATCATCTGTTGCAGTCACTGATGCCGGCGGCGGCACCATCACCGTCCGGGTCACTGACGCACACAACTGCACCGCGGAGTCCACAATTATTGTGACGGAGCCGCCGGCCCTCAGCCTGGCCTCAACAGTAACGAATGTAAGCTGCTTCGGTGGCAACAACGGATCCATAATAATATCCGTCACCGGTGGCACCGCACCTTATATATATGCATGGACGGCCTCCGGCGGTGGCAGCGGCATCACTGCCGGCGCCCCGAACCAGGGCGGCCTGACGGCAGGCACCTATGACCTCACCGTCACTGACGCCAACGGATGCAATATAACCGGCACATGGACCCTCACACAGCCGACGGCTCTTGTGGTCACGGCTACTGCTGATGACAATCTTATCGGCACCTGCTCGTCGGCCCAGCTTACAGCAACAGTCACCGGCGGAGTTATGCCTGCCGGCGGATATATCTACAGCTGGTCGCCAGCGGCGGGTCTCAGTGCAACCAACATCTCCAACCCGGTTGCCACCCCGGCATCGACTACAACCTATACAGTCACCGTCACCGACGCCAACGGGTGTATCAAGACTGCATCTGTCACCGTTGATGTTGCTCCGGTACTGACGGCAGTGGCCTTTGCTGATGACAATCTCATCGGCGCATGCCCCGGTTCACAGACTCAGCTTCATGTAAACGTAAACGGTGGCGAGGCACCATACAGCTTCAGCTGGCTGCCTGCTGGCGGCCTGAGTGATCCGGCTGTTCGTGAGCCGATGGCCGCGCCGGCAGCCACAACTACTTACACTGTCACCGTTACCGACGCCAACGGCTGCACAGCAACGGCAAACGTTACTGTCAATGTGGCTCCCGAGCTCGATGTCACGGCCACCGTCGATGACAACCTGATCGGCACCTGCCCCACTTCGGTAGCACACCTCAGCGCCACCCCCACCGGCGGCGAAGGAGCCTATACCTATCTCTGGGATAATGCCGGCACGCTGAGCAGCGCTGCCAGCGCCACCCCTACAGCCAAGCCGGCGGTGACAACCACCTACACTGTTACGGTTACTGACGCAAACGGCTGCACCGACCAGGCAACTATCGTTGTCAATGTGGCTCCTGACCTCTCAGTCACAGCAACAGCAGATGATCTGTTCATCGGCACCTGTCCGTCATCGGTCTCGCACCTTGACGCAACCGTTATGGGTGGCGAACCGGGCTACACTTACAAGTGGACACCGCTCACCGGTCTTGACGACAGCAACATAAAAACACCGACAGCGAAGCCGGCAGTGACCACCACCTACACCGTCACCGTCACTGATGCCAATGGCTGTACCGCAACATCAAACATCACCATTACCGTCCGTCCGGCGCTTACTCTTACGCTGGCCGTTGATGACAGCCAGATCGGCACCTGCCCCGGTTCGGAGGCACATATCACCTCCACTGCAGGAGGCGGAGAACCGGGATACACTTACCTGTGGACCCCGGCAGCCGGCCTCAGCAGCGACATTGATCCCAACCCGACAGCCAAGCCGGCTGTCACCACCACATATACACTTACGGTGACAGACCAGAACGGCTGCAGCATCTCCAGGGATATCACGGTGAACGTTATGTCACCTCTCACCGTCACCGCCTCGGCAGCAGATCCGCTGATCGGCACCTGCCCCACCTCCAACACCACGCTCAATGCAGTGGCACTTGGCGGCGAGCCGGGTTACATCTACAGCTGGTTGCCTGTGACGGGCCTTGACAATCCGGCGATACAGACGCCTTTGGCGAAGCCGGCAGTTACAACAACTTATACAGTTACCGTCACCGACAACAACGGATGTACGGCAACAGCTGATGTGACAGTCACTGTTGCTCCCGATCTTACCGCAACAGCCACAGTCGATGACGGAACAATAGGCACCTGCCCCACCTCTGTGGCCCATCTCGATGTCATCGCAGGCGGCGGCGAACCGGGATACACCTACCTCTGGTCTCCCGTGGCCGGACTGAGTGATCCGAACAGCAAGACCCCGACAGCCAAGCCGTCGGCAACCACCACCTATACTGTTACGGTTACTGACGCCAACGGCTGTCAGACCACTGCCAGCGTAGTGGTGAATGTTGCTCCGGTTCTGAATGTCACAGTCTCTGCTGACGATTATAATATAGGAACCTGTCCCGCCTCCGATGCTCAGCTCACAGCCACGGCATCAGGCGGTGAACCGGGATATACGTATCTGTGGTCACCGGCCACCGGCCTCAGTGATGCAACCATTTCCAACCCGACGGCCAAGCCGGCAGTGACAACCAGCTACACTGTTCTCGTAACCGATATCAACGGTTGTACTGCTACGGCATCACTGACAATAACTGTTGCTCCTGATCTTGCAGCAACGGCCACGGTCAGCGATCCGAACATCGGCACCTGCCCGACCTCGCAGACTACCCTGGATGTAATTGTCACCGGCGGTGAGCCGGGGTACACCTACCTCTGGGCGCCTGCCACCGGGCTCAGTGACGTTACAAGTAAAACACCAACGGCCAAGCCTGCAGTCACCACCACATACACCGTGACCGTGACTGACAACAACGGCTGCCAGACGACAGCACCTGTAACTGTCACCGTTCTTCCCGATCTTGTTGCCACGGCAACGGCAGATGATCTTCTCATCGGCACATGTCCCACATCAAGGTCGAACCTCGGAGTCACCGTCACAGGCGGCGAACCGGGCTACACTTACAGCTGGGCGCCCGCAACGGGACTCAACAACCCGAATGTGAGCAATCCCATAGCCAAACCGTCAGTCACCACCACCTATACAGTTACAGTTAATGACGCCAACGGTTGCCAGGCAACTGATAACATTACTGTCACCGTAGCTCCCGAACTTACCGTTTCGGCCGTTGCTGATGATGATATCCTCAGCACCTGTCCCACCTCCGTGGCGCAGATCACTGCCACGGCTGCAGGAGGAGAGGAGCTGGCAGGCGGCGGATACACATGGAGCTGGGCTCCTTCCACAGGCCTGAGTGCTACGAATATTCCGAACCCTGTTGCCAAACCGGCCTCGACGACCACCTATACCGTCACCGTCACCGATGCCAACGGCTGTACTGCCGTCAATACAATCACCATCGAGGTTCGTCCTCCGCTGGCAGCAATTGCCACGGCAACCGACTATCTGATAGGTGAATGCCCGTTATCGACAACCACTCTTGATGTCAGTGTCACCGGCGGCGAGCTGCCTTACGTTTACAGCTGGGATCCGGCTGCATCACTCAACGATGCCACCACGAAGAGTCCCGTTGCCAAACCGGCAGTCAACACCACCTACACCGTCACTGTGACTGATGCTAATAACTGTACAGTAACAGCAACGGTTACCATCAACATTGCTCCTCCTCTTATGGCGACAGCATCTGTTGATGATGACCCGATAGGCGCATGCCCCACCTCTGTTGCTCATCTGAGCACCACGGTCAGCGGCGGCGAAGGCGGTTACACCTACCTGTGGGATAACGCAGCCACGCTTGATGATGCCACTAAGGCCAATCCGACAGCTAAGCCTGCTGTCTCCACGCTCTACACGGTCACCGTCACAGACGCCAATGGCTGCCATACTACGGCACAGGTGCAGGTCAACGTGGCACCCGACCTCTCGGTCACGGCCACAGCTGATGATGATATCATCGGCGCATGTCCCTCATCCGTTGCCATGCTTACGGCCACGGGCGCTGGCGGTGAGCTGCTCCTCTCAGGAGACTACACCTACAGCTGGTCGCCTGCCGCAGGTCTTAACTATACAAATGTAAAGAGCCCGATAGCCAAGCCGGCAGTTACAACAACCTACACTGTCGTCATCACTGACAGGAACGGCTGTACGGCTACTGACCAGATTACAATCACAGTGATGCCTCCGATTGCACTGACCACCACGCCGGTTGTCTATGCTGGCGGTTACAATGTTACATGCAACGGGGCATCTGACGGCGCCATCGATCTCGGTGTCACCGGCGGCGAGGCTCCCTTTGCATACACATGGAGCGGTCCTTCCGGATTCACATCCACAGACCAGGATATCTTAGGGCTGATGGCAGGCACCTACACCGTTACAGTCACCGATGCCAACAACTGCGCATCAACGACCACGGTTGTGCTGATTGAGCCTGCCGTCCTGACCCTTGGCCGTACTCCCGATGTGGTTCTTGCATGCTTCGGCGATGCCACAGCCACAGGATCATTCTCGGTCTCAGGCGGAACAGCACCTTATACTATAAGCGTAATCACCAACACCGCAGGGGCAACTGTTAACATCACCGGCACATCGCTCTCTTTCACCGGAGGCGCAGTTGGTGAGGTCACTGCCGGCGTGGTTGACGCCAACGGCTGTACTGCACAGGCCACAATTACAATCACCCAGCCTCTGCAACTGCTTCCGGGCACCGTTACAGGTGACCAGGAGGTATGTTACCAGGGTGACCCGACACCTCTGAACGAGGTGACGGCACCGGCAGGTGGTCCTGCAGCCATACTCTTCCAGTGGGAGCGCAGCCTCGACAACGGCGCCACCTGGAGTGATGTGCCGGGAGCCAACATGGCATCGTACGATCCGCCAGCAGGAATCCTGCAGACAACCCATTTCCGCCGCCGTGTCAACTCGGCAGCATGTGATCCCGCATACAGCAACCCGGTTGTTGTTACGGTCAATCCTCTGCCGGTGGCATCAATAGCAGGCACAGGATTCGTTTGTCCGGGTGACGCTGCAACGGTTACAGTGACAATTACCACGGGTGAGACACCCTTCACGGTAGTTCTCAGCGACGGAACAACAGTAAACAACTACATCAGCGGCAGTCCTATAACGGTCAACCCGACTGTCACCACCACCTATACCATAACATCGGTGACAGACAACAACGGTTGTACTGTGGCGGCGCCTCACACCAACCTTACCGGTTCGGCGACCATTGATGTGAAGACAGTTCCCGAGATTGTCGTTCAGCCGGTCAGTCAGACGGTATGCGAGGATGATGCGGCTATCTTCATCACCGATGCAGGCGGCACCACCAACCCGCACTACCAGTGGTATATTGACAGCGGTTCAGGCATGACACTCATGCCGGGTGAGACCGCCGCCACGCTCAGTGTGACAGCAGTGACGGCCATGAATGGCTACAGATACCAGGCTGAGATTTCAGGTGATTGTCCTGTGCCAGTACTGTCAGATATTGTGACTCTCACAGTCAACGAGAAGCCCGAAATCGTCACCCAGCCCACAGATGTAACTCTCTGCTCCGGCGAAGATGCAATCTTCACCGTTGATGCAGGGGTGACCACCAGCCCTGTTTACCAGTGGTATGTTGACTCAGGCAGTGGCTGGACTCCTGCAACGGGGGCACGCTATCAGGGTGCCAATACATCTACGCTTACAGTGGTGAGCGCACTCGAGATGATGTCAGGATACCAGTATATGGTAAGGGTATCGGGAATCTGCACTCCATACGTGGAATCGATGCCTGTAACTCTTACTGTAACACGCCAGGCCGAGATAACGCAGCATCCTGCAAGCATAACCCTTTGCGAGGGGCAGGCAGCCATCTTCACGGTCAACGCCGGACTGACCACGAATCCTTCATACCAGTGGGAGCGCAGCCTTGACGGCGGAGCCACCTGGACGTCAATAGCAGGCGCCACCAATGCGATCTACACGATTGCCGCGGTGGCAACGGCTGACAACAATACGGCCTACAGGGCTGTTGTCAGCAGCACCTGCGGATCGAGTCTCATCTCGATGCCTGCCTTCCTGACTGTCAACGAGCTGCCGGAGATAACTGATCAGCCGGATGATGTTGTCATATGCGAGTACGCCATTGCCGACTTTATTGTCGACGCCGGTGTAACCACAGGCGCAGCATACAGATGGCAGCGCAGCATAGACGGAGGTACGTCGTGGAACAACCTGACGGAGACCGCCACCTACTTCGGTGTATCAACCATGAACCTGAAGGTCAACGGCACCAACAGGATAATGAGCGGCGACATGTTCCGGGTGATTGTATCCGGCACCTGCACGCCTCCCGACACATCCGTTGCCGCACTCCTGACGGTCAATACCGCACCGGAGATACTTGCACAGCCTGTTGCTGCAACTATTTGTGAGAACACCAATACTGCATTCAACGTGTCAGCACAGGGAACTGCACTGACCTACCAGTGGTTTGTTGACACCGGCAGCGGTTTCAGTGCGGTCACTGACGGCGGTGTCTATTCCGGCGCCACTACGAATACACTTTCACTGACAACAGTACCACGGACATATGACAATTACCGTTACCGTGTAGAGGTTGAAGGCACATGTGCCCCGAAGGCTGTCTCGCAGACCGTGATGCTTGACGTCTCGATTGAGACAATCATTACGCAGCAGCCTGCAGATTCAGCCATCTGTGAGTTCATGACATCGGCCTTCACGGCACTTGCTGACGGAGCCAACCTGACATACCAGTGGCAGGCTTTCACCGGCGGAGTATGGAATGATCTTGCCAACAGCGGCATTTACATGGGAGTGAATACACCCACGCTGATGGTCTTCGGCCCGTCGCGCACGATGGACGGCACCCGTTACAGGGTTGTCATTGGGGGCGATTGCTCGGCTGACCTGATCTCGGACGAGGCTGTGCTCACCGTATACACCGCTCCTGAGCTTTCTGATCATCCTGATGAGTTCAGGGGATGTCCGGGCGGCAGCGCCACCTTCAGTGTGATTGCCGCAGGCACCAACCTGGTCTACCAGTGGCAGGTGAACAGCGGATCAGGATTCGTCGACGTGACGGACAATGCAACCTATTCAGGCACCGCAACACCCACACTTACAGTCAATAACCTTGATCTTACGATGAACGGTTATCTGATAAGGGTGGTTGTCTCCGGCACGTGTCTGCCTCCTGTCACCAGCTCGTTTGCTCCTCTCAGGGTTTACATGGAGCCCTCAATCATATCCGAGCCGGCTGATGCAGAGGTGTGTGCCCTTACCGGAGCCATCTTCTACTCGCAGGTGTTCAACACCGGTGCAGGGGAGACAACGGTATGGCAGGTCAACCAGGGCGCAGGCTGGAGCAACCTGAGTGACGGACCTGTCTACCAGGGTACACAGACACCTCAGCTGGTGATAATGAGCGCCACCACCCCGATGAACGGATGGCATTACAGGCTCGAGATCACCGGTCCGTGCGGCCAGTACTACACCCGCGAGGCTCTCCTGACGGTCAACGCATGGCCTGTGGCAGAGATAGCTCCCGTTGACACACTGCTTGTCTGCGGAGGAATACCCACCCAGCTGCATGGCAATCCTGCAGGAGGCTCGGGCTCCTACACCGCACACAGATGGTTCGGAGACATCGGTCCGCTCAGCCAGTACAACATCGAGAATCCCGTATTCAACACCTCCATGGCAGGTTATTACAGGCTTGTCTACCAGGTCACCGACAGCAAGGGATGCGTCGGACTTGACA